>Ga0208198_1003605_pt1 | contig 10420 bp, 10 predicted proteins | sample AD_JPNTR2_MetaG_FD_184446 | JGI IMG/M metagenome (GOLD analysis project Ga0208198, IMG submission 184446) | Active sludge microbial communities of municipal wastewater-treating anaerobic digesters from Japan - AD_JPNTR2_MetaG (SPAdes) (version 2) | ecosystem: Engineered > Bioreactor > Anaerobic... | reverse complement strand
TTTTCTTTCGCCGAACCCCCAATACTGTTATTCTTACCCCTTTATTACCAGCAGCCCTGCTGAACTTATCCGAGTTTTTCGGGGGTACAGGGCTTTTATTTCCATAACATACGGAAAAGCGTATGTTACAGAAATCATTGCATATACTTCCACATGGTCTTTATCATTTTATCTGTATCCATAACACTTATCTGTTTTGTGGCATGGTCAAACAGTACCCAATACATTCCTAACTCAGCGCCACTCTGTTTCCTATATCCACTGTCCTTTGTAAATTCATTTTCTAATTGGTAAGTTCCACTCATCAGACTATAGGTCATTCTTGACTTATTAAACTCTTTTACTGGCTGTTCAGAAAATCCTTTCCTGTGCGTATGTCCAGCGAATACTAGGTCTAATCCTTGTACCTCACGATGTCCACGAACAGCTGGGTGTGCATTGTTATAAATACTACTTCCCATTAAACGATGGCTACCCATTAGCCTATAGTTTACATCATTTACATAAAGGTCTATGAATGCACTCCCATAAAATACAGGTGCTTCATATCTTTTACTCAATCCAGCATACTTACTTATTCCGTTTTTTCTCTCCCACTTATGGTCGTGGTTGCCTTTCCACATAGCGAGTATTCTGTCTTTTCCTATGTAGTCTAGTATACTTAACATCCATGCCCTCTGTTCTTCTAACGATAAGAACGCCTCGTCCTGTGCTGGATTAAAGTTTGCGCTATCCGTTAAATCACCCATTAAAAATACCCCAGAAACAAGAGGGTGATTCGCCATTATATCCACATCTCTCTTTAACATCTCTGTGTCTATAGTAGAGCCAAGATGCCAGTCCCCTGTTATTCCTATACACACAGGCCTATCACTAACTAATTCTATTTTTGCATAGTCGTAAACGTCTTCGGTTTCTGCACGTGCCTTTTGTCTTCTTTCAGCCTCTTCAAACCACTTCTCTGCATCCAACCCCTCTGGTCTTGTAAAGGTAACTTTTGCCTTAGGGGTTTCAATCTCTGGAACTACCTCTTTGTAACTATCCTCCCTGTCCGAATAGTATAAGCCATTCTCTTTCTCTGGCATTTCACTAATATTAAAAAAATTATTCTTTACTCTCTCCTTCTACATATTTAGCAATCCCATAAATTGCAGTGTTAATGAACAAATAGATAAGCAAGGTTGCCCAGTAAGGCATCTGAAACTGAGCAATAACATCTAATAATCCAGTTAAGAAGAATGTTGCAGTTCCCGACAATGCCATCCATTTTGAAGCTTGAGCTAATCTTCCAGAAGCATAGGACACTCTCTCTTGTTTAGTTAATTCTGTCATGGCCTTGACAATAAAAATTTAAGTAAAATATAAAAACATAGTATAAAGGCAGAACTGTATATTATATTTAGTACAGTACTCACCCTTTTCTCTCTTTCTCTAATTAATTTTCCAACACTATTATAAGTTCTAATAGTCTTGTTCTCTTTAATTTAAGCCGTTCTACGGAAGGCTTTGGTTATACGTCTCCACAGTTCGGCAATTAACTCTCCGATACTAGCACTCTTTACTGTTCCATTCATAAGTAGTTCGTTTTTCTCTGATTCAAACCTATCCCTCTCCTCCTTAATTCTGTCTAGTTCTATATCGGCTTCTCTTATTTCGTCGTCCCTTGATTTTAAGGTTGCCTCTAAGAACTCAACCCTCTCATTCAAGAGCTTTACCTGCCCCTGTGAGGCCCCTAGAGCCTCAACAAGGCCCCTGTTTTCCTCCTCGAGTGTTTGTATACGTTTAACATATTCCTCGCAATTAGGGGCATCAGGGGGCGTTACGGGAGGTGTTTCAGGTTCTTTGTATAATTCAAACTTTCCGACATTAGCAACCCAGCCACTTCCGCCACCAAAATCCATATCCCACCAAATATTGTCATCGTCTTCTCCCTTTCTGAACTGTTTGTTCTGAGATGTTCTTGGTCCATCTTTAATTGTTGCGGTTTGACCTACCTTTGTATCTCCAATATCATCAAACTTATCCCCAGCACCTTTCCTTATATTTTGAACTCCTGTAAATATAACTTTATCGCCTACCTTAAATGTCTCCATATTGTCATTCATTACAAATAATGTTGGGTCGACTCTAGTATTTAGATTGTCCCATTTAGTTAGCCATTCAAAGTGTAAGTGGTCTCCATTACTGTGCCCAGAATTGCCTGTGCAACAAATCTGTTGACCAGCTACAACCGTATCACCAACCTTAACCTTAACATCTTTTGGATAGCTATGAATATATCTCGAGCCACTTCCGTCCTTATGCCTTACATAAATGATTGGTGCATCTTTATACTCAACCCCGTTCTTTGTGTAACCAGATAATATCTTCCATACTGTTCCACTAACTGCTTTATTGGGTAAATAGATTGGCTGTCTTACAACTCCACGAGACAAATCTATCCCCTTATGACTAGAGGAAAATGGGGTAGTAATCCTTACGTCATCTTTCTTAAATAATGAAGTGTACATACTTTATAATATCATAACTTAATCAGAATGTCAATATCCCATAGCACGCAGGACAGAGTAGAAATTCTTTGTCCAAGTATCTGGATTGTCTCCACCAGTATAAGTGTATATCTTTTCTGGGGTTAGCTCTGAAAATCTACTTCCAGGTCCAAAATTTCTTAATAGGTCTTGTGCCATTATTTCCCAAGATTCTGGGTCATACTGGTTCGCTGGTTGTCCATTTTTAGAAATATGTATCCCAAACCAATTTGTGTTTTTAAGTTTTCCATCCCCCTTAAAACTAGTAGCCGCCTTTCCTGCGCCAGTCTCTGCAATCGATGCAGCAACAGCCTTTGCCATGGTGTCTGGGTCTAAGTATCCAGCTAGTAGGTTAAGTATTTCTGGTGTGTACCTACTGCCAGGATAAGAAAGTGCATAATCTTTTATCTTTTTATATTGCTTCTGTCTCTCTATTTCTTCTAGTGTGGCAATTGTTCTTCCTTCCATTATGTCGTATCCAGTAGGAATTCTCTCGTATGGTTCGTTTGTTTTAAACATCGTGTATAGAAATGCTGGGTCTAAAGCCATTCCATTATACCTAGTCTTTCCATACCCAACTGGTCTATGTGTGTCAGCTGTTAGTTTGTTTTCTTTCTTGTAATTCTCTCGCTCTCTTACGGTGTCCACAGAAATTCCAACTCCACGTGGAATGGCTCTCTTCCTAGTTAATATATCTAAAGGGGTTGTATAGCCACCATAATAAATATCTTCCCCAGAAAGCTCTCCATTCATTAATGCCTTAAGATAATTTGTTATTTCTACAGCCATTTTAAGACAATAAATATTAAATACCTAAGTTAGCAAACCATTGAGCTATTTCGCTTAAAACAGGGAGTGCATTTAACAGGGTTGTAACACCAAGTATGGCTAACAACCATCCTATATGCCTATTGGTTGCTATCATCTTTCCTAAAGTCTCAAATTTTGATTCACTCTCTCCTTTATCGCGAGTATTCATGTCTTCAAACCATTCTATTACGGGTCTTATTCTCTCTTCTATCCTATTCTCTGTATTACGTCTTGCATATTGATATGCAAAGTTGGCCCTCCATTTAAGAGTTTCATCCTGTTCCATTCCACTTTCTCCTAAAAGCATACGCTCTAACCTCGCTAAGATATCTCCTTGCTTTCTTATCTCGTCTCTTAACTGGTTCATTTCCTTCGTAATAATTTTTAAGGACTCTTCTTTTGCAATTTTCCTAACCTCTTTTTCAGTTATTATCTTTGTTTCTGTCATAGTAGTTTTACTTTAATAGTTGTTCTTTCAGGCCGGCAGGAATATATAATCTTTGATACGCTTCGGCAATTCCCTTTCTTCTCAAAAGCTCATACAAAGCCTCCTCGGCTTTCTTTTGTCTAATAGCCTCAGGGTCTCTAACATTTGTATCTTCTATTCTACCAGGAAAAAGGAGGTCTGTCAAGTTCTTAACGGTTGGCCCTTCCACTGCTAAGTTTGAAAGTCTCCTGCCAGTCGTATTAAGGGTACTTACAAAAGGTAAGTTTTCTAGCGCATGTCTAGTAAGTGGGGCTACTGTACTCTTAGTATAAGTTTCCCCATTGTCTAGTTTAACTTCGTATTCTTTATAATTCAATAACTTCTTAAGAAGTTCGGACCTGTTCTTATACGGTAACCCCTGGTTTACATTTAATATATCTTCGTTTCTATATAAATCTTTTCCAGTCATTCTTTCTATTAAGTAACTAAGCGTTGGGGAAAGGTTCTCCGAAATAGACTCTGGCCCCTTAAGCTCTTCAATTCCTAGATTTAATCCAGTAAGGTATTTTAAGTTTCCTTCTTCGTCTAGCCCAAGTGGAATAGTTAATGTTTCTTTTAAGTAGTCTGGAGCCGCTTCCCATTCTTCTCTATATTGACTCTGAGAACCAGACTGTAACCCTTGGTATACATTCATATACCTTGAAATTTTTTCTGGGTTTCTCTGTAATGTTCCTAAATAAAACTTTAGGTTGTTCTTAACAAACCCATAAAACGGAATAATCTTTCTAAGTGTTTCTCTCTCAAACTTTGTTAGCTCATTATAGTTAAAGTTGACCCTATTCACCGCGTCAGCACCAGCGGCCATTGCACCTTCCTTCCTCCAATTATTAAAGAACGTAGCCATTCTAGTGGCCTGTTCTCTTCTTGGTAGTAACCCGCCAACGGTCACTATGTCTTCATAAGTTTCACTAGCCCTCTTTCCAGTAGGGATTTTTTCTCCACTCATTACAAGTTTCCTTATATCCTTTGGGACCCCAAGAGACATTTCCGATGTTGACTTACTAACACCGGTCCAAGTCCCAGTATCAAGAACTCTATTCCACAACTCGGTAAGTGGGTCGTCTGTTTTAACGCCAACCTCTTTTAAGAACTTTGCAGCTCTAGTGTTGTCAACCCTCTTGAGAGCCTCTTCTCTTCCTAATTTGTTTGAAAGGTCTTCGAACTTAAACAAGTCAATGGCTAGTAAATAGTCATCAGGAAGGTGTTTAACGTCTGCACCATCAACAATAACCCTTATGTTATCTTCAAGTAGGTTTCTCCAGTGGTAAGCTACTGCATTAGGTCCGTAACCAGTTACATATTTTTTCCACGTCCTTTGAATTTTATCAAGAGAACTTAACAACTCTTCAATTCCCTCCTGTGTTGTATACTTTGCTATATAATCCTCGGCTATTTTTGCCATTGTTTTGTCCGTGTAGAATGTTCCCTTTCCTGGTATAGTTACTGGTGTTCTTAGAGTTCCTGTTGGAACCTTACTAAACGAATCACTATTGGTTACCAAATCGTCTACAAATTTAGACACTAGTATTTGTTCATTTTGCCTCACTGTTTGTTCGTAAATATCTGGTAAGATATCTCCTCCATATCTAATTCCCGCCTTCTCTGCCTGTGCTCGCGTCTTAAAAACTCTTTCCTTAGTAGCGCCACCACCCATTATTTCTTCTCCTAAGAACCCTGGGTCATACCTCTTAATTGCATCTAAAGTATCTTTGTCAATAGCCTTTCTAAGTGTCTTTACTTTAACTGCACCAGTCTCAGATAATTCTTTGGCAACCTTTTTATTTGCCAATAACTTATCGTACTCACCTTCTAACCCCGCATCTTTAAGAAAGCTCTTTAATGCTTTCTTTTCATACGCTTCTGGTTTCCTCATTAAATATCCCATTTCTTTAGGGCTTATTGTTGGTAACCCAGCCTCTTGTAAAGCTTTAGTTTTTGTACTCTCAAAAGACATATACTTAGAAAGAAAGTCTTTAACATTCTTAGACGCCTCTTTTGGAAGCACAAGTAATTCTCCCTTAGGTCCAATGTCAGTTCCCAAGTAATCATCAACAAGCTTTGCTATAGAAGATTTATCTACAAGGAGGTCTTCTCCTATCGCACTAGCCCTGGTAGACAAGTCATATAACATTTGTTGTGCTTCTGGTGTTAATTCTTTAAACAACTTCTGGAACTTTCCAATATTATCCGCACTTTCTTCTCCTATGTTTTTAAGTGCCTTTGCTGGCTTAACCCCCTTCTCTGGATAAATAACATCTGGAGTGGTTATCTTATTAACAAACTCGTCTAAAGCATCAACAACCTCCCCTTTCTTTTTAAACAACTCTGTTGCGGCGTCTCCCTGAGCGTATGCTTCCCTAGACGCCTCTATAAGGTCGTCAAGGCCCACCCTCTCTTTCTCGCCTAACTTTCCTATTGATTCTAATATCTCTGAGTCTTGTAATTCACTTAATACTTTTCTTGGAACACCTGGAACAGCCCTCTGAATAGAAAGAAGTTTTCTCGCTTCCTCCCCATGTCCTGCCTCTATGGCAGCCTGAACGGGGTCAAATGTACTTAAGAAGTTACTCCTAACACCTGGTATAAATTTCTTAGTTGCGGCACCAGCTACATCCATTACAGCACTGAGGGGATTCACAAGGGCCTTAGACGCAAGTACTGCCGTCGGATTTTCGGTAACTGTTTGACCAAAAAGTTTTAGCGCACCACTCTTTAGTGGACCCCTTCCTACTGTTTGGGTTGCATGAACATATAGTGCATCTGCGACATCATCTCCATACTTAGAGGAAACCTTCTTTAAGGCTTGTTCTAATGTACTCCCAGAAAGTTCTTTTACAGCACCTTCTACAATATCATCAGAAAGACCAGCAAGTTTTAATCCTCCCCTAAGAACATCATCAAGTAGTGTAGTAGCACCAAAAGAAAAGTATGTGGTTGGGTCTGTAATAATTCCGGCAGCTATATCCATCGCCATTCTAGCAGCAGTACTCTGACCAAGTTTACTGTACTTAAATCCTGGCATAGCCTTGTCTAATGTCTCTGAGATTCCCTGACTTATTAAGTCTGGTTCATAATTCTTTCCAGTAGCAAGTGTTCCAAAACCCTGTATTACATTCTGACCATAATTCTTTAATACATTTAAAAGTTTTGGATTTTTGTCTAGGTATCTCGCATCGTAGTATGCGTCAATAATAGAGCCTATTCCTGTTAATGGGGCTATAATTCTCCCTAGTGCCCCAACTTTTGGTTTAGACTCTTCTCCATACTGCTCTAATAATTGTTTTAATAAGGCGTCTGATGCACCACCAGAGCCCAAATTTCTTACTTTTATTGCCATGTCTTAGTGTATTAATAATATCCCATTTTTGCCTGCGCAGCTCTCTCTTTTGACCAGAAGGACGCATCAAATGGATTATAAACACCTGTCCCGCTCCAGTAAGGGTCAAAGTTATGAAGAGGATTTGCCATCTTTTTTGCTTCTAGATATTGCCTAATCTGCTCATCTGTTGCATTAGCCAAGAAACTGTTCCACTCGAAGTCTCTCTGACTCATACCCTCCGGATTTTTTAACCTATCTATTGCCTGTTGTCTAATAACATCCTCATAGGTTTGTGGGGCTCCTCCAGTATAGCCACCAACATCCATATACTCGTTAAGTGTTGGGTATGCTTCTGAAATCAGAGAGAGACCAGCTCTTTGTAAATTCTCATCTTCGGAACTTAAAAGACTGAGACCTGTGTTAAGCTTATTTTCGTCCATTCCCCACTGTCTTTGATTTATAGGATTTGCATAATCTAAGTAATAACCCAATACCTGGTTTTGAAACTGTGGGTTTTGTGGATTATCCAGTATTAAGCTTTGTAAGAACCTCCCATATACATCAAGCCCTCCAGCTTGAGGGGTACTACCAAATAAAGAACCAGCAAGCATTTGTTCAGCCTGTTGTAAATAAGGCTGTGCCTCCGGGGTTTGTGACCATTGTAATAACTCTGGGTCCATTTTTATAATTATTTAAACTTATTTATCATTTTACCAAGCCCCTCCACCTGAACCAGCGGGTTTTTGAGGAACGGTTAAACCATATTTTTGATAAGCAGGTGTATATCCAGAAGTGGTCGTTGTGGTGGTTGTGGTATTCTTGTCACTATTTGCTAACTCCCAAGCCAATTCTTTCTTAAGTTTTTCGAAAGCATCTGCAATATTTATAGGAGCTGGAGCTTTAGGACCAGTACTCATTTTTCTCATTCTTTCTCTCTCAAGTGCCAACTGTGCTTCAAACTGCCTCTTCTGCTCTTCCATTCTTCTCTCTTCTAACCATCTATCATAGGCATTCTGAGCCCCCTGGTAGCCTGTAGCCCACTGCCCAACGCCTGTTTTAATAAGGTCTTCCATTCCTGCCCTTCTGACATCAAAAGCATCTCTGGCCACTTGTGCCGCTGTTGCCATTCTTGCCTGGTTGTTCCACGCATTCTGCAGGAGTGTTAATGGAGAAAGGTCTGTTAACCCACTATCAACCCCATAACCACTTAGTGCAGAATAAAAGGACGGAAACTGTTCATTCTCATAAGTACGAACAAGTTCAGATTCTGGCCTAAGGTCTTGATAAGCCTTAGTAATAGCATCTCTTATCTTCTGTTCTGCATTTGTATCTTGTTCATATAAGCGGACCTGTTCCTCTGGTGTCATAATAATCATTTATAAATTTAACTTATTGGCGTTGGCATATTATACATGCTAACCGGTTTACTATAACCACCATATCTAAATATACTTGACGCATTATATGGCGTTATATATTTATACTGAGTGGCATTGGGGCTTACCGTGTACTCTTGTGTTTCCCCACTTGGATTTTCTATTCCAAACTTACTTAGCGTATACTGGTCCGGAACCTTACTTGTTTGATAGTTATACATTTCCTGCGTATACCATTTACTAAACAAATCTTTTTGTGACTGTATGAACTGGTTAATAGCCTCTTGCCTTGCCTTATCTACGCTTCTTATCTGAGCATCCCTCATCGCCTGTAATCCCCTAGAACGATAACCACCCATTCTTGCAAAGTTTCTATCATACTCTTCCATGGCTCTCGTAGCATTCTGTAATTTATAGGGGTTAACCATCTGCTCCCCTAATGCATTGAACATAGCCGTCGGCATTAAAGATTCCATTGTTCCATACTTGTTAATAAAGTTCTGCCTAGTCTGGTCTGTTATCAATTTATTAAGTTCATCTATTATAGTATCTGATGGTAGCGCCATGTTAAGAACGTCTTAAATAAAATCTGTTAGCGTCTTTTCTCCTCATTTTAATAACCTTAGCTCCTTTAGAAGTCACAGATTGTTCCTGAATATAAAAAGACTGAATTGCCGAATTTAAATCATTTTTAAATAAATTGGCAGTCTGAAACTCCCCCATTTTCCTAAGTGCTGGTATAGCCGCCCCCATTACCAACAACTTGTGAAGCTCCCTTGGAAGCTTCTCTGGTATGTGAGAGTCATCTGTCATAAGAGGGGGCCTCTCTATATACATTATTTTAATTCCCTCTGGAATTGTTTCTTTTGGAATACAATCCTCTGGAAACTCTATTGCTAATTGGTAATGTCCCTCATCAGAATTAAAAATCTGTCTCTCCATATACCTCGGTGCAGAAGAGGGAACCTCCTCATTTCCAACCAGTAAGTAATCATTTGGTTCTATAGGGTATGCTCTTGTATACTTTGTATCTGTTGGATGAAGGTATACAAAAACAGACTCTATTGCTAATAAGTCCTTAGCGTCTCCTCCTAGAGTATAAATAGCCTGACCTGCTATTGCATCAGTTGTTGCAGTAGACGAAAATCTACCCTTATTTGCAAGGGCATACCACTTATAAACATCCTCAAAGGCTTGGTTAATCCACCTATCAACCTCACCATTTGTAACAAAACCAGGCACAAATGATTCCGTAGTATCATCATACTGGTTTATCATTGAGCCAACATCATTTCTTAATTCCTCGAGGGTCATTTTCTATAATTGTCATTTAACTTATCTATTTTACTATATATATTCAACTTTGTCAATAGGAGTTGCTAAGTTGTTGCAACCTGCTTCCAGTTAGTTCCATCAAAGAATACTAGTTTTCCAGTAGTAGAGTCAAAGGCCTGAGAGCCCGCCTTAATTGGTAGTACACTAGTTCCATAACGACACTTAACAGAAATACCATCTATATAAGAAGTTCCACTACTGTGGTAACCCTTTACATTAACCTCTATACCTGTTAGGAGATACGTTGGGGTAATTGTAAAGCCAAAGTTCTTATATGTCTGATAAGAGGTCTTATTAGAACCAAGCGTAATCTTTAACCTAAAACTCGTGTCGTCTACATCATCTCCGTTTAACGTCATAAAACCCCAAAGTTCTGTGCCAGAAGAACCAAAAGATACTATTCCATTTGAAGAAGGAAGAGTCCCCTCTAACTCATTACTCCATGTAACACCACCATCTCTAGAAAGTTTTACATAAACCTTATTATCATTTGCTGGGGCCGTTGCATAAACAGAGTCCTCTTCATAAACCTCCTCTGGGTTAGTAAGTCCATGGTGGGTTGTCT
>Ga0208198_1003604_pt1 | contig 10421 bp, 7 predicted proteins | sample AD_JPNTR2_MetaG_FD_184446 | JGI IMG/M metagenome (GOLD analysis project Ga0208198, IMG submission 184446) | Active sludge microbial communities of municipal wastewater-treating anaerobic digesters from Japan - AD_JPNTR2_MetaG (SPAdes) (version 2) | ecosystem: Engineered > Bioreactor > Anaerobic >... | reverse complement strand
TTTTATAATATTATACTGAAAATTTTTAATAAGGTTACTATTATAATCATTTTTAGCAGTTTCACTTTTACGTAAATTATCTGTCTCTTGCTGTTGTTCTGCTTTTTCAGCTTCTAACATACGTATTTCTATTTGTTTTTGTCTTTTTATAGTTTCATAAGTTAGATTTTTATTATAGAGATCTTTTTCAGTTTTTTCCATATCCTCTATCATTTGTTGAATAAAAGTAGCATTTTTCAGATTACCTTCTTTGCTCATTTGTTCTTTTACTTGCTGCATAGCACGTCTAATAGCCTCTTGCTGAGCAGCCATTTTAGCTAGAGCTTCACTGATTTCTTTACTTTGTTTTTTACCATTTTGCATTTCTTTTTGTAGAGCTTCCATTTGTTTATTTAAGTCCTTTTGTAATTGTTTTAGAGTTTTCATGCTAGGTTTTGTATTATTAGAATTGCCCGTATTTTTGGGATTATTGCATTTCATAGCACCATCGCTATTCATTTGAGACATACTATTTTGCTGTTCCATTTGCTGCAATACATCTGATAGAAACAGTGCAAGATTATTGAGTGAGGTCATCAAATTTTGTTGATTAATAGCTGCATGTCCCAAAGTCCAATTATTAAGGTTATTAATAGCTTTTTTGCTTTCTTTTTCTATTTTGTTAATTTCATCAAAAATAAAATTAGAAACCATAGGTTGACGTTTGCCAATCATATAGAGACTATCTTTGGTACGTTTCATTACTTCTTGTAATTCATATTGCTTTCTCACATAATCTTGGTAATTTGATAAGCGCGGATTCTGTTGATAAATATTTTTAATTAAATTTTCTTGCTCAAAAGAAGCTAAAATTACATTTTTTAATAATTGTCTAAGTACGGTAGCATCTTCTGCATTTTCTTCTTGCAGCTGTTTTTCTAAGTTTTGTTCTAATTTGTTAGCTAAATCATTTAATTGTTGGCTAATATTTTTTTGATTTTCATTAGCTTTTTTATGATTATTTTTTTGCAGATTTTGTTCAGCTTGTTGAACTTCATTACTAATAATTTGCTCTTCTGTTTCTATATTTTCCATTTTAAATGGATCTCTGAGTTTTTCATTTTCCTTTAACAAACTGTCATATTTCTCGAACTGTTTTTCTAAATCTTGTTTTAGTTCATTTTGTTTATCTAATTCATCTGGATCTTGTTTTTTAGATAATTCATCAAATTGTTTACTTAAATCTTTAAATTCTTCGAAAGTTTCTCTTAGATTTTTTTCAATATCTAAGCGTTTCAGTAGATCTATTTGTCTATCCAGCATTTTATTTAATTCTTCATTTTGAAGCTTAAACTCTTCGATATCTTCAGATTTTAACTCATTATTTTCCATTAATTTTTGTAAATTTTCTAAATATTCATTTAGTTCATCTAGATTAATAGATTTAATAAGTTCATCTATTTGTTGTATTTTTTCATAAATTTCTAAATTTTCATCATAAGAAGGTGAAAGTTGTAGATTTTGTTCTAAATTTTGCAATTCATTTATAATATCATTTTGTCTTTTTATTAAATTTTCCCATTTTTGTTTTTGTTCATAATTAAATTTACGTTCTAGTTTCCATTGATTTTCTAGTTGTTTTAATTCATTTTTAATGTCATTTAGTTCTTTTTGTATATTAGAAAATTTAGAATTAGCGACATGTAATTGTTTAGATTGTTCCATTTGGATTTCTTCTTTTGTAGGTATTTTTATTTCATATTCACGAGATTTAGTAGATTTAGGTCCAGCTATAGCGTCATTATCGTAAATTTCTAAATAAAAATGAATAATATCGTCAGGCTGTAGATTTAGAAATGAAAAATCTATATCAAAATTAAAATTTTGTATTAAATCATTATTTGAAATAGTTATTGGGATTTTTCCATTAATAGTGCTATCATTACGAGTCAATTTATAAATGGCTAGTAATTTAGTAAATCCATAATCATCAGAAATAGAGCCAAAAACATAATAATGCATTATAGAGAATGTATCTTTTTGCAATTGTACTAATATTTGCGGATAAGCATCGGGTATTTCTGTAATATAAATATTTGTAGTATCTTGTAACGGAGATTGTATAGATTTAGTAATTATTTGCAAATTTTCATTTTTTAATATTTGTAATTGATAATCTAATTTATTTTTTACCGAGTATTTATTTAATGCATCACCATTAATTATTATCAGGCTATCGGCATCCTTTACATTAAATGAAAACAAAATTTTAGTTCCACGTGGAACGCTATATGAAAAAATATTTACAAATTGTTCATTAGCAATTTTTGTATAATTAGGATATATCACATTGGCTACAAGCCGATAAATAGACGATTTATTATAAACATTTATTTTATATTCCTCTGAAATCCAATCTTCAGCAATAATTTGAAAATTTGTATTTTCTGTCAAATTTTCAAAAATATATTCATATTTATTATTTAAAGTTTTTTTGGGAATATACTTATTACCATTAGACAATATATAGATATCTTTAGGGATTTTATCACCACTAATTTCGAAATTTAATACAAAAGATTTTCCAGATTCAATATAAAAATTCTTATTTAAAATATTAACTTTAAAACCATAATCTTTAGGAAAAATTTTATTATAATTGGATATTCTCACTAAAGGATTAATAAATTGATTAGGAAAAGTGAAAGATAAAATAAAGAATACAGTTAAAATACCAATATTGCCAAGAATCCACTTGTAATATTCTTTAATATTAAAAAATCTTTTTAGATTAATTTTAGATAATTCATTGCTGCGTCTAGATAATTCATTTAATAATAATTCATTTTTGTTAAGTTCATTTAATTCAAATAACTCTAATGCAGATAAAATTTTGTCATCAGTATTAGAATAATTACCTAGTAATAATGCGAAATCTTTATAAGATTTATCTCTAAAAAGTCCAAAATATCTTAAAATAGGTAACGCGATATAATAAGAAAAAAATATAGTTAAAGAAATTATTAATAATATTAGTAATATCAATCTAAAGGTAGAATTTAGCCAAAACAAATTTTCTATTGTTGATAAAACAAACAATAAAGAAACAGAAAACAAAATAAACCAAAATAAGCCTTTAATAAGGTTATTGAGATAAAATTTTTTTGCAAATTTTTCTAATATATTTATAATTCTATTGTTGCTTGACCTTTCCATCTTTTAATAATTTTTGTTTTTGCATTATTAAAATTCATAATATATTTAGATTTTGATAATGAATCTGAGATATTAAAAAACAAATTACCATTTATCAAAACTGAATCATTTATATTAATTAATTGCAAATTTACAGAGTCTAGATTAGTTAAAATTACATTTTGATAATTAAGGTTTTTATTTATAGAATCGATAGTAATCAGAACAAATCTATATAAATATTCTGGTACATGTGTGGGTGAGATTGAAATAATATTAGTATCATTATTATTTAATAAAATAGAATCTATGTAAAGTTCAGTTTTCATATTTCTAAATAAATTATCAATTTTTAAGCCTGCAGAATAGTTATCCGAGATTGATTCTATATTTATACTATCAGCTTTTAGTTCATTTATTTGTAAGATATTATTTTTTGAATTAGATTTAAGAATTACTATATTATTATTATTAGTATTGGTTTTAGAAAACAAAATTCCTAATATTATTAATACAGTAAATAAGAAAATTATTAGAATTATATAAAATATATTTTTTTTCATTACAAATTCTTTAATAATCTAACTTCACTATCGGTAAGATAACGCCATGTTCCACGTGGAACATTTTTTTTAGTAAGAGGACCAAACATTGTTCTATCGAGCATTAATACTTTATAACCTAAAGATTCGAATATCTTTTTTACTATATGATATTGTCCAGAATGAATAGCTATACCGACATAATTATGGGGTTTGTCTTCAATATAACTTATTTCATCAACATTAATTTTATGTCCATCTATATATACACCATCTATAATTTTTTGCATATCATTGATTTTCAGATTTTTATCTAATCTTACTTCATAAATTTTTAAAATATTTGATGAAGGATGAGTAAGCTTACGAGCTAAATCTCCATCATTAGTGAATAATAAAATACCAGTAGTATTCCTATCTAATCTACCAACAGGATATACACGAAATTTTAAATCACCTAATAGATTCATAACAGTTTTTCGATTTTGAGGATCTTTTGATGTAGTAATATAATCTTTTGGTTTATTCATTAAAATATAAATCTTTTTTTCAGGCTTAATAGTTACATCTCCGATCATCACTTTATCTGATTCTTTAATTCTAGTGCCTAATTGAGTAATAATCTTTCCATTCACAGAAACACTACCAGTTAAAATTAAATCATCTGCTTCTCTTCGAGAACAATAACCACAATTTGCAATATATCTATTCAGTCTAATACCTTCATTTTTCTGTTTAAGATCTTTTTTAAACGAATTATTATTAGAAGATTTTGTATTTTTCTCTTTATGTGTTTTATTCCTTATAAAATCCTTCATATTTAAAATATTTCATAATTACAAAATTACATAAAAAAAGGGGAATTTAAATTCCCCTTTTCTAATAAAAAATAAATACTTATTTAACAAGATTTAATCTGCTGAAAAGTTCTTTACGATACATTCCTCCTATAGGGATAACTTTCATTTTACCTTCAATAACTAAATCTGGATATTTGATACTAAAGATTTTGTCTATACGTACTATATAGCTTCTATGCACACGCACAAAATCTTTAGCAGGTAATATACGTTGCATTTCTTTCATTGTTGTGTGAGTAGTATAGATATTATCCGCAGTATTGATAACAACATAATCTTTTAAAGCCTCTATATAATAAATATCAGAAAATTTAATGCTATTTAGTCTATAATCAGCACGAACGAATATGCTATCGGAATCACTTTTTTCTATAACCATATTTTTTAGCATATCACGTTCTTTAATGAGATCTTGATCATCCTTATATTTATTAAGGGCCATCTCTATAGTAGCTATCAATTCGTTTTCTTTAAAAGGTTTCACGATATAACCATAAGGAATAGCTGACCTAGCTTTATCAACAGTATTTTCATCTGCATATGCAGTTAAAAATACTACAGGTATATTTGATTTTTCTCTAATAACCTCAGCAGCTTGTATGCCAGACATATCACCTTTTAGCATAATATCCATCAGAATAATATCAGGATATAACTCATCAGCAGCTTGTACTGCAGCTTCTCCTGTAGGAAAAGAACCTACAACTTTATAACCAGCTTTTGTTAAAACATTTTCAATGTCTTTTGCGATGATAGCTTCATCTTCTACTATTAAAACTTTTGTCTTTGCCATAATTCAAATTTTTAAATTTTCGACAAAATTACAAAAAAATAATATATATACCTAATTATTTATTAATAAATAGACTAATAAATATTTTTTTCATATAATATAATATGTTTTATAGTCTTAAGTGATATTTTTTTATACTAAATAAATTGTTTTCTAATTTTTTTATGAGTAAAGATCAAAAAAGAGTATTTTCATAAAATTAATTTTTATTTATTACTGAACAGTTAAATTTTAACCATAAAGTTAACAAAGAAGGCACAAAGGACACAGAGAATGATGTAAATTTGTTGTCTGAACTTGGATTAAAGGATTTTTAGGATAATAGTAAAAGAATCTGCAGTTCAGGCTTATTAAAAGATGAATAAATAGTAGTTTTATATTTGAAAAAACGTTGCGTCTCATCCGCATAGGGAAATGATTTGTAATAAAACAAGCAAGCCGTGTTAGAGAAACGATTTTGTAGGGGTTTAAAATTTTAAACCCATCAAATCATTTCCCCAGCGGAGACTTTTCTTTTGTTACTTTTCTTTGTGTGGTTGACAAAGAAAAGTAAATTAAGTAGAAATTTATTTAAAAATCAATTATACTCATAAGAAATATAGATGTTACCGTGAATGAACCAGTAATAATTTAGTTATTAATTAAACGCCAAATTCTAAATATATAATTATTTTTCATTAAAATATTGATCTAAAAAATTATATAAGTCTTCGCCTCGTAGATTTTTAGCAATAATAATGTGATTCTCATCAAGTAAAAAATTATATGGTACTACATTCACACCGTACAATTTGGCTGCCTCTGAGTTCCAATATTTAAGATCACTTACATGATACCAAGTTAGCTTATCTGTGTTTATAGCATTTATCCAAGATTGCTTGTCTTTGTCTAGAGAAACTGCAAAAATTTCAAATCCTTTTGGATGAAAGGTCTGATATGCTTTGACTACATATGGATTCTCTTTTCTACAAGGTCCACACCAACTAGCCCAAAAATCTACTAAAATTAATTCACCTTTGACTGAGTATAAATCTAATGAATCACCATTAGGTGAAGGTAATTTAATATTGGGAGCTTTAGACCCTATAGTTGTTTTTAGTAAAGCTTGAGTTTTATTATGAAAACTTAAAACCCCAGGATGGTTTGGATAATTTTTCATTAGTGCGCTATCTACTAATTTATATGTATCAGCAAAGCCATTATCTATGTTTAATCTTTCAATAAAGAATAAATTCACTAAGCTGCCAGGATTACTTCTAATAACATTATTTAAATAAACATTTTTAGCATTATTTAGGTTTATGTACTCTCGACCTACTCTATCTTTTGTTTCTGGATCTACAGCAGAATTATATAATCTCTGGACACTATCTATCTGTTTTTGAATGTTAGCTAAAACCCATTCTACTTCATAAATAGTTTTAGTATTAGGTGAACCTTCAATATTGGGCATATATCCTAGTTGTTGCGGATTTAATAATAAATGAACTTTTTCACCAGGTCTCAGAACCAAGGCTAAAAAATTATTCCTACTATGAAAATACAATTTATAAATCTCCTCAGGATTATTTTGCTCTAATGAAATATAAAAAGAATCTGCATTTATAATAGGTGCATTAATAGTAAAAGCTCCAGGATTCAAATAATTTGATAAAGTAATCTGATTAAATGTAGTAGGAGTTAATAATTTACCATAAATTTCTATTTTTTGCTGACTAAATGCTAATATTGGCAAGAAAAGTATACTAAAGATTAAAAATTTTGATATTTTTTTCATTTTTTTATTCCAAAATTACATAAAAGAAATTAAATTATGAGTAATTATTTTATGGCTAAGCAAGATTCATAATACAAAAATTTATCACAGTTTTTTATTAAATATGTTTTTTAATTAGATTTTTATTAATAAAAAATTAGGTTCTATAACGTTTTAAGTGTGTAAAGATTAAAAAATAGTAATTTTATAAAAATGAATTTTATTTATTATTGGACAGTTGAATATTAACCTAAGTATTTTATCAATAAAAGTTATAGAACCATTTATCAATTTTAAGTTTTTTTTTGAGATTATAATTGGTTTTTTATAAAATTTTTATTATAAATCAAGAGTCGACAGCATTAAAAAATACATTTTAGTAAATCAAAAATTTTTATTAATTTTACAAAAAAATTATGTTAGATAAAGGTCAGAAAGCACCAGATTTTAGTTTTATACATATTAGTGGCAAAGAGATGAAATTGTCTGATATGAAAGGCAAAAAAGTAATTTTATATTTTTATCCTAAAGATAATACAAGTGGTTGCACAAAAGAAGCATGTAATTTTAGAGATAATTATGAATACCTCACTAAATTAGGTTTTGAGGTTATCGGTGTGAGTCCAGATAATGAGAAATCACATAATAATTTTAGAGAAAAATATAATTTAAACTTCACATTAGTGGCCGATCCAGACAAAAAGATCATAAATCAATATGGTGTATGGGACAAAAAAATAAGATGTGGCAAAGAAACTGAAGGTTTATTGAGAACTACATTTGTAATCGATGAAAATGGTATCATCCAAGAAGTGATAAAAAAAGTAGATACAGCTAATAGTACGCAACAATTATTAGATATATTAAAAATTAAATAAAAAATATGGCAACAGAAGAAAATGATAAATTAAAAGCCCTTAAGCTTACAATAGATAAATTAGATAAAACCTTTGGTAAAGGATCAGTAATGAAGCTGGGTGATAATCCAGTAGAACCAATAGAAACTATATCTTCAGGGAGTATCGGATTAGATCTGGCTTTAGGAGTAGGCGGTTATCCACGTGGTAGAATAGTAGAAATATATGGACCAGAGAGTTCTGGTAAAACAACCTTGGCCATTCATGCTATAGCAGAAGCACAAAAATCTGGTGGTATAGCAGCTTTCATAGATGCAGAGCATGCTTTTGATATTAATTATGCTAAAAAATTAGGTGTAGATATTGAAAATTTGTTAGTTTCTCAACCTGATCATGGTGAACAAGCTCTAGAAATAGCGGATGCTCTCATACGTAGTGGCGCAGTAGATGTTATAGTCATAGATTCCGTAGCAGCCCTTACCCCACGTAGTGAAATAGAAGGCGAAATGGGAGACTCCCAGATGGGATTACAAGCTAGACTTATGTCTCAAGCATTAAGAAAATTAACTGCAAATATTAGCAAAACAAATTGCTTATGTATCTTTATTAATCAACTACGTGAAAAAATAGGTGTAATGTTTGGTAATCCAGAGACTACTACTGGCGGCAATGCTCTTAAGTTTTATTCTTCTGTGAGAGTAGATATTCGTCGAGTAAGCCAAATAAAAGAAGGTGAAAATTATCTGGGTAATAGAGTGAGAGCTAAAGTTGTAAAGAACAAAATAGCTCCACCATTTAAACAAGCTGAATTTGATATTATTTTTGGTGAAGGAATTAGCAAAATTGGTGAGATAATTGATCTGGGAGCCAATTTAGAAATTATCCAGAAAAGTGGTTCTTGGTATTCTTATGATAATAATAAATTAGGACAAGGCAGAGAACAAGTAAAAAAATTACTATTAGATAATCCAGATTTAGCTAATGAAATAGAAAGTAAAATAAGAGAAAAATTAGCTCAAAACGCTTGATTTTAATTAAAATTCCTTTTTATATATAGTAATGTTAGTAAATGCTTTAAGTTGTGAAAGTAATAACTATAATATAAAAAATTTTTTATTATCAACGTTATAATTAATCAAATAATATGAAACACAAATTGTTCATAGTCATTATTAGTTCATTAGTATTAATATTATCATGCTATAGAGAACCATCAAAGCAACAAGATCAAGAATTAACAAGCTGGGAGAAACAAATCCAAAATATAGATTCTTTATTAGCTAAGAATTCTAAAAACGATTCATTATGGGCAGAAAGAGCTTTAATATTTTTGTCAGCAAAGCAAATAGATAGTGCTTATTCTTCTATTAGCAAAGCATTATTAATAAATTCAAACGTTTCTAGATATCATGTGATACTAAGCGATTTATATTTAGCAAAAAATTCGGTAAACAATTGTAGAGATGCACTATTGAGAGCAATAGAATTAGATGATGAAAATATAGAGGCATTATCTAAACTATCAGAACTTTACTTTTTAATAGGTGATTACGAAAAAAGTTATGCATATTTAAATAAAATTACAGACCTAGATCCTAATAATGCAAAAGCATATTTTATGAAAGGATATGGACTGCTAGAACAGGGAGATACTAATAGAGCTATAGCAGCAATGCAGCGTGCCACACAGGCAGATCCTGATTATTATGAGGCTTTTTTGAAGCTAGGTCAGTTATTAGGTGATAAAGATTTGCAATTAGCAGATGAATATTACAAAGCTGCTCTGAGAATACAACCTAATTCTGAGGAAGCTCTTTATATGTATGCATATCATTTGCAAAATACAAATCGCATAGACCATGCCATAGAACATTATCAAAAAATTCTTACTATAAATCCTATTAATAAATTTGCTTATTATAATTTGGGATACATATATTTAGTTTATAAAAAAGATTTTAATAAATCAATCTATAATTTCAACAAATCTATAGAAATAGACTCTAGCTATGCAGAAGCATATTACAATAGAGGTTTGGCATATGAACAAGTCGGTGAAAATGAAAAAGCAATATCAGATTACAAGACAAGCTTAAAATACAAAACTAATTTTGACAAAGCTATTCAAAGATTAAACGCATTGCAAATGTGAAATGGTGTAATCAGGTGCTTTACATAAAAGTAAATTATTATATATTTGTAGAAACAATTTGTATATGAATAAACTAAAGAAAAGCTAACACAAGTATTTGCCCTTATTAAAAAATGAATATTATTCTATAATCTTTCATACATCAAACTATATTTTGATACATTGTTGTCCGATAAAAAAATTTTTAATAAAAGGAGTTAAAAAACTTTCTTAATATATAGTATTTTTGTTTAAATAACTCAATACTATAATATTATGGGCAAAAGTAGTCATTTTTTTTAACAATC
>Ga0208198_1003596_pt1 | contig 10441 bp, 6 predicted proteins | sample AD_JPNTR2_MetaG_FD_184446 | JGI IMG/M metagenome (GOLD analysis project Ga0208198, IMG submission 184446) | Active sludge microbial communities of municipal wastewater-treating anaerobic digesters from Japan - AD_JPNTR2_MetaG (SPAdes) (version 2) | ecosystem: Engineered > Bioreactor > Anaerobic >... | reverse complement strand
CCGCCTCTCCCGATCCCTCCATCATCCTCGTCTCACGTTCGATCCGTCACGCATCGTCGGCAAACATGATGCCAAGTGCCCGAAGGAAGAAAACGGGGTTGGCCGGACGCTCACCCAAGGGCGAGGATGTTTTCCTGTGGCCGTTAAACCCCGGGTAAGGATCGCAACGATCTCCGATATCACCTCGTCGAGAGAGGTTGGAATGTGTTCGCTGGCTGGTACCCGGTCCCCAGACTGGGCGATTCGAAAGGAGAAACAGGGTAAATGTGCGGGCGGGCGTAAGTCGGCGTGGGCACGCCGGAAACGACGAGACCCCGAGGGAACCACCCCACGGGGTCGTACGGTAAATGAAAACCGCTGAAATCAGCGGATTAAATTTGGCTCCCCGTGTGCAACCCTCTTCATAACCGTTCTCCGTTCGGATGTCAATCCGAAAGCGCTTATCATTCAACGAGTTATCAAAGAACATGCCGTTCCGGCAGGCCGGAAGCGGTGTTGACCTCGATTTCATCCCTCTGCCTGACAACCACCAGATTTCATGGCTTGCTCCCGGACTTCTTGACTTCATAGATCATAACATGGTGAAGCCGCTGAAGATCGCGCTGCGTCAGTTCCTTCAGGGATCGGATCGGTTTCTTGAGGGCCAATCGCTCTTGCGCCAGCAGATAGAGGTCGTCTTTGGAAATCCCAAGCTCGCCCGCGCGTGCGTAGATGGGCTTGTATAGACTCTCCTTCCATTTACCAGGGGCTTTCCGGCGGATTTTGGGTCTTGCCATCGCGACCTGAGCCTGAAGCCACTGAATCGCACGGTCGGAATCCTGGGCGGGAATCTCCTTGTAGCTGGTCACGTTGAATTCGTTTTTCAAGCTGCTCCAAATCCGTTGCGCGGCTCGCTGTGTGTCTTTGCCTGCCGTCGTGTGGATATCGATATAATCTTTCACCAGGTCCTGGATTTTGCGGGCCGTCGTGTTTGAAATGTGCTTGCCGCCCGGATCGGTCTGAACAACCGTCTTGCGGACCACCCGTTCGGTGCGAATGTTCAAATCGCGGCCGGCAACCATGTTGCCATTTCCTGAAACCGCCTGAATGACCTGGGGCGAATCGCTGGGAAGCGGCGTGAGCGTATTCATCTCTTCGACTTTCGAGAACCATGTGTCACGATGCTTCCGGAGTTCGCTCTCAGAAAACTTAGGTACTGTCAACCTTTTTGTGTAAAATGTTCATAGGCCAATTGGTTGAAGAAGGGCAGGTTACTATGCACTTTTCCTATGGGGCTTGACCTCCAATGCATCTCCATTTTCAAAGATATGTAGGCCAGGATCCGATAACAGGTGATCTCTCCCGCTACGATCTCCATGACTTTGGTCCGACGTTTGAACTCCTTGTTGAGCCGCTCAATGATGTTGGTGGTCCTCAAGGAGATCCATTCCTCCGGGGGAAAGTCGAAAAAGGTCAAGCAGGAATCGATGCTGCGCTTCAGGCATTCCACAGCGGAAGGTATGATCTTTTGCCATTTTTGGCAGAAGGCCTTAAAACATTCCCACGCCTTCTCCCGTGACGGGGCATAGAAGATGGACCGCAGATCATTCGCCACTTCCTGCTTGAACTTCTGCGGCACCTTGGCCAAGACATTACGGGCCACATGGACCTGGCAGCGCTGGACCTTCGCCCGCGGAAACTCTTCCTTAAAAACAGACTCCAATCCCGACAATCCGTCCATGATCCCCAGGGTGACCTTCCCCCCGTCCAGTCCACGGGATTTCAGATCCTTGAAGAACTCCCGCCAGGAGGTAGCCGATTCCTTGTCCCCGGCCTGGAAACTCAACACCAGCTTCTGCCCCGCCTCCGTCACCCCAATGGCCACCAAAACAGGTACGATCTCTATGCTTCCGCCCACACGCATATGGAAATGGACGCCGTCAACGAACAGATATTTGATCCCCTCCCCCGATAAATCCCTCCGCCGCCATGCCTCGACGGCGGCGTTGAGTTCCGCACTTACGCTGCTGATCTCCGCCGCGGAGACCCTCCGGCCGATCAGCCTCTCGGAAAGCATCGACAATGTCCGGGTGCTGATCCCGGCCAAAAACATGATGCTGAAATCCCGGGCGACCTCCTCCTCGTACTGTTTGCTCCGGGGGATAATGGATGTCTTGAACTCACCCTTGCGATCCCTGGGGACATTCACATGGACCTCACCGACCCCCTTGAGGGTAAACCTGCGACCATAGGACCCATTACGATGGTTGACCGCTGTCCCGGCGATCCGAACGTAAGGCTCTCTCCCCAAAAAGTGGGTCAGCTCCACGTTCATCAACTCCGTCAGGTATTTCCCAACCACCTCCCTGATATCCATTCTGATCATCTCAAACAATCGACTCGGCCGCTCCTGAATCTCCTTGAAAATCTCCGCAACCTCAGATACCGTGATCTCCATCTTCATGGCGCTTCCTCCTTTCGATTAGGTTTGGGCAAAACCCTTCTAAAGGAAAAGCGCCTTTTTTTCTACCCCTCTGGGCCCCTCAAAAATTTACACAAAATACTTTACACTACCAACTTACGTCCTCTTGGATGCTGATCGTTGTAGTGTTCAACCTCCGCGTGGCAATCAAAACAGAGGGGAATGCAGTTCTCGAAGGTATCGTCTCCCCCTTTTGAAACAGGCCGAATGTGGTGTGTCTCGATCCTGACGCCACAGAACTTGTGGCAGATGCAACAGCAGCGTCCCGAGGCAACGAGTGCCGCATCAACGACTTCTTTTGAGAAACTCATTGCCACCTCCGGAAATCCATCGGCTCTTGCACTCCGGACCAGGATGCTGCTGATGACAGGGCAATATGCCCCCGCTCTGGCTTACGGGTATTGTCAGACTCAAGGAGCCTTGAAGGCACCGTTCTCATTGCCTCCACTTGAACATCCCATCCACCTGGAGGACGGCATTCGCCGAGATATGGCCCAAGGTCATTGGCCGAGAATTATTGCAGAACGATTCGACATACACCTTCAGCAGGCGACTCTGACGGAGGATGTCCAGTTCTCCGGAGAGATGGTTCACCACCTCTTGCGTCACCAGGGTGATCAGCTTTGCTCTGGCGCGGGATGTCATCACATTGAACCGATTAAGGCTCATCAGGAATTCGTCCTCGTCCTGAATGGCATCCTGATCACCCAGGGCAAAGGATGCGATGATCACATCACGCTGCTGCCCTTGAAATCGCTCGACCGTGTCCACAGCGTCCCGGATAAGTTGATTCGAAGCGCCTAATGGCCCGAACACCTGCTGGAGCCTCGCGACGATCAATGCCTGTTGAGCCCGATGTGGGGTGACGATGCCAATCCCAATACGCCAGAACTCATCCATCGTGTATGGGCTGTGCGAAGCGGCTATCACGGAACCGGACGCTGGGTCTCTTTCATTTAGGAGCTGGTTGCCGAGGCGGCCATACAGCAGCAAGGCCAGGGCTGCCACCGAATCAGCCTCAAAAGGATTCCATTGACTGCTGCGACCCTCGGGATAGACAAAGCAACTGACTGGAGCGTCAGGATCAAGCAGCGATACCCATTCTGGCGTCCAGAAAAGTGTCTGTGGCCATCCAGCGGGAGCTTGAACTGTCGGAAAAGGTGTAATGATATCAGTTCGCATATCGGGCGAATAACTCGCGAGCGCCCTGTCGTAGCCCGCTTCGTGAGCCAGTTCGACGATCACGCGACTCGAGCGATAATTCTCTTCCAGGATGGCGGGCTGAACTTGGTGGAGCTGTTCAAAAAAGCTGTAGACCGAGCCGACCATCGCTTCAAGACCGACTGGCGCTTTCGCTTGGTGGATCGGTGGCAATTGTTTTGGATCGCCCGCGACCACAACGACTCCGTCCGCTGCCAGAGACGCAAACGGAAGGATCGAATGGGCAACATCCACCTGCGACGCTTCATCGAGAATGATGCAGTCGAAGAATTCCTGACGTGCGGCGGCGTTTCCAGTCACCAGAAGGTTGTGCGTCTGCTCCGGGGTAGCACCCACCACCGTGATGCCCGTGCTGTTCTGCAGCCGCTGCCTTAGCTGCTGCACCGCAATAGAGGGATTCCATTTGGTCAGTTCCAGATCGAGCCCAGCCGGAATATTCGGGTCGAAAGGCCTGTAGCTTGAGCGAATGCGCACACATTGCAGATCTGGATGCTGGGCTATCCGACTGATGTCTGCCACCGATTCCAATAGAACGTTGTCGAGAGCGTTGTAGGTGGGAGCACAGACCAGAAGACGCAAAGGGATGTTGCGCTGCACCGCATCAACAACCGCGCCGACCACCACCGCACGGAGTGTCCGGCTCTTCCCTGTTCCAGGAGGACCCCACACGGTTTGAAGCCGGTGACTAAGGGATGCCTCCCATGCTGCCCACTGAGACTGGTTGAGAGATATCCCATTTTGCTCGAGTTGCTGCCTGATCCCTGGTAGGTTTCTGGCAACAGCCGTGTTCGCCAGCGTGTTGCCGGACCACAGTAGGTCTGCTGCAGGACTTCCAGGAGTCTGCCGGCCACTGCGCCTTGTGGTCAGGCCCACCGCTCTACGCACAAGCGCATTGCTCAGCGCGTTGGGAGGATTGCCGATGGCATGCAACGTCTCTCGCAACTTCTTTGTGAAGGTGTCAACCCACACAGGATCGAGAACAACGTCTTGACTGAAATCCGCCAGTCCTTGTCGCTCCAGATCGTCAAGCATCGTTGGATAGCGGTTGTTGGGAAGAACAGCGATCAGACCAGCGTCGCGGTCGATACCAACAATCCGGACCCCTGTTGCGGTCTCCATGTAAGTCCGCCATCCGGACCCGTTGGGCGGTTCCAATGGAGTTCCTTGCGTCACCACCTGAAGCGACCTATCGAGAAAGCCGGGCATGTTCTCAGGGGCCAGAGCAAAGCTGAAATCCCCCTCGCGCGCCTTCACTTCCCTCGATTCCGGTCTCATCTCGTAAACGCGCATCCTTGGAAGCGCGGCGATCCCCAACTGTGCCAGCGCTGTTGCTTCTGCTGCCCCGGTAAGCCGACGGGGCAACCTTGCACTGCGATACCTGGCCTCACGCTCCTCTGGCGGCATGGCCCTGATCTGGTGCACCTCCAGTTCGCCAAGGGCTGCGTTGAGTCGCGCGAATCCATACCACAACTGCCCGTCAAAACTGATTCCCGATTGTCGTTGAGGCGGTTCTATGCGGATTTGCGGCGCGATCTGCTGGAGGGTAGGCCGGAGGTCCTCTTCGAGCCGCCTGGTGATCGCTTCGAGAGCGCCTAGTTGCTTTGTCACGGTTTCACGCAGGGTCACAAGTTGGTCCGACCACAATCTTGGCCGTGTCACCCGCGCCCAGATTTCATGGGCCCGTTCACTTGGAATCTGGTCGCTCAGCGTGTCTTCAAACAGTGGGTGTACCGAGAATGCCGCCACCTGCTGGGGCAGAGAAGCCTGGTGGTAAACACGGGCCGTATGGAAGAGCGTGTAATAATGAGGAATCGGGGCGGCGAGCAAGGTCCGCACGACCTCTCGAACAATGGTGATCGGTGATCGCCGTGTTTCCATGGCAGCGTTGGGCAGCAGCTCCTCTGGCGGAAACAGCCAAGCAAGGTGCTGGATAGTCTGGTCCGCGAGGATTGCCTGCAAATGGCGGCCGATGATCCGCGTGAGATGCTTGTACTGGACTGAATCCCAGATGTAGAACTGGACCGTCGTGTCCGTGTTGCGGTTTCGGGCATCCGTTAAGATCGCGTTGATGTTGTTCAGGAACGCCAAGAGTTCCCGGCGCTCAACGGGCAGGGCCTTCTGGTCGATCACGTGCGTGTGCGGTCCATAGGGATGGTTGGCTCTCTGGCCAACAAATCCGAATGGCTGGGGCTCGACCCAGAAGCCCTTCACGCCCAAGGAGAATGTGATGGCGCTACCAAGGTCGAAATCGACCGAAAGGTAAATGTGTAGGTCTGTATATTTGGGCATGACACCGGATGTGCCGCTCTGTGGAGGTATCGCCGATTGCTGAGCCTGGAGGGATGACGCTCTGCCCGCAACGACATTGCGTGTCGCCCTGAGCGAGTAGTGTGCATTGAAAACGGCGGAATTAGGCTGAAGCTGCGCCAATGCCGGGACGTCGGATATTCCTTGGTCACTCAGGGCGGCGGAAGCCCCACGAGAAATGAACGCTACTCTGCTGAGGTGGTCGGTTTGAGCAGCGGTTGGCATGCAGTGAAGAGGATGGGCAGTCGGCTGGCCGTTTCGATCAATCCACGGGTATCCAAGGTAGTCACATCCTTTGCACCTGTTGTCCACATGCCAAGGGTGTTGCTGCCAGGGACATGCGAAAGCCCGGGGAAGATCGGCCATGAAGAAGTGCTTGACCCTCCCGACGAACACCTCGAAGGGTACTGCCTCGAGGTCTTCCTGCATCGCATCCCACATCTGCACGTATGTGGGAGTGCCTCCTTGATCCTCGATCTCCCGGCAGGTCCGCACCAGGCATGAGGCGTCGTGCGAACCAGGCCAGATTGCGGCATCCGGAACGACCACGTAACGGTTGTCTAAACCCTGATCAGCGAGCCATCCGGCCAAGGCCATGGAGTAATAAGTGACTTCCGCGAAATATGAAGGAGATGGCTCAGCCGTGAGTTTGATGTCGATGACCCGGAGTTTGATTCGATGGTCATCGACAGCCAGCCACAGTACCGCGCCGGCTGGTGTGACATACCGGTCGATGTTCGAAGTGTGAGGTAGCACTTCGATGAGATCGGGCCGCAATCGGGAGTAATTCAGTCCATAGGCCTGCCTATAACCCGCGATCCCCAGTGCGCCCTCAAAAGTAGGCCCCACGTCAAACTGCGATTCAACAAGGAAGGAGCCCTGCGGAGCAGTAGTCAGGTGATTGACAAGTTCGATCTCCCGAAATCGTTCCTGGCCCGCCTGATTCGTGTAGCGGTCGCCAATAACAACGGCGGTGCCGAAGGTATCCGAGAGGTCCGCGATCTTCTCCGCCTGCCATTCCTCACCGGCTTGGGCCAGGTACTCAAGGCCAGGACGGGGGGGCTGTACGGGTGGCATGCCAGCGGCCGTTCTTTCCTGCTGGAAAGCCTGGGCATCAGGACTCAGGTTCAGCCTTAGCAGACGAAGGCATTCGGTTCTGATGAATTGCGATAGGGCCTCTTTTCCAACCTGTGGCATGTGTCACCGTCCTCCAGTAGAGCTCGTTTTCAAGGCGTCCGAGAGTGGCATAAAATCGGGATTGTTTGGAGCGATGACAGCCGATGCCACGATCATGGCGCGTTCAAGGTTCAGACGATCCGGGTCGCGGAAACCGATCTGTGGGGTCTTCGCCAGATCTTCTGCGTATGCGGATGCCTGCTGTTTGGCCTGTTTGATTGAGGTACGCGGAACCGCCGCATTGTCCGAACTCGCCGACGGCTCCTGATTGCCCTTACGACAGACGAACACGGCATCCCATTTGATGGTGCCGTCATAAGAATGAAGCCCACCCTGACCTTCACCCCGCAGGGGCAAAACGGTCGCGCACTTCAACCCGGAACGAACAAGCGCGTCCCCGAGAGCGGCCCAAGCCACGGGCGACTTGTGGTGATAGGTGAAGACCATAATGCCGTTCATTTTGAGCACGCGGTGGCACTCACAGAAAATGCGGTGCAAGCTGTTCCGGTAGACTTCGATAGACTGGTCGCCGCGATCCGTCAGAGCGAGGTTTTCCTTAATCGGCGCTGCAAGAACCGGATTGTCGTAAGGAGGTTCGGCCACGCCGAGGGACTGATGCCAGGCAAGGTAGAAGTCGGAAAGTTCTGAGTAGCTCAGATTGTCGAAATACGGCGGATCTGTGAGGATGAGGTCGATACTGCCATCCGGAATCCCTTCGAGGCTTTCCGACGTCTTGGTAGATATCGAAGCCCGGGATGATCCTCCCAGTACTCTCCATGGGTGCGTTGAGACTTCTTTCGCGGCGGTTTGGCGATAGATCATCGCTGGTTTTCGCCCACCCTTTGGGTCCAGATTGGTGGGCGCTGCGGCGAACGCAACTGCCTTGGCAATCTTGCCGAGGACATTTGGGAAAGTGCCGCGTCCGATGCCGTCGAGCCATGGGTTGATTTCCACCGGCCTGGTTATGTGCCGGTACCCGTGGATTGAAAACATCGGGCTGATGCGCCGATACCCGAACGCATAGGCCGTATACATGCAGTTCGTTGTAAGGTGTTCGCTGAAGGCAATGGCCAGAAGCCTGCGCGACCTCGGGTCCTCAACTCTGGAGATGGCTTGGCCCAGCAATGACAGGTGGAGCAGTTGGCGGTCGTTGAAGAGATCGCGGTATCGGGTGAAGCCGTGGATCAGTGGCCTCGCGTCGGACCGACCGTCTGCCGGAATGGCGCGGCTGGGTGCGAAGCCACCGTCGGCCTTTTCAACATCCTCCAGAAGACTGCGCGCCCGACCGTAGCGAATACGGTCGCCTTTGCTCGCCGTTTTGAAGTGGCGAATGACACCGGTCCGTGTCTCTTCAAGATACTCCTGTGCAAAGAGTCGCCATTCAGGCCGCATTGGCGCATCCCCACGCTCTCCGAGTCCCGACACGTCACCGCACCCTGGGCATCTGACCTTTCCCTGGTCAAGGGTTCCTTGCGCGATCCTGGTACGCGTCCCGCATCCGCATCGGATTTCCTTGCGGGCAAGAGGTATCTCCGAGACCTCGTGGCAGGTCTTGCAGAACACCCACTGGAGAGCCTTTTCCTTGCTGTACGCCAACTGGTAATGAGGATGAATCTCGAAGGTCGTCCCACAGGCTTCGCAGGTTCGACATTCAACCCAGAAGTGGTGTAGGACTACGCGTTCACCGACACCTGGGACGTTTGTCCGGTGAAAGGTGCCGATCTGTTCGGACATCGTTGCGCAGAGAGCGGCAATCTCCGGTGACAAAGGATCGTAAGAAGCTGTTTCAAGTTCGAATCGCGTGATGAAGGTGGCAACCGGATCGATGTCGTACCCAATCACGCGGGCACCACAGCGCCCGGCCTCGACAAGGCTGGTGCCACCGCCCACGAAGGGATCAAGCACGACCGCACCGTCAAGTGATAGGTCTCCGAGGTACAGGTCCCAGAACCGGTCGGCTTCCTCGGGTTTTAGGGATAAGCCGGCCAGGATGGCCCGGAACTGTGAGCCAAGACGCCGTGCGAACCAGCGATGGACCCGGTAGATCGGATTGGTGCATTGACCTTCACGAAGAGCGAGCTCGGCGATCTCGGCAATGGGGACCTTACCCGATTCAAGCAGAGTGCCTTTGGGAAAGGCCGTGAAAGTCGTTTGCTGCTCGGGTTCGGCAGAAAGCGGTTTGACTTGAGAGGCGCGCTGGGCCGGGGTCATGGTGCGCCTCCTTTTGTCGTCTGTTTCCGCAGCATGACCAGGTCGTCGTCCAACCCGTGGCGGAGAAGATCGAGTCTGGATGACGCAGCCACGAGGCTTTCGGCGTGGACCGGCTTGATCCGGAACGGGAAGAGGCTCGGGCTGTCGATCAGATCTTTCAGCGGAGCCGAGCCGTTGGCGCGGGCGTGGAGAGACGCTTCGGCCAGCCAAGCGATCAGCCGGGAATCATCAACGGCCAGCGTTGTTCCGCCAGAGTAGATGCCCTTTGCGCCGGTCTCCTGAAGCACGCCCCAGTCCAGGTACGAACGCAGCACGCGGCGGGCCGCTCTGGAAACGGTCTCCCGCTCGCCGTATTGCTCGCGGACCCGGCGCTGGACATGAGCCGCGGCAGCGGAGCCCTGAAGCCTCAGAAGACGGCCGGTCTGGGTGGCTACACCCGACCAGAACGGGTAGACGGCCATGACCATCCCCCAGTGGATGGCCAGATGATCGCGTCGAGGAACACGTTTGAGTAGTTCCAGTCCTTCGACGCGCAACGACTCGAGTTCGCTCGGAACCGTCAGCCACGTCTTGAGGAGAATCGTGATGATCTTCTCGCGATTGCCGCGCTCGGCCTGGCCGCCTACGGACACCTTGTCCTTCAGCAGCTCCTGCAAGGCATCGTTGACCGCAGCCTTGTCATTCCCTGCCAGGATCAGGTTGGCCGTCTGCTCAAGCCATTCCAGACGCACCCGCTGACTGAATCCGATCTGGTCGGTCCGTCTGATCATTCGCCCCTCCTGTCAATTTGGATCAGAGGGACGATGAGTTCCTCGACTGAAACGCCGCCGTGGCTCACGGTGCGCTGCTTTTCCTGGACAAACGCCTGCCGAGCAGGGGCCAGCAGGGCGAGGTAGTCCTCCGGGAGACCAACGGTTCCCCATTCCAACGCGGCTGGAAAGCGTTCTTTCACTTTTCCGCGAAGGGCCGCGTCTGGATAGATGCGGACTCGTTCGCCGCGCAGGTCCGCCACAGCCCCTTCGGATGGACGACCGCAACCTTCCGCCTCGACGTTGCCATGATCAG
>Ga0208198_1003592_pt1 | contig 10446 bp, 3 predicted proteins | sample AD_JPNTR2_MetaG_FD_184446 | JGI IMG/M metagenome (GOLD analysis project Ga0208198, IMG submission 184446) | Active sludge microbial communities of municipal wastewater-treating anaerobic digesters from Japan - AD_JPNTR2_MetaG (SPAdes) (version 2) | ecosystem: Engineered > Bioreactor > Anaerobic >... | reverse complement strand
GCAGCCTTGTTTGTAGAGCCGACAACAATTCCTCCTTTCAGTACCAATGTTGGTTTGCCCGTTACTGCTACCCTTACTGTAAGTGGAACATTTCTCTCTTCCGATATTACCCTCTCAGTTAGTAACGAAAGCCTGTTTTCCGTTTCGCCTGCATCGCTTACTCCCGACCATCGTGCCGTACAACCAACCGAAATAACCATTACTTACCATCCTGAAATAGTGGGAACACATACTGGAACGCTGACCATTGGTTCAACAGGTGCCACACCGGTTACCATTTCTCTCAGCGGAGAAGCCACACCGCTTCCAACAGTGGACATTGTTTCACTGAACGAAGATGGCACGTTCAATATGGACTGGAACACCACAGGAGATCTTCATATTTATCAAAAAGTGACAGAAGGAGAACAGCATCTGGCTCAAGGGTTGTTTTTCAGCAAATATTTCGAAGCGGATGGCAATAACAAACTGCTGGAAATTTTCAACGGTACCGATGAGGATGTTCGTTTAGATGGGTGGAAAGTGCAGGTATTTCAAATCGGCGAAAGAGAAGTTACCATTAACTGGGACAGTACAAATGTGAAGACATATGCTTTGAGTGGAACTTTAGAGAAAAGAAAATCCTATGTACTATACACAAAAGATGAAGGCTCATCCTGTTCCGGTTCTTTTGGAAGTGATTGGGACCAATTTTCAAGCCCGAATGAGTTATTATTTAATGGAAATGATCCGATACGTTTAGTTGATAATAACAATAATAATAATATAGTTGATATCATTGGTCAGTTACAAGGTAAAACGCCCACAAAAAGATGGACAGCTACCAAAAGTGATGGTACGAAACTGACGACCGATCGCCAATTGCTGGTGCGAGATATTTCGGTGGTAAGTGGAGCCAATGCCGTCAGCAGCAATACGACCTCCTTTGCCACCCTGGGCACGGAGTGGAATTTGTACCCGATGGATTATAGTGAAGGACAACCCATAGCCTGCAATGCACTGATAGAGTTTGGCAACTATGATTATGGCAGTATTTATGCTACCTGGCAGGAAATTGCAAATGCCGTAACCGACAAAACAGTTTCCATACCCAATGCTGCTACTCGTCCTTGCGAAGAACTGAAGGTGGAAATAAAGGATGGTGCAACGATAAAAGCTACCACTTATATCAATGTACCCATCATGGTATCCGAAACAGAAAATGTTTCCGATTACTCTACTTTGTGTCCTACTTGCGATATGGGAATAAAAAATGGTGGAAAATTAACGGTTGATGCAGCCAATACAGTCAGGAATGTAACAGTCTTTTCGGGTGGAAAGCTTGATGTCAACCAATCACTGGTAGCAAGAAATTTAACTTTGAAAGCCGGCTTGGGCAACAACCTGTACGACGATTTTCCCACTTCTACCCTGAAAATCAATTCTAATGGACAAATCGTTCTTAGTGAAGATTTTCGTTATGTTCGCACACTGGACGACGTGCAATGGTATTTTATTGCTTTTCCGTTCGATGTATCCGTAAGCAGCATAACGGCTGCAGATGGTTCGCTGGGAACATTGGGAACGAACTGGTTCCTGAAATACTATGATGGAGCCTCACGGGTACAGAACCTGGGCGCTACCAGCAACTGGAAAACGTTCACCGGTTCCACACTCGAAGCAGGGAAAGGATATATCATCGGGTTGGCTTCGGGAACGAAGGAGATTATTTTCCCGATGGGACACTATATTACCTTGTCGCCGGAAACTTCAAAAAGCATTGCCGTGACTTATTATGGCAAGGATGCAATAAACGTAACGGAAAACCACAAGGGGTGGAATTTGATTGGCAATCCCTTCTTCGGAAAACTGAACGGCAGTGCAGCCAACTTTAACTATTTCACCTTCTCCGATGGAGGAAGTTCCAAAACCTATACACAAATTTATAAGTCGTCGCTGAGCGGGGTCAATCCCTTTACTTCTTTCTTTGTACAGGCAGGAAACGATCTGGAAACTTCCGGAGCCTCTTTCGATGTAGCGGGACGACAACTGCTGCCGGCTTCCGTGCGTAACGAAACAGCTGACAGGGTAAAAATTGTTTATCAATCACCTACCGGAACGGACGAAACCACCCTGATTCTGGATGATGAGCAGACAGCTGCTTACGAAATTGGAGAAGACCTCGAAAAATGGGTAGGAACGGGTACTTCCAAACCTCAGGTTTATACGGTAACCGGCGGCATCAATTATGCTTTCAATGCCTTGTCTTACGCTGAAGCTCAAAATCTGCCACTGGCCGTTTATACCAAAACGTCCGGCAGCCATACTTTCCATGCTGTTGCATCTCAATCTTCCACTTTGGCAGAACTTACTCTTACGGATAAAACAGCCGGCAAGTCGGTAAATTTATTGACTTCCGATTACACTTATTCCGCTACGGCAGGTACAAATACTACCCGTTTCCTGATTTCGGCGCGAAGGGTGATTTCTTCCACCCTTCCACAAGAAAAGAGAAACAATTTAGTTGTTTTCAGTACAAACGGAAAAATTGTGGTGGATGGCTTATCTGTCAACAGTTTGGTACGAGTATTCGATATAACGGGGAAACCAATGGCTATCGTAAGCGCTGCCGTTGCCGACAAATTGGAAATTCCATTGTCTGTTGCCGGTGTTTATCAGGTGGTAGTGGAAAGTCCCAATCAAATTCGCAAAACAATAAAAATCATGCATTACCCTTCCCGATAACCATGTTGGAGAAAAACGCATAAAATTATCGGGTAGGGAAAAGAATTTTGAAAAAAATTTTTTAAAAAAACAACTGCTTTATATCGTTTATAAAAACCCGTTTTATCTAAAATTGATTCAATGCATAAACGATTATCAAAAAAAAAATTAAAGGTTCATGAAATCTAATTTAACTTCTATATTGATGACTATTGGAGTGGTATTGATGCTGATTGCTGCCTATATCTATCTTTTTCGTCAGCTCCCAAAAGAAGACATTTCATCTGAAAAATATCAAGAAGCATATCATGCGAAACCGTCAGCATCTGTTTCACAGCTACCTGTTTATAAACCATCATATTCATCACGCAAAAGGGCGGTTGTTTTCCCGAATTCAATTCATGAAAGCGACAAATTAACGGGAACATTGAACAACACAAACAACGATTTGGGATCCGAACCAATTGGTGTAATTCCGCCTATTGATATTTCTTATGCACTTCCACCATCGAGAGAACTTTATAAGGGAGTAAACTATAATTATTATCTAAAGGGCAATCTTACACATTGGCAGAAAATCTCACGTTCGTCCGTTACGGCTCCTTTTAGCGGGGAAAGACGGGAATTGGCACAAAACATCGAAATATCGTCTTCGCGACCGCAACGGGTAGGAGGCGATACCGATCCGGGCGAACCGGGATTGCCGGTAGGAGATGAATTTCATTTTTTATTGTGCTTGGCTTTTATTTATGGTGGAATAAAGCATTTTATATCCCGAAAATAGTAAAACAACTTTCTGTAACCTTATTTTGTTCATAGTTACGGGATGCGAGTTGTGAGTGTGGAGTTTTTCAATACGATGAAATGACAAATTTTTAAAGAAGTAGCGTCGTTTTACTTCTCAAAATGTAAGTGTAATAATCCATTTCGCACAAATAAAAAAAAGGAAAAACTTTTTCATTTTTCCTCTCCATTGTGTCGGGGTAGCGGGATTTGAACCCACGACCCTCGAGCCTTTGGCTGGATGCGCTAACCTTGTAAATCCTTTAAATATCGTTCTTCTATTGTGTGGGGGTAGCTGGATTTGAACCCACAACCCTCCAGCCTTCGGCTGGATGCGCTAACCTTGTAAATTTTTTACATATTGTTCTTTTGTGTCGGGGTAGCGGGATTTGAACCCACGACCATCCAGCCTTCGGCTGGATGCGCTAACCTTGTAAATCCTTTAAATATCGTTCTATACCTCTTTTCTTTATTTTCGATTCCAATGCTACGGCTTCCCCACGGCTTGAAAATTTAAAAGAGGAAATGAATTCCCAAGGTATCCCGTGCTTGGTGTACTTATTCCGACCAGAATTATGACGAATCATTCGCTCTGACAAATTGTTCGTCTGACCGCAATAATACTTGCCCGTCGTTTTACTTCTCAATATGTAGGTGTAATAATCCATTTCACACAAATGAAAAAAGGAAAAACTTTTTCTCCATTTTTCCTCTCTATTGTGTCGGGGTAGCGGGATTTGAACCCACGACCCTCCAGCCTTTGGCTGGATGCGCTAACCTTGTAAATCCTTTAAATATCGTTCTTCTATTGTGTCGGGGTAGCGGGATTTGAACCCACGACCCTCCAGCCTTTGGCTGGATGCGCTAACCTTGTAAATTTTTTAAATATCGTTCTTCTATTGTGTCGGGGTAGCGGGATTTGAACCCACGACCCTCCAGCCTTTAGCTGGATGCGCTAACCTTGTAAATTTTTTAAATATCGTTCTTCTATTGTGTCGGGGTAGCGGGATTTGAACCCACGACCCTCCAGCCTTTGGCTGGATGCGCTAACCTTGTAAATCTTTTAAATATCGTTCTTCTATTGTGTCGGGGTAGCGGGATTTGAACCCACGACCCTCCAGCCTTTAGCTGGATGCGCTAACCTTGTAAATTTTTTAAATATCGTTCTTCTATTGTGTCGGGGTAGCGGGATTTGAACCCACGACCCTCCAGCCTTTGGCTGGATGCGCTAACCTTGTAAATCTTTTAAATATCGTTCTTCTATTGTGTCGGGGTAGCGGGATTTGAACCCACGACCCTCCAGCCTTTAGCTGGATGCGCTAACCTTGTAAATTTTTTAAATATCGTTCTTCTATTGTGTCGGGGTAGCGGGATTTGAACCCACGACCCCCTGCTCCCAAAGCAGGTGCGCTAACCGGACTGCGCTACACCCCGTACTGATTTTTTTAAAAACGACTGCAAAGTTAAAATCTTTTGCCGAAAATACCAACTTTTTGCTGTATTTTTGTATAAAAGAATTCTTGAATTGTTCCTAATTTCTTTCCCGCTTTAAAAATGGCCGGTATTTACATTCATATTCCTTTTTGCATCCAGCGATGTTCCTATTGCAATTTTTTTTCCGTAGTCTCTATCAATCTTGTTAATGAAGTTATAAATGCAATAATTAAAGAATTGTCGATCAGAAAAGACTATTTGAAAAATGAGCCGGTACAGACGATTTATTTTGGCGGAGGAACACCCAGTCTGTTGACGATTCAACAAATTGAAAAATTACTGAATACTGTTTATACAAATTTCCCGGTAGAACAAAACGCAGAAATAACGTTTGAAGCCAATCCTGATGATTTAACAAAAAATTATTTGTTCGACCTGAAAGAGGTAGGTATCAATCGGTTAAGTATTGGAATTCAATCATTTGATGACGATAAACTTAAAATACTCAATAGAAGACACAATGCGACACAGGCTCATGAAGCAGTTCGTGAAGCTCAAAAGGCAGGTTTTAGCAATATCAGCATAGATTTAATATATGGATTACCCTTCCAAAGCCTCGATGAATGGGAAACTGATTTGGATAAAGCTTTTTCACTGTCAATTCAACATCTTTCTGCCTATGGCCTAACCTTTGAAGAAAAAACACTTTTATCGAAACAAAAAGAAAAAAAAATCATAGAACCGGCAGACGAAGAATTGATGATAAAAATGTATGAACTTTTGTTGGAAGAAAGCAGCAAAAAGGGGTTTGATGCTTACGAAATATCCAATTTTTCCTTACCGGGATTTTATTCACGACATAATTCTTCCTATTGGAATCAAACTCCATATTTGGGCGTAGGACCTTCCGCACATTCCTATAATGGCATTTCTCGGCAGTGGAATGTTGCTGCTATTCAGAAATATACAGAAGGAATTTTGAAAAACAGTTCCTTTTACGAACAGGAAATTCTCAGTTTGGAAGATCGTTATAATGAATATGTATTACTCGGATTGAGAACAAAAAACGGTATAAATATTGATGCGTTGGAACAAAATTTTGGTACCGAATTGAAAGACTTTTGTTTAGAAAACATAAAAACATTTATCGATAATGAAAAGGCATATAGGTGCGGCAGTTTTTTACGTTTAAACACAAAAGGAAAACTAATATCCGACACCATTATCGCTCAATTAATGAAGGTTTAAGTTATGGAAAATTATTACTAATTTTGTAACTTATTCGTTAGATTAAAAAATATGGAGAATCAGAACAACGACAAGCGTACTAAATTTAAAAAAATTTTCTGGAATTTATTTGGATTTGGCATCCTTTGCTTGGTTTTGCTCTTTGCTTTCATTAGTTTTGGCTGGATTGGTTACTTGCCTCCACTCGAAGAATTACAAAATCCTCAAAACAAATATGCTTCGGAAATTTACTCTTCAGATATGCAATTGCTGGGTAGATTTTTTAAAAACAAGGAAAATCGTGTAGAAGTACATTTCAACGACATTTCTAAAAATGTTATTAATGCTTTGATTGCTACTGAAGACAAAAGATTTTACAAACATTCCGGCATCGACGGCAAAGCGCTTGCCCGAGCTATTTTACTTACCGGTATTTTGCAGCAAAAAAGCGCCGGAGGAGGAAGCACCATTACCCAACAATTGGCCAAGCAACTTTATTCACCTCAAGCCGACAACATTTTTGAACGAATGCTTCAAAAACCCATTGAATGGGTAATATCTGTCAAACTGGAACGGAACTATACAAAAGAAGAAATTCTGACCATGTACCTCAATCAGTTTGATTTCCTTTACAATGCCGTAGGAATAAAATCGGCTGCTCAAATCTATTTCAGCACCAGTCCTTCTCAACTGAAAATTGAAGAAGCTGCCACTTTGATAGGAATGTGCAAAAATCCCGCTTACTTTAATCCCGTACGTTACAATGAACGTACACGCGACAGGCGCAATATGGTTTTATATCAAATGTACAAATGTGATTATCTCACAAAACAACAGTATGATTCATTAAAAAATCTTCCGTTGGTGCTTCATTTTCAGCGAATCGATCACAAAGAAGGATTGGCCCCCTATTTCAGAGAGTACCTCAGAACCACATTAATGGCAAAAGAACCTCATCGAAGCGATTATGCCAGCTGGCAAGACCAACAATATCTCGATGATCGCTGGGCTTGGGACAATGACCCTTTGTATGGATTCTGCAATAAAAATCTGAAATCAGACGGAACGCCGTACAATATCTATACTGATGGTTTGAAAATTTATACCACCATCGATTCTCGTATGCAGCGATATGCAGAAGAGGCTGTAAATGAACACATTCAAACATTGCAGGCTGCATTTTTCAAAGAAAAGAAAAACAGAAGTTATGCTCCTTTCTCCAGTAGCCTGAGCCCCAAAGAAATAGAAGATATTTTGAACCGCTCGATCCGGCAATCGGAAAGATATTCTAAAATGAAAGCACAAGGCAAAAGCGATGCCGAAATTATGGAAGAATTCAAGAAACCTTTAGAAATGAGAGTTTTCTCTTATGATGGTGATATCGACACCATTATGTCGCCACTCGATTCCATTCGCTACCACAAACATTTCTTGCGTTGTGGTTTCATGTCGATGGAAGGACGCAGCGGATTTGTCAGAGCTTATGTTGGTGGCCCGAATTTCAATCGGTTCCAATACGATATGGTCACCAAAGGACGCCGACAAGTGGGTTCAACCATCAAACCGTTCCTTTACACATTGGCAATGGAAGAAGGAATGTGGCCTTGCGATCAAACAGTTAATCAGCCCATTACTTTCAGAACAGCCACCGGTGAACTTTGGACACCAAGAAACTCTTCAAAAGCCAGAATTGGGGAAACAGTTACCCTGCGTTGGGGACTTGCCAATTCTAACAACTGGATTTCAGCTTATTTAATGAGTCTTTTCACTTATGCGGTCCTTTGGCATTAGAGGTCATATTGATCCCGTTATATCTCTGTTTTTGGGACCTTGCGAAATTTCCGTTGAAGAAATGGTGGATGCCTATACTGCATTTATGAATAAAGGAATTAGAGTTGAACCGGTTTATGTAACTCACATTGAAGATGCCAACGGAAATGTAATTGGAAAATTTTCTCCGAAAATGCACGAAATTTTCAGTGAAACTACGGCTTACAAAATGATTTACATGCTACAGGGAGTTATTGACGGAGGAACCGGTTCGAGAATCAGAACACGTTTCGGATTAACCATGCCGATGGGAGGAAAAACGGGAACGACACAAAACAATTCGGACGGTTGGTTCATCGGATTTACTCCTTCACTGGCTTCGGGGGTTTGGGTTGGTGGTGAAGAACGTTCCATTCATTTCGACAGAATGTCGGAAGGGCAAGGTGCAAGTATGGCTTTGCCAATTTGGGCTTTGTACATGAAAAAAGTTTTGGCTGATTCAACTTTAAACTATTCACCCGGAGAAAATTTTGAAATTCCTTCCTGGTTCAATCCCAATGCCGGTTGTGAAGATAGCAGTAATGGAAATAGTAATGAATAATAATAGATTCGTCCACTTTAGAAAAAAATTTCTTCTGTGCTTCACAGGATTATTATTTTCCTTTGCCGCCCATGCTCAATGGAATACCGATAGAATTATGGACATAGGGAAAAATGCTTTTTATTTTGAAGATTATGTACTTTCCATTCAGTATTTCAATCAGGTAATCAAAATTAAGCCGTATTTGTCGGAACCTTATATTTATCGGGCAATGGCAAAAATTCAACTCGGCGATTATCAGGGCGCCGACGAAGACTGTACGCAAGCTATTGAAAAAAATCCTTTTGTTCCGCAAGCCTACTATGCCAGAGGTTTCGCCCGATTGAAAATGAATTTTTGTAACGAAGCTATCGATGATTTCTCGAAAGCGCTGGAATTTAGTCCAGGAAATATATATTTGCTTGGCTATCGGCTTATGGCACGCGACCAATGTAGTGATTACGCAGGTGCTTTGAATGATGTAAACGAGTATCTGAAATTAAGCCCCAAAAGTACGGAACTGTATTATGAAAAGGGCAGAATTCTGTTGGCATTAAAAGACACGGTTGAAGCCGAGCAATGTTTCGACAAATACATTCAGTTGAACGAAAATAGCAGCTTGGGGTGGAGTGCTCGTGCTTTATTGAAAATGCAGAAAAAAGACAAAAAAGGAGCTTTGAAAGATTATGATGAAGCCATCAAGAGAAATTCAACCTACAGCGGAGATTACATTAACAGAGGCGTATTAAACACGGAAAACAAAAATTTCAGGCAAGCTCTGGAAGATTACGATAAAGCAATTTCACTGGACAAAAACAATGAATTGGCTTATTTCAACAGAGGTTTACTCAGAGCCAGTCTTGGAGATAAAAATAATGCACTTGCAGATTTTACAAAAGTTTTGGAACTTAATCCATCCAATACCGACGCTCTCTGGCAAAAAGCTACAGTAGAAAATGCACTGGGAAATTACTCGCAGTCCATAAAAGATTTTTCAAAAATTATCGAACAATATCCTTATTTTATCCCGGCCTACTCTGGAATAGCCGAAGCCTATCAGAAACTTGGTGATGAGAAAAATGCCTTCAGATACAGGCAAATGGCTTATAACATAGAACAAAACAAAAATAACATCAGGAAGGAAGAATTGGCTGCCGGCAATAAAATTGCAAAAGAAACCCAGAAAAATGTTTCTGAAAAGAATCTCGATTTCTTCAATCGTTTTGCTGTGCAGGATAAAAATGATACTGCCGGCGAATCAAAATATAACAACAACATTCGTGGAGCAGTACAAAACCGATATGCAGACGTTGTGAACGAAAAGAATTTTGTGCTGACTTATTACAGTAAAGCTGATGAAATTCGCAGAACCAATCTTTTCCATCTGTCCATTGAACGCTACAACAGCCAGAAAAAACTGCCGCTGCCCTTAAAAATTACCAATAACGAATTACCCCTGACAGCCGAGATGATTAGTCAGCATTTCGATGCTATCAACAATATTTCTGCGCAACTCGAACAAAACTCATCGGATGCAGATATTTATTTTGCCAGAGCCATTGAATTTGCTTTGGTACAGGATTTTAAAAGCGCTATTGATGATTTGAACAAATCCATTTCGATCAAGCCCGACTTTATGCCGGCTTATTTTACCCGAGCAAATATTCGATACAAAATGATTGAAACAAATTCCAATGGAAATTTGGGTGGTTCTGCCAACAAACCGGTTAACGACATTGGTTCGAATAATCAATTGAAATTTGATATGGAATTAATTCTGAGAGATTATGATAAGGTCATAGAATTGGTTCCCGATTTCACATTTGCTTATTACAACAAAGCCAATGTTTTAACTGCCATTCGCGATTTTCGTTCGGCTGTAAGTTACTACAGCAAAGCCATAGATATTGATCCCGACTTTGCAGAAGCCTATTTTAATCGGGGATTAA
>Ga0208198_1003590_pt1 | contig 10455 bp, 21 predicted proteins | sample AD_JPNTR2_MetaG_FD_184446 | JGI IMG/M metagenome (GOLD analysis project Ga0208198, IMG submission 184446) | Active sludge microbial communities of municipal wastewater-treating anaerobic digesters from Japan - AD_JPNTR2_MetaG (SPAdes) (version 2) | ecosystem: Engineered > Bioreactor > Anaerobic... | reverse complement strand
CAAAAGGAAATTAAGCCTATAGCGTAGTCCATCGGGCAAAGTGAGGGGCAAGGGTCTTTATGGCTCTTGCCTCTTTTTTTTTGTCTTCATTCAGGCGGTAGGACAAGGGGCTTGTAGACATAGGATTATCAACGGTTTATGCGGACATCGTTTTAAATGCGTTATACAGCGTTTTTACAGGGGGGGGCTGTAGGGTAATACAGGGGGGTGATTTTGAAGGGGCTTGTAGGCGAAATATGGCGATTGTATGGGGTGGTATTGATAGCGGATATAGGCGATAAGTGGTGTTGGTAGGGTTAGGGTTACAGGTGCGGGTGATAGGCGATAGGGGGGTAGGGGACAAAGGGTAGACGGCAGAGGGAGAACGTAGAAAAGTGAAAAGAGGCTCATATCGACAGGCGACAGAAGGCTGGAAGGGAATGATACAAAGTGAAGATAGCTTCATATCGACAGGCGACAGGAAACTAAAAAGGAACAGCATAAAGTGAAGTTAAGTTCATATTGACAGGCGACCTGATACCTTTCTTTCCCTTATCGTTTGTCCTCATCGTTTTATTTCGTCCACACACATCGATTATCGTGGGGGTATGTAGGGTAATATAGGTGGTAGGGAAAAAATCGATTGTAGGCGAATTATAACGATTTGGCGGGGTATTTTCGGCGACATTATACCTCTACCTTCCCGAACTTTCCATCGAACCCATATTCAACTCTCTTCCACTTCCCTTCGAACATTCTCGATAGGTAGGTGTTTACGTTGGTGTCGTCAATAGGGGTATATATCAGGTCATGGTAGTTGGTGATAGTATCGTCGGTATGTTTGCGTATGGTCTGAAAGTCGAAAACGTATATATCCCTGTGTCGTTGCCAGTCTCCATTTTCGTTCAACCGTCTCATCATTTTAAGCGTTCCTACCGTCATCGTCTTCCCGCACTCACACCTTCCCTTCCCTACCGTCCCACATCGTCTGCATCCTGTTTCGTAATACTTCCCTGTTTGTGGTGGATGTTCGAGGGTGAAGATGTGGTTGGAGCGAATAGCGGTGAGAGGGTGGGTATCGTCGGGGATAATCGTAACCTCTCTACCAATACTCTGTGGACTGTGGGCATCCGAAAATGACACGTAAGGATATGAACTGAGTATCGTCCGTAACATATCAGGAGAAGCGGACAACCCTGTTTCGATAGCGTCAGGTCGGAGTTCAAGTATCTGTATCTTTCCCCATCCACATCTCCACCCCATGAGTCCGAACCAAGGGGTGAGTATGTGAGCGGGGATAAAAAGAACATTAGGGAGAGAAGATAATCGTTGACGTAATTCGTATGGGGATAACGATACTCTAACCCTGCCCTCTGTCTTATCCACCACTTCATTCCTCAACAACTTCCTCACTTCCTTCACATCTTCCACAGTCATCAGTAGTAGTATATGTCCCCTCTTTACTCCACTTCCATCCACCCATGCACATTCAACCTCAACCGAAGGGATTAACGTAATATTTTCGAACACATAGAAGTCATCTTTAACATCGCACTTTAACTTTATCTCCCTCTCCCATGTCGTGTGGAGTATATCCCCTGTGCCAAGATAATCGATATAAAGACTCTGGGCGGTGTGAACGATATTATCAACAGTCATATACTTCGACGAACCGCTGGAATATCGACTGTGTATATGTAAATCCGCTATCTTCATCTCTATACTACCTCTCCTATTCTGTGTTTTCTATATTCTGTGCTTTCTCTACATTGTCGTATTATCTTCACGTAACTACCCCTCCTATCCTCACTGTTTCGTAAAACCTGTATGGCACTTTCTTTCTACATCCATCGCATATCTTCCTCATCTTCCCATTCCCTGACCATCCCCACTCCGTCTTAACCTTCCACAACTCCCCACACACAGGACATATAGCGGTCACCCACAGCTGCGTCCTGTCTTTCTTTTTGGTCTCTCTTGCCTGTAAGTGTTTCCGTTTAAGTTCAATCCGTATCTCATCTCCACATTCTTTACAATACCTCTGATGGCACGATGTGGTGGATACTTCCTTTCCGCACTTCTCACACACTATGACTCTTACCTTTTTCTTCTGTCCCATGATAACCTCCCGATTACTTTATTTCTACCGCCTCTCGAAACCACATGGGGAATAACGAAGGGTTTCGGGTCAGCAGGTCGAGTGCAAGTTTATCCCATACATACGTCCGACACCAATCATCCCCGTTTCTCATACCTCTACCAGCACCCTGGATAATATCTTGAACACACTTCGCCTTATACCACAAATTCCCGAACTTCCCGCTATACGCACGGGCATTTGTCACAGGGTCGGACAAATCAGCGAACGGAGCTTTGAGAAACAGTATCCATCGACATAAATCATACGGTAAATCTATCCCTCTGATACTACTCGGACTTACCCATATCCCATCTCGGCTTTTCAGAAACTTTTTAAATTGTCTGTCTCTGTCGTGAGAATTGTGGAATATGAGTCGTGGATGGAGGTCTTTTAACGTATCGGCAAGAGAATAGTTAACTGTATGTATTATCCCCTTTCCTTGTTCTTTCTCAATTAACTTCAACACTTCCTGCCGTATTATATCAGGGTCTGGCTTTTTTGTCTTCGATATTTCCCACTTTGGTTCGAATATTACAGGTCTATTTTTAACAGGAAAGTCACTTGAGAATTCCAGATATTCCACCTCGTCGAGGCTCAACCCGAACAACCCGCAGAACACACGATATGCGGGTAGGGTAGCTGACATGAAGAGAAACTTTAATCCATGTCGAAAGAAATAGGTGTTCATCAATTCTCTTGTGAGCCATTTGGGTTTGAGGTAGATGGTGCGGTCGTTGAAGTAGTATATCCATGTTGAGAGGTCTTGTGATAGTAGAAGGTCGCATTTCCACGAAAACTCCTGATACCACTTGAACGCCTTTAATATCATTCCTTGTTCTTTCGTTATTTTTGCTCCACTTCGTATTACCTTCATTGCATCTGTTACTCTTGGTTTTATCTCATTTATTTTCCACTTGACCTCTTCCTTTGCTGAACGTAAAAACTCCACCACAGAGGATATTACCGTTTTCTTTTTAGGCGTCGAGTATATCCCTTTTTGTTTAAGTTCATCAACGTTAACGGTAAAAGAGATGAAGTTCACTATGACGTCTTCAATAGCATCCGCTTCATCTACAACAATATGCTTCAACAGTTCATCTTTCCGTTTGGCAAAGTTCATGTAAGTCAGGAAGTAGTGGAAATTGAGAACGGCTACTTCTGATGCCATTGCCTTTGCTTTTGTTTCTTCATACTCGCAATATTCGCCACAATCTGATAGGTAGCACATTCCAGCGTTGTCGAATATGGGACACGAATAATTTTCCCTTCCCTTCAGCACCACGACATCAGGATAGTCTCTCTGTATCTGGTCTTGTAGATGTTTCGATGAACACAAATAAAAAAGGGGTCTGGGCATACTCTCCATGGCTATCACGGATTTGCCCGACCCCGTAGGTGCATTACAAGCTATAAATCGTTTACGACTATTACGGATTACCTCTATCGCTTCTCTCTGGGTAGGTCGATACGGCTTCCCTTTCAATCTCCCATGCCGTATCATCTCTTGCCCCTCTTTGGGATTAAATCATACTTCTCCATCATCTTCTGTTCATGCTCTATGATGTATTTATAGCACGAGCTTTTGTTTATGTCATCCCTTCCAATGTGTTTGCCGAGAAAGTATGCACCTACAACAACAAAGTATATTGCCCCAGAGATAACGAGCATCATTAGAATAGATTTTCTCCACGATGCTCTGGGTTGATAATACTTACACTTGCCCTTATCATAATACACACAATCTTTCATCCAATTACCCTCCTTTCTATCTTTCTATCTTTTTCCAACTCCACCAGCCATGAATAGCCAGCAGGAAATACACAAAGAATAACGTTGCCTGTGAGTAGATACCGTAATAGAAATCCACGATACACCATACAGCGTTTGTGAATATCCACACATAAAAACACTCGATACGTTTATGGTTGTTCAGGACTACGCCGAATATCGATAGTCCAACAAGTATCCATGTCCAGCTCATATATCTCCCTTCAACCTCTTACATATCTACTTCTATCTTTATCGCCTGTTGTGCCTCTGGGTGATGTCTGCGTAGTTCTTCCTCGTTATCATAGACTAACAGTATCCCTACCGCCTTATCATTCGCTTTAAGTTCAACACCATTAATGTTCAAAGGGAATTTATACAGCAGAGGAAGAATGTAATAATAGGTCTTTTCTTTAGTCGCATCGTCCTCGATTATCTTTTTACGTCTCATGTTATCCTCCTTCAATCGTTATTTCGTTATTTCTCCCGCTTGTGTTTGTAATACTTCGCCAATCTACTTAGCACCCACCATCGAGCCTTTTCTCTATCCTTCGCATAATACACATGAAATCCTCGAACTTCCATCGAACAAATGGACTGATATACAGAATTAGGGTGGATAGATGAGAACCTCGACGGCACGTATATCTCCGTCTCCGTCCCCTCTATCACCAATCCCTTCCATTCATACCCTTCCAGCCTCTCCAGCTCTTTCTCGAACCTTTTCCTATCCGAACCCAAAGACGACAGTAAATCCGCCATATTCTTCCTCTCTATCGCCACCTTATCCTCGAACCCTACTACCGAATAGTCCCCCTGTTTCAACGCTTTCCTTACACACCACTCACACACATCGAACAGAGGGGCTTGCTCCCTCGTGTCTACGATGAGAACAAACCCCTTTGGTAGTATGATTTTTGGCTTAAACGTCTGGACAGCTTCTGGAAGTATCATCGCCTAATCCCAGGTATCCTCGTCATCGTCTTCCTTTACTATGACATCATCGGCGGTGGTAGTGGGTTTGGTAGGGGATTTGGTCGATTTGGATTTGGTCTGGGCGTAAGTTACGTTGGCAACGTCCTGTATCGTCCTTTCGTTTCCATCTCTGTCTTTGTATTCTCTTGTCTTCAGAGTTACGGTTAGAGAGTTTCCAGGGAGTAGCACGATAGCTTGATTAATGACTTTTCTGCATTTGTCATTCGTTATATCCAAATACTTGTCCGCCCATTTCTCAATAGTAAGGTTGGGGTCGAGCTTAAACTTCTCTTCTAACTTCTGTGCTATCCCCGTATACCCCAGAACACTTGCCATCTTCTTCCTCCCAAACCCTTTATCCAGAGGGCAGAACATAGATACCTTACCACCTGCATACTCGCCATCAGCAATCTCAAACGGTATCCTCAATGTGTTAGTCGCCTGTTCGTTTTCATCGGCAGTAAACACAGGCTCACCTACCTTCACCACATACTCCCCATCTGGAATTGAAAAATCAAAACTTGTCTTCTCTCCTAATATCATGGTTATACCTCCTTATTAGTTATTTGTTTGTTGGTTGTATTCTTCTATTACCTTGTTGACGAAATCTACTACATCGTCCTTATCCTTGGTGCTTGTCTCTTGATTCTTTTCAACTCGCTAATAACCTCACTCAAGAAATCGATGAACTCATCTGTATCCACATACTCACTCTCGATAAGGCTTGGGTCAAATCGAATGTCCCACATAGCCCTGCCATCCATCTCTTTCTCGGTGAACTCTACTTCCACATTCGCACCCTTTAGCTTGTATATCATTTCTCTTGTCATACTTCACCTCCTTTCTACTGTTCTTTTATTCTACTCAATATAAACTCTATCAACGCCTCTTTCGGATATGCCACTCTCTTTCCTATCTTCACCCTCTTCTTCACTCCTTTCCCACTACTGTCCAGATTCGCCATAAACCTTGCCGATAATCCCGTGTATTTTATTACCGCAGGGTCATTGCGAAATACGAACTTCGGCAAGGTCTCCTCTAATTCCTGTTCCAGCTCGTTTATCTCTTTGTTTAACACCATCTTCTCACCTCCTTTCTTACAAGTATTCCGCATTGAAAAACCTTAACCCCTGCTCGAATATATTGTTGATGATAAACCACAAGTCATGTCGTTTGAGAATGTCTTCTATGATTTCCACGTTCACTTTTATTCCATCTCTGTTGAAATACTTCGTATCGCCGTCCTCCTTAATTACCAGCAGTATATCGTCTAACCCTTCACCCCTTATCCTTACCAAATCGCCATGCCGTATATCCCATCTCTGCCTTTTCATTCCACACCCCCTAATCATTATAAGGGTCTACGATATACAAACGATACTTCCCCTCACCAACCTTCTGTATGGCGTAGAAGGAATATAGTCCAAATGGAAAACCACAGCACCCGTCAGTCCATTCAACCTTTCCTCTTCTGTTTATATTCACGCTGAAGTTGTCCGAAATGTATTCAATTATCTCATCCTCACCTTTATCTATGTCAGTAGTGATTTCGTATTCCGTCACTCTATCCCTGTATGGTTTCTGTTCACTCTTAATGTATCTATGTTGTATCTTCATTTTACCCCTCCATATCTTGTTTTATATAGTTCATCCATCTTGTCGAAAAACGCTTTATTCCATGCCCTTATTTCCTCCTCATTTCCTTTTTCACCGTTCACAGTCTGATTAGCGTGTTTTGTAGCATCGAATATTCCTCTATTTCTCAATACCACATATAGAAGGTCATCGTATACTTTTGGATAGTATTCTCGCAGAAGTTTGATTATCATTTTATCTTCATACGTATTAGTTACTACCTTCATCTCCTTTCTCCTTCTTGCTTACTCTTAATATCTTTCTCCAATCCAGCGTTCCCTTTACCGTCCTCCCCTTCCTCTGTCCACTCCACTTGTGAACGAAACTCTCATCAGGACTGTCGAAAATAACCACAGGCGGGTATACGATTTCCCCACCTTCTTCTCTTCTCTGAACTAATCCAATACAGTCGAAGTATGCAGGATAGTCACGGTTGAATTCTTTCCCGGCAAATGCGGGTGCGGCAACTAATTCCCTGTTCCACTTCGGGGCTTCGTCCAGAAGAGAGATACAGATAACATTTACCCCTCTTACTGCCAACAATCCGAGAGCCTTACACAGCCGTTTAGCCAAAGACGCAAGAGAACCGTATCCCGATAAATCTGTTCGTCCCATATTCATCAGAGGTCTTTTATTCCCGAATACCTCTGCTCGTGCCGTTTCGTCCTCCAAATCCCCTAACAGAACCACATTGACGAGGAACGAAAAGGGGTCTATCACTACCGATTTGTATCTTTTCACTACCTCATCTGCCTGCTCGTTGATATACGTAAACAGGTCGATGAAGTTCTCTGGATGAGCGATGTCGATATTCTCGAAGTTCACTATCCCCCCACCTGTCCTTTCTACGGGTTTAGGGTCAATTTCCACATACAGACACGGTTTAGGACACGTGTCGAGAGTTGATACTGTTTTCCCAACCCCTGTTTCCCCATAGATTAACGCCATAATACCTTTACTTTCACCTGGTTTCCTGAATATCATCTTTCCCTCCTTGTTTTTTATTTAATCTTTCTTGATGACACCTATAACATTCCCCTATCTCACCATCACCGTTGAACCAAATCTCGTGCATATCCTCGTAGTCGAAATACCTGTTGCAGAAGTAACACTTAAACATCTTTACCCCTCCTTAATTGTTAGTCTCTTCTCGTGACACACATCACACATACCTATTTCCTCTTTGCCATTATCCCATATCTCAAACATATCCTCATACTTGAAATATTTGTCACAGAAAAAACATTTGAACGTTCTTCCTTCTTCTTTATTTTCCCATTCTACTTGTTTTAGTGCTATCTCAAAACATTCTCTACAACTATCTTCGGTAAATTTACTCGCTGTCGTCAGCAACACATTATAAAACTTGTTAATCAGTTCTTCCTTCGTTCGGGTTACAAGATAAACTACACACTTACTCATTTTCCCTTTTCTCCTTTTATTCTGTATATCGCCTCGTTAAACGCCCCTGACTCACACAATGGTAGATACGAGCACTCAAACGGAGCGAGGCAGTTCTGCTTACGTTGAGGCCAGTAGTCGAACTTACGGCATTTGTGAATTTCTTTGAACCACCACCGTAACCTCTTCTCTACCTCATCCATATCGAACTCGTGCCGATAGAATTTTAATCCCCACTTCGGCATCTTATCAGGGTCGTAGTAGGGAAAGTAGAACGAAGGACGTTTTAACACATCATCCTTTAACCTTCCCAGAAACTTCTCCACATCTTCCTTCCCATCCTGATACCTTAACGACGGTTGACGAATAGGAAGAACGGACGCCACTTCGAGATTTGATATGAATTCGAGATTTGATATGAAAAAGTAAAATTCGAGTTGTGCCTGTGCAGAGAATGTATGAAGGTAGTATTCTGGTTTAGAGGTGTATTTCATTTCGCCGAACCAATTACCATCAACCATATCCAACGTCCCCTCTACCGCTATATTCTCTGTGATTTGTCTTGTGAAGTATACCTCGTGTTGAGCCTGTGGGATTAATTCGAGTTCGAGCATACACGAATAAATAATTTCAACCTGTCTTCTTTCCCTTTCCTCTGTGTCGCTGAAGTATATCTGTTCGCCTGTCTGTGCCACGAGAGAATGAAGATACGAACCACACCTTTGAACCACCGCCGACACTTCTGGTTTAACTTCTATTCCCTGCTCGTTGACATACCAGAAAAGCCTCGGGCATCGCTCAAAATCGTTTAAATAACTTCGTCTGATTGTCTCCATTTTCCTTTATCCCTCCTTTCCTCTATCTGTTCACTTTTTCTAATTTCCTCTTGACTATATTTATTACCATATCCGCTGTATCGTTGTAGGATACTCTAACGTCAAGATGTCCGCATCCCTTGAAAATTTTTCCTTTTGGAAATAGCACAACAAACTCATTCTCTTTTAAATTTCTTAAATCGTATTCTGGTTCGTCTTCCCTAAAATCCAATCTTTTTATAACAGGATTTTCTTTTTCGTTAACATAGAACACCTTGTCTATATAACTGATGGGAACTTTCAAGTAAAAATATTTTCTCTTACTGGCAAGATTGGCAAAACATAGAGATTTAAGTGCGAAATGTGCTCCAATAGTAAGTGCAGGAATTGGAACACGAACCCTTGTGATAATTGTTCTGAACTTGTCATTATCCCTATAACCTATTGTTACTATCGACATCCTTTATCTCTCCTTTCCTTTCATCTTTTACCATTATTATACTCACCCAGAAATCTTTGTCAAGTAGTTTTTTATTTTTTTCTATCATTTTTTTTTACATTCGATAATTTTGTATAATCAGAACGCAATCAAAATAAAAAATCGCTTGACATATTTTTTCCACAGACTATACTATTACTATAACCAGAATGAACACACAAGCCGAACTGAACGGAGGAGTTACGATGACTATAAAAGAATTAAGCAAACGTTTAGGGGTGAGCAGGCAAACAATATATAACAAACTACGAAACGGCTTCACCATCGATGACCTTATCAAACTTGCCAACTACACTCTCAATCGAAATATAAAGATAGCAGATAGACGCAAAACAGGAAGACCAAGAAAGGAGGTTATGGCAGCATGAAATTACACGAGGAAGACAAGGTGTTTGATTTTAACGAGAAGATACGAAAGCGGATAGAAACACTACGAAAGGTATTCAGCGACGAGATGGTTCTCACACGCATAGCACAATCCATGATACCCCACACCCAATGTCAGGATGAACACGGACATTCAGACCACATCAGTTTTCGTATTCACCCTGCCCAATATGCAGAGATTATGGAATTGTGGGAGTCGCATAATATCAAATTCCAGCACCGTTCCGACTATCTTCGCTATCTTCTTACGCTTGGAATGGTTGTCGACAGGTATTACTGGGAGATGGGGAAAGAAATAAGCGAAGTTCTGTCGTCAATTATCGAGTTACAGAAGGAATATTCCCGTATAGCCTTACAACAACAGATACGAAAGATAAAGGATAAAGCGGACTATATCAAGAAACGTGGGAAGGAATTCGTAAACGAAGACATAGAGGAAGTCCTGAAGAAGTTAGAAGAAATATAGAGGGTTAAGGGGAGATGAAGCTATCTAAAAAGTTGTTTGAGAGGTTGCTGTATTATTCCCATCCTTCACTATCCCCAGAACAGGTTGTATCGTATCTCATCATTCGTTACATGGACTTAAATCCTACGAAAGGTAATGGGGTAAGTGTGGATATTTCAGGTGAGGTAGAGAAAGCAGTCGGGAAGTATTTTTTAAACAAGTATGGGAACGGGATAGTGAAGAAGATGTTGATGGTGATGGAGAAGGAGATGGAAAAGGAGTAAGAGGGGTGTATAGGATAGACGACATCAGGAACACGATAATTCAAGGCAATGCTCTTGAAGTGCTGAAGAATATCCCAGATAATTCCATAGACGCTTGTATTACAGACCCGCCATACGGCTTATCCGAC
>Ga0208198_1003589_pt1 | contig 10455 bp, 10 predicted proteins | sample AD_JPNTR2_MetaG_FD_184446 | JGI IMG/M metagenome (GOLD analysis project Ga0208198, IMG submission 184446) | Active sludge microbial communities of municipal wastewater-treating anaerobic digesters from Japan - AD_JPNTR2_MetaG (SPAdes) (version 2) | ecosystem: Engineered > Bioreactor > Anaerobic... | reverse complement strand
TCCAACTGTCCCTATATCATACAGGTCTGAAGGATTTATGTCATCCAGTTCGTTATCCTTCTGTGTTAACACAAAGATATTTCTATCATATTCACTGGATAACTCTATAGCCCTGACAGAAGGATCCCTCCCGACATAGACAGGGACTATAGTGGATGGAAAGACAACCATATTCTTTAAGGGTAATACCGGTAATATATCATTCTTCTTCCTAGGCACTTTCTCTAGCCAACCTTTCTACTTCCTTCTGGGTCAAAAGCACGGGATTGCCTTCTCCTCTTATAACACTTGCATCTATTACGCATCTAACGATATCTGGTCTTTTAGGGACCTCATACATCACATCCAGCATAATCTTTTCTATTATGCTTCTAAGACCTCTGGCACCAGTCCCCTGTTTTATAGCTTCCTCAGCTACAGCAGAGAGAACATCTGGGGTAAAGATCAGTTCTACCCCATCCAATGCCAGTAATCTCTGATACTGCCTCAGTATAGCATCTTTAGGTTCAACCAGTATTCTCATCAGTTCTTCCCTGGTCAAATTCTGAAGCGTTGAAACCACCGGTAATCTCCCTACAAGTTCAGGGATAAGTCCAAATTTAATGAGGTCTTCTGGTAATACGTATGACAGCACATCATAAACATCCTCACCAGATACCAGTTCACCTGTAAACCCTATAGACTTCTTCTTAATTCTGGAAGCTACTATCTTCTCCAATCCTTCAAAAGAACCACCACATATAAACAGAATATTAGTGGTATCTATCTGAATGAATTCCTGATGGGGATGTTTTCTTCCACCTTGAGGGGGAACGTTGGCTATTGTCCCCTCCAGTATCTTTAAGAGCGCCTGCTGAACCCCTTCACCGGAAACATCTCTGGTAATAGAAGGGTTCTCAGATTTGCGTCCAATCTTATCGATCTCGTCTATATATACTATTCCCTTCTCTGCCCTCTTTATATCATAATTAGCAACCTGGATAAGTCTGAGAAGTATATTCTCTACATCTTCTCCGACGTAACCAGCCTCTGTCAGTGTTGTAGCATCTGCTATGGTAAACGGGACATCAAGCGTCTTAGCCAGAACCTGAGCCATAAGTGTTTTACCTGAACCGGTGGGTCCTATCAGAAGTATATTACTCTTACCTATCTCCACATCATCCTTATCATCGGACGGAGCTAATATCCTCTTATAGTGGTTATAAACTGCAACAGAGAGGATCTTCTTGGTCTTTTCCTGTCCGATAACATACTCATTAAGTTTATCGTATATCTCATGTGGCTTGGGTATCTTATCCCAGGTCAGTTTATCTGGGGTACTTTTAGGCGATATATCCTCTTCATCCAATATCTCTGCGCATATCCTTACACACTGATCACAGATGTAAACACCAGGACCAGCTATAAGTTTCTTCACCTCATCCTGACTCTTACCACAAAATGAACATCTAAGAGTATCCCTGGTCTTCATATATCACCTCTAAATTCTCTTTTCTATTATTTCATCTATTATTCCATACTCCTTAGCTTCCTGAGCACTCATAAAAAAGTCTCTATCGGTATCTCTCTCCACCTTTTCCAGAGGCTGAGAGGTATGTTTGGCAAGTATTTCATTCACTATTCTCTTCAATCTCAGGAGTTCTTTTGTCTGAATATCTATATCTGTTGCCGGACCCTGTAAACCACCGTAAATTGCTGGCTGATGAATCATTATCCTGCTGTGAGGAAGGGCATATCTCTTACCCTTAGCGCCAGCAGCCAGAAGAACAGCACCCATACTGGCAGCTTGACCTATGCATATAGTACTTATCTCTGGCTTTATATACTGCATCGTATCATAGATAGCCATCCCAGCAGTGATTGATCCACCGGGCGTATTTATGTATATAAAGATATCCTTCTCAGGACTTTCTCCTTCTAAGAATAAAAGCTGAGCCATCACCAGATTGGCAATCTCATCCTCTATCGGACCACCAATAAAGATAATCCTCTCTTTTAAGAGCCTGGAGTATATATCATAGGCTCTTTCTCCTCTACTTGTCTGTTCTATTACTATTGGAACAAGATAGTCTCCCATCACTTTGTTCTCTCTCCTTTTATTAATTCTATCAAAAAATTCAAGGTTTTGTCTTCCTTGGCTATACTATTAGCACTACGTCTGACATCTTCAGTAATATTCTTAACTCTCCAGGAACTGATAATTCTATTTACCTCCTCTTCAGTAGGTTCAATAGACTCTTTCTCCGCTATATAACGGAGAGCCAGGGTAGACTTTATATGATCTGAGGCATAATCATAGTTCTTTTCATCAAAATCTTCTGGCGCTTCTCTGTTCTGATATAGCATCCTCTTCCAGCTTTCAAGCTGATCTCTTACCATTATCTCCGGAATCTCCACAGTAACTGCCTGAGCAAGACGATCTCTTATAGACTGTGACAGTTCCTGTTCTTTCTGGGCCAGTCTCTCCCTATATATGCTCTTTTTGAATCCTTCCCTCATCTCCTCTACCGTCTGATAGTTAAATTTCCTGGCAAACTCCTCGTCTACTGGAGGTAGCTCTAATATTTTAATCCCCTTTATAAGGACATACAGAGTTATTTCTCTACCTCTTAAAGATTCCTCCCTGTAATCCTCAGGAAATCTGGTCTTTATCTCTACCGATTCTCCAACCCCTTTCCCAACAAGAGACTCATCATCTCCAGGTGAGATGAGCCCTTCTCCAATCTTTATAATAGAGCCTGTTTCTATACTTTCATCAAGCTTTGATGGGTCGTCTTTAATATCTATCAGGACGTAATCCCCATTCTCTACAATCTTTCTATCCTCTACATCCCTCCATACTCCCATCCTCTTCCTTATATTCTCTATAAAATTATCCACATCTTCTTCAGTAACAACAGGCTCTTCCCAAACAAGGTCAGAGATCAATTCTCTATAATTTTCGACCTCTACTCTGGGATAAGTGTCTATCTCAAATGTAAAAACAAGAGGTTTCCCCTCTCCTCTCTCCACTATATCAATATCTCTAATCTCCAGAGGGACTATCTCATACTCTTTTATAAAATCCTCAATTCCAGTATTTACAAGTCTATCAATTGCTCTATCTACAATAGTCTCCCTGCCGATAAAGTTTTCTACTAACTTGAGAGGAGCCTTACCTTTTCTGAAGCCAGGGACCACAACGCTGGATGCTCTTAATCTTAATTCTTCCCCTATAGCTTTTGTTACTTCGGATTGATCGTATGATATCTTTCCTTGAACCCTACTGCCATTATGAACAATTTCTTTTTCCATCAATACCTCCATAAATATTAATAAAAAATAACTCGATAGCATACGCTATCGAGAATAATCTTCTATATGGAGCGGAAGACGGGATTTGAACCCGCGACCCTCTCCTTGGCAAGGAGATGCTCTACCGCTGAGCCACTTCCGCATCTCTATCTACTGGTGCGAGGAGCGGGATTTGAACCCGCATGGGTGTTAACCACTAGATCCTAAGTCTAGCGCGTCTGCCAGTTCCGCCACCCTCGCTCTACTAAGTGGTGGGTCGTGCAGGGCTCGAACCCGCGACAGCCTGATTAAGAGTCAGGTGCTCTACCAACTGAGCTAACGACCCGTAACATATATTATTTTATCAAAAAATTTTAATATTGCAATAGCCTCAAACATAATATATAATATAACCAGGCAGGGGAGCCTTTATATTTGAGGCTGAGAGGAAGGGGTTAACCCTTCGACCCTCCGAACCTGAACTGGGTAATGCCAGCGTAGGGAGCCATAGCGGAAATTCAAAGGGCTGTAGGCTCTCACGCTTACAGCCCTTTATCTTTTAATAAGGAGGTAGATGCGGTATGAACAGGCTCAATGCAAGATTGATAGCAGAGATAGGGTTGACTTTAGCTCTGGGGATTGTACTCCATATGATACCCTTATATCAGTTACCACAGGGGGGACGTATTACCCCGGGAAGTCTTGTCCCTATATTTATACTGTCAATCAGAAGAGGACCAAAAACGGGTATGCTTGCCGGTGGAGTCTTTGGTCTTCTTGTATATCTGATAGAACCATTCTTTGTCCATCCGATACAGTTTATATTAGATTATCCACTAGCATTCTCTCTGTTGGGGCTTTCAGGAATGGTACCTAATATACCTGTACTGGGAATAATCCTGGGAATGATTGGGAGACTTTTAAGTCATATAATCTCAGGGGTTGTATACTTTTCATCATATGCACCACAGGGTATAAATCCCTGGATCTACTCGATTACATATAATGCATCGGTAATTCTTCCTGATGCGATCCTGGCATTAGTTATAACAATCATCATACTCCCAAGGCTTCCAAAGAGATGAAGGGGATACTCATAGCTAATGGTGAACTATTTGATAGGGACTCTCTGATAAGAGAGGTAAAAGAGGACAGGTTCATTATATGTATAGACGGTGGGACTAACTACGCTTACCAGTCAGATATCATACCTGATTTAATAATAGGGGATATGGACTCAGTCGATAATAAGGTCTTAGAGTACTATAAAACTCTAGATATACCATCCAGACTGTATCCGAGGAACAAGGACAAAACAGACTTTCATCTGGCAATAGAAGAGATTGAAAGAGCTGGTATAAGAGATGTTTCAATATATGGGATAGTTGGGACAAGAATAGACCACACATTATCTGCTTTCGGTATAATAAGAAGATATGTAAGAGAGAGACGGCTAGACTTGGTAAAGATATCTATAGGAGTAAAAGCGGATGGATATGTATTTAGAGACAGTATAGAGATAGAGGGAGAGATCAGTGAGACAATCTCCATTATACCATTGACCGATAAGGTCTCAGGTGTTACTACTTACAACCTTAAATATCCCCTGAAGGAGGCAGAGATTTACTGGGAAAATAGCCTTACGATAAGTAACGAGATAGAGAAATCTCCCTGCCGTATAGAGGTTTCAGATGGAGTTATCCTAGTCGCTCACTATAGATCCAAGTAATCTGGGAATTTCACTGGCTACTTCTTGAGCCAGTACCCTCTCTTTCTCTCTACTTATAACATCTCCAGCTAACCCATGTATATATACCCCTAAGATGCTGGCAGATACAGGAGATAATCCTCTGGCAATAAAACCTCCTATAAGTCCACTGAGGACATCCCCCATACCGCCAGTAGCCATAGATGGATTACCTGTCGGATTTATATATATCTCACCAGATGGAGAAGCGATAACAGTTCTAGCTCCTTTTAAGATCGTGATAACCCCATATTCTCTACTAAAATCTGATGCTACATCTATCCTGTTATCCTGTACAAAACTTACACTCTTACCAATAAGTCTGGACATCTCTCCGGGATGGGGGGTTATCACAATTGGGATATTAGAAGATTTAAGTATATCAAGAGACCCTGCTATACTGTTAAGCCCATCTGCATCCAGTAATACCGGGACTGTACTGGAGGTAATTATATCTTCTAGGAAAGAAGGCTCTACTTTACCAAGTCCTGGTCCTACCACTATAGATGACAGGACAGGGAAAAGCTCTTTGAAATTCTCTCTCGGATAGAATGTTACCTCCGGGTCTATAGAGTGAATCATGGGGAACATATTGGAACTGATAAACAGGGTTACAAGCCCTGTCCCGCTGGCAAGGGCACCTTTTGTAACCAGCACAGAGGCACCAGGGTAGTTGTAAGACCCGGCAACTATTCCAACCCTTCCATAAGTTCCTTTATGAGTATCGGGGTTTCTCCGGGTAATAACACCTTTAACCACAGATTCATCTATAAGATTAAAGGATGAATCTGTGTACCTGTCTAAAGGAAATCCCAGGTCTATAAGGCTTATCTCACCGCCATACCCTGCACCAGGGTATATAAATAGCCCCAACTTGGCTAACCCCAGTGTAAATGTATAATTAGCATGAATACAGTTACTGGAAACTCTTCCAGTACTTGCATCCAGTCCAGAAGGAACATCTATAGATATAATCGGAATATTTAAATTATTAATATATCTGACGACAGAATTGTAAGGTTCTCTCATCTCCCCTTTAAAACCTGTCCCAAAGAGTCCATCAATAACAAAATCACCTCTTATCTCCTGAAAATTAAAATCCCTCATGGAGTCAGGAGCTATCTTCTTTAATCTATCAATTTGAAGTCGTAAAAGAGGAGAAAAAGACCCTCCCCCATCATCTATCAGAAAGGCAGATATCCTTGCCCCCTGAAGAATGAGGTGTCTGGCTATAGCTATAGCATCACCACCATTTTTACCCCTTCCGGCAAAGACCAAAAAATGCTTATCTTTTACGTTTCCTGTAATCTTTAATATTCTATCGGCAACCTTTACCGCCACTATTTCCATCAATAATTCTTCATCGACATTAAATATCTCCATTACCCTTGACTCAGACAATCTCATAAGTTCTGAATTCGCCAGTATCATCTGAACCACCTCTAACTAAAAGCCAATTTTAACATACGGACCATCAGAGGAGCTTTGATATGAGTCATAAGTTTATATGCTACCTTCCAGGGATGGTCTATATGTCCTGCTGAGAGTATTATGGATTTAGCCTCTTGATTATCAAGTATCTCCAGTAACTCAGCCTTTTCTTCATCTGAGAGTCCCAAAAATATTCTCCTTAACCTTAGCCCTAATCTTATCTCTTTACCCACTGATTTCATCCACAGCTTATGATATTTGGATAACATAGAGCTGGAAAAATCTTTCTTTTCCAGCCCATCTAAAACCACATCGCTACATATCTCACCAGCAAGCAGTCCAAGATATAATCCACCTCCAGAGAGAGGTTTCAACTGTGCAGCAGCATCACCGACAAGTATCACATTATCTGTATAACTTCTCCCTATAAGTCCTAGAGGTATCAAACCGCCCATAACCTTCTTTATATTATCTTCGCTGAAAGTATTGAGTAATTCCCATTTTTTGCACAGTTTATCTAGATATTTTCTAGGGTTTTCTCTTACATTTATCCCGAGTCCAATCCTCGCATAGTTTTCCTTGACAGGAATAATCCAGGAAAACCATCCCGGAGATGTCTCGTTGTCAATCATAACATTGACCTGCGCCAAATTATTACAGGACAGCTCTCCCTCCACCTGAAACCCATATATAATTTCAGAAGGGAAAGGAAGACCAAACCATCTTGCAACACTGGAGTATGCACCATCGGCACCTATAAGGATGGAGGACCTTATATGGAATTCTTCCTTGTCCTTAGTGTACTTTACAATTATTTTATTATCTTCTCTTTCGGCACCTACAGCTCTTGCACCTTTTAGGATCTCCGCCCCCTTCTTTTCAGCCTTCTCTGCTATCTTCCTGTCGAAAAGGACTCTATCTATAACAAGGGCGTAAGTATCATCCCCTAAAAAAGAGAGTTTTGTCCCATCAAAGGCATATATATTGGCTCCTCCTATCCTGTTAAGAATCACATCTTCTTCTACACCACTTAAAGATATAACGTCTTTAGAAACAAGACCAGAACAGTGAGTTGGCTCACCTATCTCAGGATGTTCTTCCAGAATAAGGACACTGTAGCCCCTCTCAGATATATTTCCACCCACAAAACATCCGATAGGACCTCCACCAACTATCACGACATCATAATCCATAACTATCCCCCTTCCCTGTTTTGAAAGATTTGCAATATTCAGATATCCACCTTACTCTTTCTATCCCTTCTTCATCCACCCCCTCGGGGATTTCATCAGAGATACCAAGTATTAATCTGGGATGGAAGAGCCTTATTAACTTTTCCATGCAACTATAAAGCTCTTCTCTGGAGTATATCGGCAAAAAAAGAATCGCTGGAATACCATCAAGTAGGACCTTATCCCCAATATACTCCTTCATCTCTTCTATGAGGACATCTCCCTGTGGTTCAGGCGTAAGAGCCTCTAATCCATCAAAGGGAAGGTCTTTAAGATATTTTAATATTGGTCTGAAATGACCATCTATATGAATATGAGTATAAATACCAGCTCTTCTAAGTTGATTAGACCTCTTTTCCCAAAAAGGTACCAGATATTCTTCAAAATACTTCAGGGAAAGGAGATATGCATCTATATTTTCTCCAAAGTTGATTATCCTCACCTTATCTCTGCAGGATATAATCTCTTCGTATAGACGGTCGTAAGATTCATCTATGGCATTCATAAGTTCTTCTATCTCAGATGGAAGATCTGTAATGGCATAGATTAAATCTTCCAGTGTCATCCAGGAACTATCAACATGAAGGCTCTGATATGGACTTCTAGGAAGAAAGAATTGGGGTTCCCCTCTATCTCCGATAAATTTATCCCCTTTATCAAAATTCTCCTCTATAAAATAAAATTCTGTATTTCTAAATAGCCAGGTCGCCTTCTTAATATCCTCTCTGGTCTTTATACAAGATCTAGAAGTCCTCCAGTTTCTATCAGATGTCAATCTGATCTCTCTTGTAAGCTCTCCATATGGAGTATCTATAGTTATAAGCCTACATTCACTATCCACCTCTTTCTCATTTATCTTTACCTTATCCGTATACTTAAGTCCAACAGGACTCGGTATTTCAGTATAATAAGCTATATATCTCATAGAGATATCGAGCTCATCATACAGTTCCAAGAGTGAATAATCTTTGTATCTCTCTGGCATCACATTGAACTGCCTGTGCCAGTTATACCAAGACTCTATTCTGGGTTGAAACAGAGGATATGGTATATCTTTACCTTGAAATATTCTCAGATTCATTTCTCTTTTAGTCATCTTTCCCTCCAAAGCAATATTTGATTATCCTATTATAAAACTTTAAAGATGATTTTGAAAAGGTAAATTATGATAAAATTATAAACAGGACTGATATGAAAATATTGGTAGTGAGTGACCACGAAGAACCGATATTACATGAGTTTTTTGATGAGGATAGATGGAAGGATATAGATTTTACTATATCCTGTGGAGACCTTCCCCCTGAATTTTTATCTTTCCTTGTTACAGTTTTAAAAGGACCGCTATTCTATATTAGAGGAAACCATGACACTATATATAATCAGAGACCCCCAGAAGGATGTACCAGTATAGAGGGAAGAGTCGTTACATACCGGGGATTGAGACTCTTGGGGTTTGAAGGCTCTATCTACTATGGTGGGGAGATGCTTCAGTATACGGAGAGAGAGATGAGGTGGAAAATATTAAGGGCTACCCCTCAGATATGGAAGAATAGAGGAATAGATATACTTGTAACTCATTCACCACCTCTTATGTGTGTAGGTGAATCTCAGGGAAGATGTAAATCTCCGGTAGGTATTGGGAAGAGATGTCCAGAAAATGAACAGGGAATCTGTGAAGAATCAAAAGACCTTGCTCACAGGGGGTTTAAAGTACTCAGAGAGTTTGACCTGAAATATAAACCCAAAGTCCATCTCCATGGACATACACATCTTGATTACCTAAACAGGAGAAAGAATCGTATAAAAACACTGGGGGATACTAAGGTCATAGACTGCTACGGTTATTATATTTTAGAGCTCTAAGATAAAACATCTTTCCTGGAGAATATTATATATGCTATTACAAGAAAACCTAGTGAGTAAAGAAGTAAGATCAGGGAACCTCTGTTTAACTCTGCCCAGGGGATTGGATCACTCCATGCCTTATTCCATATATCCAGATAAGACGTAAAAAGGTAGGGTCTTACCCTCTGGATGTTAGAAAACAAACTGAGGATAATTATGGTGGATAATGTCTTAAGAAGAGTTTCACCTGTAGCCCCTGAAGTAACAGACCAGAGTACTGAGAGACTTGCTATTGTCATTAAACATACACTGCTGCATAAATAGGCAGGGAGAAAATTATCTTCCCAGCTAAATGGTATCGGTATTGGAAGTAATGGTGAGATAAATGTTTTAGCTTCAGTCCCAAAAAATATAGCACCCAGAGAAAAGCTTATCACCCCGGTAAACGCAACAAGAAGTACAGTAATAATAAAATTAGCCATAACCTTATTTATAAATATCCTTCTTCTTCCACCGACTCGTACAAGATAAGTCCTCATTGTTCCCTCGGAAAATTCTCTTGTAAAGATATTTGAGGTATTTAAAGATACAAACAGTGGTAGAAGGAATGGCATCCCTGCAGTAAGAGTAAAGCCCATAACAAAATAGGCATTTATTAATGGACGTAAATCAATATTAGAACCAGTCTGGATCTGAATTTCCAGATTTGCCCCAGATTTAGCTACTATGATGAGAGCAACCACCAGTAGGAGAGAACCTAAAAATGTATAATAGACCTGTCTCTGTTTAAATAGCTTGTAAAGTTCCGCTATTAACATTATCATCACCTGTTATACTGATAAAGAAATCCTCAAGGGTGGACCTGACAGGGATGAGAGCAAATACATCTATCCCTGCATTAACCATTTCTCTATTAAGTGTAGAAAC
>Ga0208198_1003578_pt1 | contig 10476 bp, 10 predicted proteins | sample AD_JPNTR2_MetaG_FD_184446 | JGI IMG/M metagenome (GOLD analysis project Ga0208198, IMG submission 184446) | Active sludge microbial communities of municipal wastewater-treating anaerobic digesters from Japan - AD_JPNTR2_MetaG (SPAdes) (version 2) | ecosystem: Engineered > Bioreactor > Anaerobic... | reverse complement strand
TAAACTCACAGTTGCATTAGGAATAAGAGCATTATTATTTGCATTTCTCACATAACCATAGAGGATTCCAGTTTGAGTTGGTGAAACTACATTAAACGACCAACATTGTGAATAAGAAGACTCGCTCTGGTTTACTGATTTAACTTTCCAGTAATAAGTTTTTCCTACCTTTAATTTGCCAGCAGGAATATCATAATATGTAGAAGTAATATTAGGTTCACTAATTATTAAGGTGCTAAAATCAGAATCAGATACTTGAAGTCTATAGCTCTTTGCACCGGAAACTGGGGACCACTCCAACCTTGGAGTCAATGAGGATACATTGGTCTTATCTTGGGGGAATTTTAAAGCAGGTGGCGAAGGAGGATTGATCTCATAATTTAATATTTTCCAGAACTCCACTCGACAAACTTCTTCATAAAAATAGCTACCAATTGAACGAGTACCACCATAACCTTTTATAGCACTGCCACATGTCATCTTCCTGATATCCATACAGTTACCATTTGAATCTTTAAGGCAACTACCGTATGAGTGTTCAGCAACTTGCCCGTTTCCTATATAAATTGTAATATGACTATGAACGTTATCTATTGTTTTATTTGTTAGGTCTTTATTTACTGGGTAACGATACCAGACTATATCTCCTACCTCAAAGCCACTTGGTATATTTATCGTTGCAGGTAAACCATTTGGTAGATCCTGATAACCTAAAAATCTTGCCATATGTAAATCATCTAACTTTGTAACCAAATAAAGAGAACTCTCATAACCGTAAAATGGTAGGCCACAAAGAGGAGAAGTATTCATCCCAAGCGGTATGCCTCCACCTCCATACTTATCACCTATAGCGCAAGAAACGAAATGAGCACAATCTGAATCAGGAATACTATTTGAAATAATTGAACTATAATAATTATCATCACAGATTTTTGTAGCGTGATTAATTGCGTATGTTACTGCATTATTTCTATTATAGCTAATAGCAGATTTAGCAGGTTTGATGGTAGGAAAGCTTAAAACACCTAAAAAACACAACACAATCAAAACTACCAATACTCTTTTTTTGAATTTCATTTTTCCCTCCTTTTATTAATTTTAGTTATTTTTCTTTTTTTGTCAAGTGCTCGAATTGAATATTAGAAGTTTTAAATTCTCTTAAAATACTTTCCCCTTTTAGCTCTTTTAATTTCTCATAAGGAGTTAATCCATTTAGACCCATATGTGGTCTACACTTGTTGTAGTAATCAACATACTTTTTTAAACCTTCTTCCATTTCTTCTAAGGAGAAGTAGAAGTTTCTTTTGTAGAACTCCTCTCCAACAGTTCTATGGAACCTTTTTACCTTACCATTTGTTTGTGGTCTTCTTTTTTTTGTAAGTTTATGTTTGATATAATTTTTTAAGTAGAATTTATCAATAATATGGGAATTTGGAGCTCCCCTTATGTTAGTGATCTCCGAACCATTATTCTCTTGGAATAGATTGAATTCTGAAGATAGAGAGTTTAATAACATGCTTCAAGAAAGAAAGGCTATTTAAAGCACTCTTTTTTCTATAGAGCTCTATATAAACAATCCTTGTAGCATCATCTATTGCTGTAAATTGATATACTCTTCCCTGCTCTTTTTGGTTTTCTACATACTTCACATCTATATGAACCATTTCAAATGGTTTCTTCTTCTCATACCTCATCACTTCTTTTTCTTCTTTAAATAGTTGTAGCTTTCTTAAGTTTCTTCTCTTTAAAACATTGTATACCTCATGGGGAGAGATAGAGATGCCTCTCATTCTTAACTCATAAGCAATTCTCTCTGGACCAAAAGGAGTATCAAGTCTTAATTTAACAATGAGTTCCTCAATAGAAGAAGGTGTTTTTCTTTTATTCTTTTTTGCTCCGGCTTTCTTGTTTATCAATCCTTCTCTTCCATATTCTCGGTATCTTTTTAGCCATTTAAAGAAAGTTTTTCTTTAAGATACCAAATACTTCTACTACTTCATAGCTTGTTTTTCCTTCCTTTAAATACATCTCTAACATCTTTAACCTTACTCTTACCAGACTATCTGTGGTATAATAGCTTATGGGGTGATTCCTCCCTTAAATATATTTTAGGGTATAATACCCTAATTTGAGGAGTCACCCAGTTATGGGAATAGCACATAATTTGGTATGAATGATATAAAAGGAGGGACAATGGTCAAAAAAAGTGATTATGTTGAAATAAAAATAGTTGCTTTGAACAAAGATGAAAGAGCAGAAAACCTTCCTAATGATACAAAAAATTTACCCTATGAAGGAAAAATAAGAGGATATTTAACTTCAGATTCAAACATCGGAGATGAGGTAACAATTGAAACTCCAATTGGAAGAAAAATAAAAGGAATACTTCTTAAAAAAGTTGGGAAATATGAACATAATTTTGGAGAGCCGATAAGAGAATTAATTGATATTGGAAAAAAGATAAGGGAAAAATATTTGAAGGAGTAGTTATGGGTAAGGTTGAAGAATTTTTAAAAAGAAGTAGTGAAATAATGAAAAAGTCCCTTGCTGGAGTGGATTATGATAAATTTGAGATGAAAAATATCTCTTTTGATTATGAATCTTTGATGAGTTCAGTCCCTTATGATATAAATGAAATTATAAAAATTCAAAGAGAGTATAAAGTTGGCGGAACTCCTTTATATGAACTTAAAAATATAAATAAAATTGTAAAAAAATTATCAAAACCTGGCTTTGGTGCAAAAATCTTACTTAAAGATGAAGCAAGCAATGCATCTGGCTCTTTTAAATCAAGAAGAGCATCTCTTTCTCTTTATCATGCAAAAAAACTTGGCTATGAAGGAGTAGTTGCAGAGACAAGTGGAAATTATGGAGCAGCAGTTGCATCACAAGCTGCTCAGATGAATTTAAAAGCGATAATAGTTCAAGAAGTTTTTGATTCTGAATGGATTGGTCAACCTGAAATACTCGAAAAGGGAAGAGCCTGTGAGGCATATGGTGCAGAAGTTTGGCAGATGACAGTTGGTCCAGAACTTTTTTATTGGACACTCGTAGTATTAAATGAAACTAACTATTTTAATGCATCTCTTTATACTCCATTTGCTATTAAAGGAATAGAAACTCTTGGTTATGAAATAGCTAATGATGTAAAAGAAAAATATGGAAAATTTCCAGATTATGTTCTTACAACTCATGCAGGTGGTGGTAATATCACAGGAACAAAAAGAGGTCTTACTCAAGCTAAAGCAAAGGATACAAACATTATTGGTGTTTCTGTTGATTTAAGAGGTCTTCATATGGCAAGTGACAGAGATTTCAATAGAAAATCTTTCACAACAGGTCATACAGGCTTTGGTGTTCCCTTTTTAGTAAAACCAGACAGAACAGATGTTCCAAGAAACGCAGCAAGAGCTTTAAGATATATTGATGATTATTTTCTTGTATCACAAGGAGAAGTTTTTTATACAACCATACTTCTTGCCCAAATTGAAGGGCTTGAAAGAGGACCAGCAGGAAATACCGCTCTTTCTGCTGCTATTCCATTTGCTACAAAAATACCTGAAGATAAGATAGTTGTTGTTCAAGAAACTGAATATACTGGAGCAGGTAAACATCCTTATGCTCAACTCACTTTTGCAAGAGAGATGGGGGTAGAAGTTATTAAAGGAGATCCAAAAGATAACATTCCTGGAAAAAGAATTGTCATACCAGAAGATGTGGAAAATTTAAGATATGAAGAGATGAATATGAATGAAATTAAAATATCTTATTTAAATCATAATATAAAAAATATTCAGGAAATCACAAAAGACGATCTTAATTTTTTAAAAGAAGAGGTAAATGAAGTTGAAAGTGATTTTGTTGAAAAATTCTTATATGAGAAAGGAGTTAAGATAAATGGTTAGAGAGGATGATTTTCAAAAAAGAAGAGAACATTTAAAAAATATGAGTGAAGAAGAACTGATTAACTATTTTTGGCAGTTGACTGAAAAGATTGTTGATCCACTTGTTGAACTCTCAAAAACTCATACATCCCCTTCTATTGAAAGAAGTGTCCTTTTAAGGATGGGATTTTCAAGTATCGAATCAAAAAACATTGTAAGATATATGGTTGAAAATAATTTATTATCTCATGGTGCAGGAAAAGTTGTTCTTATTTATTCAGAACTGAAGAAAAAAAATTATCTCGAAGCTGGCAAAGATTTATCAGAAGGAATTGGATGGGAGGAAATTGTTAACTTTTATAGGAGAAATCAAAATGCTTAAGCCAGATGAAAAGATAAATATTAATGAGATTTTAAAAGATTTAAAAAATTATAAACCTAAAAGATATGGATGGACATTCAGAAAAAAAGTTGAGAAACAAAAAATTGGAAATCTTATCTATTTTGATACAAGTTATCCATTAAAAAATTCTATACCTCTTCCTGCAAGTAGGCAGATGGATTATATTGATCCACAGCCAGATATCACAATTACTGTTGAAATTGCATCTGGTAGATTTGAAGATGATATAAGAAGAATGAGAATGGCAGCATGGCATGGAGCTGACCACATTATGGTGATAAGAACCTTAGGACAAAGCCATTTTGATGGATTAATTGAAGGAACTCCAGAAGGTGTTGGAGGGATTCCGATAACAAGAAAACAGATAAGGGCGACAAGAAAAGCACTTGATATGATTGAAGAAGAGGTTGGAAGAGAAATTAATTTTCACTCATATGTATCAGGAATTGCTGGTCCTGAAATTGCAGTCCTTTTTGCTGAAGAGGGTGTCAATGGAGCACATCAAGACCCTCAATATAACATTTTATATAGAAACATTAATCCAGTGAGATCTTTTGTTGATGCAGGTGTCAGTAAAAAAATTATGTCTTCCTTTAATATGATGCAGATTGATGGAGCACATAACGCTAATGCAACTGCTAAATATGGTTATAAAGTTATGCCAGAACTTTTGGTTCAACATGCAATAAATTCTCAATTTTCAATAAAAATTGGAATGAAAAAAGAGTATATTGCACTATCAACAGTTCCTCCTGATGCAACACCTTTTCCATCTTTAAGGTTAGATTTACCATATGCAAATTTACTGAGAAAAGTTTTTAAAGGATTTAGATTCAGAGCACAGATGAACACAAAATATGTTGAATCAGATACAAGAGAGGCAACTGTTAATCATACACTTAATGCTTTAATATCAAAATTAACATCGGCAGATATTCAATCAACAATTACACCTGATGAAGGAAGAAATGTGCCTTGGCACTACAACTCAATAAATGCTATTAATACAGCTAAACAAACTCTAATTGCAGCAGATGGAATAAAGAATTTTGTAAAAATTGGGAATGATGGGGAAGAAAAAGAGAAAGAAAGAGAAATTCTTGAAAGAGCAATTCTATTTTTAGAAGAGATAATAGATGTTGGTGGATATTTTAAAGCTCTTGAAGAGGGTTTTTTTGTGGATTCTGGCTATTATCCTGAAAGAGTTGGAGATGGAATAAAAAGACCTCAAGATGGTGGAGATGAAGCTAATAGTGTTGTTAAAAGAGCTGATGATTATTTAGCACCAGTATGTCATCATTTTGGATACAACAATTTACCAGAAGGTTTAAATAAACCCTGCGATTTGATTGATGGATGTACATTCTGCAAGAGAGAAAAAATTGTTTATATAGATGAGCTTGATCCAGAGGATAATGTTGAAGTTAGATTAAAGAAGAATGAGATTTATGATAAGCAAGGTATGTTTAAACCAGAAGTCCAGTGGAAAAATGATGGTGTTATTCTTATCTCAATGTTTTTACCAATTTCAAAAGAAAAGGCTCCTTATGCAGCAATTGAGATTGGTAAAAAGTTAGGCTTAACAAATGTTGAAGTTGTACATCAACAGGTTATGCATCCAGCAGAGGGAAGTTATGTTGAAATTAAAGGAGAGGTTGATTTCTTTTTAAAAGAGAATGAAATAAAAGTTCCTGAAAAAATATTACCATTATCTGATGAAGATATTGAAAATGAAGTAAAAAAAAGAGGTGGGATTAAATGTATTGCTGCAACACTTGGAGAAGATGAACATAATGTTGGATTGAAAGAGATAATCGATATAAAACATGGTGGAATTGAAAAATGGGGATTTCAGGTCACATATCTTGGGACAAGTGTTCCACCAGAAAAAGTCATTAATGCTGCAATAGAAGTTGGGGCAGATGTTATCTTAGCATCAACAACTGTAACTCATGGAGATGTTCATAAAATTAATTTAAAAAAACTTGTTGATGTTGCAATAGAAAAGGGTGTTAGAAATAAACTAATAATAATTGGTGGAGGAACGCAACTTTCTTTAGATTTAGCAAAGGAGATAGGAATTGATGCAACATTTGGTAGAGGAACAAAAGGAATTGATGTTGCATCGTTTATAATAAGAAAGTTAAGAGAAAAAGATTAGTTTAACTACTTTTCTATTACAGCAATTGATACCACATAATCTTCGTTATGAGATATTGATATAAAAATTTTTCCTTTTGGTTTCATTAATATTGCTTTGCCATCTTCATCTTTTAAGATTTCAATATCCTTAAAAGATTCAATATTTAAATACTCTTTACCTGCTTTTATTATCGCCTCTTTAAGTGAAAACCTTCCTGCATAATGAATGATCGAATCACTATAATCCTTAAATAAATTTATCTCATTTTCTGTTAAAATTCTATTCAAAATTTTTGGATTACCTTTAACTATTTTTCTGAATCTTTTAATATTTAAAACATCAACTCCAACTCCAACTATCATACCTAAATTATATTAAAATTAAAACATGTATTCCAATTGTCATAACTAAATTAAAACATCAATTCCAACTGCCATAACTAAATTAAAATTTAATATTAACTCCACCTTCCACAATAAAATTAAAACATCAATTCCAACTCCAACTTCCATATATCAATTTATATTAGAATTAAGCAAAGATATAAATTAATTTTTATGATAAAAATAATAGATAGATTCCCCCTGAAAATTATTTTTGTTACTTCAAATAAATGTCACTATAATAATTTATAAATATTCAAGAAATTCGAGGTATGGAATCATAATTCATTTTCTGTAAGAATATTTGGGTTCTCTCTACAATATTCACATTTATTATCATTTTTTTCTTTCCAATATTTTATATCTGGATCTTCAACTAAAAAATACATTTTAATATCATTATTAATTTTTTTAATCTCATCTTTTATATCACCTAATGAATAAATAAAAAAATATTTAATATATTTTGGTTTTTTTGATATCAATTTATTATTTATTAAATTTACAACTGTACCTACACCAATAATATCATCTATTATTAATATTTTCTCATTTTCATTAATATTTAATAATTTTTCAAATTTTGTATAACTTTCATATCCCAATTTTAAACCTGAAAATGTAAAAGTATACTTTATTTTAAACATATTTGATAATAAAGTTCCTATAGGTATAGATGATGTACCGATTGAAATTATTAATGTAGGTGGATCCTCTTTAAAAAATTCAAAAAGTATTTCAATAAGCTTCAATAAAAAAAGCCTATTAATAATTAAATCTCTACATTGTATATATTTATTTGTATGATATCCTGTTTTTAGACTCCAATGTTTTTCAGGTATATTTTTTAAAAAATTTTTAGCAATAATCTCTATTTCTGTTAATTCTTTATTCATGTTAATAGAAGAAATTTTATTCAAATTTGATGGGGTTTCAAAATGTTTTATCTTATATTTATAAGGATTTTCATTTTCTATGTCTTTTAATATTTCTTTATCAAAATCTTCATCAAAATTAAAATTAGGCAATATTTCTTTATCTGGTGTTTGAATAAAATTTACATTATAAGTAAAAACTCTTTCTTCATTTAAAATTAACTTTTCAATATTCTTACATTCAATTTTAATTTTTTCAATTCTATAATTATCAATTAAATCTCTAATAATCGATTCTATTCTTTCTTCTTTTTTTAAAAATTCTTCATTTCCATCTAAACTTAACTGTGGAACCCTCCATCTTATATTAAATCTGGCACTTCCAAATCCAGGCGAATAAATTTCTACTGTTTTAATAAAAAAATGACTTAACCAGTGCGCTCGTTCTATTTTTGATAAAATTTTATTATTTTTTAATATTTTTACATCAGGAACCCTATTGCAATCACAATCTAATTCATCTGCAATTCTAAGTAATCCAATCAACATTTTTATTCTTATTGTCATATCTAATTCAGTGTACATAAAATCATCAAAATGATTTGGGTTATTGCGAAGATCTTCGATTAAATTTGAATTATCACTATGATAAAAAGCAATAAAAGAAATCCGCCTTAAAAGTTCTAAATAATAAGATTCAGGCGAACAAAAGGAAGGAATTTCAATTTTTGTTTTTATTTTTTTATTGAAAAAATCTCTATCTATAGAATTCATTACTATTTTTTTTCCTAATTTTGCATGGTTATTCCTGATTTCAGCTGGCGACAAATTTTCATATTCACCATTTTCCTTTAATTCAAAATATTTATGATATTGCATACCAATATCATGAATTAATGTTGAAGAGGCAAAAACAAATTTTTCTAATGGATTTAATCTAAAATTTTCGTCTTTTTCAATTACTTTTTGTGTTATTTCTAAACCTTTCTCTGCGACTGAAAAACTATGTTCCAAACCATGATTAGTAAAATTATATAATTTTTCTCCTTTCCAAATATCAACTGCTGCATTACAAATATCACTAATCATACCCTCAAAATTAAATTCTTTATTATCCTTCATTTTTATATTTTTAATATCAAATGCTTTTTTAAGATCTTCTATATCATTAATCTTCATATACTACATCATCACCCTTTAATAATTCGTAACTTATCAAATTTTCAGGTTTAGAATAATGAGCCAGACGTTCATATCCAATATCTTTACTAGGAAAACAAAGTGAAATAATATTATCATTTTTAATAGTGATTGGACAAGATATTTTTAAATTGAAAGGAGTAATAACTTTTGATATTACACCTCCTTTTATATAAACAAATAAATTTGTTAAGTCAACTTCATGTCCTGTTGCAATAAGTTCCTCAATTAATATAAATTTCTTTTTATTTAATTTATTATCATCTTTATATTGAGTATCAAAATTAATTATTTTTCTTTCTAATATATCAGGTATAGGACCAAGATGGTCGATAATAAAAATATCTTTATCAAATATTTGTGAAAGAAAAGAGGCTAATATTAGACTGGTATTATTTGAAACAATAAAACCAGCTTCTTCTATGTTATCTTCTTTAAAACCTTTTGTTAAACTATAAGCAATTTGAAAAGCTATAAATTTTCTAACTTCGAAATTATATAATAGACTTTTAATATCTATCCATTTATTAGCAATCATACCTCCTGGCAATAAAAAATATTCCTTTCCTTCTTCTAATGGTTTTCTTATGATATAATCATTATTTAAATATATTTTTAATTTATCTTCTACATATTTATCATGAACTTCTTTAAATGATTCACCTATGTTGAAATATGTAAATTCACTCAAAAATTTTCCTTGATTTTTCGAATCTAACTGAGTTATTTTTAAATTTTCATTACAATAAAATTTTGGAAATATATTATTTGGATCACTTTTATCAAATTTTTCTTTATTCATTTCTTTTATAATAAAAATAAGATTTAAATCATTTAAAAAATCAAAATTTTTCAATTTATTAAAAAAATTTTTAAGTCTACCTTCAAGGCTTATACTTGTAAAGGGTGTTAAATCTACAATTAATTTTTTACTTTTATCATTCAATACATTTCTATAACCTATAATATTATTTATCAGTTTATCTAAATCATTTGAATCACCTTCATCATATATTTTAGAAAGTTCTAAGGGTTTAATATTAAAATCTTGATTTATATCTAAAATTTTCTCATGGATAGGTTCGATTAATATAATATTTCTCACGATTCTTTAATATATAAATCAAACATAAATTGAACACCAGGAAAAAATGTTCTTTTTTCAGATTTAAATTCATTTTCTATTAAATTTTTTACTTCAAAATCATTATTTAGTTCTATATTCTTTAAGTTAAATTTAACTTGTTTTTCACCACTACCAATTCTAATATACCCATTCCAGATGTTTAAATATTTTATTACATGAAAAAGACCATGCGCTTCCTCCTCTTTTGAATGATATTTATATAATAACGCTTTAATTATAGCTTCTGCATCGTCTTCACATTTCATATTTTTATTATTAAGTGAATTTAAAAAGCCTTGGCCAATATCACCAATAAAAATTCTTATGATATTCTGTTTTTTTAAATAATATATTAAAAAATAACCTGATCCATAACCTGGTCCTTTTTTACTACTATGAAATATAATATTTTTTATTATTTCATCTAATGAAAATTTAAATGGATATGATAAATATGATATC
>Ga0208198_1003574_pt1 | contig 10490 bp, 7 predicted proteins | sample AD_JPNTR2_MetaG_FD_184446 | JGI IMG/M metagenome (GOLD analysis project Ga0208198, IMG submission 184446) | Active sludge microbial communities of municipal wastewater-treating anaerobic digesters from Japan - AD_JPNTR2_MetaG (SPAdes) (version 2) | ecosystem: Engineered > Bioreactor > Anaerobic >... | reverse complement strand
AATGAAATCTGGTACTACTGGCCTACCAAAGCGTAAATAAACAGGTCCGAAATATTCTGATATAGCTCTCACAGCTTGTCGTGTTTGTGTATAATCTGCGGGATTAATTACTATCATATTTGGTAATGCTCTCATCAAAGCTATATCTTCCATAATTTGATGGCTGGCACCATCCTCTCCTAGTGTAATACCAGCATGAGAAGCACATACTTTCACATTTTTAAAACTATAAGCTACACTTTGTCTGAGCTGATCGTATACTCTACCAGTAGAAAATACTGCAAATGTACCTGTAAACGGTATGAATCCTGCATTAGCTAATCCTGCTGCAATTCCCATCATATTTGCCTCGGCTATGCCAACCTGAATAAATCTGTCAGGAAAATTAGAAGCAAATTTTTCCATTTTTAATGAACCAGTGAGATCAGCTGTAAGTGCTACTACACGTGAATTATTTTTGCCTAATTCATTAAGCTCATCACCAAATCCACTCCTAGTGTCTTTTTTTTGTTTAATGGGATATTTGTCTTTTAGCATAATTGTAATTTAATGATTTATTTCAGTTTATTTTTATTGTAAAATTATATATTTTATTTGACAACAAAACAAATAGAATTCATAAAAATATTTGATTCTATAACAGATAGCGTGGGTAAATTATTTGGGTTAATATTTAACAGTACAATATTAAAAAAATTAATTTTTATAAAATTACTCTCTTCTAATCTTTAACCACTCAAAAACGTTATAGAAACACATATTATATTTTTTTTATAATAGTTTAAAATAAGTAATGATATAAAACAACTAAAATCTTATTATATTTACTTGATTTAATAAGTATTTTAATAGAATTTTATTAAATATTAAAATTTTCAAAATATTTTTAGAATTATTAAGTATAAAAATAAATTAAAGAAAATAAATTTTAATTTAAATATCATTAATGAATTTAAACAAAAATATTATTTTTGATTTTCTTCTCCCACTCCTCTACCCCATTACATTTAACCCTAAACCCTCAAATTCTTCTTTAACTTTTTCTTTTAATCTTTGTCTTATTTTGACTTCTATTTCTTGTCCAGAGTTATCCGAAGATTTAACTTCATATTCAATATTGTATTTTTTTTGTAACTTATAAAACAATTGCTGCTTTTCGTATGGTACAAAAACGAGCAATTGATCAAATATATATTTTGTAATAATCTCATTGTTTTCTATTGCTAATTGAGTAGCTGTTTTATAAGCATTTATTAGCCCTGGTATGCCAAGTTTTGTACCTCCATAATATCTTATTACTACTGCTAGTGTATTAGTGATTTCATATGAAAGTAATGTGTTTAATATGGGTTTCCCAGCTGATCCTACTGGCTCTCCCGCATCACTATCAAATTGTACCTCTTTATTAATTCCAAGTATATATGCATAGCAGTGATGTGTAGCGTCGTAGTATTCTTTTTTTATTTCTTGTAAGTGTTTTTTTACTACTTCGATATTATCTACTGGCAATATTATACCTATGAATTTACTACTTCTTTCTCTGTAGATACTTTCGCTTTTATATTTTATAGTTTTATATTCATCTAACATAAAATTATTATATGCTTAATAAAACAATTGATAGTATTGCTATTATGCTTCCTACTATTTTATTTTTATCAAATTTTTCTTTAAATAATATTCTACCTAATAATACACTCAATAACACAAAACAAATATTGTATAATGGGATAAATATTGATATTGGTAAAAGTCTAATAGCCCTTAAAAAGAAAAATGTGGAATACCAGTTTAATATGCCCAATTCTATTCCAGCTATGCCTGTTTTTAAGTATTGATTTTTATTTATTGATGTTTTTTGTATTAATACAAAAATAATAGCTATTACAAATGATATAGCAAATGCATTTGTCAAATACATATATACATTACTGATATCCCCTAATAGGTAATATGTATCTGCTATTTTGAATATACTATCGTTACTACCAGCAAATAAAAATAGTAATATAGGGAATATTAAATATTTGGTTTTATTGGTTTTATTAGTTTTAGTATGTTTATCATTCTCATATAATAATAAATACAAGGCTGGGAATATCATTATAATTCCTATTATGCGATGTGCTAATATTTTATCTCCTAATAAAACAAATCCTACAATTATCGGGATTAACATAGACATTTTGCCGCTAAGTGCACTAATACTTATTCCAAAATATTTAATAGATAGTGCGTAAATAAAAAATGATACAGATAAGATTATTCCACTAATGGTTGATAAATAAATCCAATCTGCTGATAGTAAATTTTGAAAATTATACGGCTGATATAAATATCCTAATGCAAATGCCACTATATAGTTAATGACTATAGCATGCGGTGTAGATACATTTAATCTCTCAAATATTTTGAAGCTTACTAGAATAGCTAAGCTAGTAACTAGTGCTAGAATGAAAAGTAACATTTTTTTTAAAGCAAAATTAAAAAAATTGTCTTTATTACATTATTTACTAATTTTGCAAATTAAAATTAATAATATTTATGTGGGCTTTATATAAAAAAGAATTGTCCGATTTTTTCTCTTCTTTAGTTGGGTATATTGTTATTTGCATCTTTTTGCTAGCTACAGGGTTAGTATTATGGTTATTTCCAAATGAATTTAGTATTACTCTAGGAGGTTATGCAGTACTAGATGGACTTTTTGTATTGGCACCTTTTGTTTTTTTATTTCTTTTACCAGCCATTACTATGAGAATGTTTGCAGAGGAATATAATACTGGTACCATTGAGTTATTATTTACATTTCCTATTTCTCGGTGGCAAATAATTTTTAGTAAATTTTTAGCGGGATTAACAATTTTTATTTTAAGTCTTTTACCTACACTTATTTATTTCTATAGTGTTTATCAATTAGCTTTGCCTGTTGGCAATGTAGATATAGGTGGTATAGCGGGCTCATATATTGGTCTTATACTGCTGGGTATGACTTTCTTATCTTTAGGTATATTTAGTTCTTCTATAGCTAATAATCAATTAATAGCTTTTTTGATTGCTTTTGTACTTTCTTTATTCTTTTATATAGGCTTTGAATATATTGGTCGTTTACCTATTTTTGATTCTATTAGTTTATTTATTAAAAGTTTAGGCATTAATGATCATTATATTTCTCTCAGTAGAGGTGTCATAGATAGCAGAGATGTTATTTATTTACTTAGCTTAACATTTGGTTTTTTATATTTAACAAAATATAAATTAGATCATAGAAGTAGATAATAATGTGTTAATTAAAAATAAAAAGATATTTTGTGATGAAAAACAAAAAAAATATTTTCAAAAATAATAAATGGAATCTAGTTATTGTAATATTAGGTTTAATAGCTATTAATATCATAGCTAGTTTTTTATATTTCAGAATAGATCTAACTAGTGAAAAAAGATATTCTCTCTCTCCAGCTACTAAAAATATTCTAAAAAATCTCGATGATTATGTATATTTTCAAGTATTTTTAGATGGCAATCTTTCCCCTTCATATAAAAGATTACAAAAAACTATAATAGAAACTCTTGATGAGTTCAAAGCATACAATAAAAGGTTGATTAAATATGACCTGATAGATCCAGCAAAAGGCAAAGATGAAGCTACATTACGTAATTATCTCAAAGAGCTAGAATATAGAGGATTAGTACCTTCTATAGATTATGAAATTAGCGAAACTGGCACAAGTGAAAATGTAGTATGGCCATGTGCTATTGTTACTTATAAGGGTAGAGAACTTCCTATTAATTTTATTTATTCAAATATTCCTGGATCTAAAGAGCTATTAATAAATGATGCTATAGAAAACACAGAATACAAGCTGATAGATGGTATCCATCGCATTACATTAAAAGAAAAATCTAAAATAGCTTTCATAAAAGGACATGGAGAATTAGATGCTTTAGAAATTAATGATTTAGCATTAGCTTTACAAGATTATTATATTGTTAACCAGATAACGATAAATCATCAACTAAAAGCTTTAGACGAGTTCAAAGCTATCATCATAGCGGCTCCTGATAGCACTTTTGATGAGATGGATAAATTTATTATTGATCAATATATAATGAAAGGTGGCAGAGTACTTTGGCTGATAGATGGTGCTCTAGCAGATATGGATAGCCTACAATCTAAACCAGATATTTTAGCTATTCCTAATGATATAAATCTAGATGATATGCTATTTAATTATGGTGCAAGAGTAAATAAAGACCTGGTTATGGATTACCATAGTGCTCAGATACCTGTCAAAACTGGACAAGTAGGTAATCAACCACAATTCTCTTTATTTAATTGGTATTTCTTCCCCACTGTCGCTAATATCAAAGGTCATCCAATAGTTAGAAATATTAATGATATCAAATTTGAATTCGCCAGTAGTATAGATACTATTGCCAAACCTGGTATTCGTAAAACTATTCTTTTGTCTTCTAGTAATTATTCTCGTCTTTTAAATACACCATCTATTATATCACTTAATTTTTTACGTATTAAAGCAGATAGAACATTTTTTAATAGAAGTAATATCCCCATGGCAGTGTTATTAGAAGGTAGTTTTACTAGCTTATATAAAGATAGAATCCTAGATACTATAGCTAAAGATCCTGATATTCGTTTCACTGAAATTAGTAAACCTAATAAAATGATTATCGTTGGCGATGGTGATGTTGCTAAAAATCAAGTTGCTTTTCGTCAGGGTAAATACGTACCTTATCCACTAGGTTATGATAGATATACCGGTATAATGTATGGTAATCGTGAATTTCTATTAAATTGTGTAAATTATTTATTGGATGAAGCAGATATTATATCTATAAGAAACCGTGACATTAATATTAGATTATTAGATAAAAGAAAAGTAGAAATTAATTTGGCAGTTATTAGAACTATAAATATAGTTTTGCCTATTTTATTAGTATGCGTAGCTGGTGTGATAATTTATTTTTTCAGAAAGCGTAATTATAAATAATAAATTTTGGCCTTTTATTTGTAACTAATAATAAAAATTAAAATACAATAAAAATTAAGACAAGATGTCAGAAATTGGAGAATTAATGAATAATATAGCTTTTTTAATGAGTGAAGGTGCAGAAGATTTTTTCCCAGTGATATCCGCCGATGATGAGAAACATATTAATAGCGAACGCGTACCTAAAGAGCTGCCAATAATTACATTACGTAATGCTGTTTTATATCCTGGTAGTATAATGCCCATTACCATTGGCAGAGATAAAAGTTTAAAATTAATTAATGATGTTAGCAAAACCACAAATACAGTTGGTGTAATTGCACAAAAAGATGCTAATGTAGAAGATCCAGACTTCGATGATTTATTTGAGTGCGGTACAGTTGGCAAAATCATCAAAATATTACAAATGCCAGATCATACTAAAATGGTGGTTTTGCAAGGTCGTAATAGATTTAGAGTAATAGAACCATTAACGACTGAACCATATCATATCGCTAAAGTTCAAAAAATCAAACCTATCATTGAACCTGAAAATAATCAAGAATTTTCTGCTACAATAGAACTAATAAAAAATTATGCTAAAAAACTTATCAAGCAATCTGCTAATGTGCCTGATGAGGCTAGTATGGCTATAGATAACATTCAAAGTTCTATTTATTTGCTCTATTTTATTTCTACTAGCTTAAATCTACCAATAGAAAAAAAACAAAAAATTCTAGAAAGTGATGACCCTATAGAAATAGCAAATATCGTTTTAGAAAAATTAGCTAGTGATATTCAAATTTTAGAGATTAAAGAAAAAATAGAGGACAGAGTAAAATCTGATATAGATAAACAACAAAAAGACTATTTTCTAAATGTTCAATTAAAAGCGATACAAGATGAATTGGGAGTATCTACTAATGAACAAGAGTTAAAAGATTTATATGAAAAAGCTCAAAAAAAACAATGGCCAGAAGAAGTAGCAGAACTATTTGATAGAGAATTCAAAAAACTACAACGCATGAATCCTGCGGCAGCAGAATATTCTGTACAACTAAACTATCTGGAGCTTTTAGTAGATTTGCCTTGGAATGAATATACTAAAGATAATTATGACCTAAAAAGGGCACGCAAAGTGCTAGATGAGGATCATTTTGGTTTAGAAAAAGTTAAAGATAGAATAATAGAATTTCTAGCTGTTACAAAGTTGAATGGGAATATGCGTTCACCAATATTATGTTTGGTAGGTCCTCCTGGTGTAGGTAAAACTTCTTTGGGAAAATCTATTGCTAGAGCTCTTGAGCGTAAATATATTCGTATTTCTCTTGGTGGATTGCATGATGAGGCAGAGATAAGGGGTCATAGAAAAACATATGTGGGTGCAATGCCTGGCAGGATAATACAAAGCTTGCGAAAAGTGCAATCATCTAATCCAGTATTTATGCTCGATGAAATTGATAAAGTAGGTACACTTTCTATACAAGGCGATCCACAAGCTGCATTATTAGAAGTTCTCGATCCAGAGCAGAATACTCATTTTTATGATAACTACCTAGAGACAGAATTTGACTTGTCTAAAATAATGTTTATCGCTACTGCTAATAATATTGCTAGTATAAATCCTGCACTACTCGATAGAATGGAAATAATCGAACTTCATGGATATGTACTCGAGGAAAAATTAGAAATAGCAAAACGTTTTTTAGTGCCTAAGCAGCTAGAAGAAAATGGAATGGCTAAATCAGGTTTGAAATTTTCAAAAAATTCTTTAAAAGAAATTATCGATAATTACACTCGTGAGAGTGGTGTGAGAGCATTAGAGAAACGCATCGCTAAAATTATTCGTAATAAAGCAGTAGATTTCGCCTCTGGTAAATTGAAAAAAACTACATTAACAGTTAATGATATTAAAGAAATTCTAGGTGTGCCAATTTTTAAACGCGAAAAAGCACTTACTCAACCAATGGTAGGAGTAGTATTAGGCTTAGCATGGACACCCGTAGGTGGCGAAATCCTTTTCATAGAAGCATCAACTCACAAAGGCGATGGCAAATTATCTATGACTGGTAATCTAGGCGATGTGATGAAAGAATCTGCTACATTAGCTTTCGAGTTTATCAAGGCAAATGCTAAATCACTAAATATTGAAGAAGATTTTTATCAAAAACTTAATATCCATATTCATGTGCCAGAAGGTGCCATACCCAAAGATGGACCCTCTGCAGGTGTAACTATGCTAACAGCTATGACAAGTGTTTTACTAAATAAACCTGTGCGTAATGACATAGCTATGACAGGAGAAATAACTCTTAGAGGAAAAGTATTACCTGTAGGTGGTATTAAAGAAAAAATATTAGCTGCTTCGAGAGCAGGCATTACAAATATTATCTTACCTGCGGATAATATGGCAGACTACTATGATATAGAAAAACACTATACTCAAAAATTACACCCTATTTTTGTAGAAAATATGATTGATGTACTAAAAGAAGTATTAGTAAATAAATAATTTTAAAATTATTTATTAATAGGATTAAACTTTGTATATGTTTTAGTAAATATATATACAAACAAGATTTAGATATTATTTAGAAGCTATGCATTCAATTTCTACTTTTGCTTTCATGGGTAATTGAACAACACCAAATGCTGCTCTAGCAGGCTTATTATTAGTAAAAAATTCGCCATATATCTCATTCATAGCTGCGAAATCATTCATATCTGCCATTAAGACAGTGCATTTAATGACATCATCCAATTGATAACCTGCAGCTTCTAGAATAGCTGTGATATTTTGCAAAACTCTGCGCGTCTGGATTTTGATGTCACCATCTACTATTGCTCCTGTAGAGGGGTCTATAGGTATTTGTCCAGAAATAAATAATAATCCATTACATTCTATTGCTTGACTATATGGGCCTATAGCTTTTGGTGCTTGATCTGTAGAAATAACTTTTTTCATCATTTATAAATTTATTTTTACAAATATATAAATAATAAAATTAATTATACCTCATTAAGAGTAATTTTTTAAAATATTAGTATTATTGTTTTAATGTAAGAAATGTGATCTAAATAAGTTGTACATAATTTTCATAAGTATCATATACAATATTTACGAAATATACAGTTAATCTACCATTACAATAGCCATTTCTAACAATTGGGTCAGAATAATATTTTTTTTGAGCTTTATTCAAAAGCCATTTAGAGACATGTTCCCAATTATAAATTTCACCATCGTATTTAATAGCTAAATTAATAGCATCTAAAATATGACCTAATCCCAAATTATATGAAGCAATCATGGCTTTATATAAATCTTTTTCATGTTTAAAAAATTGTTTTAAAGTAATTTTATAATTATCCAGAATTTTAAACGAAACTTTAATTTGTTCATCAATAGAGCTTTGTGCAGTAATACCATAAATATCAGCTGTCGCTGGCATTATTTGTATTATACCAAAAGCACCTTTACTAGAAATAGCATTTACATTAAATTTAGATTCACTATATATCAATGCCGCTACAAGTCGCCAATCTATTCCATACTCTTTACCATATTTTTTCAATATCTTATCATAAGGAGTAAGTTTTTTAGTTCTTTTAGAATGAGCTGTCAATTGATTGCTTTGATTTATATAAATAGGTTTTTGATATTTATTTAATAAGAAATTTAAAATACCATTTTTTTTCAAATATAACAATAATTCATTGATACTATCCCTTAAAATAGGTTGATGGCAACTAAAAGCCCACCCAATGTCAAAAGAAGGATATGGCAAATAATAAGAACTTGTATTAAGCAAAAGGGGCGTATTGACTATAAGGATTTTTTCATCCATTACAGTAGCATATATTTTTTTATTCATTACACTATCTAATATGGATTCTGGCTCCTCAGATAACTCCCTTATTGAAAAATTAATTTTTAAACTATCCTTTAATTTATTTAAATAATTAATAAAAATTGACATAGAAGGAACTGCAATAGACTTATTCTGTAAACTTTCAATATTTAACTCAGAAAAATTTTTAATTTTAGAACTTGGATTAATGGAATCATATAACACTAATACCATTTTTGTTTTGTATAATGGAACACTAAACTCTAGACATGGATATCTATTAGGTAAAATCGTAATTTCAGACGTTAAGATATCAATTGTATCAAAAGCCACAAGGGATAGAGCTTCACTAAGATCATTTACAACGATTTGATTAATTTTAAGATTCCACCTTTTACTAATATAATTTAATAAGTCATACTGTAACCCCATTAATCTACCATTGTGAACAAAGAAACTCATACTATTATGCTCTACAATAGCATTCAGATAACCTCTATCGACTAATTCTGGAAAATCCAACTTTTCATATTGCTTAATATTATTACTATCATTGTAAGGTATAATAGTTAAAATTAGCACATAAAAAAAGAATAAAAATAATAACAATTTATTTTTATTAGTTTTAATAAAATGGAGTAAATTCAAAAAATAATTATTAATTTTCAACTAATTAATATTTTATACAAATTTAAAAAATAAATTTTATAAAATTAAAAAATAATGAAAAATGATTGTATTTTAACATTTTAAGAGTATAATTTGTGGGTAAATAAAATAAAATTTTTAATGTTTGGAAATATATTTGATTATATTTCCAAATTTTAATTAATTTTGTAAAAAATAATTAATTATGAAACAATTAGTTGATAATCTAGTAGAACATTTATCTATGGGCAAACAAGAGCATTTAGCATTCCTCGATGGACTTTTTTACCTATTAAAACAAAAAGATGCAGATGTAGTAGACTACCAAGGGCTCAAAGCGCAAAGTGTATCGCCACAATGCCCCAAATGTGAGAGTATAAACATTATAAAAAATGGTCATCAACAAGGTCAGCAGCTCTATCAATGCAAAGAATGTGGCAAAAACTTCCGAGTAACTACCGGTACCTTTGTTTACAATCTACATAAAAAAGAATTAATGCTGGACTATATTCTATGCATGCTAGAAGGGAAAAGTTTACGCCAATGTGCTAAAGAAATAGGAATAGATCTAACGACAAGTTTCGAATGGAGACATAGAATATTGACAGCATTGAGGAGCTTCGATGATAATGTTAACTTTTTTGGGATAATGGAACTCGAAGAGTTGCTGATGAAATATTCAGAAAAAGGTAGAAGATATAAAAGCAAAGAAGAATATTTGATAGCTCAGGAGAAAAAACAGCATAATGTAGCAGTGCTGGCGATGAAAGACAGAAGTGGCAATATGCTATTCAATCTAATATGCTTTGATAAAATAAAGAAGGTGAAAATAGAAAAAATATTAAGGAATAAAGTATCTACAAGTAGTACGATATTGGGAGAAGATAAGAAAGAATTTAAGAAGTTTAGGTCAAAGAATTTAAAGAGTAAGGCAGTAAAACGAGAACTAGTAAAAGATCAGAATGATACATACAACATAAATACAGTGAGACAGCATACAGTA
>Ga0208198_1003567_pt1 | contig 10511 bp, 9 predicted proteins | sample AD_JPNTR2_MetaG_FD_184446 | JGI IMG/M metagenome (GOLD analysis project Ga0208198, IMG submission 184446) | Active sludge microbial communities of municipal wastewater-treating anaerobic digesters from Japan - AD_JPNTR2_MetaG (SPAdes) (version 2) | ecosystem: Engineered > Bioreactor > Anaerobic >... | reverse complement strand
GCTCAAGAAATCTGGATAAATTAAGTCAACAATGTAGGCATCGGGAGACTGCCGGGCAAATGATGGCAATCGGACCGCATAGGCATAGACGGTAAAGATTACCAATAGAGCAATCTGAATTGAACGGCGATTTAGCTTTAATGCTCTTGAAAGATGCGAAGTTCTTATGAATTCGATGATTCCGGCGGCCGTCAGCACGACCAGAACCGAGAATAATTGAAAATACATTCTGGCCCCGAGAATCGGGGATAAACCCCAATAGAAAAGCAGGCCAACGATGCTTGATAGAATTATAAATAAGAGAAGAGCTTCCAGGTTTCGTTCTTCTCTAATCTTGTAGTTCTTAACAAAATAAAAGAGGTACAAGAGGATTCCCAGGAGTGAAGAAATTGGCCAGCCAAATAGATGCAAATGAAGCTGGTAGAAATGCTTGGCAGTGAGATCGGCCCCTCGGAAAAAGGTGTGAGGAATCCCGGTATAGCCGGTTTTGGCAAAACCGATGCCGTGTTCTGGGCCATATCTTTCTATATATCCCATTTTAAGTGGATTGCCGGTTGTCCCATAGTTATAAGCAAGTAAGGTGGCCAGGCTGAGAGCAGCCATAAAGGCCATAGGTAAGGCGGTCTTCAGGTATTTTTTAGGTTCTTTGAACATCAAGAAAAGTAAATAAATGGCCGGTGGGATGGCAAAAAGGACTGATTCATAAGGCCTGATGAGGAAGGCCATGAGGAAACCAAAGCCAGCTAACAAGCTGTTGGTGAGACCGGGGCGCTTGATAAACCCGATATAGAATAAGAGAAAGAGCGTGCAGAAAAAGAGATGAGTGGTGTGAGACAACATAGTTGAGGACAAAATCAGAAACCAGTAAGAAAGCGAGGCAAGAAGCGAGGCCAGAAAGGCTACTTTTTCGTCAAACAGTTCGATGCCGAGGAAAAAGATAAGAATTATGGTTAAGGCGGCAAAGAGCGTATTGATAATCCAGGGTGCTTTGAAAATGTAGCCGATAGAAAGGAGGGAAGGGAAACCTGGGGGATATTGAGAATACCAGCGGCCATTGTTCACCACGTGTGGAAAATCGAAGATTTCCTTAGCACAAGGAGACGAGATGTATAGCTGGCCTTTGATAAAGATTTTGGCTTGAAAATTATAGGCGGCTTCGTCGTGGATATGTGGCGTACAATTAAAAATATAAAGGGAGATAAGATTGGTCGTGAGAAAGACCAGAGCAGCCAGAAGATACACCCAAATTAGATATCTTGAAGTCTTTCCTTTCCCCATAGGTTAAGTATTTTAAGATAATAAACCCCCTAAAACAACTGAAATATGAATTCATTAGGATGTCAATATTGTCAAAGCTTTGGCATTTGGGATCATAGACTTTCAGCTGTTGTTTTTAGCCATTCCTACTATTGAATATTGGGGCTACTGTTAAAAAGTCAGCTTATGACAATTCCAACATAAGATTTGACAGTTCGAAAGAGTATCTCCGCCTCCGCTAACGATGTGATGGGCTTCCCATGCTCCTCTACCAGTCTCCCGCCCACGATTTTCCCATACAAGCTCTTTATTGCAGGGTATAGCATGGTTATGAGTAGACCTTCTACACTCGCATCGCCCTTTCGCTCTGTTCCAGGCTTCCAAAATTGTCTGTTCCGAAAAAGCCATTTTAAACCTCCCCCCGGATATTTGTATTGTCTCCAAATTTGGAGAATCTTTTGATGTTCAATGCTCATTAAGCTAAATATTCAGCTTTCCCTCCTCTTCAAATAAGATATCTAAAATGATTTGTAAATGTCAAGTACTTTTCCCACTAGTTAGTTAAGGACATCTCCCAGGGTGACGGTAAAGATATTTCCCACCCTCATGGTAAACAGATCGAGGCTTAGAATACCCTTTTCACCTGAGATCACCCAGCGCCCCACAACCATTCCAGTCCGTCCCGGACACCTCTTCCAATCATCTCCCCAAAAGTGGCCGCCTTCCCACCGAAATACCCGGCCGGATTCCATTGGAATGCCTGGCTGACTTGCGTCAGAATACGCAATATGATAATAGAAAAATCCTGAGCCGAGAGGTTTTAGAAGGGATCCAGTGGCGTTTTGGTGCTCTACTTTTTAAGACTGTTATCCGGGATGCAGTGCGCTTAGCTGAAGCCCCGGGCCAAGGGCTGGATATTTTTAGTTATGCCCCGCACAGTTATGGGGCTATGGATTATCTGAATCTATGTAAAGAAATCATAAAAGGAGGAAGGCATGAATAGGAGGCAAAAGATATTTATTGCGGTTTTGCTAATAGTTCTTGGAGGCCTGTTAATCTCGGGGGCTATATCGGACTCACTCGATTATCGGTCAGTACAAGCTGGCGGCCACTGGTATTCTGTTCCACAACCAGACCTTAGCGAACTTTCAAAGGATATAAGAAGTTATATCGGCATAATACTGATTGGGGTAGCCGGATATATTATTTTGGATAAGAAAAAATGATTAAAATACCAAACTGAGACGGGATCCTTTTGCCGAAGAGCCGCTGTCTTTTATTCTGGATACAAGCAAAGAACCAGAGCCAGGACAGGAAAGGGGAAGGCCTTAGAGATCGGGAAGTAAAGAGGCCCAAGCAGTGAAACGGCCTACATTCGGGAGTATTTAGAGGCATTGAAAAAGCTGGCCTGCTGGGAGTAGGTAAGAGCTACAGAGCTATTGAATAAGGCTCGGGGAATATTTTTAGAAGGCAAGAGCGTAAAAAAAACACATGAAAGAACGCCAGTAAGAATTGGTGATTTAACACTGTTTGATATAGGGGAGATTTCAGAACAATTCTGGATGAAAATGGTAACGGTTAAGCGTTAGCTAAGGACGGGGAAAGTTAAGGCTGGAAAGTGGACTGGAAATGGAATCGCTCAGAAAGGGAGAAAAAATGAGAAACCAGGTAATAACGGTTGAGGACGGGCAAGGTCGTTTTTCAATTGAAGCTCCCGTCTTAAATAAATAAAAAGGAGGGACTATGAAAATAAGAAATATGCTATCTGGCGAATATTTAGAAGCCGATTTTGACAATGGCTTTCTCCACATCGCCAAGCTCCACTATTCCGGCGAATTCTGTCATTCTGAAAATGGCAGATTTATTTTATCTTGGTCAGATGCAGACCCGGAGGGGCTTTGTGACGGATACAGAGAAAAGGGACATGGTAGATACCTTTTGATTGATAGAGATAATATCATTTTACAGGGGAAATTAGAAAGGCCTAACGATGGGAAGGTTTCTGATCAAGGAATTTTTGTTATTAACGATTGGATGTTTGGAGAAGGGCTGAAGGGCACATTCTATGCTTTTGATACAATTGGCAAAAAAATAATCCAACACAAAGTAACAGCAAATCTGGATAAACCCGGAATCTCTACCGATGGTCGATATGCAGTCTGCCAAACCTACTATAGCGATACAGAAGATGGGAATAAGATATTCTTTTTTGACTTAGTAAGAAAAGAACTTGTCTGGAAATGTGAGCCAAAAACAGGTCGGCCTGACGATTACTATTTTGATATAGAGAACAAAATTCTCCATCTATTATATAAGACTGGGGGAGACTACCAATACAGTTTTGATGGGGAATTTTTGGATTCAGAGAAATGGGAACAAGAATACCAAAAGACCTCAAATGGTTACGAGCTGTTCAACATCGCCGTTGAGAAAAAGCAGCACCTTGAGCCAGGAAATGCAGATTCACCTTCGTATGATGAAATAATTTCTTTAATGAAAAAGGCATTGGATAGGGGAGTATCAGAATATTATCAAGCTTTAATTCATAGAGAACTTGGGGAGATTTACCAAAGGCAAGGCAGGATATATGAGGCTATTCATCATTTTGAGAAAGCAATATCTTTAAACCCAAAAATAGGCCTAAAGAAAGCGGTTAAGAGTTTAAAAGAGGAATTATCAAGACGCTAATGCGTAATCCGATGGTTTCGGCCACCGAATCCAATCGAAGCCGGCCAGGCTTCGGAGCGTAGTGACGCTGGGCATAATTTTTTTATGCTAGTGGCCGGTTTGAGCCAAGAGTCTTTAATCTTTTTCTCATGGACTCTCCTTTAAGGTTGATCTGATAAGCATTATGGACGAGCCTGTCGAGGATGGCATCAGCCAGGGTGGTGAGTACTCTGCCATAACGGCCATTGGTAAGGCTGTCTTCAGGTATTTTTTGGTTCCTTGAACATCAGGAAAAGTAAATAAATAGCCGGTGGGATGGCAAAAAGGACTGATTCATAAGGTCTGATGAGAAAGGCCATGAGGAAATCAAAGCCAGCTATCAGGCTATTGGTGAGACCGGGGTGCTTTGAAAATGTAGCCGATAGAAAGGAGGCCAGGGAAACCTGGGGGATATTGAGAATACCAGCGGCCATTGTTCACCACGTGTGGAAAATCGAAGATTTCGGCAGCGCAGGGAGAGGGGACATATAGGCGGCCTTTGAGGAAAATTTTGGCTTGAAAATTATAGGCGGCTTCGTCGTGGATATGTGGCGTGCGATTAAAAATATAAAGGGAGATAAGATTGGTCGTGAGAAAGACCAGAGCAGCCAGAAGATACACCCAAATTAGATATCTTGAAGTCTTTCCTTTCCCCACAGGTTAAGTATTTTAAGATAATAAATTCTCTAAAACAACTGGAATATCAAAAGGCTGGCTGCGGCGATGTAGCGTCTTAAGCTTTAATGTGAATTGGCGGATCTCGATTTCATCTCTGGGCTGTTTTTCTGGATAGGCGATATTTTTCCCGCAGAAATCCGCGTTGACCTGATTAAGGCAAAAAGCTTGACTTGGAAGATTTTTAAGCTATAAATGAGGTAAAAGGCAGATGGGTATCTATATAATACAAACCAAGAGACTGGCCCAACAGATCGAGCAACTTGGTGAAAATATTTAATATGAATCAAGAGGGCTAAGAAAACAAAGGCGCGAAGGGTATAGAGAAGGGGTTTAAAAACGATGAGCAATAATTTGTATAAAAAACTATGTCATATGGATACTCTAAAACGAGCCTGGCATCTGGTCAGAAATGATGCAAAAAATGATTTTATCCACGATGCTTATAAATATTCTGATTTTGGATTGGCACTGGAAGAGAATCTAAAAGGTATAAGAGAAGATTTGCTTTGCGAAAAGTATTATCCTAAACCCCTACTTGAAATAGACGTTCCAAAGTCCTCACTCGCAGTCCGCCCTGGTTCGGTGCCTGAAATTGAAGACAGAATTGTCACTTTCGCAATTACGTATTTAATAGCGCCATATTTAGACAAAAAGTTACCAGAAGGTGTGTATTCCTACAGATTAAAGCCGGATGAGGTGACTGATCGCCTATTTCGTGACCATGAAATATTAAAATATCCTTTTTTAAAAAAGAAGACTATCCAGGACAGAATAGATATTGTTGAATCATGGTATGCTCAGTGGCCATTATTCATCGAAAAATCAATATTTGCTTATGAACGAGAGGGGTATAGATACCTTGCCATATCTGATGTCGTATCTTATTTTGAAAATATAGATTTAGATATTTTAAGAGATGAAATTCTTCTCAAACATTTGCCAAGCGAACAAAAAATAATAAACCTGCTAATTCATATATTAGAGTATTGGACCTGGAGAAGCTGCGAAGGGAAACCTGTGTTAAGAGGTATCCCACAAGGCAATGATGTATCTAGCTTTTTGGGCAACATCTATTTGCTTCCTTTAGATGAGGAGATTATTAAAGTCTCAAAGAAAAAGGACATAAAGTACCTAAGATATATGGATGATGTCAAAATATTTACCAAGGATGAGGCTACGGCGAGAGAATGTATATTTGTTATGAATGATATTCTTAGAAAGTTACATTTAAATATTCAGGGCGAGAAAACGCTCATCCTTAAAAATGAAGACATTCGGGATGAACTTGATGATGAACGATTAACGCGTGTCAATGAGATAATAAAGCTTTTTGAACACCAGAAACATCTTACTAACAATGAGAGGAGAGCATATGCTAATGAACTCAAACAACAATATAGGAAGATCAAAGCAAGAAAGAGGCCATTGTCAGGCAAAGATCTTAGGCTTTTTCGCAGGTTAATTACAGGCTTTGCACTATTGAGAGATCCTTATTTGGTGCCTCGCGCATTGAATGAAATCCAGAGAAATCCAGATAATAGATTAATGGATACGGTTGTTAAATATTTAAAATATTTCCCCAACAAAGAAATTATCACAAAAAAGCTAATAGCATTTTTGAGCTCACCTGTTAATAACTTTGCATTACAGGAAGCTCAGGTATTGAGAATATTGAGATACACCCGTAGTTTTCCTCGCGAACTAATTTCTTATACACAGCGTATCATAAAACAATCAAGTCAGAAGCATTGGTATGTAAGAGTGCAAGCAATTCTTTTACTCTCCCAGTTGGAGCTGTCTAGAGCGGAACTGAGAACATTGGAACATCAATATAAATCCGAGAAAAATGTGGAAGTTAAAAAGGCATTATATAAACCACTATGCCAACTTGATAAAGATGCACTAGATAAACTTTTAACAGAGTCGATCTTTGATAAAAATAGGAAGATTACTCAAATAATAAAAATGCTAATTCAGTTTGAATGTAACAAGGAAGCCGCGTTTGATACAATGAACTCTTTATTCAACAATCACGACGAGTGCACTTTGATAGACGAGTTTTATAAGGTGGAGGTTATCAAATTCAATAGCGACAATGATGTAAGAGACATTCTTTTGAAACGTTTGAAAGTCAGAAGGCGGGAAACTAAAAGGCCTATTCTCTTAAAAAAGATAAATAGAGTCATACGATATTTATCTGAGTTGAAAAGACAGGAACAATCAAGAAGGCAGTAAATTGCGCATTCTGATGAAAGAAGCTAACATGTGTAATTTATGCGAATGACCAATTAGACACGCTATACTATTGGCCTTGGAAGATATAAATCCTGAATCGATTGGAAAACCAGATGATCCGTGAGTGTCGACATGAAATCTATTACTATTCTCTTATATAGCTTTTCATCATCGTTCAATCTCGTCTTCTCTTCGTTGAAATAAAAAACGCTTCTGTCCGATATAAAACTACCAAGAAGTTGAAGCGTCATAGGCTTGCTATTTTCCATATAAGACGTGATATTGTCTTTAAAATCTTTTACTGTGTCTAGCAAGTTCTTAAAAAGAAGCTCTAATATTTTTTTCACTGTTTCGCTAAATTTCTCAATTTGTGTGTTTTTGTATATATTCTTATAATTAAAATCATACAGTTTACTCATTAAACGTGACCCTGCATCAGAAAGACTTATTGCCTCCAAATTAGAAGTTTTTATTAAATCACCGACAAAATAGTCTACTATTTCTCCGTTCTTAGTTCCTATCTTACCAACTATTTCACCCGGGATATCATTTTGCTTTATTATTCCGGCAGTTATTGCGTCTTCCAAATCCCTTCCTAAATAGGCTATCCTATCAACCAATCTAACTATGCAGCCTTCATAAGTACAAGGGATAGCGTCTCCCTTTAGATGCGGTTCCCCGCTTGGCGAAAGTTTTGTATAGGGAGATTCCCCAGAGTGATTAATAATTCCATCTCTAACGGCCAGTGTTAAATTTAAGCCGATAAGAGGAACTCTTTCCCTTGGCTTTTCGATTTTATCAACTATTCTTAAACTATGTATCTCGTGTTTGAATCCACCTATATCTTTAGCTAATTTTTTTAAAACATCCTGGCCAGCGTGCCCAAAAGGAGAATGCCCAAGATCATGTCCGATGCCTATAGCCCTCGATAAAGTTGGATTTAAATCAAATCCGACATTTTTGTTATTAAGCGCCTTGCATATAATCTCTGAGATAGATGCGACATATAAAGAATGATCAAGCCTGGTAGATACTAAATCATTTTGGGAATAGAAAAAAACCTGGGTCTTATGTCTTAGTCTTCTGAATGCATGCGAATAGAGGATAGCAGTATAGTCCCTCTCGAAATCATCCCTACCCTCTCCGAGATTATCAATATGTTCAATTCTACTTCTCAGATTTTCCTTTTGCATAGTCTTTTTTACTTGAGTTCTTCATCTGCCATTTTCGGACTGCAAATTTTGCCTCAACTTCTAACGATGGATTACTTCCATTAAGGGAAACGCCCTTAATGTCAAAAGGGTCATCGTAACGTAGTATAAAGATCTTTTCTTTTTTAGACATGAGCAACACCTCCTCTTGTTTTTTATTCCAATTGTTATCATCTTGTCAAGAACTTATCTCATTCAGGTAAGCCCATGCTTCACAAGAAGATGTAATCCAGTTATCTTATCTATCCAGAATGCTCGGGAGAACCCGGTTGGGGTGTGGGCTGAGGTTTTCCAACGAACGATTCGTTCACTTGCTTCCACCGGCCACCATTACTAACGATAAAAACGTCTACCGAATCTCGATTTATCGAGTGGACGAGATCTTCAAATCCGATCAGGTCACTGTCGTTTATATAAGCAGGTACCCCCTGAGGCACATTGTGAGTTTTTGTTATATAGCAAAGGAGAGGCCTTTTCGTCAGGCGTTCAATACGAAGGAAAGTCTCTTTGCGGAGATAGAAGGGATTAGCTTCTCCCAGCCTGGCAAAAAAATTAGAAAGATCCTGATAGGTTATGGGTAAATTTTCAAGCCCGGAAAGATCAGAACCGATATCCGGATTCTCCTTACCCTCAATAAGAGCTTCGGATGACATTCTCTAACCCTCAGAGTTGTCTAATCGCCGGATGACGATATCGATGGCCTGAAGGATATCGTTATTTCTGATGAATTTTTAACAGAGGACATTTGCCTGTTCTCTATGCCCATTGCTTCTAATGATTCCAGATAAACACGTTCGATCTCTTTAAAAATATCGATAATAAGGGCAACATCCGGATTTTCGGCAAAGATCTCCTCCGTCCCTTTTGAATAATTTTCCATCTTATGCCTCCAATTTTTTATACTAAATCTTAATAAGAATTGCAAGCTAATGTGTCTGGCCCAACACAACTAATTACGTTATATGGCACCACTGACGATCAAATTGTCAAAAATGTGAGACCAATATTGGTTTCTCTCAATGGTTTACACAAGACTAAAAAGATTTTACATAAGATTGACGTTTTGCCTGGCACTTTTTCTCATCCAAACCATCTGTTTCTCAGAAAAGGGGGACACAATCTATATTTCCTGTTTTCAGCTGGAAAGCAAATGTATTTATAATATAGTTAGTGCTGCGCGGTTCGGGCTGGTGTTCTGATGGAATCAGGCGATTTGGTGGTGATCATTAAAACGTGATCATGGGCACTGCGGGACGAATCATCGCATTAGGCAAGCGGCAAGGAGCGACAATATGATTACCAGTAGTTTCATCTTCATTCCGGGAATCGGCGAAAAGACAGAAGAACGTTTGTGGAAAAGTGGCGTTTTAACCTGGGATGATTTTAAAAAGGCGGATGTCCCTTTTCTTAATGAAACTAAAAAAAGAATCATCGAAGATTACCTGGAGCTGGGTAGAGACGCCCTTGATAGAAAGGATTCCTCCTTTTTTGCCGAGAATTTACCGAAAGAAGAATACTGGAGATTATATAAAGATTTCCGCGACGAGACTTTATTTCTCGATATAGAGACCACAGGTTTATCACGACACTATGATGTGATAACCCTCATCGGCACGTCTGATGGCCGCAATATCAAGATTTTTTTAAAGGATAATAATCTGAGCGAGATAGTGGACTACCTGCAGAATTTTCAGATTGTTGTTACTTTTAACGGGAAATTATTTGACTTGCGATTTATTAAAAAGGCCTTCCCCGGGATCAAGATGCCGCCTGTTCATATTGATTTAAGGTATTTGCTCAGGTCGCTCGGGATTAATGGTTCTCTTAAAGATATAGAAAAAATGCTGGGCCTGAAAAGAGATAGCGATGTAGAGAATATCAGGGGCGGGGAAGCAGCTGTATTATGGACCCGATTTGTGAAAGGGGACGATGAAGCGCTACGGAAGTTAGTTTTGTATAACATTTATGACACGGTCAATTTAGAGAAACTTATGCAATTCTGCTACCTGAAGAAGGCAGAAAAGAAGATGAAGAAAAATATCCTGCCTGAAATGAAAATGGAGAATGGCATCGGTCAACAAAAGCCATTCGATGACTCTGAAAGAAAAGAATTCGGCTATCGACTTGTCCCTTCCGGCTTGGCTGTGCCTGAGATCAGGATAAGCAGGGAGGATAATAGGCTGGAAATTAAGGCGGATAATAAGACTTTGCTTGGCGTTGATAGAAGCAAAATAAAGAGCACAGAAATCAAAGTGGGCAGCTTAATAAATCGGATAAAGAATAGTGGCTACAAGCCCCTATCGGTTGGAATAGATTTGACAGGTTCTGAAAACAAAGCTTCAGGTATTTGTATCCTGGAAGAAGGGAAAGCATATTTGAAGACAGCCTTGACGGACGAAGAAATTATCTCAGCCGCGATTGCTG
>Ga0208198_1003566_pt1 | contig 10512 bp, 13 predicted proteins | sample AD_JPNTR2_MetaG_FD_184446 | JGI IMG/M metagenome (GOLD analysis project Ga0208198, IMG submission 184446) | Active sludge microbial communities of municipal wastewater-treating anaerobic digesters from Japan - AD_JPNTR2_MetaG (SPAdes) (version 2) | ecosystem: Engineered > Bioreactor > Anaerobic... | reverse complement strand
GTCGTCTAAAGATATGTCGCTTTTTCTGGGTGGTGGATTCTCCACGCGCCTATTTTGATCGTCGTCTAAAGATATGTCGCTTTTTCTGGGTGGTGGATTCTCAGTTCGTCTATCCCAATCATCATCTAAGGATAGATCGCTTACCCGATTCGTTGTTTCGTCGGCCTTCTTAACGGTGTCGAAAGGCTCATCAGCAATAGCGGGTGTATCAGATGTCTTCGGAGTTGCAACATCCGGAGATACATCTGGATTGTTATTCTTTATACTAACAGTCGATTGTTCTGTAGCCTGTACTCTTTCGTCTGCCTTATCGACTGCCGCATCATAACTGGCTCTGAGATCGTCTTGACGCTCATCCACCGGTCATTCCCTCGATTTTCTTCATTAACTCTAAAGCTCTTTGAATTTGCACATCCAACGGAACATCGTAGATTTGAGAATAGGTATCATCATAAATACGCTTTGCAAACTCTGAATTATGCACACCATATATTGCCGATATTAAATTGTAGGTTAATCGATCTTCTCTATCGGATAACAGCCTAGCCCACTGCCTCAAAATGTATCCATAATCTGTGTCCTGTAAAATATCCGTACCTAACGTAGGGAGTACATACCTAACAATCCCTAAATACTCCCTTTTCGTTCGAAAAAATCCGGCGAAACTGCCATTTCAAATAACTTATTATAAATTTCTCGGAATCTATACCAGTGTCCAACAATAAGGGGCAAAATAATAGAGTCTTTAAATATCTGTGTTAATTTAGCTATCCTATCATTAAAGTTTGTTTTAGCATCCTTAAGATATAAAACTTGTTCTCCCTGTCGAATGCTCTGGATGTTAGAGACGAACAAATAATCAGCAAACAGATCTCGCTCGGCAGCATGTAATATCGGATATTCTTCCGCCGAAGGTGTTGTAAATAATACAACCACGTTGCCGACTGTAACCGTTTGTGTGAATGGTTTGCCCTCCAGAACACATTTCACAAACTGCTTTTCCTGCTCCTCTGTTGGTTTTATTTCATCCTTGCTTGGAAGTTTAAAAACATCCGAAACCCCATAAAATAACATTTTTCCGACTCCTATGACTTCTTCACAAGAACCATATTTGAGATACCTACATCCACCTGGGTTACTCCAGGGAACGAATTGATAATAGTATCTAACTCCTCGTCCCCAACATCACCGGGGAGTTTGGCCGAACCATCCTCGTTCAGAGAATACGGCATGTCGCAGGCTCGTAATGTCGTAGCCCGTAACATCTCAGAGGATGCGTACTGATTCATAGCCTGAGATGCATATAAATTGTAGAGCCACGGAGATGGTTGATATGCAATAGGTAGCGTTAGCACAGAATAAGACCCACCTTCGGTGACGCTAACACACGAGCCGACCCGCTCTACATCAACATTCAAGTATTCAACCTTATAACAACCAGACATGTAATGTCTTCCTGTGTTCGTCATAAGGAATACTTGATCTTTATTCTTGTAATCATATAAAGTTTGCAGGACCGGCGTCTCTTCTACTTCATCCTCGGTGGGTTCTTCGACCGTTCCCTTCTTAACCTGTAACCGGATACTCTCCTTGGCTGCGATATCAACCCCAGATTCTGAGAGTATCTGTGTCTTTTTACCAAAAACAAGCGTATTTGATCCAGCATCAATATAAATATTCTCTGGAGCAGAGATCCGGATTGAACCTCCTCTTAGCTCTATTCTTGCCCCTTGTCCATTCTGCATTAATATGTCGCCGAACGGATCCATGTAGAAAATCGCAGGGGAAAATACATTGCTACCGAAGGCAAGTTTGAGTTTCTGTTGAAAATAGTTGTATAGCTCGGACTCTTTTAGAAAGTTGAACTTCTTCGGTAACAGGTAGAACCCAGCAGTGGCTTCCCAATTACAGAGAAGATTACGAATATCAAATATATGTGTTGTCGAAATTAATGGAAGCTTCCCGGTGAAGCTCGATGCTAGCGATTTGCTGAGATACGTCTGAAAGTCCGTATTAAATTCAGTTATATCTGGCTTACCATATGCCTCATCTGGATCGGAAATTCGTAGCGGGGCGGAGACGAACGGGTATTTAACTAACAAAATACCAGATCGTGATTGCAGGATGTACGTTCCCTGGGCCGTCCTGCATTCCTGCATCTCTGGGATTGGAAAAACCCCGGAACCAGAACTTTTTCTTTTGTTGGATACAACCCACCTTGCACCTCCCTGCCCTAATGCGCCTTCCCATTCCTGTACTCTATGCTGCGGAAGTCGTGCTATGGAAGAGGTATCGCCACCGGCCAGCGAAGCATGTTCAACATTTGATGTGCGTGAGTCAGGATGCTCATAATATGATGCATTGGTAGTAATAAAAGGGCTGGCGGTAGAACCCTCTATTCGTTTTCCTAGCTGGCTGTCTATGCTGTAGCCATATCCACGATAATGTAAAAATGCCTTCCAATACAGAAGGCTATATTCCTCGGATCCTCCAGTCCACAACTGATAATTAAGACCAGCTATCCTCAGCAGGGAATCCATGTAGTGCAACCAGATTCCACAATATTCATTCAGCCGAAAACCAGACAAGAAATCGGAGAGGAATAAGGCAGCTCCCAATCGACTGAACCGTGCCCAGTCACCAGGAATGGCATCCAGATGGGCATCCTTCCAGGAATAGATACCACCACCGCCTGGTGGTTGGTAATACATTATAGACTTCTGTACTAAATCGCTTACAAAACCAGCATTTGATGCCTGTACTATTTCATCGGCATAACTGTCTCCATACGTTTTAACAAAATCTGGAATAACAGAAATGATAACTCCGTATGGTTCGTTCGGCAGACGTGCAATTAAGACAGTTGTGCCGGGAGATAATACTGTACTGTCTGTAACTCCCAGTGGTTGAAAAGAAGAATCCAGAGAATAAGTACAGCTAATAATGTGGCCCTTTAGTAGGGCAACTCGGTATAGACGAAGAAAAGGGATAACATCCTGAATCGTGCCCTGCTCAACGAGCAGTACACGATTCTTCAGGTCAGATGCACTATAAATAAGATCCTGCGAATTCTTGCTGGGTCGTTCGGCAAACGTCGGAGGTGCAGCCCCAGCCTTTTGGGCTTCACGCTCCTGTAGCAATTCCCGTGTTTTTTTAAACATAACATTCTACGACCCAGACTTTATGCCATTTCAATAGCAACACCCGCAAGGACAACATCTGATATGAATACGTGTCCTTCAGCTCCACCTTCGCCAGCGCCTACCACTGCCCCGTATTGCAGCAACCTTGGATACTTCAATGTATAAGTAACCGTCTGAGACGAACCACATACAGGGGCAGTTACTGTAATGGTCAAATCGGATGCAGAAGAACAACCCGTTCCATACGTAGAAATAAATGTTTTGTAGGTGCTCGCTGTGGTAATTAAACCACGAATCTGCACAACGGCTAATTCCGGGATTCCTATAACCTGATAAAGATTACCCGTACCTGGGTCCACTCCCACCCCAATATTACGTCGTTGTGTGATACGAACCGCCTGCGGGATCATTCCACCCTGATCGGTACCAAAGGTTATCCGCAGAAGATCGCCAGAGATTACCGGACCAAGCGTTATTGTACGATTAAAAATATCACCCATTTTTATTCACCTCTGATATATTCATGGTTCTGGAGAAGTTGTTATGCCAATTGTCCAACGAAGCTCAAAATTATACGTTATCGGAATTGTCGTTATAAAATGTGTTCTACCTTCGTCAAACGGTTGAATGGCCGATAATCCTTCTACATTTAAATAGGAGATTGGTAGTCGTTCGCGTAATACTGGAATGATTCCGACAAAAAAATGTAGTACTTCTCCACCTAAAATATCTGCCTGTGCTGGCGTTTTTCCTACACAAATTATATTATGTGAACCATGATATCTTCTCAAATATATCGATGGTTCTGTGCCCTGTATGTAATTCATGCCTAGCATGTAAGGAACGACTTTCCATTCGCCGCGAGAGATAAGAATAGCAGGCCGATGATCTCCCGTGCTTGGCTTCCAGCGTCCGGCAGCCTCAATAATAATCTGTGTCGTGTCGTCGTCGGTATAAACAATGTCTTTAAGACTGGGTTCGAGAATGTTGCTTGAGTTCGAAAAATAATCAATCAGTAAATATCTGAATAGTGCCGTAAAATCAACAGGTGATAAGGCCTTTCCGCAAAATCGTGCAATAATTTCATCCAGGAACTCAGACATGATCCGCTATCCTTCCAGTGAAAACTTATATATCACGTCTTTATAGTCCGCCAGTTGCAATTCTAATTCCTGTATGAGCGGGAAACCATGTATTTCCGCGGCAACTTTAGAGGAAACAACGTAAAATCGCCGATTGGTCGCGGGATGTACAAAAACATCGTTATATCGAACAGGAGGCAAACCAGAAAACCGCGCAGCCATCTTAGCCGGAGTCACTGAGCCTATCTTAACCGATTTATCAAACGTCTCGATGCTATTCAAAGGCGAATTAACAATTAGTGTCTTTTCTGATCCTTCTTGATAATAACCGCCGACGAATCCTGTTCCATAACATTCTGTGCAATCCGGCTTCAATACCTCCTCCGTAATAGAATCCCGACACGAACAAACAGTACCAGAATATTTACGTTTCAATAGTATGCAAGCAAAATGCTGCAAGTGCCTGGGAGACAAGAGTGCTCGTCGAATGATTCCCCTTGCGAGCGCCCGTTGTCGATCTGATAATCCACCATAAAGCATCACCGGCGGTGAATAGACCGTCCTGAGATCAGTCTCCAATTTGATCATGTAATAATAATGTGGCCACTTTCCTATACTGGGAATGCTAGAATCAATATAAGAATAGGTATCTTCTAGATTCTCTGCTATAGCTGTATATGCAGAAGTGTCCGATGTTAATTCTGTAGCTCTAAGAACAGAAAATACAAATGGGGGATCCTCCAAAGTGAAAGCGTTGTAGTTTAAATCCCAATATAGAGAAATACCTCCAGAGGTAATCTCGGCAAGGGCGTAATGGAACCATTCGTTACGCCCATATGTCATTTCAGAAGCTACAGTACCTATTTCGGATGACATAATTAACCAATCTTACCAAAGCCCCCAATGATATTGAGGCTCGATTTTGAACGTTGAATGAGAATTCGGACTTCCTGGAATTTCTGCTGAGCCTCCGCCATATATTCCTGTAATTTATTCATATCGTCAATATTTACGCCACCTGCAGAATACGGAAGTCTGTTCTTTCGATACCACTCCACAAGCATCTCGAAGAGGAAATACATCATTCCATTAACATAAATATGGTGCGATGGGAAATTAATTGTTGTAAGATCGCCTATAAACGGAGGTGTATCATTCCACAATCGAACAGTCTCAACCGCAGCCTGCGCATACTCTTCTATTCCAAATTGACGAGCATTCAAGATCTCATTTTCAACGGGCGAGCTATCCCGCAACAATGTCCTTATTTCATCGAGAGACGGTAGTGCAGCCGATTTATCGATGCTGGACCAAACGCTTGGCTCATTGTAAATCCAAATATTGTATGTATGCCGTAATTTGTCAGAAATAAAGATACCAACAGAAGCTATATAAACACCAGCTATATCCGAAACAGATGTTGGTATTTCGAACTGTACGATAGAATAGTCAACATCGATAATGTCACCAGTTACTTCCTCAATCAATGTCGTATTTTTTATAGCTTCAGCGAAGCGACATTTAAATGTAAAAGAATCGTCTGCAATGATATGTTCCCCGTCGTCATTTATCAGGGCTACACTAAAAGCATTCTCTGCCCCAGCGAATGTCCTAACGCCAGGTCTTCTTTCCAGGACGCTCTCGCCGTAAAGCGTGGAAGCATTAACACTTTTGACATAAAGGTTCGAGGGCAGATCTGATGGGGCTATAGGAATACCAATAACTGGCATCTTTAGTTACCTTCATTCGTTTGATACAGTAATATATGTCACGCTGGGCGCATAAATGCCCTGTTTAAAGAAGACGACGGCATACTCACCTTCATCTAAAGCCACGTCTCGTACCCAACGACCATCCGCATCTGTTGTTGTTTCAGCAATAATATAACCTCGCCCGCGTTTTCCTGCGTCGTAATCTTCCTTCAAAAAGATATGAATCGTTGCATTATCGATACCGAGTCCATTCGGAGCTACATATCTGAGATTATCCTCACCACCATAGTTATGATTGATTAAAATCGCTCCAGAGCCAAGGATCTGTTCAAAGAGAATGTATTTTCTCGGAATAATAACATCCGGGGTCGTTGAAGTCACAATCAATGTGCCACTATAGCATGCCGTTTCTTCTTCTGTCAGCCAAATACCGTAGCAAAGCGGAGTTCCCTCATAACTGATCTCGATCGGTGTATTTGTTGGAACAATCGGAGTTGCATCCTTCACCCAAATAACAGAGTGATTCTCGACATCTCCAGTAATAAATGTATTACTAGCGAGATTCCAGGCGTCATACTGTATAAATAGGGGTCGATTACGCAAAGGCATATGCTACAGTCTCCACAATATATTATAGCTAATTAAATTTTAGCTATTTCATTCATGATAATCCGATCACGATCCGCAATGGGAACTTCGATAAACTTAACCTGGGCATTTCTGAGCATGGCTCTGAACTGATTCCAGCCCTCTTTTCTCTGTGGAAAATCACCCAGATCCCACCTTCCGGCAAGTTCTCCTTCTGTATGTTGTATAGATACCATCGGTTGTAAAAGAAAATTGATTGTTTTATACTTGTTATCCATTTCCCTGGATATGTCTATGAAACTATCAATACGCTTCGTATGTCTTCTTAAATAATAACAAACCGTCCATAATCCCGAATCCGTTACAATACCCACATTAGATTCAAGCCGCGATAATTCTCTACGTAATTGAATGCCAAAACCTTCTATCTGCACTGCAAGATCCGGCGGACGACGTTTTTCATAGGCCCAATCTTTAAAAGGTTCTTCAATGTAATCAATGATGTAATCTTTATCTCTCAAATAATTAGTGACTCTCACTGCCCAATAAGTTTTTCCAGAAAAAGGCATACCTAAAAAATTAATCCGAAGCATTCAATATCTCCAAACATCAATCGACGTTCCCTGCACACCACCAAGCATGTGCCTGACGAAAAATTTAGTATGGAACAGTGTGTTTGGTTCGTTAAATACGTCTTCTTCCAAAACTACTTGTGGAAGAATTAACACAGAGTAGTAAAATTCTGGATTATTAATAATATCGTTTTCGATCAGGTTCTCTGGAACTAAGAAGAGATCATATTTAATGAATGCTGATGTCAAAACTTCGTCTTCAACCACAGCTTGTGGTTGGATCATCACACCATAGTATAACTCCGGAATTTGAGATTCTTCTGTCTCCTGTAATGCCGATGGGACGATTTTGCTTCCAGCGGTGACATTAGGAGTATTTAAAAGCTCGTCTTCGCAGATCGGCACCGGTAAGAAGCCGAAGATGATTTGTACGATTATGGGAAGTAGCGTATCTTCTTCTGCAACCGAAGCTAGAACACAATGTAGACCATAAGCAAATACTGGGTTGGGAGCAATGTCTGTTTCTTGTAAGGACGTAGGCTGAAACCACGTATCATATATAATCGTCAGGGCATTTAATGTCTCGTCCTCGATAATGGAAGTTGGGTACAGCTTGGCACCGCTCGTCACATTTGGCTGCTGCAGCGTATCTTCTTCTGTAAGAGTATCGGTTACGAAGAAAAGATCATAATATACCGCAGGGGTCTCAAGGTAGTCTTCTTCAACGATGGAGATGGGATATATAGCATGGACAAGCCGTGTAACGATGTAACGAGGAAAAACTATCCCCCCGTAGTTTATTACATCCACGGGGGGATAGTCATCAACGGCTTTGTAGCCTGTTACATAGTTTGTGAAGGTGCCAGCAAGAAATGTATTGCTGGTTTGCTTATAGCTAAATCCAAAAAAAGAGAAGCCTGAATAAAACGGCATTGCATTTTATCAAGATGACTGCTTGTGGTACGAAAGACCAGCCGTCGGAATTTGCATAACAACTGCACCACCGCCGGTTTGAAATGGTAACGCAACACCATTTGGCGGACCGGCTGCAGTGTCTATATAAGCTATAGGAATATCTTGAGAGGCGTCGTCGCTGGCCCCAACACGGATAAACAAAAGAACAGCTTTGACCGTAATACCTGCCTGAATTTCCCCAAATTCCAGGGCATCGCACGAATATTCAACACGATGCTCCGATGAATTGACAGTAACTGTTTTATTGGCTAAGGTTACACGACTGTAGCCTGTTCCGCTAACCTCTACCAACCCATTACTGATACATTGCTGTACGGTCGTGTGGCTGCGGTTCGGTGTATATGTAGAAGAGTTATCCACAAGTAGTGCTCGAATCGTCGTACCTGAATCCCAGGCGTATTGCTTCTTGCCACGAACTTCGAGCCATTTATCAAATATTGTGTTAGCCATGAATTATCCCTCGTAAACAGATTACGACTTTATGGCTTTCTTGATGTGACGCTCCGCTAGGGCTAAAGCCCTGCGGCTTCTTGGGCAACCCCCGCCGCCGCAGAGGTTAACGCCCAACGGCTGCGTCCCAGCCGAAATCGTTCCCCGCCTTATCCTCTCCGACTAAAATCGGGAGGCTTGCGGCGGGCTAAATCATGTCAATTAAATTATAGTTTACGAACTAGCAACTCTTCCCGAATATCCCATTAGCACAAATTGATCCCCGTCCTGTGGGACAGCACTGAAGCTATTATTCACTGTCACAAAACCAGTTCCAGAATTGAAATCAACGATCTCTCGCACCTCGCCAGCACAGGTTGTCCCTTCATCAAACTTGATAAACATACCAAGAAATTTTGATACTGTTCCTGATAGGCTGGTTTTAAAGGATGTCGTCGTATTTTCGGTATCGTCTAGTACTGAACCTATACCAGACGCTGTTAAATATTCCGTAAAACCGGTACCACCATAGCACTTATATGTAGAATGCGTTCCCCACCATACTATTAAATGACCATTTGTCTGAGCTTGCGTTGGCTCTATGTAATAAAAACCTCCACCAATTTCTGTAACAGAAGTTATCGTCTCTGGAGAGCCGCCATCAAGCGACAGATGCGCTGTTATGTTGGACGCCTCCCCAGTTACAGGATTACCAGAAGAATCCTGCAAAAATAACGGAAGTTTCTGATTTGGAGCATTTCGTATCAACATGGATCATGTCCCAAACATGAAAAAGTTTCGTCCACCTGATGCAATATCATAAAAGCTGTTCTGCACGGCCCCAGCATCGAATTTCATTTCTGGGGCACCTTGCGGACCAGGAATCCGAAAACCAGCTTGTTTGAGCATAAGTGCAATATTAATTTATCGTGGCTTGAGAGCAATCGAAGGGCATTTTCACCTTTAAGCACACCAATCTCGGCACCCAATAACGGCAGGTTTTTATCTGAAAATCTAGTTAAAATGGCATCGGCCCTATCCATATTTTATCTTCCAGAATATCCCGCCAAAACAAATGTATCCCCGCTTGACGGCACTTCTGGAAAATCAACATTGACCTCAACAATTTGATTTGTGTCGTCAAAGTCAACAATTTCGCGGGATATTCCCTGGTTATTTCCAGATGTAAATAATAAGAACATTCCGCGATATGCCGTGTAATCCCCAGTCAGGTCTGTTTTGAATGAAATGGTAGAATTTGCACCGTCGGAGACAACAGACCCAGAAAGGGCATAAGCAAAAGGTCCGGTGCCAGCAAATGTGAGCTGGTCTGTCTTGGCTTTGATTGCCGCAATACCAGCGTTGTCTGGCGCAGTGTACGCCGTAGCAGCCAGCCGCGAGGACACGGTGGTATCGAGATTATCAAGGGCCGATGCTCGTGCGCTCGTGTAGCCGAGTGCGACAATCTGCTCCCCAGGCGACTGGTTAGCAAGATAGCCACCAACGATCACTGCTTCATCGTCAAGCGTTGCCTTCACATCTGTGCCCGAGAAGGTTAGTTGGTCCGTCTTGGCCTTGATGGCCGCGATGCCGGCGTTGTCTGGTGCTGTGTATTCTGTGTAGGACAGTGCGTTCTTTGCTCTATCGTAGTCAGAAGTCAGGGAGTATCCTGACTTGTCGAGGTTCGTTGCAACTGTTACCTGCTCGCCATCGAGGGTAGCCTTCACATCCGTGCCAGCAAATGTGAGCTGGTCTGTCTTGGCTTTGATTGCTGCAATCGAACTATTGTCAGGAGCGGAGTATGCCGCAGCGGCTAGCCGCGACGAAACGGCTACATCGAGATTGTCGAGATTGTCGATCTTAGCTGCGCGGGTTTGTGTGTATCCAACCGCATCGAGTAGCGATGGCGTAGCTGACGCAGGGGCGGTTGCCGTCCCGTCGATTCCCAACCTGTGCCGGATTTGTTCTTTCTCTACACTTGTCCAGTCTGCGGTTCCGCCACCACCGGCCC
>Ga0208198_1003562_pt1 | contig 10524 bp, 9 predicted proteins | sample AD_JPNTR2_MetaG_FD_184446 | JGI IMG/M metagenome (GOLD analysis project Ga0208198, IMG submission 184446) | Active sludge microbial communities of municipal wastewater-treating anaerobic digesters from Japan - AD_JPNTR2_MetaG (SPAdes) (version 2) | ecosystem: Engineered > Bioreactor > Anaerobic >... | reverse complement strand
TTGCTTCTCGTATATATTTTAGTGTCGGAGATTGCTCATTGTTGTAAATAAATAAAATTGGTTTACCAACCGCTAAAGTTTCTAAGGTTTTACCAGGAACCTGATAACCCCATTCATTATCTACTATAACAAGTGCATTTGCTGAAGCTGTCACTTTGGCAAGCTCATCTCTTTTAATTGAATGATGATAATTAATAGACGAACATTTAGGAGGATGTAATGCTAGTTTATAATCTCCATAAATACAGAGTTGACATTCTCCTTCCATTTTCTTAAAAGCTTCATATATATATTTTGGATCCCTACCTTTTTTATGAAAAGTTCCAGCATAGAGAAGAGTATATTGATTATTAGATGTATAATTATTGAAACTCTTTACACTATTAATAAAATCTTCATCTATCCCGTATTCAATAACTTTAAATTTTTCTTTCTGTCCTGGATAAAGCTCTTTATATTTATCAACTATTTGTTCATTAAGATTAATTATATAATCATAAAAGGGGAAATATTCCTTTTCCATATTAATGGCTTTATTTATTTCGTTATTTTTTATATATCTCATATTAAAAGATAATGGGTCTAACATATCTGCAATTAAATTTATATTATGATTAATTTCTTTTATAAATTTAGCTAATTTAATCTGAGAGAATAATGGCATACTAATTATGCAATTATTGAAAGTTTCAGACAATAATAGATTTTTTAAATGATTTTGAAATTCTTGTAAATGAATCAAATAACTCTCAGGAAAAATAGGAATTCTATGACTTATTATTGAATTCATTCTAGATTGTTTTTTAGATTTAATTGAATATAACTTAATATCACCAAAAAAATTATATGCTATAGGCCAATAAGATAATATATTAAATTCCCGATTGTTACCTACAAAATCTAAAAGTTTCTGAAATCTTACATTTTTATGAAACCGTATTTCATCAGAGATTATCAATGTTTTAGATTTATTCCCCATATTTTCTTCCCTATCTTTTTTAACTTAGTATTATTTATTAATTGTTTCATTATATTTTGAGTACACACCTATTTTGTAATTACCTAAATAGACCATGGCTGGGCCCAAAAAGATACCAGCGATAAAAATCGGAAAATTAATTAATCTTTTTATGATACCTAATACTATAAACGATAATATAATAAGCAAATAAAAATATTTGCCGTCTAATTTCATTTTTTTGGCAGTCCTAATAAAATACGTTCCTAATGCAAAAGCCAGAGGTATAAACCCTAATAATCCGAATTGACCAAGATAATTAAACCAATAGACATGTTGATCAATTATATAACCATTTCCCAATAAAGGGTTCTTTACAAATTCTCCTAAGGTTAAGGGGATACGAGCAGCCCGTTCTTCAACAACATTACTTGTTTGAATGTTGGATTCTAATACAATGCCTTCATTTATAGAATATCCAATATCTGTTAATTTCATTTTTATTTCGCTATTTGGTATTAATTCAGAAATGGAATATAATGTATTTCCAATCCAACTTTTAGGGATTAAAAATATAATTATAGGTATTAATATAATAAGTCTTATATTTGCTAATACTCTTGCTCTCCCGATTAAAGATAATATAAGAACAGCAATACAAATTAAAAAGGGTGCGATTAAAACAGCATTAAATGAATATAAAATCAAAATAATAAGGCTCAGCAACCATAAAAATCGTTTACTCTTAAAAAAGGAATCATTAATTTTAATATAATAAATTAAAGGAGGAATTAAAAAAGGTAAAGAGGATACCATTGAATAACCCCCTATTCCCATACTACCTATAAATTCTAATCCCTCAGAACTATAAGCTATATCAGTGCCTCTTACAGAAAATGGATATTTTTGAATTATAAATAGGCTAAAAATGCTTTCTAAAACATATAGTATTAAGCCTACAATAATTATAATCTGCAATTGATTTATATAATCTTTACGAAAGAAATGTTCACCTAAGAGAATACTTACTATGATAGGCAATAATTCAGTTTCAATCATATTATATCTTCTAAAATATATTCCTCTTTCTTGTTGTAAGTTATAATATCCTAATGCTTCTAATATAAAAAATATTGCTAATAAAATAATACAAAATATAATAGGTTTCGAAAATAAGATTTTAAAATCTCCCATAATAATAACTATAATGGTAATATAAGCCCATAATCTTACATTTAATAAGTTATATCCAAATAATCTAAAATTAAAATTTAACGATATTGGACTTAAAATGATCATTGCTAAAAATATACATACGACTATGCATTCTATATTTTTCCAATTTAACATATTCTTATTATTATAAATTATAAATATATACTTTATATTTTGCTAAATTATTTGTATTTTGAAACCATTCTATAGTTTTTTCAAGTCCCTTTCGTAAAGTATAAAAAGGTTCATAACCAGTTAATGCTTTAATTTTAGTGTTATCACATCTGAGTCTAAAGACTTCTGAATGCTCCGGTCTTAATCGTTGGTTATCAAGGGTAAGATTTGCATCACTATGCATAATCTCTTTTATCAGTTCAAATAAGTCTTTTATAGAAATTTCAGTATTTGATCCTATATTTACTGTTTCGCCTACTGCTCTTTCACAATTAGCTATCAACATAAATCCTTTGCAAATATATTTAACATAATTGAAATCAAGAGTAGGAGTTGTATCACCTAAATTAATTTCTTTAAATCCACTGGCTATTTGTGATATTATAGTAGGAATTACAGCTCTGGTAGATTGATGAGGTCCATAAGTATTAATTCACACCTTGTTAAATTATTCATAAAGGACCAGGCAGAACGCGCATAACTTTTTGAGAATAAACATTATCAAGGAATTTATCTCTTTCTTCTTCATTTTTTAAAAGAATTGCATTAAGCAAATATTTTGATATAGAATTAGAGGGTTCCTGGATAAATCTGACCTCTGCTATATGTCATTTTCTTTTTATTCCATGTCAATAATCTATATAATATCAAAATATTTAATTTAATATTATACTAATAAATTATAAATAAAATTTATCATTATTCCTTATTATTCTGCAGGGATTCCCATATGCTATTACATTATCCGGAATATTTTTAGTAACTACACTACCAGCACCGATTATACAGTTACTACCAATTTTTTTCCCTAAGGTAACAATCACACCATCATCAAGAAGAGTATTTTCGCCTATAACTACACCACCTGATAAAATTATTCCGGATGATAAGTAAACATGATCAGCTATATAATTATCATGATTTACTTGAGATCCTGTATTTATGACAACATTATTACCAATAAAAGGATTAGGAGTAATCAAACAACCAGCCTCAATTAAAACTCCATTGCCTATTTTGGCATAAGGTGATATTACAGCTTCAGGATGCATTATATTTACTGATGACCAACCATTTCTAACAAAAAATTCATATAAACTTTTTCTTAGTTTCATATTTCCAATGGCTAAAAAGAATTTATTAGTACTATATTCAATTGTAAGATTTTTTAAATATAATTCGTCAAAATCATTGTATCCTTCAAGAATAGTTGAACCTAAATGCTTTAAACCCCACTTATCCCTATTTATATCAAGAAATCCAACTATTTTATATTTATGCTGACAAACAATATTATAATGAACAACCTTAGATTGTTGACCAGTACCAACAATAAATATTTTATCCATTCAACTATTATTAATATCTTTTATTATTATAACTACTTGGAATATTAATTATATTAGAAGAAATATCTTCCGAAATGTTTAAATGCGAACTTAAACATAAATTAAACATTGGCAATTTATCCATCAAGGTCCAAGCAGGACGACACATAACTTTTTGAGAATAAGCATAATCAAGGAATTTATCTCTTTCTTCTTCATCTGTTAAAAGGATTGCATTAAGCCAATAGTTTGATATGGAATCAGAGGGTTCTTGGATAAATTCTATATCATCTATTTTATTAAAAAATTCTTGATATTTTCTTGCAGTTTCCCTTTTATTTTGTAAAATTTCAGGTAATTCTTCCATTTGGGCACAACCCAGAGCTGCATTTATATTAGGCAATCTGTAATTGTAACCAATCATATCATGTTCAAATTTCCAACGATGAGGCTTTTTAGCTGTGGTAGTAATATGTTTAGCCAGAGGACCAAGTTCATCATCATCAGTCAAAATCATTCCACCACCACCAGTGGTAATAGTCTTATTTCCATTAAAACTCAATATACCTAATTTACCATATGTTCCAGTATGTTTTCCTTTATAATAACTACCAATAGATTCAGCCGCATCTTCTACTACAGGAATATGATAATGATTGCATATATCCACAATTCTATCTATTTTACAAGGATGACCAAAAGTATGCATAGGAACGCAAGCAGAAATTCTTGTCGGTCCACGAATTTCCACAAATTTATTATTATTATATTGTAATTCGTGTAAATTGTGGACATCTTTTAAATAACATACATTATCTTCTATTATGGTATTTGTATATAACCAGGATTCTAAGGAATCAGAAGACATTCCTAATGTGTCTGAATCTATATCTACAAAAACTGGTTCTGCACCACAATAAGTGATAGCATTACAGGTAGCGACAAAGGTAAGAGGTTGTGTTATGACCAAATCTCCGGGTTGAACACCTGCAAGTTTTAATGCAATATGTAGAGCAGCAGTTCCATTTACTGTTGCAATGGCATATTTTGCACCGGTAAAATCACTTATCATTTCTTCAAATTTATCTACATATTTACCTACACTGGATACATAATTAGTTTCAATGCAATCCAGAACATATTTCTTTTCATTTCCTCCAAAATAGGGTTCATGCAATGGGATAGTTTCTTTCCCAGGATAAAGGGAACGGATAAAGTCAATGATAGCTTGATAGTACATATTTTAATTAAGTTGAGAAGGTTTAGAGGGTTGAGAGGGTTGAGAATTTTGAGAAGGTTTAGAGGGTTGAGAAGGTTGAGGTATTGTAAATGTTGCTTTTCTTAATTGGTTTATTTGATAAGAAACTTTTTCAATTGATTCTCTTATATAAGAATATTCACTTTCCTTTATGTATTCTAAATCCAGACAGAGGATAAGTTGACAGAGAACTTCCATCAAACTTGCATAAGCAGTCTGATAAAAATGTCCTTGTTCTTTTTTACTACTTCTTGATGCTCCTTCAGCAATATTAGAACTTACCGAAACAACTGCTCTTTGCATTTGTGATCCCAAACAATATCTTTCTTCAGATGGTAATTCTTTTGTAAGACAATAAATTTGTTTCACTAAACTTCTGGAATTCTGCCATGCACTTAACTTTTCAAAACCATATTCTCTTTCCATCTTTCTAAACTCTCTAAACCTCCTCAACTTTCTAAACTAATTAAATATTAGAATATCTTGGATTATCTGGATCTGATATTATGTTATCTTTTATAACTCTAATAATTTCTTCCATACCTTGAGGAACGGTTTTAGTGATTTGAAAACCAAGAACATTTTTAATTTTTTCAAATGATACTTTATAATCTCTGGGGTCTTCATCTTTTTTTACATACTTAATTTTTAAATCTGGAATAAGTTTTTTTAATTCTTCAGCCAGCATTTTTTTCTGATAATTTTCTCTGGTATCGCCTACATTAAAGACATTTTTATATACTTTGTCTGGTTCCGATTCTAATAATAAAATGCAAGCATTAGCTAAATCTTCAACATTACAATAGGGTCTCCAGAATTGCTCACCAAATATTGTGAGCTCTCTTCCTAAAGCAGCGTCTTTTGTAAACTCATTCACTGTTAGATCAAATCTCATTCTCGGAGATATACCATAAGCTGTAGCAAATCTTAAGGCCGTTGGACAGAAATTCTTACGATATTCTCCATCCAACATAATCTCCTCAAATTTTACTTTTAATTCAGCGTAAAGAGAAACTGGTTTTAAAGTTGATTCTTCTGTAACATAACGATTGCCTTCCATCTTACCATAATTGCTACAAGTGGAAGCAAAAATAAAATTCTTTACCGAATAAGAATTATTAGCAGCTTTTAATAAATTAATAGAGCCATCTAAATTTGTTGAGATTGCTAATTGTGGTTGTTTTGCACATGCAGGATCGCCTACAATTGCTGCCAAATGAATAACAGCATCAACCTCATTTACTAAAGACACTATAGTTTCTATATTTCTAATATCCTTTTTATAAAATTTAAACTTAGGATGATTATAAATACTTAATAAGGACTCTCCTCCATATAATAGATTATCAATTCCTATAACTTCAAATCCTTTGTCTAATAACTTATTCGTTAAAACAGACCCTATATAACCTGCAACTCCTGTAACTAAAACTTTCATTTTTCTCTCCATCATAAATTTTTAATTATTTTTAAAGACCGTACAACTACAGTTTTTCATTAATTAAAGATTTTATATATTTTGCAATAGCAAGACTGGCAGTCAGTCCAGGGGATTCCATTCCTATTAAGTTAATAAAACCAGGGAAACCGTTTTTACCTTCTTCTTTAATATAAAAATCTTTAAATCCATTGTTAGGACCTTGCAGTTTTGGTCTGATGCCCGTATCATCTGGTATTAAATCATCCTTTTTTACTGAAATATATCTATTTATTTCTTTAAAAAAATCATCAAGATATTCTTCTTGAAATTTATAATCTATTCTATCAACATAAAATGCATTAGGACCAAACCTTATTTCTCCGGCTAAATTTATAGTTAAATGAATACCAAGAAAAATACTATTTGGAGCTGTAACTGGATAAACTAAATGTTTTATACCTTTTATGGCTGTAGTTTTATAATATTCACCTTTACATAGAAATTGATTAAGCCCTAAAGAATTAATATCCATTCCTAACATAAAAGCAATTTCATCCGCCCATAATCCAGCAGAATTTATTACAAAATCACATTGATAATATTCACCATTTTTAAAACCAACAATATAAGAATTATTTTCCTTTTGAATAGATATCACTTCCATTCCATAAATAATAAAGCCATCATTATTTTCTATATTGTTCGCCAGACTTTTCATATATGAATGAGTGTCAAATATCCCACTACTGGGAATAAATAAAGCTTTAAGACAAAATATATCAGGTTCTATATTTTTTACATCAATAGAACTCATCCAAGTAAAGGGAGGGCATCCATTTTCTTCTCCCCATTTATAATATCTTTCCAATAGTTGGATTTCTTCTTCACAATTAGCTATTAAAATCTTACCAGTATTTTTGTGCGAAATTGAATGACTATCCAAATATTCATATAATAATTTATTCCCTTCAATGCATAATTTAGCTTTTAAAGAACCAGGAGGATAATAATGTCCTGCATGAATTACTTCACTGTTTCTACTACTAGTATGTTTTCCGAAGCTATTCTCCTTTTCTACAACTACAATATCTTCATTATATTTTGACAGCTCATAAGCTATTGCTAACCCAATTGCACCTGCACCAATTATTAAAGTCTTAACTTTTTCCATTTATTCCTTCCGACCTTCTAAACCCTCTCAACTCCCTAAACCTTCTCAACTTTCTCAACTCAATCTACTCAATTTGTGCTAATTCGTTGACTCTGACTTAAAGTATTCGTTATATATTTCCTGGGCTTTATTATAATCTTCTACTTGCCCAATATCTAACCAGTATTCCTTTATTGGATAATGAGAAATAAGTAATCTTTTTGAGATCACATCTTTAATCAAACTATCCATACCATACATAGAATTATCTGGTATCAAATCTAATAATTCTGGTTTAAACACATAGATCCCGGCTAAAATTGTAGTTTTAATGTTAGGTTTTTCTTCTATTCCTATGACATAGTCCCCTTCTGTATGAATATTACCAAATTGAAAGGGAGTATATATATCTTTAGTGGCAATAGTTAAAAGTGTTTCTTTAGAGCAGGCAAAATCATAAAGATTTTTATATGATAATAGAGTGAGAATATCACCATTCATCACTAAAAAAGGTCCATCTTTTAATTCATTTTGTAATAACTTGACTGGACCTGCCGTCCCTAATGGTTTATCTTCCTTACTAATAGTTAATTTAACACCATACTTACTACCATCACCAAAGAAATTTTCAATATAACTGGATTTATAGTTTGTTGCCAAATAGATATGATCAAACCCATTATTTTTAAGATGTTCTATTTGTATTTCTAATACAGATTTTTCACCAATAGGTAATAAAGGTTTAGGAATTATGTCCGTAAATGGTTTTAATCTACTACCTAATCCACCTGCTAAAATTACTGCTTTCATCAATAGCCCTCTTTATTATTATAAAAATCCTCAATGACTTTTTGATAGCATTCAAGATGTTGATGAAAAACTAAATCATTATTATCTATTTTCTTTGTATATTCTATTCCTCGTTCCCTCATTGTTTTATATAATTCTTTATCTGTAAGGAGATTGATAATATTATTTGCCAATCCTTCAATATTTCCTTTATCAACTAATAAAACATTTTCTCGTTCTTCATTTAATTCTGGTATACTACCTGTCTTATAACTAACCACTGGCAATCCTAATTGCATACTTTCAATAATCGTCCCAGGTATAATATCGTAATAAGTCGGAAGAACAGATATTTTTGCTTTAGATGCTTCTAGATAGACATCTTTTAAAGTGGATAAATAACCTTTCCATACAATATTATTTTCTATTTCTAATTCTTTTGAGATTTTTTTTATTTCTTCCAAAAAATTTTTTGCACAGGGTCCAATAACATAAAGGCTAACATTACTAATAGATTTTTTTACTAGTTGCAATGCTTTTAATAAATCTATTATCCCTTTTTCTGGGCAAACTCTCGCAAAAAAGACAATATCATATTTCTTCTCTATATCTATAGGATTTAAATGTAATTCACTAAAACTAACATAATATATTTTAGCTAATGGATTTAACTCTGTAATATCCTCAAACATACTTTTAGTTTGTACCGATAGGTAAGAGCTTTTTGATATAATTTCTTTTTCAATTCTTTGCCTTGTTTTTGCATATATAGAATCCCCATAACTCATATCAAAAGAAGTTTTTTGTAAATTCACAATTACAGGTAAATTTCCAAAAAATTGTAAAATAGTACTTGAATAATAAGGATTTTCAGCTCCTTGTAAATGAATAATATCAGGATTTATTTTTTCAACCAGTCTTTTAACTATCCTTTTGTTTTTCTTAAAATCTGTCCAATAATCCCATTTAAAAAATGAAGGCCAATGTCTTCCCCAGATTGGTATATAAGGATTAAAAAAATGATAATATATTCCATTTAATTTAAATTCTTTAATTCCTGAAATATATTCATGAGGAGAAATGATATGTAATTCTATGTCATAACGATTTTCAAAAACAGCAATTGTATAAGTTATCCAGGGTGCAAATTCAGAAACTTTTTTGTGAGGTTTTAATATACTCTGTATTTGTTCATTCGTAAAATGACATATCCAAGCTATTCTCATAGTAAATTTATAATTATTTAATTTATAGTAGCAGGTACATTAACTTTTCTTAATTTACCTTTAGCTTTATTAATATAATTTTTAATTGATTTTCTTTCTATATAATCCATCCCTAAATAATAGATAGATACTACAAGCACAATCTCTGAAACAATTGAAAATATAACAAATCGCAAAAAACCAGAAGGAAATAAATTTATAATAAAAAAAAGTGGAGTTATAGATAAACAAACAAGTATGATTCTAAAAATTGATTTTTTGAAAAATTCAAAAATATTATAATTTAATATTATTTTCATAAGTACAATATCAATAATTAGTGTTATTATAGCACTACAAAAATATATATATGTTATTATATATGGAGGATAACCACTTTTGAAGCCAAAATAAGCACAAGGTATACATAGAAGAGTCAAACCACTACTTGTCATTTTAAAATATTTAATCTTTCCTGATGCATCAATATAGGGACCTATTGCATAATCTATAATGAAAATAATAGATCTTATGAGCATAGCTTGAACAAAAATATTTGTATATTTCGGAACTTCTTTTAACCAAATATTAAGTACAAAATCTGTTTCTAAAAGTATCGGAAGCATAGGTAATGCCATTAAAAAAAAAGAATATTTAGAAGATAATATAATAAGATTGCTTGCTCTTTTTTTATCTCCCGAACTATAACTTTTAGTTATTTGTGGAACCACTGCTTGTCCTAAACATTGAGCAAAAGATCTAATAATAGAATTAACCTGATTAGCAATTCCGAAACTGGCATTTAAAATGGTCCCAAAAAAACGATTTATAATAATTGCAGAGCCCTGATTTTCTCCAACAATAGCTGCAACTTCAATTGAATTCCACCCTGTAAAACCCAACATTTCTTTATACTTTTTCCAATCTTTTGAAAATTTCCATTTAACGGTATCATAATATTTTTTTACACAATAAACTATATAGAGTATAGGATTAAGAGAATGTATAAAGGTTATAAATATAACAT
>Ga0208198_1003555_pt1 | contig 10529 bp, 3 predicted proteins | sample AD_JPNTR2_MetaG_FD_184446 | JGI IMG/M metagenome (GOLD analysis project Ga0208198, IMG submission 184446) | Active sludge microbial communities of municipal wastewater-treating anaerobic digesters from Japan - AD_JPNTR2_MetaG (SPAdes) (version 2) | ecosystem: Engineered > Bioreactor > Anaerobic >... | reverse complement strand
TGGGAGCATGATTGGCTTCGTCGGGCGGTCGTTAATGAACCCAGGGGTTCCGACGTGCTGGTGGGAGCCCTGCTGTGCAAGCCGGCGGATCCCACCTGTGTGGCGGGAGTGATTTTCTTCAACAACGTCGGCTACCTGGGTATGTGCGGGCATGGGACGATTGGAGTGATGACCACTCTACGCCACCTCGGCTGGATCGGAGCCGGAGTTCATCGGCTCGAGACTCCGGTGGGAGTGGTCACGGCCACCCTCCAGGAGAGCGGTTTCGTGACGGTCGAGAACGTCGCAAGCTACCGCTATAGCTCGGGCGTCATCGTAGAGATACCTGGATACGGTCGAGTAACCGGTGATGTAGCGTGGGGAGGGAACTGGTTCTTTCTGGCTGAGGATCCGGGGCTGGGGATCCGCTTGGAGAATGTCGATCGGCTGACGGTATTCACCCGCAAGCTCCGGACGATCCTGGAAGCACGGGGTGTCACCGGAGAGGACGGTATCATTGATCATATAGAGCTGTTCGGTCCTTCTCTCCGGTCCGACGCCGACAGTAAGAACTTTGTTCTCTGCCCCGGCGGAGTTTACGACCGATCCCCTTGCGGAACCGGGACTTCGGCCAAAGTTGCTTGCCTGGCTGCAGACGGCAAGCTGAAGGAGGGAGAGATCTGGCGGCAGGAGGGTATTGCAGGAGGCCTGTTTGAAGCGTCCTATAGGCGGGTCGGGGACAGGATTATCCCCTCCGTGACGGGGCGGGCGTATCTGACGGCGGAGGGAGAACTTCTGCTTGACCCGTCGGATCCCTTTCGCACCGGGATCGGATCCTAAATGCAAGGCGGAGCTACGGTTCTGGTCGGGACATTAGAGTTTGCTTGGCGGTTTGCCCTTTGGCCGGTCCTAGCGGGGAGAACTCACCTTCCTACGGTTCCGGTCTCTCGGAGTATCGTCCAACCGCAAAGCAAAGGTCGGAACATTTGGTTACGCATCAGCCATGACTTTCCGCAGCACTCGTTGCAGCTCCTCCAGTTGGTAAGGTTTCTGGATGAAGGCGGTGATTCCTCGCCCGACAAACCGCCGCGTGATCTCTTCGGAGTTGTAACCGCTCGAGAGAATGACACGGACCCTGGGGTCCTCCGACCGGATCCTGCGGTAGGTTTCCTCTCCGCCCATCTCCGGCATAGTCAAATCAAGAACAATGCTCTTGATTTCAGACCGGTGGGCCCGAAAGACCTCGAGAGCTTCTCTTCCATTCGAGGCCGTCAGGACACGGAAGCCGAGGTGTTGCAACATACGGGAGGCGACCGAGCGGACGCTTTCCTCGTCGTCCACCAACAGGATCGTGCCGGTCATTGTAAGCGGTTTGTCGGTGTCTTCCCGCCCAGCGGCCGCGCCGACCGGCCGCTCAGCCGCCGGTAACAGGATCTTGATCGAGGTTCCCCGTCCCGGTTCACTGTACACTTTGACGGCTCCCCGATGACTGCGTACGATCCCCAGTACGGCTGCCATGCCCAGGCCTCGTCCCGAGAACTTGGTCGAGAAGAAGGGTTCGAAAATTCGGCGTTGCACGTCCGGAGTCATACCTACTCCGGTGTCCGAAATCTCCAAAGCCAGATAAAGTCCCGGCGGTAGCTCCTCCCCGATGAAGGTGGTCTCCAGGTATTCCCGGTCGCAGTTCATCGGATAGAGTCGGAGAGTGATCAATCCGGGAGGGGCGGGGATCGCCTCCGCCGCGTTGCTTATCAGATTGAGAATCACCTGACGCAACTGGCTGGGATCCCCTTCGACCACCGGGGTGTCGTGAGCGAAGTCCAAAACAAGTTGCGCCCCTTCTTGGCGACCACTACCTCCATTACCTCCGACATCTCCCGTACCAGCTCGCGCAGGTCGACGGCTTCCAGCACAAACCGTCCCTTGCCCGCATAGGCCAACAGTTGCCGGCAAAGTTCCGCGGCCCTCCGGGCCGCAATCTCAATTGCACGCAGATTCGTACGGACAGGAGAACTAGCTGCGATCCCAACCTTGGCGAGGTCGGTGTTACCAAGGATGGCCATCAGAAGGTTGTTGAAATCGTGGGCGATTCCTCCAGCCAGTACTCCCAGGCTTTCCAAGCGCTGGCTTTCGGTGATCTTGCGCTGCATTTGCTCCCTCTCGGCTTGCCGCTGCTTCTGTTCGGTGATGTCCTGGTGAATGCTCAGCACGTGAGTCTCTTCTCCCGACAAACCAGGGAGGGGGACAAAACTGGACGTAAGGACTCGGTCCTGTGAGCCTTCGGTAGGAAAACGCCACTCTTCGATTTCGACCGGACGCCTCTCACAAAGCGCGTCCGAGCGCCGCCGGCACCAGTCTTCTCTGACCTCCGGACTCAGGCGGCCAGTCAGATCAGAGCCGACGCATTCTTCTGCAGAAAACCCCAAAAGATGTTCCGCTTGCGCATTGGCAAACAGCAGCCTACCTTGATCGTCCTCGGCGACGACTCCCACGGGAAGGTGGCTGAGCAGTTGCTGCTGGAATGCCTCCCGAGCGGCCAGTTCACGCCGAGCCGTCTCCACCTCGCCGATTTTGTGTTGCAAATCGGCGAACATTTGCTCCAGCCGCCGGGCCATCTGATTCAGCCCTTGCTGCAGGTCTCCCAGCTCACCGCCTGCCAGACGGGTGATGCGAGAAGAAAAGTCGCCTTGCTCAACGTGTTGAATAAGCCGGCCCGCTTGGCTCAAAGGTCTGGCGACCTGCGTGTGGAAAAGGACGATCAGCAGGAGGCTGGTCAAGCCCAAGGTGACTGCGATGCCAAAGATTACGAGGCGACTCATTTGCTGTTTGCTCAGTTCGGTCGCCTCCCGCGAAATCTCGACGTAAAGATACAGGAACGGGCTACGGCCCTCTCCCGTTCCTATGGGTGTCAGGGCCCCGAGGTGCGATCCCCCATTGATCGGCATGACCAGTCCCTGCCTCGTATTCTTGGGCCAGTCGCCGGCCGGCAAGTTCAGCAGATGAGTCACCCGTGACCCCACCAAACTGCGATCCAACGCCAGAACCACCGTACCTTCGGCGGTCACCACCATCCCGTCTATCAGTTCCTCTCCCACCAGCTCCCGCATGACCTCAGGATCCAACAAAAAGTTGAGATCGAAGGTGCCTGCATTCACGAGACGTCCGACGGTCAACGCCTTCTGCGTGAGAATGCTGTCGAAATAGTTGCTGACCGATCGCTGGTAATGCCATCCCAGCAAGCCCAGACCGGCGGCCTCGATGCACAGGACCCCGACAGCGATTCGCAGAAGGATGCTATCCGTCCAGGACCTTCTCACGGAAGCTCCTCCTCGGTAAAGCTCGTCCAGAAGAACTGGCACAGGTTGGTCGGCGCCGGAGTGGGGTACGTCCAGGCCTGCGGAATCAGTGAGGGTACGTTTCCTAAGCCGCGATGCACTAAGCCGAAAGAAGGAGGTGTCAAAGCTATCCCCATACACCAAAACTGGTCGGCCGCAATGTCCAGAATGTTACTCATGAGCTCCGCTCGCTCCCTCGAATCCGAGATCGAGAGGATCTGCTCGTAAAGTTCCCATTGACGCCGAACGGCGGGGGGAACCTCCTCCCCTATTTCGGAACCGGCTAGCCAAGAGCGAGCCCAGGTGACGGCGAAATTCGATTCGTTGCTGTAAGGGAAGTAGAAGCGCGGATCCAACAGGACGTCGACACCCCCGTCACCCGACCAGATCACGGCGTCATGGCGATTCGTGGCTTTCAGAATACGGAACTCAATTGCTGGAAGCCTTATCGTCCGAACGTCGATCCCCAGTGCCCGCCAGTAGGCGGCCACTTGTTCCGCGAGAGGCAACCAGACCTCGCCGAAATCCGCCGAAGCCGTGTAAGCCAGAGTGAAACCCAGCGACCCTCCGTCAGGCCGTCGTCGGATACCCGTAACGGGGTCCAGCCCAAGGCCCAACCGCTCGAGGATCGCCTTGGCCTGCCGAGGATCATATTGCGTCCACTGACGTGCCAGCCGGTCGTGGTAGAAGAGGGTCAGAGGCCGCGGGGCGACCTGATACGGTTCCAACGACTCAGGAAAAACGTTTCGAATGATGGCTCGGCGGTCCAATCCGAGTGACAGTGCAATGCGAAAACGCACATCGGAGAAGATCCCGCGCAGGACTGGATCCTCGTGGACCAGATTCAAGCAGATCGCGCAAACATTGGAACTGCTCGGCAATAAGGTGAAGGTGGTCATCCGGTCTGCTCCGGAGGACAACCAAGCCGGCTTGAATCCTGGAGAGGCCAGGTAGAACGGTTGAAAATCCAGCTCTCCCGCGACGGCTCGGCGCCGAATTTCTTCCACGTCAGGAACGATGAGGAATTCCACCCGGTCTAAATAGGGCAGCTGCCGCCCAGCCGTGTCGACTTTCCAATAGTAAGGATTCCGTCGGGCCGACAGGCGGCTCGGATCTTGCTCATCTCCCCGCTCCAACACCCAGGCAGCCAGGGTGGGCACATCCGGTACGACAAAAGCATTCAAGCCGCGCAGCAGCGATTCTTCGCGAAACGGTACGGCTCGTTCCCGGCGGGAGTCACGTCGGTCCGCCGTTACCCGGGGATTCTGTCGAAGCCATTCTAGCAGGGGAGCGTACACGTGGCGTGGGTACGAGGTGAAATAGAAACTCATCGGACCGGCCAGCTGTTCGAGGAATAACGAGTAGGGCTGCGCCAGTCGAATACGTACCCTGTGGGGACCTTCCGCCGTAACCGCCGGTGTCAGCCTTTCCCACAGAACCCAGGGACGGGCCGGGAGATCACTGCGAATCAACACGTTCTCCGCCGCAAAAACGATGTCTGCACTGGTGAAGGGAACACCGTCGGACCAACGGACTCCCTCCCGCAGATGGAAGATCCACTCGCGATTCGGGTCCACCTCCTCATATGAAGCCGCCAGGTTCGGAATGACCCGGTTCCACTGCGGATCCCAGCGCACGAGGTTCTCGTAACCGATCACACGGTATACGAGGGCGTTGTCTTCCCAGAGATTGCGTATAGCTACTCTCAGCGAACCTCCGTAGCGACCGATCTGTTCCTCGGGCTGAAGGATCATGGGCACCCGAGGTAACCGTTCCTTTACCGGTAACAACTCGCCCTTTTCCACTGCCCGGGCCAATTCGGGAGCTTCCTCGTACGGAATTTCAGGCGTCTGTGACAGGTTGGTCAAATCGGGCGAAGGGGAAGGAGCCTCAGTCGGGCGAGGTTCCGTGCAGGCACAGAACACCGACAGCCCACTAAGACAAAAAAGGTGAATCAATCTTCGCCGGCCTGGTCTCCACCAGCAGTTTGCGTATGTCGCCGCCTGTGCCAGCATCCTGTCCTGCAACAACCCTCGCCGGCCGACCATGGATGTCGATTGCGTAGTCTACGCCCCCGGCGGTCTCGCTTCGGGTCTTCTGTAACGTTGCTATGAGTCTATGTTGGGTTGTCGAGAAAGGCAACACTTCTCTGACGTCCCAGCTCGCTGCTCACGTCGTCGCGAACCACGCAACTGGGTGGACCTCCCACGCGCCGGAGCTATAACCTCTGAAGACCGAAGCGGAAATCCGGCGTTGAGTCTCCAACGCAAAACTAGCGAACCAAAACGGGCAACGTCTGCCCCGTTCCGTCCCGGAAGCTCAAAACGCCCGACGTTTCTTCGGGCGCGTCGGCATAGAAGAGCATGCGGTAGCCCGCTCCGTTCAAGACGACCGGGATCACGCGTAGGTCGGTCGGCCCTTCTCTTTGAGCGTCGTCGAGCAGGGCCGTCAGCAGGAAATCGCCTCGCTGGTTGAAGTTGCCCAGCAGGGCCAGGAGACCGAACGGAGCCGACGCCCGTACAACGCAAGGCAGATTCAGGTACGAAGGCAGATCGTCGAAGACCTCCCTCAAGAAAAACGCCTGTCTTTCGCCGGGATCCACTTCCACCGTTACGGTCCGCTCCACCTGATCGCCGGGGAACTCTAGGCTGATCTCGATTTCGAGAGGATCGACTGGAGAGGGATTTAACAAGGCTACGGCGGTCCACTGCAGATCGCGTTCCAGGGCGGGAAGGCGGACTTCGGTGGTCGTGGTCGAGGCGGGAATCCCCACTTCGGAAATCAAGTTGTCTCCCTGCCACTGAGAGATCACCACACTTAGCACAGGCCAGGTTTCTCCGGAAATCCGATCCAGGCGTAGGTAACCGTAAAACTCCTCTTCGCCTCGCGGCAAGCTCACGAAAGCCGTATGGCCGGGCGCGATAGACAGCTCCTCCGGGATGTCGCCGGGAGGGTGAATCTGCTCTCCGTCGACGGTGAAGAACACGGGCCGCAGGTCGAGTGTTCCCCCGGTGGGGTTGAGCAGAAAAAGCTCCGTCGAGTAGGTGGGGCCCGCAGTAACCTGCGGCAAGAACATGGTTGCCTCTTCGGCCGGCTGACTCCCGGCCGTCACCGGAGTCAAGAAGTATTCTCCTTGGAGATTGATCCCGGCTCGCAGGATCTGAACGGCAACGGGCTGATCGGCCTGAATCAAAAGGCTGCCCACAAGTTCCTCCCGAGGTTCCTTAAGCCACTCGTCCAGAAAGAACTGCTTTCTTTCCCCGACACCCAAGGGGGTATCCAAAGTGGATTGCTGAAGAAGTGAGCCGTCGGCGGAGAAAACCGACATCGTGAGACGCGCCGGCACCGCACCCGGATTGACCAAGGCCAGGGCACAGCGCAAGCCGGGACCTTGCCGAAACGGAAACCGCCATTCACCGGACGGCTTTACGGCGGGAATCCGCACGAGCGAAGTGAGCATTCCTTTGGAGAAGTACTCCAAGAGGGGTGTCCACGCGGCCTCGTCACCGGAATCCGGTTGGACCGCGGCCCAGCCCACTTGCAGTTCCTCTCCCTCACCTTGGGAATAGCGCTGTCCGAGATCGCCCGCCGATGCGCTGTAAGGGACCTCGGCGGCCGGTTCGTTGATCATCAGCTCAAACCACGGAGTCTCTTGTTCGCCGGTGTCGAGAACAACTTGCCAACCCTCGCTGTTGCGTTCTAAAGCAACTTCCGACTTCCGCTCGCCCGTGGGATCCAGGGCGTACAGGCGCAGAGTCTCGGCTCCGGGCAGGCGGAAAGTGAGCCGAGCGCGCACCGGCCGCACAATAGGAGGGTCTTCGCCCCACTGCTTGTCGACCGAGGTCCCCGTACTGTTCCACCTCATACCGCTGTTTTCGTGCTCGCTCCAAATCGAAAGAAGGAGAGGTGAGCTCTCCCGCAGAGGATGGGGACCGGCCGACTGAAGCAGAACGGCGCAATGGTCGGGACTCCCCTCTTGGAGCGAGACCTGCCAAGAACCGAAATCAAGGTCCCGCTTGCGCAGAAAACCCACCGCTCCCTCGATGCCGGGAGCCCGAATTTCGAGAAACGTGCCGTCCGGATCAGTCCGGTCCCAAACCAACTGTCCGTGGTCGGCGGTGACCCGTTCGGCCGTTACCGGGCTTTCGAGGTTCGGCGTCGGGCCCGAAAAAGGACCGATGCGAACCCGGTGGATCAGTGCGTTGGCGCGGTCGAATCCGCGGGCGGCGAGAAAGTCGTCGCCTGCGACCAAACCCCGGGCATACGCGTCGAACAAATCGTGCAGGGCCAAGGGAAGGGAAATGAGTTCCCTGGCCGGGTCAATCTGCCGGCCCAAGAAAATGCGGGAAGCTATCGGCATCTGGGAGGTCTTAATGGGATTGCCGGCGAGAGAGAAAAAGGACGTCGTATACGGGTCGTCGAACGCCTCGCAGCTCCCCGCATAATCGAACATGTAGACCGCGTCCCAGTCCTGCAGGGCGGCCACCGCGGCTATCAGTAGCGGAGCCTCCAGGGCGTAGCGGTTGGGAAAGGACTGATTGTACTCGCTGACGGTGAAAGGTTTGCCGCGAACCGCGAGAAACGCCAGGCGACTTAGGTGGTCCACCGCATTCACCTGGGGAGTGTTGGAAATAACCCACCCGGTGGGCGACCATGCCTCGACGCTGGGCCACCAAGGATGGTCCCAGTAGTAGTGGCCGTCTACGAAGTCGAGCTGCGCCTGGACGGCGGAATCTCCCTGAAACGCCCACCAGGGGGCTGTTCCCGTGACCAGGGCTTTCAAGCGCAGCTCATTCTTGAGGAACCGTCGCATGCCGGTGAAGTAAGCGCTGTCAACCTCGTAATAGAATTGCAGGAGATCGCGGTTCCGGGCGTCGGAGTAGCGCCCGAAATCCGAACGCAGAGGTCGTAGGATCGTGCCGTTCGCCAGGCTTTCCTCCTTGTCGAGTACTACCGGGGCGGTTTCTCGGAATTCGACCTTGTCGATCCAAATCGTCGTACCCTGTGGAAGAGCTCCTAACTCAAACGTAATGCGAGCGTATCCCGTATCTGAAGTGTTGGCCACGAAGACCGCACGGTACTGTTGCCACTCGGTCGTGGCGTCGAACGTCTCACTCAGTCCGTAATTCCGCCATGGCTCCCGACCCTCCATCACGTCGAGCGTCACTTTCCCAGTACGGTTTGCCTTGGCCCAGAAACTGACCTCGTAGCGCCGGCTCTCTTCTACGCTGTGGCCTCCCTGGATTAGTTGCACATGCCAGTTCACCCCGGTCGACGTCTTCACATCGATCCGAACGGCGGAGTCGCCGTCGGGCCCGGATCCGGCTTCGACTCGCCAGCCGATTTGGGCGCCCTCCAAGCCCTGGGCGGACCAATCGGTGGGACGGTTCTGCGAATCCCGAATGTCGAATTCGCCGTTGCGCACCTTGTTCGTCGCGTCGGGGGAGGCGACTTCGGGGTCCCAGGCGTTGCGCAGCGCCGTCTCATCGCCGTAACGGCGGCGGAGCCAGTCATTCCACAGCTGGTCCAGTTCGGAGCTGTAGCGGGCGGGAAGTACGCCGGTGCGATCGGGAATGTAATTGATTTCACCGTCGGTCAGCAGGCTTCCGAATAGAGAATCTTCGTTGGCGATTTCCACACAGAAGACCACCGGGTCCTCGGTGTACTTCAGACCCGTATACGGGTTCTTCCGATCCAAGAGCTTGCGGGCGTAGTCCTCCTGCAACTCGATCATGCGGCCGTTCCAGTGGGAAACCCCGCGAAAAAAGTAGTTGTCGGTAAACAGGTGTGTGTCCTCCAACCTGTCATCCGGCCCGAAATGTCGGGCCACTTTCAGATTGACGTTCACGTAAATGCCGTGGCGTTTTAGCTGGTGGACGAGATAGTCCCACCGGTCGAGCTGAGTTGTGTCGAGGTGCTGAGTGTCGCGGGGGAAAAACTGGGGGTCCCAGATACCGTCAGGAGGTGCAAAGTAATCCATGTGATGAAAGCGAACCACATTGACGCCGAGCTTAGCCAAGCGGGCGGCGACTTTCTCTGCAATATCGTGGGACGGGAAGTTGGCGCTGAACGTAAAGTTCACACCCCAAAAGCGAGCTCGCCGGTGGGTTTTGCTGAAGTACAAGTGACCGTTCCCGCCGACGACGACACGACCGCGGGCGTCGATCACGGAGGCGGGGTCCTGGCCCGGGAAATCCACCAGCAGGTGGGAGGCGTCGACCACGGTGGGGGCGGCGTCGAATCCGGGCACCTCAAATTCATACCAGCCGTCCCGCTGCGCCTGTAAGGGTGAAACGCAAGCCAGGAACAAGACTAGACTACCTAACGGCTTCATTGATGAAACCTTGCGTGGACATAACGGAAATGCCGGAACCATACCGTGCCCCTTTCGTTTCTCGACACTCGACTACACAAAAAGTATCCCGAGTTTGGGGCTCTTGTACAAGCGACCGGCGGCGCTCCGACACGGCGCCGGGAGAACTCAAGCCGGGTGCGCCAAGCGTACGAAATCTTCCGCCAGCAAGACGACTTGCTCGGCCTCCGGAAACCGCTGCGCAAGCCGCGTCAAGGCTTCCTGGACCATCTCGTCGTAGTCCTCGAGCGTCTCGGGAAGGAGAAGGGGTGTGACATTTCTTACCAAGACTAACTGGTGGTAGGTGGAGCGGCGGGGCGTGGCCGCCACGATGGGTTGCTCGGGCTGCGCGGCCGCCGCCAGGCGAGCCATTTGTCCGGTGCGGGTAATGGTGAGAATCCGAGGGATCTCGAGTCTGGAAGCCAGCCTTGCGGCCGCGGCGGCCATCGCCCACCTGCGGTCGCCTTCCACCTCCGGCGGTTCGTCGATCCGGGTGCGACGGCCGAAAAGAGGACTAGCCTCGGTGTCTCTTATGATTCGGTGCATTACTTCGAGAGCCCGAAGCGGGTGGGCTCCTACGGCCGTCTCTTCGGAGAGCATTACGGCGTCAGACCCGTCCAGCACCGCGTTGGCGACGTCGGCCACCTCGGCCCGGGTGGGATAGGGGCGGGAAACCATGGAAAACAGCATCTGCGTGGCAGTGATGGCCGGCTTGGCCACGCGATTCGCGGCCGTGATCAATTCTTTTTGGACTACGGGGACGCGAGAGAAAGGCGTTTCGATGCTCAAATCGCCGCGGGCGATCATCACACCGTCGGCGGCCTCGAGGATGGCGTCGAAGTTTTCCAAAGCCGCCGCCGTTT
>Ga0208198_1003549_pt1 | contig 10544 bp, 7 predicted proteins | sample AD_JPNTR2_MetaG_FD_184446 | JGI IMG/M metagenome (GOLD analysis project Ga0208198, IMG submission 184446) | Active sludge microbial communities of municipal wastewater-treating anaerobic digesters from Japan - AD_JPNTR2_MetaG (SPAdes) (version 2) | ecosystem: Engineered > Bioreactor > Anaerobic >... | reverse complement strand
GACATCAGCCGATAGGAGCCGCCACCCGGAACCGAGGTGGATCTCCCCTGCGGATTTCATCTCCCCGACGGCAGAGCGCGCCCGCGCGCATGATGCTGGGCGGCTGTTCGGCTCCCTAGGCCGGTACCGCCGCATTCGTGGTCCGTGTCTGCGCACTCTCCTGTTGCCGACAGCTGACGGCGTAACGGTGGACGAGAAAGGGACACTGTTTTTCTATCTCCCGCGAGGAGGGGGAGCGCAGGCGCCCTCGCCTGCCACCACGGGCAGGCGGTTCTTCCACGCTCGCGTTGACGGCCGAGACGGCCCTCTTCCGGTCCGGCGGACTCCCGACGCACCACACGCCACGGGTCGCGCGACACACAGCACGGCAACGGGCAAAGACGGCGGCGCCACACACGGAACCCGGTCCGGAAATAGCAAGTATCGTCCGAGACTCTGAAATCACGCGACGAGTTCCGGTAAAACGAACGATAACCTGGTACTACGTCGGAGGACGGGTGTACACTCTGGTCGGCGTAGCATGACCGAGGGCCGGGCATACGAACGAAGAATCTCCCTAACCTGTTGGACTTCGGATTCCTCCGAAGCGTTGAGTTGAGAGGTGGTATGGCGAGGATGACAAGAGGGACGAAGAGACCAAAGGCGAAAGCTCCCGCACGGCTGGGAGAGAACGACAAGTACTTTTCCAAGGTCGTGGGCAAGGCGTTGGAAGTGCTGGATCTTATCAAGCGCACTCCGCGTCCGCTCCCACTCAACGAGTTGACGAACCGACTGGGAATGGCGAAGAGCTCGGTTTTTCGGATCCTACACACGCTGGAAGTGGCCGGCTACATTCGCCGGAATGAGTCCGGTGAGTACCTCCTGGCAAGCAACATGAAACCTTGGGTGGGAGGTCATTCGGTGGAGGACTTGGTCGACATTGCGAAACCGAAGATGTGGGATCTGCGGAGGACCTTTGGGGAAACTGTCAGCCTGGGGGTTCTGCTGAACAATCACATTGAAGTCGCCGCAGTGGTGGAGAGCCCCAGACTCATCCGGATGGGCAACACGGTAGGGCGGATTCTGCCGCCGCACGCCAGCTCGATGGGCAAGGCAATCACGGCGTTTCAGTCTGAGGCGCGCCGTGAGGTACTCCTACGCAGTTACGGGCTCACCCGTTTTACGGATAAGACGATTACCGACGAAATCCAGTTGAACGAGGAATACGCGAGGATCCGTGAGCGAGGTTGGGCGGAGGATCGCGAGGAGACCACGCCGGAGGGATTTTGCTTTGGGGTTCCTATTTATGCCGGTGACGAGGTGGTGGCGGCCATGAGCATCTCGGTTCCCGAGCAGCGATTGTCGGGAGACGCTCGGCGTGAGGAGATCGTGGCGGCGTTACGGAAAGCTGCCAAGGAAATTTCGGAAGAGATCAGCCGATAGGAGCCGCCACCCGGAACCGAGGTGGATCTCCCCTGCGGATTTCATCTCCCCGACGGCGGAGCGCGCCCGCGCGCATGATGCTGGGCGGCTGTTCGGCTCCCTAAGCCGGTACCGCCGCATTCGTGGTCCGTGTCTGTGCACCCTCCTGTTGCCGACAGCTGACGGCGTAACGGTGACCATATGCCGAAGAAATCGTCGGCCGACGCCCGACGGGTCCCTTGCCCTCCAGGTGCGATTTCGACAATCAATCGGGTTCCAATTTTTCTACTGATGACCAAAATTCATAACGATGTTCTAGATTCACGGAGCTCAGGTTCATATTCTTGACTAGTTCCACGCTTCGCACTATCATACGTTTGGCTGTAAGCACGGTTTCCCGAACACCGGCACAGGATCGTGAAGCTTAAACGGATGACTTAAGAAAGACGAGGACAGTGGCGTGAAGATACAAGGAACGTTCGTGGCTCCGGTGACACCCCGAAACCCTGACGGAAGGATCAACTTCGGCGAGTTTCGGGCGCTCTTGGATGTTCTTGTCTCCGCAGGAGTCGACGGGGTCTGCGTCGCCGGCGGGACCGGAGAATACCCTCACTTTGATTTAGAAGAGCGGAAGATCTTGTTGGAGGAAGCCGTTCACCACGTCGCGGGCCGCATCCAGGTTCTGGCATGCATCGGTCACTCGCATTTCGATCGGGTCGTCGAGTTGGGCCGGCACGCGGAGGGCCAGGGTGTGCGCGCGGTTCTGGTACCTCCTCCTCACTTCTACACGTATTCGCAGAAGGATCTGGCGGCGTTCTACCATGAGCTCGGCCGGCGGCTTTCCGTCCCTTGCCTGCTGTACAACCTCCCCTCGTTTACCACCCCGCTGGAAGAAGAAACGATCGTACATCTACTGAAATCTGAGCCTTCCCTGGTGGGCATTAAGGACAGCAGCGGCAACGCCGGCTCACTGCAACGATTTCGCCGAGAGCTCGATGCACGGAAGATCTCCCTGATCGTGGGGCAAGACATTCTGATTCTTGACGCACTGGAAGCAGGATGGGACGCGGTAATTTCGGGTCTGGCGAATATCTGCCCGGAAGTGATCGTAGGTTTGCTGCGATCCTTCGCCGACGGAGACCTGGTCCGTGCCCGATACTGCCAAGATCAGGTCTCGAAGTTGAGCCATTACGTCGACGAGTTTCCCGTACCCTGGGCCGTGCGCGCGGGAGTTGAAACCAGGGGTATTCATCCTGGACCACCGGCCCTGCCGCCTGCACGGGATCAAGAGACCGGGCTACAGAGCTTCAAGACGTGGTTCACGTCGTGGCTTGAGGAAACTCTTGCTGTAGTTGCCTCCTCCTTGTCCGACGGCTGAGTTTGTCCGTGTCGCGTTCTGCGTGTCGCGTACGGCGTACCGGGTCCGGCGTACTGCGTCGCCCGTCGCCGTACGCAGTACCCAGTACGCGGTCAGGGAGAGAAAGGGACACTGTTTTTCTATCTCTCCGGCGACGTTCCCGCAAGGATGGGGACTGCAGGCGTCTCGCTGCGACCACGGGTAGGCGGTTCTCCCCCGATTCCCTTGACGGCCGGGACGGCCGTCCTCCGGTCCGGCAAGCTCTCGACGGAGTCAGAGGCGCGCAGCCACGGGAGCGCGGGCGTCTCGGCTGCGACTCCGGATGGGGGGTTCTTCCGCGCTTGCGTTGACGGCCGGGACGGCCGTCCTCCGGTCCGGCAGGCTCGCGACGGATCACGCGCCACGCAGCACGGCCATGGGCAAACATGCCCGTGCCACAGGTGGTGCGTCAGTCTTCGTAATCCAGCATCAGCCAAAGGCAGCCGTCCGGAGGTTCGAAGATGCTTCGTCCCACACCGGAGGCGGGACTGGGAATCTCCCCCACCGGCTCGAATCCCTCGACCGCCAAAAGCTCCAGTCGCTCCGCCGGGTTCGAGGCGTAGTAAACCAAAGCCGGCTTCGGTAAGTCGTCGGTTTGGTAAAAGCCAAGCGAAATCAGTCCGTCGCTCAAAACCGCCCAGGGATACGGTAGCCGGTTCCCGCGCCGTTTGACGAATTCCAGGTTCTGCCAGAACGTGAGACTCTCTTCCAAGTCGTCCACCACCGGCCACGCCAGCTCGCCGAATCGGCCGCACTTGCAGAATGTCCCGGAGAATCTGGGAATCCGCCGAGCCGGGTACTCGATCAACGCCACCTCCAGCCCGGAAGGAGCCCGAAAAACGCCTCGGAGTTCACCCAGGCCCCCCCGGGTCTGCTGAATCTTCAAGCCGGCGGCCTCGAGGGCTCGTATTCGTTCCACCATGTCCCCTGCAATGTAGCCCAGTACCGGGGGAGAAGGCGTACCTTGATTGAGCTGCAAGGTAATTGATCCGTCGGTCAGTACGGCCCACGGCCAAGGTTCCCATCCTTGGTCAAGCCGGTCAAAGCCGATTCGTTCGTAGAACAGGAGAGATGCGGCCAAGTCGGGTACGCCTAGGGAGATCTCGACAAACTTACCCAGTTTCATGTTGCCTCAGTCCTTTCTGCGTGGTTTCGGCACGATGCTGCCCGAGGTCAGCCGATTACCCCTACTGTACCGGAGTTCGAACGGCGAGGAAAGAGGGGATATTCCGGCGATCATGCCGCAAAACTCCGGCTGCAAAAGACTCTGAAGCCTTGAAGATCCGCCCGATCGAAGACGGGGAAATACATTGGCTCGTCGGAACGACCGATTGCCGTCAGCCTCCTTAGAACAACGTGCTTTGCCGCAATGAAGATCCTCCCGAGGGAGTCTGCTCCGGATCGGGTGACTCGGGTTCGGAGGAAGTTTCCGCTAAGCGGCGGGCGACCGTGGCTTCGGTCAGGGACCGAGTACTTGAGACGGCATGGCGGGTCACCACGTTGCCGGCCGCCGAGCGCCCCTTTACTCGCAGCTCGTCGAAGCGTACGTACCGATCGGGCTTCACCCGCGGCTTCTTGCGGAGGCGCAGGTGGGCGCAGACGCCGCTCTCCCCGCGGGCGAAGAAGAGAACCCGGCGCCGACGACCGGCTCCGAGTGGATAATTCCGCTCCCGCGTATAGCCTCCCAAGGTGAAGCGCTTGGCGTAAGTTTTTCCCGAATCCTCGTCGGTGTAAATGACATTATAGACGGCCTCCCGGTCGGTAGGATCCAATACCTCCGTGTAGACGATATCTTCACCTACGTACTTCTTGTCCGTCACGCGGACCACCACCAGATTCCCATCCCGGAAGACGACGAGGACGTCGTCCAGATCGGAACAGGGACCCACCTCTTTTGCGTCCCGTAGATCCGTACCGATGAAACCGGCTTTGGGTTCGACGTAAAGCTTCCGGGTACGCTCCGCCACGGCCGCGGCTTCCACCGAGTCGAACGAGACGATCCGGGTGCGTCGCTCCCGGCCGGCTCCGTAGCGTTCTATCAGGCTGTCGATGTAGCGGACGGTCGTGCCGACGATATCCGCCAGGTCCCGTTTGACTTGCCGGATTAGAGCGTCGACTTTGGCCAGCTCCTTGCGGGCCCGCTCAGCGTCCCACGCACTGATCCGTCGCATCTTGACTTCGGTCAGATAGACGAGATCCTCCTGAGTAACCGGACGTCGCAACTTCCCCACATGGGGACGCAGCCCCTCGTCGACGGCGGCTATGACCGCCTCCCACGTCTTGCACTCTTCCAAGCGCAGGTAGATGCGGTTTTCGATGAAGATCTGGACCAGGCTCTTGCGATGCCATTCCTCCTCCAGGTTGTTCAGCTGGATCTCCAGGTCGCGCCGGAGCAGCTCCACCATGTGCTCCGTATTGGCCTCCAACATCTCCGATACGCTCAGGTTGACGGGTTGACCGTCCCGGATGACCATACCGTTGGCGGCGAGACTCACTTCGCAATCGGTGAAGGCATACAGGGCCGCCTTGGCTTTCTCCAGGTCCACGCCCCTCTGGAAGTTCACCACCACCTCGACATGGGCGGAGGTGTTGTCCTGGATGTTGGCCAACTTGATCTTTCCTCGCTCGCCCGCCCTGATGATCGAGTCAATCAGCGACTGCGTCGTGGTGCCGAACGGGATCTCGCGGATGACCAAACTCTTGCCCGGTCCCTGCTCGATGACCGCCCGCACCCGGACACGGGAGCCGGGACGACCGTCCTGGTAATCGCGGACGTCCATGAGGCCGCCCGTGGGAAAATCGGGATAGAGCTCGAAGGTTTCTCCCCGCAGGTGAGCCTTCTGTGCTTCCAGCAGCTCCACAAAGTTGTGGGGCAGAATGCGGGTGGTCAGGCCGACGGCGATGCCCTCGGCCCCCAGCGCGAGAAGCAGTGGAAACCGGACCGGCAGCGCCACCGGCTCACGGTTCCTGCCGTCGTAGGACAGCTTGTAGCGGGTAAGTTGGGGGGCAAAAACTACCTCTTTGGCAAACGGTGTCAGTCGGGCCTCGATGTAACGCGCGGCGGCCGGCGGATCACCGGTGACCGGATCTCCCCAGTTGCCCTGGGTGTCGATGAGCAGTCCCTTCTGCCCCAGCGCCACCAAGGCGGCGTAGATGGAAGCATCGCCGTGAGGATGATATTTCATGCAGTGGCCCACCAGGTTGGCCACCTTGTTGTAGCGGCCGTCCTCGTTTTCCCACAGCGAATACAGGATACGCCGCTGTACGGGCTTAAGTCCGTCCTCCAGCTCGGGGATGGCCCGGTCGGTAATGACGTACGACGCGTACTGCAGAAAATAGTCTCGAAACGTCTCCTCGACCCCGAAGCGGAGAGCGGCGGCCGTTTCCCGGTCTTGGGCGTTGGTGTCTTGGGACGGAGTCCGGGGTTCCTCCATGGGTTTACGCCTCCACGAGATCTACAGGTTCCAAAATCAAATTCTCGGTGATGAAGTCCCGGCGTTCCGGCGAGTTCTTGCCCATGTAGTATTCGAGGACGTCGCGTATTCTCATGCCCTTGGCGATCTCGACGCGCTCGAGTCGGATGTCGGGTCCGATGAATCGCCCGAACTCATCCGGCGAGATCTCACCCAATCCCTTGAATCGGGTGATCTCGGGCCGTCCCCCCAGTCGGGTGACGGCCGTTTCCTTCTCCTGTTCGCTGTAACAGTAGACCGTTTCCTGTTTATTCCGTACCCGGAACAGTGGCGTTTGCAGGATGTAGAGGTGTCCCCTGCGCACCAACTCCGGGAAGAACTGCAGGAAAAAGGTCAACAGCAACATTCGGATATGCATGCCGTCTACGTCGGCGTCGGTGGCGATGACGACCTGGTTGTAGCGCAGGCCGTCCAGGTCTTCCTCGATCCCGAGAGCATGCTGCAGCAGATTCAGCTCCTCGTTTTCATAAACCACCTTCTTAGAGAGCCCGAAGACGTTGAGAGGCTTTCCCTTGAGAGCGAAAACGGCCTGGGTGTACACGTCCCGAGCTTTCGTCAAGCTGCCCGAGGCGCTGTCTCCCTCGGTGATGAAGATCTGTGTCTCCTCCGCCCGTGCATGTCCTTGGTCGGTGAAGTGAATTTTGCTGTCCCGCAGTTTCCGGTTGTGAAGGTTGGCCTTACGCTGCCGCTCCTTGGCCAGCTTCTTGGCGCCGGCCGTTTCCTTGCGTTCCCGCTCGTTCTGGCGGATCTTCTCGAGGAGCGCTTCCGCCGTGGCGGGATTCCGGTGCAAGTAGCGGACGAGACTGTCCCTCACGAAGTCGACGACCCAAGAACGCAGTGAAGGTCCGTCCTTGCCCAGGCTGGTGGATCCCAAGCGGGTCTTAGTCTGTGATTCGAAGACCGGCTCGTGGATCCGCACCAGTACAGCGCCTACGAAACCTCCCCGGACGTCGGCGGCCTCCAGGTTGTTACCGAAGAATTCCTTGAGACCTCGCAATACACCCTCGCGGAAAGCCGCCTGGTGGGTACCGCCGTCCACCGTGTACTGGCCGTTGACGAAGGAAAAGTAACACTCACCGTACACGTCGGTGTGGGTGAAGGCATACTCGATGTCGTCGCTCACCTCATGAACGACAGGGTAACGCGCAGCCTCTCCCACCTCGTTGTTTAGGAGATCCAGCAGTCCGTTGTCGGCGGCTATGACGGTGCCGTTGAACTGCAGCTTGAGTCCGCGGTTGAGGTACGCGTAACGCCACAGGCGCTCCTCCACCAAGGCGGGCTCGAAGCGGTAGCCGGGGAAGATCTCCTGATCGGGCACGAAGTGAATCAGGGTTCCGTTCCGCTCTTTGGTAGGGGACAGAGGATGTTCCTTGACGAGCTCTCCGCGGCGGAATTCCGCCGCCTTGACCTGCCCCTCGCGGTAAGACTCGACGCGGAAGTACTCGGAGAGCGCGTTGACGGCCTTGGTACCGACACCGTTGAGTCCTACCGACCGATAGAAGGCGCCCTGATCGTACTTTGCACCGGTGTTGATGTGGGAGACGCACTCGAGCACCTTGCCCAAGGGAATGCCCCTGCCGTAATCGCGGATCGTGACACCGCCGTCTTCTACGGCGATGTCGATCTTGCGGCCGGCTCCCATAAGGAACTCGTCTACGCAGTTGTCGATGATTTCCTTGAGGAGGACGTAAATCCCGTCGTCGGGATGACTGCCGTCTCCGAGTCTCCCGATGTACATTCCGGGACGTGTGCGGATATGTTCGCACCAATTGAGACTCCGAACGTCTTCCTCCGTGTACCGTGGCACCGCCTGACTCAACGTTTCTTCTCCTTCTTATTTAACGGCTCTGGTCACTTGCGTTATTTTCAACAGCTCCGGCCCGGACCTTTCCTGGACGGCCGGAACGGCTGTCCTCCGCCTCTCCACCGTTTTCAAACTTTCAACCATCTCTGAAACCTCGTGCAGATTTTGCAATCCTCGCCCGTCCGTTCTACGTCGTTCCCCGGGCTCGCGCCCCATCCTATCGTACGGGTCTGAAAACCATACGGAATGCCGGAGGCTTCATGTAGAGTAAGAACCGTGCTGAAGGACCGTCGAACGCTGTGGATGCTCCTGGTGGTGGCGGCACTTACCGCGCCTTGGCTCGACAAGCCCGTTCATATCGACGACACGTTCGTCCTGCACGTCGCCAAGCAGATCCTGGAGACGCCGACCGATCCCTTTCACGGTGACATTGACTGGTTCGGCCATTTCAGGCCCGTCTGGAAGGCCACGACGAACCCTCCGCTGGTCAGCTATTGGCTCGCCCCTGCTTTGGCCCTCGGCGGTGACGGTGACCTTTGGCTTCACTTGTGGGTCTGGCCCTTCTATTTTTTGGCCGCGTGGGGGGCTTGGAGCCTCTGCCGCCGCCGGCTTCGGTTTCCAGTCCTGGGGACCTTGCTGGTGGTAACCTCGCCCGCTTTTTTGGTCTCGGGGAACCTAATGCGGGACATTCCGGCTGCTTCGTTGGTTCTGGCAGGCTTCGCCGTGTTGATGACCGGCGTGGACGAAGGGCGTCGGGGGAAAGGTCTCTTGGGAGGCTTTCTGTTGGGCTTGGCGGTACTGGCCAAGTACTCGCTGGCCGTAGTGCTGCTGCCCGCGGCGTGGTACGTCTGGCGGCGACGCGGTTTGCGGCCCACCTTGGAACTGGCGGTCGCCGGCGGGATTCCCTTGGCCTTTTGGTGCGTTCACACCTGGGTGGTCTACGGGGAGCCTCACCCGTGGTACTTGCTGAGGGATCGAAGTGCTTCCGATCTTTTGTGGCAGGACAAGTGGTTTTCCGCCTGCGCCATCCTGGGGACTTGTTCCTTTGTCGCTCCTTGGGTGCTGGGTTGGTGGGTGAGATGGCGGCGTCGGTGGGAGGCGGTGGCGGCCGTGATTGCCGCGACGGCGGTGGCGTGGTGGGCCCATCGTTTCTATGCCTCGGACTGGGATTGGGGTTTCGAGGCGGCCGTCTGGCTGGGTGCCGTGGGTCTGGTGGCGGCCTCTGTGGCGTTTTTCCGAAACCCGCGCGGGGTGGAAGGACAGTTCCTGTACTCCTGGCTGATTCTGGTGGTTCTCTTCTCGGTCTTCTTCGTTCCTTTCAATGCAGTCCGGCACTTGATCGTGGCCCTGGTTCCCCTGGTCATCCTTCTCGTGAATGAAGCCGATGCGGCTCCGGGCGGTCGGGGCCGTCCGGCCTGCGCGCGGGCTTGGCTCTGGGCGCTGGTTGTGCTCCAGGGCGGCACGGCGCTGGCGGTGCAAGCGGCCGACTATGAGTACGCCGCCGTCTACCGCGACTTTGCCACCCGTTTTGAAGCGGAGGCCGGTAGGCGTTACGGGCCCGATCGCCGTATCTGGTTCGTGGGACACTGGGGGTGGAAACATTACGCGCAGAAAGCCGGCTGGACCATGCTGCATCGCGACGGCCCCGAACCTTCTCCCGGTGATGTGGTGATCTATCCCGTCATGGTCCACGTGGGGGATGTCTGGAGCGGACACGAGGCGTTGCGCAGGAAGCTTTTGCTTCGAGAATCGGTCGTCTATCCCGGGCGAGTACCTCTGAGAACCATGACCGTGGACGGCCGGGCGGGATTCTACGCCGTGGTGAGTCGACGCATTCCCTACCGGTGGCGTCCCGACCTGCCCCTGGAAGTCTTTCGTGTTTTCGAAGTAGGGCCCGGAATGGGTGAGCCGGGTTCGCCGTAGAGAGGATACGATGCTGGAATACGTGAGAAGCTTGTTGCCTGAGCTGGGGTTGTGGGAGTTCATCGGGTTTCTGGGACTGGGAGTTTTTTCGGCACGTTTCATCGTGCAGTGGATCGTCTCGGAGCGAAAGAAGGAAAGCGTGATCCCGGTGTCGTTTTGGTATCTGAGCATCGTTGGGAGTCTGCTTCTCCTGGCCTATGCCTTTCGGCAGAGGGATCCCGTATTTATCCTAAGCTACTTGTTCAACGGTTTTATCTACGTGCGCAACCTGGTGCTCATCCACAACAAGAAGCGGGTGGAGGCGGACTGAGTGATGGCGTGGAGCGTGCCCCGAGGCGCGTGTGGCCGTGGAGAGGCTGTGCTCCGGTCCTGCGGCCTATCCACGCCGGCAGAGGCGCGCAGCCACAGGAGCGCAGGCGTCCCGCCTGAGACCGCAGGTAGGCGCTTCTCCCACGGTTGCGTTGACGGCCGAGACGGCCGTCCTCCGGTCCGGCAAGCTCCATACGCACCACGGGGTACGCGCGACACGAAACGCCGCCCGCAGGAC
>Ga0208198_1003542_pt1 | contig 10555 bp, 7 predicted proteins | sample AD_JPNTR2_MetaG_FD_184446 | JGI IMG/M metagenome (GOLD analysis project Ga0208198, IMG submission 184446) | Active sludge microbial communities of municipal wastewater-treating anaerobic digesters from Japan - AD_JPNTR2_MetaG (SPAdes) (version 2) | ecosystem: Engineered > Bioreactor > Anaerobic >... | reverse complement strand
ACAGATTTGGCTCTATCATAATCGCTGGACGGAAGGTCTGCGCACCTTCATCGTTCAGCGCATTGGCACCACTTCGATCTTCTCAAGGAAGAGCTCAAAAGCCCCGTTGACTTCGTTCTTATCCACGGCGCTCACCTTCGAGTAGATTCCGGAACTCCAGATATCCACGGCTGCCGAGGTAGTGGATGATTCGTTCTGCCTCCTTCCCAGCAGTGGGATTCTGCAATGCCACTTCGAGGATCCTTCGGATATGATCGCTGCTTGCGTAGAGCTTCCAGACGTCACGGTCCCCTTCGGCAATTATCCTCAGGCATTGAGCTGATTCCACAGGATGGTTTTCCACAGTCCTTGCAAGATGCTCCAGCACCATATGTTCGGGGTCCGTCTGGTGGACGAGTTGGAGCGATTCGTAAAGCTGCGCAATGGCCCAGCCCACGTCGAATTTATCCGATACAAACCACCAGCCAAAGGCTGCTATTTCTTTCTCGAAATCGGAGGGCTGTTGAGCATTCTTGGCGATAGCAAGACGCAGTTCCCACAACTGCTTGAACCGATCCAGGATTTCTGCTGGAATATACCCTTCCGTTTGTTTTAAAGCCCGTCCTACGAACTTTATGGCGTAACCCCGAAGGCCGTCTGGCGCCTTTTCCCAGAAGGCCGTAAGCAACGGGCCCTCAAGTGAGAGCTTGCCACGCCAGTAGAACACCATGAGGTGCTCCGCAAGCCTCTCGTCCGGGTTGGCGAGCCACCGGGTGTCGTCGCGATAGCAACCTATCCGCTCCACTGCATAGCGGTATTGCTCGCGGAGAATATCCAAAACATTGTCATAAGGCTTGCAGAATGTTACGTAAGTGTTCCAGGCGGCATCGAGAAGCGCCTCTTTCCCTTGGCCAATTGGGAAGATTCTCGTTGCATTGTCACGTGCCCACTTGGAATCCAAAAGGACGAGCCACGGGAACCACTGGCCGTAGACCGCGCGGATGGCGGGCGATGGCTCTTGCGCCACGTCGAGATGGGCATCCAGCACTTCCCGGACCTCGGGCATCTCATCGAAGCCCCTGCGAGGCTGATCCTCGGCGTCTGCTTGGCTATCAATGTGCCGCCGCACCCAAAGGGCATAGCTAACGACGGCGTGCATAGCCTCGCCCCGTGTGGTGTTGATCGACAGAGTGGCGGGGTCCATGTTGGAGCCGCCGTAACGCGCTTCGTGCTCCGGCGTAGGATCGGGGTCTTCGGTCAGTAGTTTCAGAATATGCCACACCTTTTCGCGAAGGGGGATTGGGATACTGCCCGCAGCATCGTCAAAGCCGTCGGAGAGTAAGTCCGCAACCTCCTTTCGTGTCCAGCCCCAGTCGGAATCGGCCTCCATTGGCTCCACCCGCCGGCCCTCGATCTCGCGTGGCTGCGCCAGAACCCATTGGCAGAGATCCAAAACCGGCTCCCAATCAAAAGCCCTAGCCTGTCTCAAGCTATCCCGGAAACCGGACAGAACAGCGCGCACGTATGTTGGATCCAGGTCCTGGAAGCGTTTGGCCTCGGCCGCAAAAGGTCCCGGATCTTGTGCGACGACGGACGACAGCACGCGGCCCAACCCCTTCGGAGACGGCTCGTAAAGAACATTGTCCGGAGGCCTCCATGCCTTGAAGAATCCCACAATTTCCTCGACGGACATCGTTTTGATGTCTTCCTCAGTCTTGGGGCTCGTCGGCCCAATGTGTATGTCTCCTATGTACACTGGGAACTCCGGATGCTCTGGCTCGCCATAGTGCTCAACGAGTGTTCGGTACCGCTCATGCCAATCCCGGGGTAGGTTCTCAGGCCCAATCCAGGCTAGCCGGTCTCGTTGCCATTCCTCCAGGTAGTGCGTAACTTCCTCATCGGATGGTGCACAACCATTATTGCCTTGCCATCGCTCCCTAAAGCGCTCTATGTCCGGCCCCGCCTCGATCCAGCCTAGGATCTTGGTTTGGTCTTCCTCTGTAAGGCGAGAGAAGCTCGCCTGCATCAGCAGGATGTATTCGTGCTGTGTCCCAACGTCATCAAACAAGTTACGATTCGTCAGCCGTGTTGCGATAAGCGGCAAGGCCTGATCGGCAAACACCCGGAGAACATGCAGGGCGATCCGTCGAAACACCTTCCAGGGCCTGTGTTCGAGGACGTTAACAACTTCTTCCATAGTTGCTCTACGGGAGCACACGATAAGTTCCGCGGCATCCCGGACACCCGAAACAAGGGCATCCTTAATTCTCTGATCGAGGTTCTGTGGATGGTCTTCAATCGCTGGACGCCAGATGTACGAATAGTCCTCCGGCCCGTGGTCATCTTCCCGAGTCCTCGAAAGCTGAATGGCGCTTTCCAAGAGGTCGCATAGCACTTCCAGGGCAGAAAGACCGGCCGCCCTTACCAGTTCTGGATAATGTTTCTTGAGGATCTCCTCGTAATTCCATGTGTCGAAGCGTGCCCGCGGCTCCGGCGGGAGCCAGTAGTCCTCTTTCGACGCTGCCTTCATGCGGCGTTCGTCCGGAAGGACGTCCAGCAGCACGCGAGCCACACGCAACGCCTCCTCAGCCTGGCCACCTGTTGCCCAATGCTCGATGAGCTGCCCGAGTTTCTCCGGCAGCAGCAAATACGGCCGCTCTGCCCACCCTGCCACCTTTTCTCCGAGTTGTTCTGACAGCTTCGCTGGCATCGCAAGTATTGCGTCCACAAGGTCCCCCAGTACATTGGCGTTGTCGGTATCGTCCATTTTTCGGATGATTTCGGTCACCAGTTCCGGCTCGTGTTGCGCCATCCGTGCCAGGTAGCGCGCTTCGGGCCAAGGAGGAAAACGAATCGTACCTTCTTCGTCGTTTCGGATCGGCTGAGGTGGATGTCGGAAGAAACCCTTTTGCCAGAGTGGCTCAAGCCACTCCGGGTTTTCGAGGCGGTCAAAGAAATAGCCCCTCATTACCGCATTGCTGGGAACCTCGTTTGTAAGTCTTTTAAGGTCGTGGTCGGTTGGGTGAGGTCTCGTCAGTAGGTCATCGAGAATCCGAAACCAATTAAGAAATCGATCCCGCATTCCAGCCAGGACCACTGGGAGTAGAATCTGTGCTTGTTCCCAAAGCTCGTGAACTTCAGCAGGCGGCCTCGGCGCTTCAAGCCCACGGCGATGGGCAAAGCCGTGCAATCTCTCTACGAGTGCGAACCAAGCGCGCGCCTCCCGAGTATTTTCAGAGATATCCAAGGCTTGAAGGATCACCATCATTTCTTCCTTTTGGGATCTCGAATCAGCATTGTGATCGGGTGCCTCCGTTGTTACTGGTCTGAGGATTGAGCGAAGTGCGCTTTCGATTTCGCGAAGCAGGTGCGCCACGAGGTGGGACGTGCTCTCCAGCGCCCGTTCGTTCTGCATGAGCCAACAAGCGTCCCGAAAGAACGCAGCCGGACCCGGCCCCACCAGTTGTAGCTCTTCATAGATCCTCTGCTGCCGGGGATCGGCAAAGCGGAATTGGATCGGGTAGCGGTCTTGATTCTCCATCACAACTCCCCCCGAAATGCACTGTCCAGAATTGCCTGCTCCAGGCGTTGAAGTTCCGCGTCGGTGGTCGCCTGGATTTCCTTCAGGATCTTGATCTTCTCCCGCAATGCCTCCAGGTGCGCCACAATGCGGCGTTGCTCGTCGAGGGGTGGAAGGGGGATGAGCGCTTCATACACGTCTCTATCCGTAACTGCCGGGTAGCTCGCACCTCTCATGTTGTTGTCTGAGAGTTGCGCAACCACAAGATCCGACCGGCATAGATAAAACAAGAAGCCGGGTTCTACGACACGGCGGTTAGCCCGCAGCACGCAGAAGCCAGTTGAACAGATTTGGCCGTCGATTTCGGGACCAACAATAGCTACCTTCTTAAGGTAAGGGCGAGTCGTAGCGAAGATAACGTCACCGCTATGTATCACCTTCCGCGCTCGGCTAGGGGCGTCTTGTCCGAGAAGCTCCCTTGGGGAGACTATCTTTCCCTCAGCATTGTCCACGGCAGAGATATCGACGTAGATGAAGGGCGCTGAAGAATCTTTGGTCGGATCTCGCCTTTCTGTAGGTAGGCACACCTCCCCCAGCCGCACCCACCGCCAGCCGGGAGGCGGTTCGGCACCGGGGCGGGGGAAGGTCTCGGCAAGGGTGGATTGCCACAGGCGCTCGGCGTCCTCCTTGGCCTGCTGCCGCAGCCGCTTCGCCTCCCGCACCCGCTCAATCAACTCCTCGACCCGTGCAACAATGCGGCGTTGCTCCTCGATGGGTGGGAGGGGGATGGGATGTTGCTGGAGAAACTTCTTCGGAACCCGTTGCTGACCAACTCCACCACGAAATGAATCTTTGGCCGCCTTACGGAAACGCTCTTGTCTGATGAAAAGCCAAATCCACTCTGGAATAACGGAACCACCCGGGCGCAGCACATGGAATTCAGTGGAACCGAAACCAAAACCGTTGAGCGATCCCCGTACAATGGCAGCTTTTCCGTTTTCCATACACGGCGTGATTTTCGCAAAAAGGACGTCTCCTTCCTCGAAATATGTATACCCTTTCTGGACTTGCTTGAAGGGACGTACTTCGGGGGTAGCAATTGTGCCGGCTTGGTCGTCAACAGCGGTCATTGGCACAAACGTAGTTGGTTCATTTGGATCAACATAAAGCCGTGGCCGTCGAGGATTGATTTCGCATGCCTCCCCCAACCGCACCCAGCGCCAGCTTTCGGGGAGTTTGTAGGGTCCCTCAGTCATGGGCAGCCACCTCCCCGTTGTTGTTGCCGAGGAGTTCGCTCAGCTCATCCACGATACTCAGGATCTCCCGCTCGCGCTCAAGGAGGCCCGCCACGATCTCCACCGGCGAGGGAAGTACTTCGGCCTCCTTGCGGTTCGGGTTGCGGGCGGTGAGGTCGTAGCCGCGCTCTTTGACTTCCTCAGCAGGAACGATCCAGGAACGCTCGGAAAGGCAGGCCTCGCGTGGGCCCATGCCTTTGCGATAAGCGTCCCATGCTTTCCAAAGCCGGCGTGCCTCTTCAAAGTGTTCATCCTGTATAGGGCTTCCCTTACTGAACTTTTTCAAGCCCTCCGCCAGAGGCAGTTCGTAATACCAGATCTCGGTAGTCGGTCCGGGCCGCTCGAAGAACAGGAGCGCTGTTTTGACATCAGAATAGGGTGCAAAGGTGCCAGGCGGGAGGCTCACCACAGTGTGAAGGTTGAACTGATCCAAGAGATCCCGCTTGACGTCGGCAAAAGCGCCCCCTCGAAAGAGTGTCCCCTCGGGTACGACCATTCCGCAGCGGGCACCGTTCAAGGGCTTGAGCTTCTTCATTATGTGCTGGAGAAAGAGGAGCTCAGTAGCCATAGCCTGTACCGGGAAGTTGGCCTGGATGTGCGGCCCTTCTTTGCCACCAAATGGTGGATTGGTGAGTACCACATCGTAGCGCTCGGTGACGTTCCGGATATTCTCTTCGAGGGTATTACGCCGCATCACGTGGGGCGCGGTCACGCCGTGAAGCACCATGTTCATCAGGCCTAGGAGGGCCGGCAAAGGCTTCTTCTCCTGGCCAAAGAAGGTTTTTTCCTGCAGTGTCCTGTGGTCTTCCAGGGTACGCTCGGATTTTATCATGAAGAGGTAGGCCTGAGCCAGGAAACCACAGGTGCCACAGGCAGGGTCGTAAACGGTCTCACCGATCTTGGGGGCAACGAGCTCCACCATAAAGCGCACCACCGGTCTCGGCGTATAGAACTCGCCAGCCAGCCGGTTCTCGTTGCCCAGACGGCGGAGCAGCTCTTCATACACCTGGGAGACGGTAAAAATGTCGTCCTGACTGTGGAAATCAATGCCATTGATGATGGTCAAGACATCCTTGAGGTTATAACCCGAGGCACAAACAATAACGTTGCGCTCGGCAAACACGCTGCGAATCGTCTCGCGGAGCGGATCGCCTCCTAGACTCTGAAGGTAGGGAATCAACCGGCCACGCACAAACTCCAGCAAACGATCAGCGGGCCAATCTTTCGTAGCCCACGCGCCCCAGCGCAGGTCGCCATCCAGAATGCGGGTGTAGGGACGGCCGGCAAGCTTTGCTTGAGTCTCCCACTCCTCTTCCTGGGCGTCCAAGAACCGCAGGAAGAGCAGCCAGGCCAGATGTTCGATGTATTCCATGACGCCGCCGCAGTTGTTGTCGCGGCGCAAGATGTCGCAGGCCCGCCAGATTTCGTTGGCAAGGGATTCCCGAGTTTGAGGCCCGTTCATGCTGTTACCTCCTCAGCGTAGATTCGTTTTTGCATTTCCTTCAGAGACTGACCGAGTAACTCTGTACCGCCGAACCACCCACTAATCTTGGTGGAACCGCCCCACTCTCGGAAGGGTGAGACCTCGAAAATTTCCGGCTCAAGCTGCTCGATGCCGCCAATGCGGTATTTGTCGAGAAGCTCCAGGATGACCTTGCGAGCATCTTCCTTGTGACCGGCAACGAAGGCCTGCTCACGGTTTCGGAACCCGGCGGCCCGCTCGCTGCGGGTGCGGATAGGGCTGCCGAAGGCGATATGGCAGAGAAGGTCGAAGGCGTCTGCTTCGGGCTGGCCAAGGACTTCGGCGAGCACCTCAGGATGGATGCTGGAACGGCGCAGCTCTTCCAGGAAAGCGCGGCGGCGCGTGCTATCCACCCAGATGTCTCGCAGGGCTGTGCGGCTGTCGGCAGACCGCAGAATGCGGCGTTTGGTGTAGTCGCGGTATTGCTCGAGCGTGAGCTGCTCGCCTGTAGACTCGATCAGGAATATCGCTTCATCGGCAATGCTCACCTCGAGACCTTCCACTCGAATCCTTCCGCCCTTTTTCCTTGCCGGCTTGAGGCCAACAGCTTCCTGAATCGTCTGGTCTGTCAATGTTTCCACGCCGATGGTGCGGCTCACAAAACCCTTGGCACTCACCATGAGCTGGAGGTTGCCGGCGGGAAGGCGGTCAAAACGGAAACGGCCATTTTCGTCGGTCTGGATCGGGCCTCGCTGGCTGTTGGGACCGGTTCGGACGCTAACTCGTGCGCCGACAATTAGGTCGTTTGTGTCGGCATGAAATACGACCCCCTCTAAGACGGCAGTCTGTGGGCCATTAGGCGGCTCCGGCGGCGGCACCGGAGGACGATCCCATTCATCAAAGAGGCGGGTCGCGCCCGTGTAGTCGATAATGCGGAACCAGTACTTGTCAGTGGCGGAATCCAGGCGACTGCCGCGTCCGATGATTTGCTTGAACAGAATGGGCGAAGACAGCGTCTTCATGAACACGATATTGCGGCACGAAGGGACATCGACACCCGTCGAGAGAAGTTCCGCCGTCGTCGCCACAACCGGGGCAAGTTTGTCCGAGTCGGCGAAGGCCTCCAGCCAACGGCGACCTTCTTCACCTTCCTCAGAGATGATGGGGACGGCGTAGTTGTCGAGCCCCGTTTCGGGTCCAAATTCGTCCTGGAGCAGGCGGGCTACCAGCCGTGCATGTTCCATGTCCACGCAGAAGACCATGGTTTTTTCCCTCGCACCGAAGCGGCGCAGGAGCCCTGCCAGATGGTGCACCATCTCCCGGGTCCGGTCTGGAAGAGTGATCTCTCTTTCGAACTGGGGCGTGGTGTAGACCTCGCGCGGCTCCACCTCTTCGGGGATGAAGACCTCCGCTCCCTGTTCTACAGCCTCATGCAGATGCAACCCAGTCGCGTCAACAGTCGTTCGCACGCGATGCACCTTGTAAGTGGCCAGGAAGCCGTCTTCGATACCTTGTCCCAAGCTGTATTGATACGCTGGTGGCCTCCAGGTGCCCCGGTCCAGGTCGTCCGCGTCAATGGCAACCGCGGGTTCTTCGGCGCAGAAGTAAGCGTAGGTGTCCACATTTTCGTCCTGTTTGGGCGTGGCAGTCATGCCGAGTTGCATGGCGGTGCCGAAGTGATCGAGGATCTCCCGCCAGGTCCCAAAACCCGAACGGTGGCACTCGTCGATGATAACGAGGTCAAAGAAGTCTCGCGGAAATTTCTCGAAGAGGCGTTTACCCGCCTCATCCGGGCTCCACAGCGTCTGATAGATCCCGAAGTAGAGGTCCCGCGTCAAGTTGGCCGGATGCCCTTCGATCTTGAAGCGCGGCTCGCTCGTTCCGTCGGCGAACGGTGCGAAGGTATTGTATGCCTGGTCGCGCAGCACGACGCGATCCGCCAGAAAGAGAATACGTCCAGGACGGTCGGGATGCCGACGCGAGAGCCAGCCCGATTTAACGAGCTTCCAAACGATCTGGAAGGCGACAAAGGTCTTACCGGTTCCGGTTGCCATTGTCAAGAGGATGCGCTTTTGGCCTCGCATAATGCGCTTGATGACTTCGCGGATAGCCACTTCTTGGAAGTAGAATGGCACTTTCCCGCACAAGCTTTCCGGGCAGTATGGGTGAAGGAGCGGATTGTTCCGCTTACCTACGTCGTATTCCCCTTGGCGCTCGGCGACGCGTAACGCAGCTGGACTTCCCTGATTCTGCTGCCATCTCTCCCACAGCTCACCGGAAGTCGGAAATCGGTCAAGAACTCGGCTTGAATTCGTAAAGAAGTCGAATTCGATGATCTGATGACCATTTGTGGCGTAAGCGAACGCGAGCCCAAGCTCCCTGGCATAGCGTTTGGCTTGTTCAAGCCCAGCCTCGGCCGCTTCTGCCTCGGACTTCGCTTCGACAACAGCGACGGGAAAAGAATCGGAAAGGCGCAAAAGATAGTCCACCTTGCGGGCCTCGCCCCTGCGAACCCGATCGCCCACCAGGATAACGCGCCCATGAGTATACTGCTGGTCCCGCTGGTAGTAGTACTCCCTTGTGATTTGCGTATCGGCCCAGCCTGCAGCTTTCAGTTTCGGGTCGATGAGCGTTGCACGTGTGTCCGCTTCGTTTTTCATGCGGTAGCCTCCACTTCGGGAAAGAGAGCGTCTCCCGGCTTCAATCCCTTTAGATTCCCTCCCTTTAGCCAGTCCTGAAAAGTCAAAAGTCTTTCAGCCATTTAGGTCACTTCCTGATACAGGTTGTTTTGTAAAAGATATCCCACCGTAGAAGCGTGCCATCGGTCGCCTTGCTTGGTAGGGGTCCTAGTCCGTTCAGTTCGCCGGCGATCTTCCTCAAACTCCAGCCAGCCTGTCTCCAGGCGAATATTTGTACTATGGTCTCCCGCTCCTGCGCATTTTATAACAAAACACATCCTACCTGATTAAAGCCATAGGAAGTAGGAGCATAAGACTCTCGTTGAACCTTTTTATGGATTCCGGGTCGGGGGGCTGTCTTCTCTGCTTTCAGATTTCTTTTTAGTTCGGCGAAACCGGCCCATGGCTGTTGCTGTATTCAAGTTTTGCTCACCCATATCCATCATGTTAAGAAGTTACAGGCCCCATTCCACGCCTTGGTCTAGTACAAGACGCCTTTGGCATCCAGAAAATCTGGTTTAGTTTCAGAACTACTACGTGTTTACCACTCTCGCGAACCACCAGTTGTAACAACATCTCTCCGTTAGACTTGGTGGTCAATGGCTTGCCTACCGAAACTCAGCTTTACCGGGTTACCTCTACTATTCCCAGCCCCGTCATTCTGCAGTAGACTGGAAATCTTTCTTCCCGGGTCGCCAGGGATACTCCGTCTCCGACTTGTTCTCGGTGGAAACTCTAACGTCGCAGACGGCTTTCTCCATTATTTAACCTGTCCTTGCTTTATCTGTTCTAATTTTACTTTACGTATCCTGTCTCGTCAATACTTTCCTATATTCTGTGGGCTGTACAAAACGGCTCTCTTTAGTAGATCGTAAGTGCAAATCGCCTTTGTAACAATTTCACCCTGGTTTTTGGAGGTTGCTACTTTTTCTGCCGACATCACGACGGGCTCCATCTCTTTCTTCCTGTGATAGTTTCCTTGGTAGAGAGTGATAGAAATACGCATATAGCAAAATTCAAACTTAAAACCAGGATAAGAAACGATAATGGTAAAACAATTAAAAAAGTGTATGAAAGGCCAGAAACGCCATATCAAAGATTGTTTGAGAGTGAGCAGTTGGAAGAAGAACAAAAAGAAAAACTGAGAGAAATCTACAAGAGCCTAAACATGGTAAAATTGAGAGAAGAGATAGAAAGACTTACGAAAGAATTATACCACATGCAAGAGAGAAATGGTAAGGACAATTTCAGCGATAGAAATATGATCCAACCAGTATCATATTTCGATAACATATAATTATGAGGTAACACGGTGTTATAATATATATAGTTTATCATATTCATATAGTGCCCAATATGATTAAAAGCGGCTTTCATCTCTCCAATGATCTGGAGAGGTGGCGTATATCCTAAGCAACGATTAATCTCGAGAGGGGGGAATAGGAGTGGCGAAAGGCACAAGTTCCAAAAAGGAATTTAAGATGAGTAGACTTCTGTTACTTGGATTTGGTTTTCTCGGAATCAGCATAGTCTGGCCGTTGTACAATGCCTACGTACCGATATTTTTGAAGGACTTTAACCTGTCTTCAACGGCGATAGGATTTGTTATGACGATCGACAA
>Ga0208198_1003539_pt1 | contig 10556 bp, 12 predicted proteins | sample AD_JPNTR2_MetaG_FD_184446 | JGI IMG/M metagenome (GOLD analysis project Ga0208198, IMG submission 184446) | Active sludge microbial communities of municipal wastewater-treating anaerobic digesters from Japan - AD_JPNTR2_MetaG (SPAdes) (version 2) | ecosystem: Engineered > Bioreactor > Anaerobic... | reverse complement strand
CGCTGGGAAAGCCATAGTGATGATTAACGGGGATTTATTGCCTCTTTACGTAGGCGAACATGCGTTTGTTACATTGGCCTACGAAGAAGGAACCGTAGTCACTTTAGAGGGGAGCTATTACCTTTCTGTACCCATGTGGTCAACAGTTTCCACCGTAACGGGCAGCATCATCTTACCCTCGGTGACTACAAGTTCCTTAAGCGCGGACTTACAGTATTCTTTGGATGGTAATGTGGTGGTATTGAGCAATGCGTTTACCACGGGAACAGTTTTGAGAACAGCTTCGGGTGATTTCACAGACGTGAAAATAGCCAACGATGAAGTCATGCTAGCTTTTACACCCACCTCGGTGAGCCAATATAACGTTGCGTTTGGTTGGCGCATATGGACCTTAAAAGCTCCTGAACCTGTAGGTACGTGGTACAAAAGTGACTCTGGTTTTGTTTTCGCTGGGGAAAAGATTTGGGCTTACAAAGATAACGGAGCATGGCTATGGGTGCATCAGCCTCCTGGCAAACTTGTAGATGTTAATGGGGACAACCTAGTGTTTCTGACCGATGATGGAGTGGTATTCTGGGACTACGCCAAAGGCGAGGAAACGTCCAATCCAAGATTTGAAGTGCCTGATTACATACCTTATGTAAAGGGTGAAAAGTATCTCTACTCTTCAGATGGCAACTGGTTCTCCGGTGTGGAAGTGTTGGATTTCTCTTGGAATGAGAAGTGGATTTCCTTTGTGAGTAGCAACCATGATATAATAATTTTAAGAAAATAAAATGGATAGTGAAAGTTATCATTTATTATCGGACATAGTAAAAGCAATTGGTGAAACCATGGGCGGTTGGCCCGTGGTGGTTTTTGTCCGCCCGCAAACTGAGGTGGGGGATGACATACTTGGGTACTTGTTAGGAGCTGTACAAAGAGGTGCGAGTCCTTTAACTCTTTCCCTTTCTGCCACTTCTTTTCGTCCCGAACTGGGTTTACGAGTCGTTGATCATTTATACAGATTAAAGCGCGGATTTAAGTTCGTGGTAAACGGTCCGTGTTTCGGTGGAACTAACCTAGTAGCCTGTGGGGCTGAGACTTTGTGTTTTACACAGACCGGTGAAATGGGCCTTTGGTGGGGTTCAATTAACACACCTTGGAATCCCGTGGATGAAAGTCATCGCTACTTACCTCTGGATGTTGATGTACTCTTAGGTTATCTTGAACTGCTTGAAAGGCATCCTCAGTCGGTGGAACCCATAACCCGCGACGTTAGCCCTTTAGCAGTAAGTGCTGCCTATAACTCTTTTAAAAGAACTGTTGGTGCTTTAGAAGCCTTAGAAAGGATGTCACCGAAGCACAAAGACGCTCTTAGAGCAGTTAGGCAGTCAATTCAGGAAGATTACTCCAGGGCGAGTTTGCCTTGGGGTCCTGGTGTCGCTGCTTCCTTCGGATTTGATGTTCAGACTTTTGATGCTGCGCTGGAAAAGTTGTTCAATGATGTAAATGCAAAGGTGTTCAGTGAAGCATTCGTTCCTCAGAGACAGGGGTCTGCTGAAAACTACAGCGTCACAGTGCCTGACGTTATGATCATTGATTCATCTGCTGTTTTGCTTCATACAACTTACATTGAAGGCATGATCATGGACACAGAAGTGGAAGAGAGGCCTGTTGGAGCAGATTGGCGCACAGTTTTCTTCCGCGGGTAGTAATGGAGGGGGATAGCTTCACATGAATGTGGTTGTGGTGTTACTCTTTTTAGTACTAATAAATGCCTATTTCGCTGCCACTGAGATCTCCGTTGTTTCCACTGATAAAGATGACATTGAAGAGGCATTAGGGCCTAGAGCTGAAAGTGGTCTTGTTAAGAAGTTGTTGGACGATCCTACGTTCTTTTTCTCCTCTGTACAGATTGGTGTAACGTTAGCTGGATTCCTTATGTCGTCCTTTTCTGCTTTGGACTGGGTTGGCCCATTTAGTGAAGCCTTAAGCAGACTAGGTATTCCCAATAGTTCCACATTGGCAGCAGTACTTATCACGGCCTTTGTTTCTTTTATATCTATCATATTTGGTGAACTCATACCAAAATCGCTTGCGGTTAGGTACAGAGACTACTTTGCCCCATGGGCATTAGTTAACTTGGCAAGAACACTTTACATTCTCTATCCTTTTGTATGGTTCTTATCTGTCATACAAAAAGCCGTCTTGAATATGGTTGGTGTGGGAAGTTTAGAATACACCAAGGTCGTTACTGATGAAGAATTGCTAAGAATAGTTGAAAGAGGTAGGTCTGAAGGGCAGTTTCTTCAAGAAGAGGAGGAAATGATTAAGTCGGTACTGGAGTTCAGCGATACTACTGTGCGAGAAATCATGACTCCTCGACTCGCTGTTTTCTGGCTGGACAAGAATGTGGGTGTTAACGAAGCACTTCAACTAATGTTGGACTCTGGCTACTCAAGGGCACTGCTATGTGATGGTTCTTTGGATAACGTTCTTGGAGTCATTCATATTAAAGACTTAATGAAACTACATGTTCAAGGTGATAGTGAAGGAAGCTTGGAAAGCATAAAGAGAGATGTTCTTTTTGTTCCTGAGACAGAGATGATCAACGAGGTTTTCTTCCAAATGAGGCGTTTACGCAACCATTTAGCCGTGGTAGTAGATGAATATGGTGCAGTTGCCGGTGTTGTGAGCTTGGAAGATATCTTGGAAGAGCTCGTGGGTGAAATACGCGATGAGTATGATCAAGAAGAAGAACCCATCCGCATTGTGGAAAAGTCTGAAAACTACGTGAAAGCCATAGTGCTCGGTCATGTTTCATTGGGAGATGTAAATGATGTGTTGGACCTTGATCTTGAAGCAGAAGAGGTAGACACTATCGCTGGATTTGTTCTACTTCAACTTCAGCATTTCCCTGAGGTTGGAGAAAAGTTTCGGCTAGACGGGACAAAGTTTACAGTGCTTTCCGTTACTAACAAGCGCATTGACAAAGTGCTTATCGAACGGGAAATTTCGGAAGAAGATCAGCCTTCTTAAGGGCTTGAAAACCCGTTATCAAAACATATAGTAAGGTAACAGCAACAGCAATTTGATTGTTAAAGACAGAAATCAACACTGCTATGCCAACTAGAGAGTCTTCAGAGAAAGAAAGGGCTAGGGTCAAGGACAAAAAATAATGGGGGTATGAAAGATAGGCAGGCATTGTGCTGTAAGGCATTAAGGTAAAAGTAAAAAGCGTTACCACAAGTGAAATAATAGCGCCTATGAGCATGCGCGTAGGTCTCTGAATCCACAGCAAAACCAATAATCCCAAATCCACAAACTGGAAGTACACACCAGGGTATAGATAACCTAATATTATTAAAGCGAGAGCAACGCAGGTAACAAATTTCTGCCTGTGAAAGCTGTTAAAGGCAGCAACAAAAAACAAAAATGCAAGCCACATAACGAAGTTCATTGTATCATATACACATGACGGTGTTGTCAGAGCTAAAGTTTGACGGATTTGCTGAAAGATGCTACGAAGTCAATAGTGACATTTGGACGTCGAAGGTGTTTCTAGATATTGAGACACTTTCCTTGGTGGGGACACCCTTAACGGTTATTGGCTTACTTCAAGGTGGCGAAAAACCAACAGCTACGCAACTTTTCCTGCTGAAAGAAGAAGGTGAAAGGGAATTACTTTTACGTTTCTTGGAGCTCACAAAGGATGCTGAGGTGGTAACTTACAATGGTGCGAACTTTGATATTCCTTTTATTAATCAAAGGCTTCTTCACCACGGGCTAGGACAGTTTGTCCCAAGAGCTCACGTGGATTTGTATCTCACAGCAAAGCGTAAGTTTCAAGGAAAGCTACCCTCTTTAAAGCAGTCGTATTTGGAGAAACATTTACTTGGCATAGAAAGATCTGACGATGTCCCATCTCGGTTCGTGCCACAATACTACCAAGAGTTCTTGCTTGGTGGGGACTGGGAATGTTTAGAAAAAGTTCTGCGACATAACTACTATGACATCACTGGTTTGGCTAACCTTTATCTGTACGTAGAACAATCTCTATTCTAAGGAGGCTGGGTTTATGGATTTTTTAATGGTTATGCCGTCTTTGGTAATTGCTGTATGGGAGTTCCTGGAATCGAAAGATTATAGGTTCCTGTTTATAGCGGCACTTGGAGCTCTTTGGTTAGTACCTTTTTTTAGGACCACATATTGGATAGGTTTGGTACTTCTTTGTGCTTCCTATTTATCACTTTTTGTACTTTCTAAGAAAAGCATACCCTTGACATTTTGGGTCGGTCTTGTGCTACTAATTGGTTCTACTGCCTTTAGAACTTATCTAGCTGTGGGCGAGCCTGAGAAGCCAAGTTTTTGGTGGCTTTTGCCAGAGAAAATGGCTCAGAGAGGAAGCGACTTTGCCAACAACACAGATCTTACAAGAAACTTGGCTATGTTACTTGACGTAGGAGCTATTACCTTAATAGTGTTCAGTTCTAAATATCTCTCGTCAGTCCTTTCCAGACTATTTTCGGTGTCAGTCATGTATATGTTCATGTTCTTTCTGTGGTATCCCACGTTTGAGGTGCGTTTAACACCTTCCTATCTTGATAGAGTACTCTGGATAATCGGGCTCATACCGGCGGTAGCGTACTTGCTAAGTGTATTAGGCAAATCAGAACCGGTGGAGTCAGATTTTTATTTCTTTTTTCTTGTGGTGTATTCCTTGCTTTTTGCACCACCTCGAGGTGGTAGTTTCGAATTTGCTTTACTAGCGTTGGTTTCATTCCCATGGGCTTTGTTAGGTAATATGGCTATTCCCGCTGTACAAACGGTTGTCTCAAGTGGTCTTCCTCCTTCGGTAGGTTTCCTTTTTAAGACTGCTGGATTGGCTTCTATGTTCATAACGGCATCTACTGTGGCCATAGTGCGGGTCTACATGCTTTTCTTGTTAGTAGGGTTGTGTTACCAGGTCGCGTTGCAGAGTAGTAGAAAAGGTGTTCTGTCCATAATTGTTAGCGCCATTTTGCTATTTAGTGGAATTTTGACTGGTTTTGCATCGAAAATTGCTGTTAATCTCTACGGGGGCAGTGGAGCGTTGTTTGCCATTGAGAACGTTTTTAATGCAACAAATACTTGGGCAAATGTTAAGCTGGACATCATTAACATGCTTATACCATTTGTAATTGCTATCTTAGCCAGCTACGTATTCTTCGGTGAAGGGAGTTAGCTTGTATGTGGAAGATGTTACTTGTATGGCTTTTGTTTGCGTTAGGGGTATTAGTGGTTCATTTCTTTTCCGTGAGATTCATCTTACAGCAGAGGCGAGAAGATGGGAAACTTGTTGGCCGTAGTGATTTTGTTTTTCGAGACAACAAATTTGTTGTAGGTGTTGCTTTTCTGTGGCTAATGCTCTCAAGCATGGCATTTGAAGGGACGTTTGTTTGGGTACTACCCATAAACGTTGTGCTTATTGCCCTTGTTGTTTCCATGAGTTTTGGATTGCTTCTTAAGGACATACACCATACATGGTCTCGCGTATGGACAGTGCTCATACTGGCTTTGTGGGTACTGGGCTACTTGACCGTGTTTGTTACGCTTGATACACTAGATTTCACCCAGCTTGCAGTGCTCGCGGAAAAGGGCTCTCTGCTTTACAAGGTTTTCCCTATACCTATGGCTTTCATGATATTGGCTGTACTTCTTCCTTTTGGCTCTGGTGCTGATTCGCTGTTATGGAGGTCGTTTTTAGTAACATTTTCGTTGCTCCTATGGGTACACACATTCTTCTTTTCACTTCCTTTTGGTATTGCGCTGGTCATTACCTTGGTAGTTTCTGTGATTGGTTCTTTTGTGGGGCATATGCTTCAGAAAATATTGGAAAGTTAGAAAAAGAATAGAGCGCATTGTTGGAGTGCTAGAATATTTTATTGTTATTCCATAGGAGGTGATTACTTTGGCTAAGAGGGGATTGCCTGAAGGGGCTTACAAACTCGAAGAAGGTCAAACGTATGTGCCTTATGTTCCCCCTGAAAAAGTCATGCCTGAATTTACTGTGCTATCCGTAGTGCTTGGAGTTTTGCTCGCTGTTGTTTTTGGAGCTGCTAATGCGTACCTGGGACTTAGGGTAGGGATGACCATTTCCGCTTCGATACCAGCTGCAGTGATTTCCATGGGTATCGTCAGAGGACTTCTCCGCCGAAAATCCATACTGGAAAACAACATGGTTCAAACAATTGCTTCTGCTGGAGAATCTCTTGCTGCAGGCGCCATCTTCACTTTGCCAGCTCTCTTCATGTGGGGGCAAAACCCTAATCCTTGGGTAATGGGATTGATCACATTTGTAGGTGGTACACTAGGCGTTTTATTTATGGTACCTATTAGGAGGTATCTTATCGTAGGTCAGCATGGTGTACTGCCGTATCCAGAAGGAATTGCTTGCGCTGAAGTGCTGGTTGCTGGTGAAGAAGCTGGAACAGGTGCTTACTATCTTACTGTGGGTGGTTTGCTTGGATTCATCTACAAGTACCTAGGTGACGGGATGAAACTATTCCCTACAGAAATAGAATGGGCTCTACCTGGTATCAAGAATGCTGCCATTGGCATTGATGTGCTTCCATCATTACTCGGTGTTGGTTTCATTGTAGGCCCGAAAATCTCATCCTACATGTTTGCAGGTGCTATCTTTGGTTGGCTCATGATTATTCCACTGGTAACTTTCTTCGGTGAGTCTGTGACAGTGTCGCTATTCCCCAGTACTACACCTCTTGGTGAAATGGACTACTGGGATCTCTGGGCCAACTACCTAAGGTACATTGGCGCCGGCGCAATGCTATGTGGTGGTTTAATTAGTCTGATTAAGGAACTACCAATCATGTTCAGCTCATTTAGAGAAGCCATGCGAGGTTATGGTGCTCGGGCTGCTGCAAAGTTGAGAACTGATATGGATCTAAGCCCAACGGTTTTGATAGTAGGCATCGTAGCCATGATTGTGCTCATGGTTTTACTCCCACAAATCCCGGTAGGATGGCTTGGGGCTTTGCTGATTGCTGTTTTTGGTTTCTTCTTTGTTACCGTTAGCTCACGCCTAGTCGGTATGGTTGGTAGTTCTTCTAATCCTGTCTCTGGAATGACCATTGCCACGGTTTTGCTTGCTGCTATTGTAATGAGGGCGACGGGTTGGTCTGGGATGACGGGTATGGTAGCGGCGTTAGCAGTTGGTGCGGTGGTATGCACTGCGGCTGCAATAGCTGGTGATACTTCACAGGACCTAAAGACGGGTTATCTGGTGGGGGCTACTCCTTGGCGCCAGCAGGTCGGCGAGCTCATAGGTGTCGTCGCTTCTGCTTCTGTTATCGGGTTCACGCTTATCATCTTGAATGAAGCCTGGGGGTTTGGTTCTGCAGAGGTTCCTGCACCGCAGGCTACACTCATGAAGATGATCATAGAGGGTGTTTTTAGCGCTAACTTACCTTGGATTTTGGTGATATTGGGTATAGTTTTTGCTGTCGTTCTAGAAATTTTGCAGATACCCATACTACCTGTAGCCATTGGACTTTACTTACCTATTCACCTGTCTACGCCAATAATGGTGGGAGGATTAATTAGAGGCATTCTTGAGCGAGTAACCCGCAAGAAACCCGAGGAACAGAAAGAGAAGATCGAAGTTGGTGTACTCTACAGTTCTGGACTAATTGCAGGAGAAGCGATCATGGGATTGATTCTGGCACTGCTTGCTTACTTAGGTATAAAAGTGGCTTTGTTTGAAGAACCGTTGTGGTCTTCTTGGGGGGCATTAGCTATATTTGCTGTGCTTGTGGTAACACTTATCTACTATGCGTTTAGAAAGCCAAGAAATAGTGAACAATAAAAGTTGAATCGAGGGAGTGGAGATACTCCACTCCCTCGACTATCTATAAAAGAGAGGTCAGGAAAATAGTGGCTAGGAGCCAAAATGCTCTGGATATGATTCCCATTAGAAGGCCGCATGTAAAGTGGGACTACGAAGGTAATTTAATAAAGCTTAAAATTTACAGAAATCATTGGTACGACAAGATCCTGCACAGGGTTTTTAAAACGCCCTTAGAAATTACCATTGACTTAGATGAGATAGGTTCGACGGTATGGCAACTAATCGACGGGGAGACTACTATTCGACAAATAGGGGAAAAACTGCAGGAGCAGATGGGAGAAATGGTTGAGCCAACCTACGCTCGTCTTTCCATGTTCATGCGCTACCTTTACAACGCGGATCTAATCTATTACCGGAAGGTCAAGCGGTGAACGTAAATGGGTGAAGTTCTAGTAGCCATCATCTTAACGGCAATGGTAGGCGTGTTGGTTTTTATTTGGGGAATCAGAAAGGAGCAAACGCTTCCAGAAACCCTTACTCAGCAGCTCATGGCCAAATCAAGGGCGGTTTTGATTGGTAAACTTCGCAAACAAGGGGAAGCCACCTTTGAAGAGATGGGAACTTGGCTGGATGGCTTGGTTGTAGGTCCTCTATGGAGCAGTCGACGTTTAAAGGTAAGTGATCCAGAAAAATTTCTTGAGGCTTTGATACCAGTTTTAGTTGAGCAGGGAGATATCGAGGAAATAAGAAGAGAGGGGCGCAGATTTTATCGCTTAAAGAATAGAAAATAGGTTGTTGTGGTATATACTATTATGGTATACTAATGTATAGTATTGACTTGTTTTACCAAAACTGGTTATACTTAACAATGCCTGCCTAACGAGTTAGGCACGGTGAGGCGCAGCGCGGGAGCGATGCGCTATGGAGCAGAACACCGAAAGGTGAAAAACCGGGGACAGGAAGAAGAGGAAGAAGCGGTCGGAAACGACAAAGCGTATCCAAAAGGATACAGTGAATCAAATAGAGTAGGGATTAGACCTAAAGGGAAAAGTATATGAAGTAGAGATACACATATATATATCACGGAGGGTTTGATCCCGGCTCAGGACGAACGCTGGCGGCGTGCCTAATGCATGCAAGTCGAGCGGGCTACGATCTTCGGATTGTAGCTTAGCGGCGAACGGGTGAGTAACACGTAGGTAATCTACCCTTCAGAGGAGGACAACCTCAGGAAACTGAGGCTAAACCTTCATACGTTCACTGGTAGGGATACTGGTGAAGAAAGAGTTACCTTAGTGGTAGCTGCTGAAGGATGAGCCTGCGGCCCATCAGGTAGTTGGTGAGGTAACGGCTCACCAAGCCGAAGACGGGTAACCGGTCTGAGAGGATGTCCGGTCACACTGGGACTGAGACACGGCCCAGACTCCTACGGGAGGCAGCAGCAGGGAATCTTGGGCAATGGGCGAAAGCCTGACCCAGCGACGCCGCGTGGAGGAAGAAGTCCTTCGGGGCGTAAACTCCTGGACTGGGGGACGAGGAAGGACGGTACCCCAGTAGAAAGGGACGGCTAACTACGTGCCAGCAGCCGCGGTAAAACGTAGGTCCCGAGCGTTGTTCGGATTCACTGGGTGTAAAGGGCGCGTAGGTGGTTGTCTGTGTCTCATGTGAAAACTCAGGGCTCAACTCTGAGATTGCGTGGGAAACTAGGCAGCTAGAGGACGGTAGAGGGGAGTGGAATTCCCGGTGTAGCGGTAAAATGCGTAGATATCGGGAGGAACACCGGTGGCGAAGGCGGCTCTCTGGGCCGATCCTGACGCTGAGGCGCGAAAGCTAGGGGAGCGAACCGGATTAGATACCCGGGTAGTCCTAGCCGTAAACGATGGGTGCTAGGTGTTGGGGGGTAAAGACCCTTCAGTGCCGAAGCCAACGCGATAAGCATCCCACCTGGGGAGTACGGCCGCAAGGTTGAAACTCAAAGGAATTGGCGGGGGTCCGCACAAGCGGCGGAGCATGTGGTTTAATTCGATGCTGCCCGAAGAACCTTACCAGGGTTTGACATGCTGGTGGTAGGAACCTGAAAGGGGGACGACCCAACCGTAAGGGAGGGAGCCAGCACAGGTGTTGCATGGCTGTCGTCAGCTCGTGCCGTGAGGTGTCGGCTTAAGTGCCGTAACGAGCGCAACCCTCATCCCTAATTGCTCCTGGCAGATAAAAGGGTCAGAGCACAATAGGGAGACCGCTGGCGAAGAGCCAGAGGAAGGGGAGGATGACGTCAAGTCAGCATGGCCTTTATGCCCTGGGCTACACACATGCTACAATGCAGGGTACAACGGGAAGCGAAGCCGCGAGGTGGAGCAAATCCCCAAAAGCCCTGCTCAGTTCGGATCGCACGCTGCAATTCGCGTGCGTGAAGTCGGAGTCGCTAGTAACCGTGGATCAGCAAAGCCGCGGTGAATACGTTCTCGGGCCTTGCACACACCGCCCGTCAAGCCACCCGAGTCGGGTTCACCAGAAGGCCGGTAACCGAAGAGGGCCGGACGACGGTGTGCCTGGTAAGGAGGGCTAAGTCGTAACAAGGTAGCTGTACCGGAAGGTGCGGCTGGATCACCTCCTTTCTAAGGAGAATTGAAACAAAGAAACTCCTTTTTCTTCTCCTTTCTTCCTGATCCCGGTTTGATGGATGGGCCCTTAGCTCAGTAGGTTAGAGCGTGCCCCTGATAAGGGCAAG
>Ga0208198_1003537_pt1 | contig 10558 bp, 4 predicted proteins | sample AD_JPNTR2_MetaG_FD_184446 | JGI IMG/M metagenome (GOLD analysis project Ga0208198, IMG submission 184446) | Active sludge microbial communities of municipal wastewater-treating anaerobic digesters from Japan - AD_JPNTR2_MetaG (SPAdes) (version 2) | ecosystem: Engineered > Bioreactor > Anaerobic >... | reverse complement strand
CGGCCATGTCTTGGTGCGCAACTTCACCACCTTCGCGGTGCGCGACGGCGAGCAACCACGTCAGGCGCGCCTCATGCGCGATGGCGCGACGGTGCAGGTGGTGCGCGTCGCGCCCAAGGCGTTCACAGCGTCAGCATGGTCGATGAAGCAGTGGGATGTGTTTGACGGACTTAAGGTCAACGGCGCGGGCAAAGGCTTTTTCGAGTACCGGTTGCCATGGCCTGCGGGTCTGCGCGCCGAAGGTGTGAGCAGTGCGGTGTTTATGGCGGAACTCTCGGCCAAGCGTCTGAATGGCAAGGATACAGCGGGTGCCGCCAACATGGATGGCGACTACATGCGCGGTTTGGGCACGCACGACCCGAGCCGCAACCCCAACTCGTATCCGATGACCGACACATATCGCTATGCGGGCGCGGTCCGCGTGAGCGCAGGCGGTCGCGTGGTCGGGTTTGTCGATCTGCCGGATGATCCAGCCGACCACCGCGGGATTCTTTCGTGGCAGGCGCAGAAGCAGGACGGGACACTTTCGGAGGCTGGCTCCTACGGCTATCTGGTCTCCGTGGCGATCCCGCAAGCGCTGTTGGCGCAGGCGGCAAAAGAGGGACACCTGACCGTACGGATTGAGGCGGACGAAGCACTGGCGTCAGGACTCGCGGTGTACGGCGAGCGCTTCGGGCGCTATCCGTTGGACCCGAGCCTCGTGCTGACGCTGCGAGGCGGTCAGCCGTAAGTTGTGGTTGCGTATAACAGGGCAATTACGTTTGCGTCTTTTGGTGGCGGTCAATTTTGGGTAGTGTTGTCCGGCGTGGTTGGGTGTGCACACGAGAAAAAGGGAGAGGTTAACATGAGACTGACAAGCCGACTTTTTCAGCGAATTGCCTTTGCGGTGGTTCTGGGTGTCTTTGGGGCATGGGCCCAGACGGATGGTGTTTGGCTGGGTGTTACTCCGCAGTGGTCGAATCCCGCAAACTGGGAGAATGGGGTTGTGCCGGGTAATGGTGGAAGTGCAGTCTTCAAGGGTGACGTCGGGGTCTCGCTATCGGTGAGCAACGATGTGCCGGGGCTGGTGCTCGGTGGGCTCAGTTTCAGTAGCAATGTGACCTGGGTGCTTCAGTCTGGGTATCCGATTACGCTTGCGGCCGATGTTGGCACGACCAACACGGTGCATGTTGAGCGGAACCATGTGGATCTCCGCAGTCTGATCGGCCCCGGCGCAGGCGTTTTGCGCAAGACCGGCGCCGGGTATCTGAACTTCACCAATACCGCGAGCCCCTTCAACGGTTCATGGCTGGTGGAGCAGGATCGTCTGGAGATCAAGACCGGCACCTCGCTGGTCGCTGAACCTGCGGTCTACCGGTCGGATGCGTTGATCATGAACGGCGGCGCGATCAAGAACAATGACTCGTCGCCGGTCTTTCCGCCGACGCTGGGCATCACGCTGTTGGAACGCGGCGGTTCCTTCGCGATCGGCTGGCACGAGAGCCGGACCCTGACCTTCGCCAGCCCCATCACCGGCCCCGGCGCGCTTTTCCTGAGCCAGAACAACGGGCGCTTCCTGTTGTCCAATCCAACCAACGACTATGCCGGCGGTACGGTCGTGGGCACCAACGGCCCCGGATATCACATCAGTGGCGCACCGTACAATTTGGCCTACTTGCAGCTTGCAGCCGACGGCGTGCTGCCCTACGGCGTCGGCAAAGGCGGACTCACGGTGGACGGTGCCTGGCGCGGTGTGGTCGATCTGGCTGGCACCAGCAACCGGGTGACCGAACTGGTCGTGACCGCAGGTGGGATTGTCACCAATCGCGTGCCGACCGACGGTGCGCTCTATGCCGACGCGCTGGCGCTGCGCGGCGCGCTGGCGTTCGGCACGCGCGTGGTCTGGTGTGGCGGTGCGTTCGAGGTGCAGATGGCCGACGGCGCGGGCGCGGGCACGGTGGCGATTCCCGAGGGTGCGACGCTCACCGTGACGAATCGGCAGGCGCTGGGCGGCGCGTCGCTGCTGCTCGACGGCAGCGCGCTGGCACTCTATGAAGAGACGGCGGCGGAGCGTGCCTTCTCAACCAACAGCGGCGCGATCTGCGTCGGCCCCGGCGGCGGCACGGTCACTCTCTCCGGCCGTACGCCGCTCCCCGTTTTCGCGGTGCTCGGCGGCGTGATTGCGTCGGACGACAATCTGACGGATGCCGCGCTGGCGGTCAACACGTCGGTCGCGGTCGGTTCGGACGGCGCCGTGCCCGCATTGTTCGACGCCGCGGTGACGGTGCCGGAAGGTGAAACCATCTTGTTCCGCGATTCGGTCTGGCTCCGACGTCTGCCGGCGTCCGGCACATGGGCGGTGGCGCCGGGGACGGAGGCCGTGCTGGAAGGCGACGCGCTGGCGGGCTTGCAGACGTTCCTCGACGCGGGCAGCGCGCTGCGGGTGGTGGCCGCGAATCTGGCGAGCTTCGACGGCGGCATTACGCTCGGGGCCGGCGAAACGTTGATCTACGACACGCAGGCTGTCGCGGACAATACCGTCTTTGATTCGCCGCTGAACACGTATACCGTCACTCACGCCGTCACGCTGAATGGCGGCACCTTGACTTTTTCAGGGCTGGGGAGTGTGACCCATGCGGGCGTGATCGCGGGCAGCGGTGCGCTGGTCAAGCTGGAGGGCGGCACAGCAGCGCTCACCGGCAACAACACGTTCGCCGGCAGCGTCGCGGTGGATGGCGGCACCTTGCTGGTCGGCAGCGAAAGCGCTTTGGGATCGGCCGGCAACGCGGTTGCGCTCAACGGTGGCCTGCTTCGCACCACGCCGGGTGCCGCTCTGACTCTGCAGCAGGCGGTGTCCCTGGCGGGGGGCGGTTTCTATGTCGACGGCGGGAGCCTGCGTTTGGCCGGCGGCTTAACGGTGGACGGCACCCTTGACAAGCAGGGCAGCGGCGAGCTGATCATTGAAAGCGCCGCGCTGAATGCGCCGGACGGCCTGACCCTGAGCGGCGGCGCGGTGGTGCTCGAGATCGCCGGCGGCATGACTCATACGTTGGAGCGGCTGGCCGGGGCCGGCGACCTGATCGTGCGCGGCGGCGGCCGGCTCTCGGTCAGATCGGTGACCGACCACACCGGTTCGATCGTGTTGGAGAACGGCGTGCTGCTGGAGGAACTGGGTCCTGCCGTCGATCCGGCGCTGTGGCTCGATGCGTCGGCCGCGCAGACGCTGGTGTTCAAAGAGGGAACGGTCGATCAGGTGATCCGCTGGAATGACGTGCGCGACGGCTCGGTCGGTTCGGGCCATCCTTATGCCTGGCTTAATGAGTTCTCGCCGAACCTGAAAGATCCCGGATATAAGACCGCCTTGCCGCCGGTCGTGCTGCCGGGCGCTGTGGAGGGGCTGCCGGCTTTGGATTTCGGTGTTTATCGCAGCGGCCAGTGGCTGGAGTTCGTCCCGGTGGCGAACGCCCGCACCTTCTTCTGGGTGATCGGCTCGCAGAACAGCGGCGGCATGTTGATCGGGTCGCCCAACAAAGCTGGCGTGCGCGGTGACAATATTGACAGGGACTTGCAGGCCTCGGCGCCGATCTTTGGTCCGGGGTCTTGGGTCTCGCCCGAGTTCAGGGAAAGCCAAGTCTGGGTCGACAGGCTTGCTGTCAATCCTACCACCACCGGCTTGAGCGGCGGCTACCAATTGGTCACGGCGCTCACCACTGGCGAAGTGACGGTCAACGGGTTGGCCAAGGACATGCGCACGACATTGACCGGCGGGCACGCTGACGGGGCAAAACGCAGCGGCGGCCAGCGGTTGGCCGAAGTGTTGATCTATGACCGCGTCCTGACCGAGGAGGAGCGGCAGACGGTCGAAATCTATCTCATGCGCAAGTGGCTGGGCGGAGCGGGCGGTACGCGTGCGCGCGCGGCCCGCCTCACGGTGAGCGGCGAGGGCGGCGTGGAGATTCCCCACGCCAATGTGACGGTGCCGTTCGGCCGGATCACCGGCAGCGGCACCTTGGCCAAACTCGGGGCCGGCACGATGTCGGTCGAAGCGCGGAGCTGTTCAGCGGCACGCTGGCGCTGGCCGAGGGCGCGTTCACGGCGGACGGGCTGGCGGCGCAGCTCACGGCGCATGCGGCCACCACCAATCCGGTGCCGGGCGCCGCGTTCTGGGTTGACGCCAATGTGGCCGGCAGCTTCGGCACGGATGCCGCAGGCCGTGTCTATTGGCGCGACGCGCGCTGGGACGGGGCGGGTGACTATATTGTGGCGACGCAGCGCTGGGCGCATGCGCCGGTGTTGCTGCCCAACGAGATCGGTGCGCTCGCCGTGGTGGATTTCGGCGCCACCAACACGCCGACGGTCGACAAGGGCTTGCAGTGGTCGCGCACGCTCAATAACGTGCGCACGGTATTCTGGGTGATCGGCTCGCAGCAGGGCGGCGGGGTGCTGCTCGGCGGCACGCAGAACGAGGATGCCACCGGCGACAATCACTTTGCGCGCGGTCCGGTCGCCAGCGCCGCCACGCCGCTCTTCTGGCAGTATGCGCATGGATCGGTGAAAGGCTGTCCGACCCGCATCGACGGCGTTCCTGTGGACAACACGCAGGCCGGTCTTTCCGGCGGCTATCAGGTGGTGGCGCTGCGCACGACAGGCAATGTTTTGGCTGGACAGTTCGCACGCGACCGCTGGCTCACGGAACGCAGCGGCGGCCAGCGGCTGGGCGAGGTGATTGTCTACACCAATGCGTTGAGCGAGGCCGAGATGGCCCAGGTCGAGGCGTATTTGATGAGCAAGTGGCAGCGTCCTTTCACGCGCGATATCCCTGCGACGCTGGGAGCGCTCACGGTGCCGGCGGAGGACGAGCCGCCGCTGGCCGGAACGCTTCAGGTCGGTGTTCGCGAGCTGAATGTCGGCAGCCTGAGCGGGACCGGCCTGCTGGCCAAGACCGGCGCGGCGGCACTGAGTCTGTTTCAGTTTCAGGATTTCGCGGGATGGCTGGACGTTATCGAGGGGCGCGTGTCACTGGCCGGCTGTACCAAGGTCGAGCGCAACCTCGCTTTCTGGGCGGACGCCAGCCGCGGGCCGTCGCTGGTGTTTCAGCCTGGCTCGCCGAACGCGGTTATCGGCTGGCGTGATGCGCGCGATACCGATCCGGCCGTGACCAATTACCCGTATGCGTTCCTCAATCCGTTCGTGCCCAACAACAAGGCATCGGGCTATCGCACGGCGTTGCCGCCGACACTGGAACCGGCGGCGCTTAACGGTCGTGCGGTACTCGATTTCGGTGCTTGGCGCAGTGGCCAATGGTTGCAAATCACGCCGGTGGAGAATGCGCGCACGATCTTCTGGGTACTGGGGTCGCAACAGGGCGGTGGCCTGTTGATGGGCAGCAGTGCGCACAATCTGATTCGCGGACCGGCGCCGGGCACGCCGGCGATGGATGAGGCTAATGTCACGTGCGATTGTATGATTTGGAATGCCCAATGGAGTGATGACGCAGTGAGGCTTGGCGAGACCTTCACCAACGGCGTGTCTGTCGGCACCGGTACCTCGACGCCGCTCAACGGCGGCTACCAAGTGATTGCTATGCGCACGACGGCGGGACTGAAGATCGACGGTTTGGCCAAAGATATGCGCGTGCTGCCGGACGGACACGCTGACGGGGTGAATCGTAGCGGTGGGCAGAAGCTCGCCGAATTGCTGATCTATGATGACGTGTTGACGGACATTGAGGTGCTGCAGGTCGGAACCTATCTGGCGACCAAGTGGGGGCTGGCATCGGGCGATGGCAGCGGCACCGGTACCGGAGGAGCCTCGGCTGCGCTCATGACCCTGACGTTACGAGAGGGCACCGAGCTACTGTTGGGCGGCGGCGAATACGAGTTGGGTACGTTCGGCGGCGTCGGCGCGGTGTCGGACGGCACACTGACGGTGAATGGCATCAGGCAGGTGTCTTCCGAAAACCCGACGGCCGAGCTGTCACTGGCCGGCCCGCTGACGGTCAACGATAGCGCGACCTGGCATGTGGCCGTTGGTGCGGGCAGTGTTGTACCGTTGCGCACGGCGGGCGGACTCACTTTCATGGGCGGCGGGACTGTAACGATCACGGGTGCGGCCGCGCTGCCGGACGAGCCGGCCCTGCTGGCCGAAGCTGTGGATGGCGCGTCACTGAGCGGGTTCACTGCGGGGGCATGGACCGTGATCGCCGACGACACCGGTCGCCAAATGCGGCTTGTGGCCGATGGCAACGCGGTGTATGTGGTGCCTTCCGGCAGGGGAACGGTGATCCTTGTCCGGTAGTCGGCTACTTACAGTCCCATGTCTTCGTTGACGACCAGCACATGGAGGTCGGTGGCACCCGGCTTGCTGTCGATGATCGTCGTGACATGACAGATGCGGTGCGGCGCGTCGCAGTCGTTGCAGAAACCGGTTGCCGCGCACGGCGTCTCCCGCTCCAGCCGCATGGCGTTGGGCGGCGCGGCCTTGTCCTTGATGCGACGGATGGCGTCCGCGATATCGCCTTCAACGATCTTGTTGCGACCCGCCACCACGATCACCTTCGTGGGGCCGTAGATCATGGCCGCGACGCGGTTGCCGTGACCGTCGATATTGACCAGGCATCCATCCAGCGTCACAGCGTTTGTGCCGCTCAAAAAGAGATCGCAGGTCTGCTGCCGCTTCATGAACGCCACCCGCTGCTCGGGTGTCAGATCCGGGGCACCGTGGTTCAGGATCTCCTTGCCCTGTTCAGCCAGACGTGCGGTGATCTGGAGGTCGGCCACCGAGAGCGACCCGCCGAAGCCGATGCTCTGCGCTGACGCGGCCTCTTTCATGATGTAGTCAGCGGCCTCCTTGGCAGTGGCACAATACACCGCAGTGAAATGTTTCTTGGTCAGGTTATCCACCACCTTGCGGCATTTTTTCTCCGAGGTCCAATTTCTAAGTTCCTGTGTACGAGGTAACATAAGCATATCCTTTCTCTAAAATTGTTAGAACAATTTATGTTATGCCATCCGTTTCATTTTTCGTCAAGGTCAACCACATCCCACTAAGCCAACCCCCCGCGTTTGCGCAGTAGCCATTCGGTCGTCAGCAGCAGTGCCAACAGGAGCAGCACCAGCGGATGGTTCCAGAGTGCGATCTCACGTCGCTCCTGTACCGTGCCCCGACCTTCGCCGAAGGCCTCGGTCAATTCCGTCAGCCGGTCGGGCGTCACCACACGGCCACCGGTGCCTTTCGCCAGCGCCTCTAACGTATCGCGCGATGGACGCACCGTGCCCATTTCGATGGGACGCCGCGAGGCCGTCACCAGAATAGCGGTTTCGATTCGCTCGGGCGCGACCGTATCCAGTCGCACCACCTCAAGGTCGATCGCGCCGGGCTGCGTTTGCGGCGGCAGCGTGGCCTCGTAAAAACCGTGTGAGTCAGCGCGCGGCGTCAGAGCCGTGCGTGTGATTTCGTTCCCATCGGCATTGCGCAACACCGCTTCGAGTCGCGCGTCGGCGACTCCCGAAAAATCTTCATTCAGCACGCGCGCCATCACGATTACCGGATCATCGGGGCCGTACACCAGACGGTCGGTTCCGGCGCGGAAACGCTCGCTTCCGGCACGCAGACGTTCACCCAATCCCCAACGCATGACCTGCCCCCAAAAGCGATGATGGCGCGTGTCGCCCGTACGATATCGCAGACGCCAAGTGCGGTCAAACGCCAGCCCCAACACTTTGCCGCGTCCCACCCGTTGCGACACGATCACGGCGTGGCGCGCGCGATGCTGCATGACGGCTTCCAAATGTTCGGCCGCTTGACGTACATCGGTTAGGACCTGTTCGCGCTCGCCGTCCTCGGGCAGTGCCACGGCCAGAACTTCGGCGCCCTGCTTCGCCGTCACGGGCAGCCGCCAGTCAAACGGCGGCAGTGCGGCCCACACCTCTTCATTTTCGGAGAGACTGCCGGACTGCACCATCACCGGGTGTCTCTGTCCGGTCGGCGTGAGCTGCAATCGGAACGTCGCTTCGGGCCCCTGCCAGTAATCGGCCCGCTCGCGCACTGTGAACGGTGCGAGCGCAGCGAGCGGCGAATCCGGCGCGAAGGCGTGCGGCATGGCCCGCGGTCCACCGATCAGCACCAGCAACGCGCCACGGTCGGCCACACAAGCGCGGATCTCCTCCTGCACCTGCGGCGTCAGCGTCTGCGGGTTCAGGTCGCCCAGAATGATCACGTCAAACGCGCGCCACTCCTCGCGCCCCTTCGGCCAGCCCCCCGACTCGGCGTCGCCGAACTTGCGCCCCGCCGAAGCCGGCGGCAACTCGACCGTCGCCCCGCCGGACACTTGATCGGGCTGAACCAGCCAAGACTGGAGATGCACCGATTTGTCGCGCCCGAAAAAGAGATTGCGCAAATAACGGAACTCCCAGCGCGGCGCGTGATCCACCAGCAGCACATTGATGCGGTCATCGCTGACCGCCACGTCGGCGCGCCAGACGTTGTTGTCGTCAAACAATTCTCCTTCGAGCGTTTCGGCTCGTACTGTATAGCACACTACGCCGTTGGTCGTCGGCTCATGCGCCAACCGGATCTCGCGTTGCCAATCGTCCGACGTAATCTTCCACTCCTGCTCTTCGACCACGTTGGTTTCGCACAGCAGCGCGACCTTGATCGTGCGGCCCGACGCACCGGTCGCCCGCACCGACGCGACCATCCGCACGCGATCTCCGAGGAACACCGATTCCGGCGCGGCCACATCGGCCAGTGCCACATCAAACGGCAACCGCGTGCCGCCGACCATGACGCCGCAAATGGGTGCGCCCTGCGCGCCGAAGCGCCGTGTCACCGGCAACACCGAGGTGTCGGCGTTGTGCAGGCCGTCGCTTATTAGCAACACGCCCGCCAAGTGTTCAGAAGGAATCTCCTTGAGGACGCCTTCCAGCGCGGCTGTGAGGTCGGTCGCGCCTTGGAAGTGACGCTCCGCAAATGACAGCGTGCCAGTCGGGGCCAGACCGGCGTGCAGGTCGGCTTCGGTCGCCCAGGAGAGTCCACGCCCGACAGTAAAGAGGCTCAGATCGTAACGGTTGCCCAGCGTCTCCAGGAACGGCACTCCGGCTGCGACCGGCTGCGTCAACATCGCGCACGCCAGCGCGACGCGCGTGGTTTCGCAAAATACGTTTACCTCCGCACGCGCCGTCTCGGGCAGGGAGTCCCAAAGCGCTCCCGCATCCGTCGCTGCGTTGGTCAGCGCGGCCTGTTGTTCCGCTCCGAGTGCGCCAACATGGGCCGCCCATTGCAACCGCTCAAGCGGTGTCCACTGCCGGTCCGTGAACCGCATCGAGGCCGACCCGTCTACCAGCACGGCGACGCGGCGCGTGATTCGTTTGTCGGTCGAGCGCACCAGCACTGGCTGCATCAGGATCAACGCCGTTACCGCCACTGCCGTGGTGCGCAGCAGCGGGATCAGCTTGCCCAGCCGTGGCGACAGTGCCTGGCGTTCGCGGCGGAAGCAGGCCAGCACGCACTCGACGCCGAGCCCCAGCATCAGGGCGGCGACCCACAGCGGCCACGGACAGGCGTACGTCGCCACGCGGCCGATAAGCTGCAACAGGAACCACGCCGCCGCCACCGCCGCGAACGCGCGCGGCAGAATCACCGCCAGACGCGGCAACCGCGCGCGGAAACGTTCGGTCAGCGTCCGTACGCCGAAGCTGATCGCAATCGCGATCACCATCATCAGCGCCACCAACCACGTGGCGATTTCTGGCGGCAACAGATCTATGCGCACATCATTCATCGTTAACTTTTTTGCGGGGCGTGCTCTGCTCCGCCCACCTCCTCGCCGGTCTTGCGCTGGATGCAGATCCAGCGTGTCAGAAACGCCTCCAGAAGCAGGAGGACGAACAGTACGAATGCCGGGATACGCCACAACTCACGTCCGAAGGTTTTGCCGCGCAGCGCACTCCGCAAGTCATCGAACGAGCGCGCCACGGTGATATCAGCCTGACGCAGGATGATCGCCTGTTCATCCGGGGTCAGCGCGTCGAGGCGGCTCTCGGCGGGGTTTTCAGTCACACAAATCGGGAACGTGTCGTTGGTACTGGCAAGATGCCCCAGCCAACCGGCTGCGGCCGTCGGCACTGCCACCTCGTAGAGGCCCTGCATCAGCGGGCTGTCGGTGCGCAGCGCGAGTCCCTCCTCGCCGCTGCGGATTTTGGCGTACAGGGTACGTCCGCCTGGCGCCCGCACCTGCGTATCCACCGCCTCCGCCCATGAATCAACCGCGCCGCGCACCGGTATCAGCCAGTCACCCGGCAGGCGTGCGCGGGGAAAGCCCGGTCCTTCCATGTCAACCCAAACCCCAGCCTCGCCTTGGTCTTCCGTGAGCAACGCTGTGAGCGGATACCGTTCTCCCGCCGTGAAGGTGCCGCGTAGTTCTTGTTGCTGGTCGAACGAGGCGGTGCTCACCTTGTACGCGCCGATTTTGAGGTTGATGCGATCGTCCGCCCGCACCGTGAAGGTGTATGTCCCGCTCTGGCGCGGCACGAACGAACCGCTCCAGCGCACCGAGAAGTGGTCGGCGGGTAGCCCCTCG
>Ga0208198_1003534_pt1 | contig 10568 bp, 12 predicted proteins | sample AD_JPNTR2_MetaG_FD_184446 | JGI IMG/M metagenome (GOLD analysis project Ga0208198, IMG submission 184446) | Active sludge microbial communities of municipal wastewater-treating anaerobic digesters from Japan - AD_JPNTR2_MetaG (SPAdes) (version 2) | ecosystem: Engineered > Bioreactor > Anaerobic... | reverse complement strand
AAATAGGAAGCAGTTTCCTTTGTAATCAAACAGGGATTGCAGAAAAAGTTTTTAACAACTCTGTTGCCTACATTCAGGGGTGGGCAGAAGTCCTTAAAAAGGACAAAAAACTCATCCTTGAGGCTGCTTCATCTGCTCAGAAGGCGGTAGATTATATCTTAGGGTCTACTGCTAACAATCAGGGAGCTTAAAGGCTCCCTTTTTTTATTGTTATTTATAAACAAAATGTTTATACTAATTATAGTGATTAAGTCCTTTGCTGATTCTGAGACTAAACGGCTTTTTACTACAGGAAAATCGAGACGATTTCCGCCTGATGTTCTGAAACGTGCTATAATGAAACTCACTCAGCTTAACGCTGCAACGGTTATAGATGATTTGCGTATGCCACCTTCTAATCGCCTTGAATTGCTTACAAAGGATAGGGCTGGCCAATGGAGTATTCGCATTAATGACCAATGGAGATTATGTTTTAGATTCGAAAATGGTGAAGCATACGATGTCGAAATCACCGATTACCATTAAGGAGGCATTTATGAAAAACAAACTTCCACCGATTCATCCGGGAGTTTTTTTAAAAGAAATTATCGACGAATTGGGAATATCTCAGGCCGAATTTGCACGGTCTATAGGTATATCTCCTATGAGAATATCTCATATAATTAAAGGACAAAGACCCGTTACCGCTGAGTTGGCTTTGCTTTTTGGTCGTGCCTTTGGGCAATCCCCTCAATACTGGATTAATCTCCAGACAGCTTATGACCTCAAGATTGCCGAACAAAACATAAAAAGTAAACTCACTAAAGTATGTGTATATAATCGTCCTGTCACATCTGCTTCAATATAAACAGACTAACAGATTTATCCCAGCAGTTCCTCTTGCACAGGCTCTAAATCTTCAAATTTAACATTGATTTTTGTGATTTTACCCCATACAGATACTTCTACCGTGCAGGTATTTTTGCCAACTTCTTTTACAATTCCTTTGATGTTCAATCCTTTATAGATACCATTGTTGACTTTAACTACCATTCCCTCTTTAGGGATAAACTTTTCAAACAGGAAAGCCAATGCACCGTAATTTTTAAACATGGGCAGGTAATATTCGTTTTCAGGTATCTTTTCAATTTTTATTCCTGCCTTTAAAAATGCAGGCAATATATTTGTCGGATCTTCATAAACAAAGATATAGTCGCTGTCTTTTGTTTCAACTGTTTCTATATCTTTCATTTTAAGAAACGTCTTTATTTTATTGATTTTTCCCCTCTGTCTTGAATATATGTAATACATTTTCTCCTTTGTTTATATTTTTTATTTACAGATAAAATTTTTTAATTTTGTCTATGGCAATAACTCTCTGCTTTTCTGATAAATCCTCTGGTCGTTCCTTGCCTTTATAAATTCTGTCATCCTTTTTGAAAGTGGTTACCTGCTTGAGAATGTCTTCTTTTTTCTTGCCTGTTTTTTCAGATGCTTTTGTGAGTAATTTTTTTAATTCATCAAGAGGTTCATCGATTCCTGTTTTATTAGCCATACCCTGAGATTCTTTTTCAGGTTCTTTTTCATCAGAGTTGCTATCAACAGTCCCAAATTTTATAAAACAGAGTTCTTTTCTCATATCGATTAGCTTATCTATTACTGCCTTGTTAATTGCTGTATGGACAACAAAGTAGGCATTCTCTCTCAACCCTATGGATATAATTTCTCCTTTAAACCAGATTTTTCTTTTACTGTTATCTGATATAGTAAAAGAAAGCAGTTTCTTTTTCTCTTTTTTCAAATGGTCTATGTTTTTATCTGAATCAGAAACAACAAACCATATAGATAGAGAGTCGCTTAAAATTTTGATATAGGATATATTACCAGCTATTTCCATCATATATAGTATTACTGTAAAATTTATCTATCGCTGGTATGGCAATATCTATAATTTCAGGGTCAAATTGGGTAGATTTGTTATAAACAAGCTCTTTTATTGCTTTTTCTGGCGGTAATGGTCTTTTATATGGTCTTTCCTCAATCATGGCAGAAAAAGAGTCGGCAACAGAGATTATTTTTGATAAAAGCGGTATGTCATTGCCCGATAGACCGAAAGGGTATCCTTTACCGTCAAATCTTTCATGGTGCAGTTCGATAATGTTTGCCTCATCTGAAAAGAGACCGTTGAAATGAGAAAGAATGTTTTTAGCATAAGTAGGGTGTTTGATTATGTATCTGTATTCGTCTCCTGTTAAATTATCTTCACCTTTTAAAAGGATATATTCGGGTAATAAAAGTTTTCCTATATCATGGATTAGCGAGGCGTTGTTCAACAGGTCTTTTACCTGATTATTGAGGTTAATTTCATCGGCAACGGCAAGAGCAAACTTTGTTGTAAAAATAGAATGTTTATAAAGATAAATGTCTTTTTGTTTTAATATCGATAAGAACATTTGAATAACGGCAGTTTTATCGGTTAGAGAGAAAGAGCTATTATTTTGTATGGTTAAATTGAAAATATCAGTTGTTGTGTTAAGCGACATTAATCAGCCTCCTCAAAGTGTTTGTAAAAGTATTACTTTTAAAACAAAAAAAGGGGCATAAAGCCCCTTAGTTGAAAAAGCATAAAATGTAATGAGCTATAGCAGGAACAGAGAAAACAACAATGAAATAATAAATCAGGTCGAGATAGGAGAAAGTGGAATCAGAAGAAGTAGAAAGAGTTGGGACAGGTTTTTGTGCAGGTTTTTCCGATTTTTTAATCTGAGGCGTGGGGGTGAATTTCACCCTTTTTGGTAAACGGGAGCCTGTTAAAGAATCCATTATTATTACCTCCTTTTTTGGGTCCGAAAGCATTTATAAACTTGCTTTCGATTTGAAATTTTTCGTTTAGTTTTTGTAAGCACCTTGCCTTTGCGACCTCAACGAGTTTGTCAAGTGCCTCAATATTAGGAGTTGGCATTAACGCTGGTAAAGTTTCCTCAACTACAACATCCCCAACTATCAACTGCACCCAAACCCCCAAGATTTGTGAATCTGGGGGTGCTACATAGCCAGTAACCGTATACAGCCCTTTCGGGCCATACAACACAAGACCGTAATCCATAATAAACCTCCTTTTTTGTTTTGATTTCACCTTTGCAGGTGGTTATTGTCGGGTGGGAGCTGACCAGCCTTTCGCATGACAATAGTTTTTGGGGACTATACGCCATAAGCCGATTAGCTCTACAGGTAAGATTTCGTGGCCTACAAAACTGTTAGTTATATATATATTACTTTTTTACAATGCAGAATAATAAAAGAAAAATAATAAAATAAAACCCATGAAAAAAAATAAAACGGTGATAAAGGGAATGCAAAAAAATGATTAGGAAAAATATAAAAAAATCCTTGACTTTTTTTAAATAATGACGATAATCTTTATATACAGCAATAAACAAAATACCTCTGGGAGGTCGGTCACAGAAAAAGTAGCCGGTAAACCTCCCTAAATTTTTTTCTAATGAAAAAGAAAGTAGCAATTTTCGTTGATTGGGAAAATATCCGTAAAGGCATATTTGAACAAGCCTCAAAAAAACACAAAATGTATATTAATTATAATAATGTTGATAATGTCTTAAAGTTTATTGAGTTCTTTATAGATAAATCGATTGAAGAAATATATAGAATTTTTATTTATTTGTGCGAGCCATACGGTGGGATTGTAGATGGGATTGATTATAAAACTACGCCTATTTATAACCATTCAATAAAAACTTTATCGAAAAGATTCAGTCTAAAGATTATATCGCTTTAAGAAAAGGTAAAATTCAATACAGAGGTCTTGATAAAAATAATCAGCCAATTTTTGACCAAAAACAAGTTGATATGCTGCTTGGGTTAGATATAGCCCATGTAGCCTATAATAAACTTGTAGATAGGGTTATGATTTTTTCATGCGACTTAGACGTAATTCCCGCCATGAAGGTTGCAAGAATTAACGGTTTGCAGGTAATATGGGCCTGCTGTCCTGATATAGTTCAAACATCAAATGAGATTAAAAGACATTCGGATTTTGTTAGAGAAAAAGATTTTTTAAAGATTTTTCTTTTTAATCACCAATAATATTTTTTTCTTTACAAAGTTTTTTACAGATTTTATCTTAAATAAATCCTCCCCATGCAGCAGATGCTCATGGCTCCCTTTGGGTTGCGACCCAGAGGTTTTTTATTCTTCTTCAAATTTTATTTCCAATTTCTTCTTTAAAACCTTTGAAGGGATAACTTCTCCCAATTCTTCATTTAGTTTTTTTATTTCTTGAGTTTTTTCTGAAATTAATTTAAATATTTTTTCTTTTTTCTTTCTGTAAAAAGAAGTTATTTCGTTTTGTTCTTCTAAATTTAAAGAAGGTATAGGGATCCTTTTAATATCCCTCTGGGAGATATTTTTTTGTGTTTTCCCAGTTCCAAAAACATCAAAATATTTTTTCATTATTTTTGAATTTAAGAAAAATTCTAAAAATTCAGGGTTTATTTTTGATTCATCGACTTTAACAATTATTAAATAACCTGAAGGAATAAAGATTGTTTCTTCTTCATCTATGTCAAAAACTTTTGATATACCTACAGTTCCAGAACGAGTTATTATAATTTCATTTTTTTCTAGTTTAAATTTGCTCAACTTTTCGCCTGTTTTTACCATTAAATTTATTACTTCGTCTATTACAAAACCTTCTTCTTTAATATTATTAACAGTAATATATTTATAATCTGTTTCTATCGTAGAACCGTTAGCGTCCACAGAATATGATTCTCTTTGAACATCCTTTCCATTTCTAATATCTAGAATTACCTCTCTAAGAAGAATTGGTTTTTTCTTATAATTGGACAATATTAGTGGTTCTTCAAATATTTTATATCTATAAAAGCGATGGTCTAATCTTAAGCTTATACTGTTTGCTATATCAGAAAAATTAATATAAAACCTATCTGGCTCATTAATTTTCTTTTTAGTTCTGATAAAATCAAGTATTGTTTCCGGATTTTTTAAATTGTAAGAAACATAAAACTCGTCATCGAATGAAAAAAGTTCATTTTCTCTTTTAAATTCCCTGTTTTTTGTCCTATGGTAACCTAAATTCTTTGCATGTGCAATAAATATTTCGTAATCAAATTTTTTAGAAACTTCACTAAATACCCACCAGTCTTTATTTTTATCAATTTCCTTAATATCTTCATTATGTTTTTCCAATAATTCTGGAACGGTTAATTCAGAGTCTTCTTCACTAAAATAACTTTTTAGGTATATTTTAATTACTTCTCTATTTTCTTCTGAATCTTCTTTTGATTTTATAATTAAATTAATTTTTCTTCTCAATTTAGCATATTTGTTTGAGGATTCTCTCCACTCTTTTTCCCATTCTTTTACTTCTGCTTTGGTCTTTTTTTTGGCGAATAAAAGACTTGTTTTTATTAGAGTATATGGTTGAAATGCACCATCTTTCCCACTTGGCAAAGAAATTACATTTAATATCTTGAAATATTTGAATAAAAACATACGAATATACTGATTTTCACCAGTATCGAAAATACTTTCTGGCAATACCACGCCAAGTTTTCCACCCTCTTTTAATAATTGATACCATCTTTCAATAAATAAATTTTCAGAATTTCCCATTTCTGCATAAATGAATGTTTTAGGGAGTAAACGTTTAGTATCATTATCTAATTTTATTGAAAATGGGGGATTAGAGATAACAAAATCAAATTGTTCATTCAGTTCTTTGTCATAATAATTTTGTATTAGTTTGGATTTAGCTAAAATGCTTACTTTTATCTTATTTTCATATTTTTCAAAAGGGAGCAGCGCGTCTTTAGCAAAAATATTTCCACTTCCATCACCATGTAAAACCATATTAACTTTTGTTGCCAATGCTAAATCTGGATTCAATTCCACACCATACAGATAATCATAAGCCCAAGTATTCTCTTTAATATCTGGTAGTTTGTATTGAACAAATAATTGAACATCTTTAGAGGTGCTAATCTCTGATTTTCTTCTCCGTTTTATTGTTGCAGTAATCATTTTCATTACATCAATTAAGAATGTTCCAGAGCCACAGGCAGGGTCAATAATAAAAGGTAATGATTTATACTTATTTACATGATTAATTGAAAAATCGTCAATACCTAAAGCGTATATAATAAATTTTACTATGTTTCCATGTGTAAAAAATTGCCCCTTATCTTGCTTAAAACCTTCGGTTACAATACTCTCAAAGAAATCACCTAAAACATCATTTTGATTAACATCATTTTTTGTTAGTGAAATACCCTGTAATTGCTCAACCACATAACGCACTTTATTTGCAGATACAGTCCTTTCATTTAACCCTTCATTTTTTAATTCTTCTTCACTATAACCTAAATAATTTTTACAACCATCTAAATACAACTCATTTATTTTTTTGAAAATTTCTTGTGGAGTTTCAGGGGTTTTTCCTTTATATTCTATTTGAAAAGTATAAGGTTGTTTTTCATCAGTATTATTTTCATCATAAATTTTTGCTAAGAATATTTTAACAAGATTTACAAAAACTTCATTATAGTTAGTTCCCCCACCACCCCATAAAACATTATGTAAATCTTTTCTTATTAAGTCAAATTTTGATTTGGGCACTTTTGTGTCTAAATCATTAACTCCACGAATATATTTTACTTTTCGTGGTTCACCATATTCTTTAGGAAGTTCATCAAGTGCTAATTTACCTTTTTCTAACCAATCTTCATAATCCGAATATGTCAGATAGTCTATTATTATGTTTGATTCTTTTATGCCATCGTCTTTATCTTCAGCCGAACAATAAACTAAATAAGTAATGGGGGATTTTTTATCTTCAAGTTTAGCCAGTTCAAATAACTGTGAGCGTATGTATTCTTTATCATGTTCAAATTTATCTGGTGATTTTACCTCTATAAATAGAAAAGTCTTCTCTTTTTTATTTCTTCTGTCTTTGACTAAAATATCAATACGAGGCTTTATTTTTTTGGGTCTTCCAGCTTCATATTCTTTCTCTAATTCTATATCTTTTTTATCATAACCAAGCCCCTTAATTAACTTAACAACAAAATAGGCCCTGACTAATTCTTCGTCTCCAGAAATTTTTGTTATGGTTCTATGTTGTATTATCTCGTTGGAATATTTGATAGATTTATTATTAAGATTTATTAAAACAACCTCTTTATTGGGATCCAGCTCTTCTATTTTTTGAATAAATAAAAGTCTATTCATAATATATCCTCAATATTTATTTCATTATAAATCTTTTTGTTTTTAAGTCCATAAAAAACCGCCAGCCAATAAAAAAAATTGTTAATTTTCATTATAAGTTTTCAAATTACATAACTATTTATATTATATTACTAAACTTTCGCAGTTACTTTCTCCACCTTCTTCTTTCCATCTGATACAAAAAGAAGTGATACCTCTTTTGATTTAGGTAATGTCACCTTTATACATATGCCTCTATAGGGAAATCCACAGATATTTCTTGTCTTCTTCCTTGCCACATGCTGCCAGAGCTGTTTTAAGGTGTAATAGCTACCATTATAGTAGTATCTCACCTCATTTAATTTTAATCTACATATGACACCGTATCCTATTTTAAGGCAGTCATAAATAATGGTATCATGGGCATACCAGCTGTCAAAGAGGACAAAGGATGCATCGATTACATGATTATATGCCCTCTTTATCATATCAATGGCAACGGTGGTCTTCTTCTGAAATGCCTCTTTTCTTCTTTTATAGCCACTGCTTCTTTTGTCCATGGATTTGATTGTAGTATTAGGTCGTTTCTTAGATGTATGAAATACCACATCAATAGGGAAGAACTGTTTGCCGTTGTGATAGCCCAACTGAACACACTGGTAGCCAAGAGTGCCTCTGTGTGTTGTATGGTCGAAGTGGTAACTGACCAATTCCATATTTTTGTCTGTTTTCTTAGAGATGGTATCATCGAGGATGAGGGTCTTGTCTTTTAAAGGGACATCATCACATAGGGTGATTATCTTCATGGCTAATCTGTATATGAAGGCACGCCAGTTGAAATGTTCATTATTGAGGAAACGGTAATAGGCATCCTTTTTAGCGTTGAGGATATTATCCATCCACAGGAAGGTAAGCCTTTTCATGATGAATGGAAGTAAAAGGAGTAAATATAACAGAGTAGTTGTGGCATATCCCTTCTGCTTCATAATATTGGATCGATTAAGTAATGATCCAATTTTTAAGGTTTTAAAAGCTCTATTGATTTCAGAGTCAAGAGAGAGGTTGCTCTTTTCAATTTCCTTTTGCAATGAGAGTGAAAGTGGTTTATTATATGACATGGCAGCTCCTTATTTTCTGGTATGATTTTGGTTAGTTAGCAAAATCAAGTCTACCATATTTGGAGCTGCTTTTCCATTAAAAAGCATGTATTTTCAAGGGATTATATGAGATAATGGGTGAGAAATTAAGTGCGAAACTTTAGTTATAAAGTTAGTAATTAACGTTTCCATTATATATTAATTTATATTACTTTTAAAATTTAAGCAATATATGGAAAATTAAAAATCTATCATAGAAAAAAATAAAAAGTAATACCTTTATATGAAATATTTTCTTTACAATCTCAAAAAAAATCCTATAATTAAAACAAGGAGATGATGATATGACTCCTAAAGTTTATGTTTTAGACACATCGACCTTAATAGAAGACCCTGAGATAATCAATCCCTATAAAGCAGAAGATTACTTTGTAGTGCCTGCTGTTGTATTAAGACAGCTTGATGGTCTTAAAAACAATCCAGCTACCTCTTACAATGCAAGAAAGGCTTCTCAGTATATTGAACAGATGCAGGCTGAAGAAAGGCTTGCTATCACCGACAGGCACATTCCTGTAAATATGCTTGACAGCAAAGCAGATAACATGATAGTTGGGACAGCCTTATTTACCAAAGAAAATGTAGATGATTATGAGGTATGCCTTGCCTCTACAGATAGAAATATGAGAATAGTTGCAAATTATTATGGGGTAGATACTGTCAAGGCTATAGAACCAAAATCAAGTTTTTATATAGGAAGCGGGGTTAGTTGGGGGAATAGGCAGATAGAACCTAAAAAGAAATTTAATATTGACAATTTTTCTTTAAAGATTTTTGTATTTCTTCTTGTTTTTTTAGGATTTTTACTACCTTTAATTTTCAATCTTGTAGAAGAAGAAGCAAAAGGTCTTTTAAAGTTTTTTCTTTGTTGCTATCTTATCGTAGTTCCTTTATGTTGGTTTTTAAATAGCGACTGGAGAATAAATAGGATATTAAAAAAAGAAGCTATGGGAAAAATTAGAAGGGGAGATTTTAGAGAACCAAAGAAAGACAATAATTGTTATGATAATTGGAGAATTTCATCCTCAGATTATTATCATGTTGGAGATACTTCTTATTATGATGGAGTAGGTATTTCTGATTCTTACCATCCTAAGAAGTATTAATTTATTTTCATTTTTAAAGCTTTCTCTATTGCCTTGCATTCAAGTATAAATGTTTTATCAGCCTTTATTTGTAAAATAGGTTGAGCTACAATATTATCTACAGTTTTTGTAAATATAACAATAGAAGAATCGTCATTTTTTCCTAAAAAATCTATATCTATTAACGATAAGGGAATACTGAATTTGTCTGCTATCCTAATAGTTGGGAGTGGTTGACTATTATTATTTTCTATAACGATTTCAAATGAGTTTATTTTTTGTAAAGATTTTAATATATTGTTTGTTATATTAAAAATAACCCCTATATCATTTGTAGTATAAAAGATAACTTCAGGATAATAATTTTCCATTATATCACCTCTTAAGTATTATTGGTTTTACATTTGTCTTGTCAAGTTGAAGATCAGGGGTATTACCATAACCTGCAATATTTTTTAGTTGTGCTACATATTGTCCAACAGGGTCTCTTTGTAAATTGTATGTGTCTTGAAAGGTTTGTCGTTGAGCTTCAAGGGTAAATTTCGCCCCTTGAAATTGTCTTTTATCTGGTTGGTGTTCAGGCCCTTTAACATCTGGCATATTTTGTGTTTGAACATTACCAGCACCTCTTGTTTTAGCGTCAAGCTGCTGTGTTTTGGTTGTAACCTCAGCCCCGATTGAACCGAAATTACTTTTTACTTTTTCTATTAATTCTCCCGAATTGGTTAGCCCTGTTCTTTCGTATAAGGTAGAATAATCGCCTGCTGTCTGCATACGAGCAAAATCTCTTTGTGTTTTAGCAATGTTTTGAGGGGTTAAATCTCCATGATTTTCTTTTGTATATAGATTTCCAATCATTGCAGACAAATCCCCTTGAAAGTTTTTTGTAAAATATTCTGCATTTCTATAAGCTGTTTCCATCGTTTTCGCTGCTGTTGCATTTTCATTTCTTGCAAGATTTATATAGTCTTGAAAACCTTGACTTGTAGATAGTGCCTTTTCCGTAGCTTTAGTTTGTGCAGTTGTATAAGCAGTTTGTAATGCCTGTTTTTCACTATCTGTAAGTGATACTTCTTGTCCTGTTTCTTTATTATAAATCATT
>Ga0208198_1003515_pt1 | contig 10611 bp, 4 predicted proteins | sample AD_JPNTR2_MetaG_FD_184446 | JGI IMG/M metagenome (GOLD analysis project Ga0208198, IMG submission 184446) | Active sludge microbial communities of municipal wastewater-treating anaerobic digesters from Japan - AD_JPNTR2_MetaG (SPAdes) (version 2) | ecosystem: Engineered > Bioreactor > Anaerobic >... | reverse complement strand
TCATCCAAATCGTCAAGGGTGATAATTTTCGATAGAATGGCATGCATGGCAATACCGTGCTGCAAATCGCCCTTTTGGTCTATTTCGCCCGAATCCACTTTGAACTGCCGGGCAATTTTCCCACGCATGGGATTAATAGGATAATGTTTAATAAGTTTTGTTTCTTCGCCCATATCGTTTAGGTCAACTTTTTTTGTTGACTTTTGACCATAAGTGAAAGCTACCTTTTTCCCATCACTTAACTTTTGCGGACTTAAGCTTGAGCTGTTTGGCAAAAACTTCACAAATTTGTTTTGTTCTACATTTTCCTGGGTTTTGTTGATTTCGTCTTCAGCAAGCTTTTTATCGGTAACCAAAATGTATAGCTCATGCTTAGCACGGGTAAAAGCCACGTATTGCAGGTTTATATCGTCTATCTCTTTGCAGAATTGTTCATCGTAGTAATCGGCTTCAAAGTATGTTTGAGCCAACGCCTTTTTTGGTTTTATTGGTAAAAGCGGGTAATTTTTAAGGATTTCGTTAGGTGTATCGGCCGGAAGCTTAAACCACATTATGCTGTCTTGTTGCTTCTGCTGGTTCTGCAGGTCGGCAAAGGGGAATATGATTATAGGGAACTCTAATCCCTTTGATTTATGGATGGATAGGATGTTGATGGCATTTTCGGTTTCGGCCATAAAAAGACGTTTGCCTTTTCCGTCCTGCTCATACCACTCAATAAACCGGCTTAGCGAAGAAGTGCCCCTGTACGAAAAGTCAATAGCATACTCATGCAGTAGCGATAGGTAGGGTAGGTGGTCATTAATATCGATATATTGGTTATGGAAGTACTTTTGAATTATTGCTTCAACCATATAACCCAAAGGGTAGAATCGGATAGAGCTCAGCCAATCAAAGGTATCGTCACTATCGGGAAGGAAGATACTTGGCCAGTGGATGGTTGCGTGTTGATTTTTAAGCAATGCAAATTCCTTGCGGAACTGAGCCACGGCAAGGGTGTCCTTTGGGTTTAGGGCGATTTTAAGTGCAGCAACGCACAGCCTTACTGCAGCCGATGAGTTCAGTATTAGCGCATCCTGCGAAACTATTTTGATAAACCCCGATAGCTGGGTGTCGCTCTTGCTTAGCTGAAGCAGGAGTTCGGCCAGCTGTCGTCCTTGCTCGTTTTTGCGCACCAAAAAGGCAATATCGCCTGCCCTGTATCCCCTGTCTTTCAAATCAACAAGTATATTTCTAATGTGATTTGTAAAGTAATCGTTGGCTTCATCGGTCTTTGGTGGCATAAAAGCTACCTCTACATAGCCTTCCGGCTCAAGTTTCTTTACCTCCTGCTTAACGTCGGAATAGAGGTTTTTTAGGTTGAAGGCTGGGTTTTGTGGATTGATAGTATTTTCCCATTCGTTGATTTCGATGGCTTTTTGAAAGAAATGGTTGTTGAATTCAACAATCGTTCTTGCGCTCCGGTAGTTAACCGTTAGCTGTTTAACCTGTGGGTAAAACTGTCGCTCGGCCTCAATTCCGGCCATAATACGCCAATCGCTGTTGCGCCAACGGTAAATTGATTGTTTAACATCGCCTACCACCATGCTAAGTCCGCTGCTTCCTAAGCTGTCGGCAATGAGTGGTTCAAAGTTGCGCCACTGCAGCTGCGATGTGTCCTGAAACTCATCGAGCATGTAACTGGTGTATTTAGTTCCAATCTTTTCGTAGATGAAAGGGGTGTCCGTTTGCGAAACAAACTCCTTGAGCAACGCGCTACTGTCCGATAGGAGCATTACGCCATCGTCGTTAAGCTTTTCCCTGAGCTTTTTGTAAAGCTCGTTGATGATGTAAAGCGTTGAAATGTTTACATTTATTGCCAGGGCAGTATTGTATAACCTGTAGTTGGAGTTAAGGTAGCTATAGAGTTCACGGTATTTTGGCATCAGATGTTGCTCAACAAAGCCCTTAAGCATACTTATTTTTTCCTTGGTCAGCCAAACCGATATATCGGAAAGCGCATCTTCCGCAATGCTTTTATACTCTATGGGTGTAAGTCGTTTTAGCTCCGCTAGCTTTGCTATCACTGGTATAATTCCGCCTTTTTTCTTGAAAAAATCGCTGTAGTTGTCTTGGTTAATACCATGTATGCCAGAGCTGTAGATTTGTTCCAGCAAACTTGCTGCTCGTGTTTTTAGCTCATTGTATGTTTCGGAGATAATTCGGTTTACCTCTGCTTTAAGTGCATTGAGCGTTTCCTTGTTGTGCATTAGTTCCCGCTCTTCGGAGCTAAGTAGCTTGTAGCGCTCATGGAATAGCATGTTGCCCAGGTTGATGAGGTCGTTTTGAATGTTGGGCGATTTGTTCTCGTCAAGCCTCTCCTCAATCAACCTTTTCAAATGGTTAAATAGTTCGGGGTGTTTGGTAAGCTCATCGAGCAGCGCATCGGAAGCCTTCTCAATATAGGGCTTGTGTTCCAGAACCAGTTCGTTGTTCCCGTGTTGGCCTAACTCCCAGAGCAGGTTCTGGATTATGCGTTGCACAAAGCTGTCGATGGTGCTGATGCTAAACATTGAGTAATCGTGTAGAATGTTGGAAAGGGCTACTTCCGCCCGGCTTCTTATTGAATCTTCGTCGATGCCTGTTTCGGCTTTAAGGGTTTGCAGCAAATCGGGCTCTTCACTCCTTTTCAGCTTGTAAAGTTTTTCAATAATACGACCTTTCATTTCGGCAGTGGCCTTGTTGGTGAAGGTAACCGCAAGTATTTCGCGGTAAGCCTGCGGATTTTCAATGAGCATTTTGATGTATTCGGCTACAAGTCGATATGTTTTTCCCGAACCCGCCGATGCTTTATAAACCAATAAACCTGCCATATGTGAAAAGAAAATTGAATTTGGAATTTAGAAGTTACAGAAAATTATTCATCAATTGGTTTTTTAATATCCTCTAACTCCCTCATATTCTTTGTTCCTTGGGGTAATGGTTAACGAATCTCTTTTAGCTGTTCACTTTTTCTAATCCTTTTCAAATATAAAAAAAAGCCGCCCAAAAATAGGCGGCCTGTCAGAAAAATACTCGGAAATTATCGGAAAACCAGTATGTCGTCGCCAAAGTAGTCAACGGTTATGGTTTGTTCCTTGTTTATAGTCCCAGCCAGCAGCTGTTTGGAGAGCTCGTTAAGGATTTTCTTTTGCATTACCCGCTTAATGGGGCGTGCTCCGTAAACAGGGTCAAATCCTATATTGGTTATCCATTCCACTGCGCTCTCACTAATTTCAATGCTTACGCCGTTTTGAGCAAGCATCTGCTTGATTCGTTCGAACTGCAACAGAACAATCTGTTTTATTTCCTCACGGTTAAGCGGTGTGAACATTATTATCTCGTCCACACGGTTCAGGAATTCGGGCCTGATGCTCTGCTTGAGCAGCTCAAATACCTGGTTGCGGGTTCGCTCAAATACTTGTTCAGCATTGTTCTTGCTAAGCTGAGCGTAGTTCTCCTGGATAATATGCGAACCAATGTTCGATGTCATAATGATGATAGTGTTTCTGAAATCGACCGTGCGGCCCTTGTTATCGGTAAGCCTACCATCGTCGAGTACCTGAAGCAGGATGTTGAACACATCGGGGTGGGCTTTCTCAATTTCATCGAGCAGAACCACCGAGTAGGGTTTATGCCTTACCGCTTCAGTGAGCTGGCCACCCTCATCGTAGCCAACATACCCTGGTGGTGCGCCAACCAGTCGCGATACCGAGTGACGCTCCTGGTACTCGCTCATATCGATACGGGTCATCAGGTTCTCATCGTTGAAAAGGAACTCGGCTAAAGCCTTGGCAAGTTCGGTTTTACCAACACCAGTAGTGCCAAGAAATATGAATGACCCTATTGGGCGTTTGGCATCCTGTAAGCCGGCGCGGCTACGTCGAACAGCATCGGCAACAGCGGCAATGGCTTCGTCCTGCCCAACCACGCGCTTGTGCAACTCCTCTTCAAGGTGAAGTAGCTTTTCCCTTTCGCTCTGGAGCATGCGGCTAACCGGAATACCAGTCCAGCGCGATACTACTTCGGCTATGTCCTCAGCATCAACCTCCTCCTTGATTAGGGCAAAGTCGGCCTGAACCTTCCTGAGTTCCCCCTTTATGGAGCATGCGGCTAACCGGAATACCAGTCCAGCGCGATACTACTTCGGCTATGTCCTCAGCATCAACCTCCTCCTTGATTAGGGCAAAGTCGGCCTGAACCTTCTTGAGTTCCCCCTTTAGGTGTTCAATCTCGGCCTCGGCCTGTTTGATTCGCCCGTAACGTATTTCGGCAACCTTGCCGTAATCGCCATTGCGTTCAGCATCCTCAGCTTCATACTTCATCTGTTCAATACTTTGCTTGAGCTGCTGAATTCGGTCAATAACGTTCTTTTCGCTTTCCCACTTAGCGCGCAAACGGGTACGTTCCTCGTTTAGCTCAGCCAGTGTTCTGGATAGTTCCTCGAGCTTAGGTTTATCGCCCTCGCGCTTAATGGCCTCGCGCTCAATTTCAAGCTGCTTGATTTTGCGCTCAAGCTCGTCAATCTCTTCGGGAACCGAGTTCATCTCAAGCCTTAGCTTCGATGCGGCCTCATCAATAAGGTCAATAGCTTTATCGGGCAGGAAACGGTTGGTGATATACCTGTGCGAGAGCTCCACAGCCGCAATAATGGCTTCGTCCTTAATGCGCACCTTGTGGTGGTTCTCGTAACGCTCCTTTAGCCCGCGCAGTATGGAAATGGCATCGGCGGGTTGGGGCTCATCAACCACAACGCTCTGGAAACGGCGCTCAAGGGCCTTATCCTTCTCAAAGTATTTCTGGTACTCGTTGAAGGTGGTTGCGCCAATGGCACGCAGTTCGCCTCGCGCCAGCGCTGGTTTCAGGATGTTGGCGGCGTCCATGGCTCCCTCGCTCTTTCCTGCACCCACAAGGGTATGTATTTCGTCGATGAATAGGATAACCTCACCCTCCGATGCAATTACCTCCTTAACCACCGACTTCAATCGCTCTTCAAACTCGCCCTTATACTTGGCTCCGGCAATGAGTGCGCCCATATCGAGCGAGAAAATCTGTTTGGTTTTAAGGTTTTCAGGCACATCGCCGTTAACAATTCGGTGGGCAATGCCCTCCGCAATTGCGGTTTTACCCACGCCGGGTTCCCCAATAAGTATGGGGTTGTTCTTGGTTCGGCGCGATAGGATTTGAAGTACACGTCGTATCTCCTCGTCGCGACCAATTACGGGGTCGAGCTTGCCAGTCCGTGCCATCTCGTTTAGGTTAATGGCAAAGCGGTTAAGCGCATTGTAGGTATCCTCTGCGGTTTGCGAGTCCACCTTGGCACCCTTACGCAGCTCAGCAATGGCTTGCTTCAGCTCCTTCTCGGTAATGCCTGCGTCCTTCATTAGCTGGCCAACCTGTTCGCCAGCCGCAACAAGTCCCAAAAGGATATGCTCCACCGAAATGAACTGGTCGCCCATTGCCTTGCTGTATTCAAGGGCTTTTTGCAGCACCCTGTTGGTTGCGCTGCTGAGAAACTGTTCACCACCCGATACCTTTGGCATGGAATCGAGCATGCGGTTCAGTACCGCATCAAAAGTTCCTGGGTTTACCCCCAGCTTGCGGAGCAGGAATCCGGTAATGTTTTCACCCTCGTCAAGTATTGCACGGAGCAGATGGGCAGGCTCCACAGCCTGATGGCTGTATCCCTGCGCAATTTCAACTGCTTTTTGTATTACCTCCTGCGATTTAATTGTAAAATTATTTAGATTCATACCTAACTCCTTTCTTTTATCTTGAATCAAAAGGAGAGCATCAAAAGGCTTGCCGGTAAATTAAATATGACAATATGGCTGAATATAATTGGTTTAAAGTGTCAAAACGGCATTTGATATTTGCTATTGCGTTGATGGTGAACTATATGAAGTGTGTAAGCTTGTAAATACGCTCCAAATTTCTCTGTTCGGGAATGGTGCTGTTTCAGCATTACTCTTGTGCTATTGTAAATCATTGATGTTGATGACAAAAAAAGTACATATTGAGTGCCGTTTTTTGCCTAAACATATAAAAAGTAGTTGATTCCCTCATGCTATCCCCTTCGTTTTGATTTAAACCTAATTGAGATAAAGTCCAATTTTCATGTTTTCAAATCGAACGACCAGGATTTAAAGGCCTTTTTTATTTAAAATCGCTTTTAAATAGAATAAGCGCAATTTTCATAATGTTAAATGTAGTCAACAATTACGATATATGTTATTGCTGATTAAAAGTTACCATATTAAGTCCATATTAGAATCCACTTAGGGTATCGCTTTTGGCTAACTTCAAGATCTAATTTAACGTTAACTAAAATTTACTTTAAACCAATTTAAGATTATTCCTCAAAATACAAGTAAACAGGATTTAAAATAAATATTCAACTATTTTTATGTGATAAAAAATCTCTTGATGTTCTAATATAAATACATTCACATCATATGTCATAATGAATCATAATAAATAACCTTTTTAGCAAGTTGGGGAAAATTTTTCAGAAATTTTTTATAAAGCCAGTACATCGCATATAAAATGAAAGTTAATATGTTATTTTAAAAACAAGAATTACTTTTGGTTTAACCCTATCACATACATCCTTAAAAAACGGAAATAGTTGTTAGTTTTTTTAATTGTATCCAACGGATGGGGGGGGGAGCGTTAGGGATTGGAATGGAGTTCCTATCCCCTCTGTTGCGTAGTATCGCCAAACCCGATTAAAAGGCTTATACTAAATACTCCCAGCGTAAAATAAACATCTTGTATGACTAGGTTAATTTTACTTTCAAATTTCTTTATCTTTTCAAATAATTTTAAACTTGTAAATGCTTTAATTTGGTATCAAAAAAGGAAAATAAAACCAGTTTTTGCAAACTCTATTAATTTATGCAATTATTGAATAAATAATTGCATAAATTTCTTATTTAAATGGTGTAATATATTTTTCTTATAAATTGCCAATTTATAAAGTTCAACTAATTTATTGAATTCGATTGTTTATCAAAATTCTTCATCATTGGAATTAAATCTAAGCAAAGTGCCACACTCGTAATCAAATATATGCATTTTAAAATATGATTCTTTAAATACTTTTTGAGTAACTTTTAATGAAACTATATAAATTCAAAGAGTTTTTCGAGTGTTTTATTTTATATTTCATTCATATTCATGCTTTTTAAAATTATTTTTCAAGGAACTCTATGTTTTCATAAGAATAGGTTTCAAGTAAAGTTAATATTGTTTTAAATGCATTTTTTCTTGCATCGCCAGAAAGTCCACAATTACAAGCATCATAAGGAATTTGACCACCAAAGGGATTTGAAACTTCAATTTTACCTTTTATCTCAATTTTAACATTATTTTCTAATTGTCTTACAAATGCAAATATCTTAAGAACTGCTATACCAGAAAATTTATATTCTTTAAAATCTGTTGATAGCGAAAGTAAATCTTTGTCTAATTTCTCAATTGAATAACCATTATCTTGCAAATGTTGAGCAAATTCAATTAATATTTGTTCTGCATTCCCTTTTTTTAAAATAATTATTGTATTCGCTTTTTTAGGAGCCTCAATTTTTTTATTTTGTCCAAAAGAAATTAACACAATAAAAACTAAAAGTGTTGTAATTATTGGTTTCATAGTTTAAGGTTTTTAGGTGTTTAAACTCTTAACTTAATGTTGCCTAACTCATTTATAACCCTCTAAAAGGTAATTTTATTCACCTATTCTGGTTGAATAATTTTACCATTAGTAAGGTTTATTTCAATACAAAAATAATAAAAAAATATTACAAATCATCAAAAGGGAATTTGACTTTTTGTTAACTTGCTAACAAGTGAGGTTATTTTTTGTAATAGCGTCCTTACCCCAGCTCCTTTCCTGAGAGGAGAGGAGAGCGCAACAGGGTGTTTTTATAGTGAAAAAGTCTCCCCTTTAGGGGGAGACTTAGAGGGGTCATGTACAACTTTTCATCCAGCCAAGCATTAAGCACAAGCCAATATGTAAACAGCACACTAAATAAACTGTGTGCTTGGGATAGAATCCTTCAAAGGGCAAGGGTTGGCAATTGGTAATAGCTTAATGAATCATTTTACAAAATCTTCAAACAAAATAGACCGTAGTGCTGTTGTTTTACCATGTATTTGCAAACCTTAACCGTTAGGGCTATCTTTGAAAATCAAAAATTTCATCGCATGAGGTGGCTTAACCGTTTATTATTGAGTTATTTACTGCTTATTATAGCAGTTTGCGTTTTTGCTCAGCGGCAGGTAACAATCAAAGTGTTACAGACAAGCGATGTGCACGGTGCTCTTTTCCCATACGATTTCATTAGAAATACTCCAACCGACGGTAGTTTAGCGAGGGTCTACGCCTACGTGAAGCAGGAACGCAGCAAACCCAACCAACAGGTAATCCTGCTCGACAATGGCGATATTCTTCAGGGACAACCCACAGTTTACTACTCGAACTTTATCGATAGTGCAAATCCGAATATTATTTCGCAGATGCTGAACTACATGGGGTACGATGCCGCAACGGTTGGAAACCACGATATTGAGACTGGCCCCAGGGTTTACCGAAAGGTGGAACGGGAATCGAATTTTCCTTGGCTTGCCGCCAATGCTGTTAGTACAACCACTGGCAAGCCCGTTTTTAAACCATACGTGGTGTTGGAGCGGAGTGGTATTAGGATTGCAGTTCTTGGTCTCATAACGCCGGGTATCCCAAAGTGGCTTCCAAAAATTCTTTGGCCGAACATGCAGTTCAACGATATGGTTGAGTCGGCCAGGTATTGGGTGAAATACATTCAGAAAAAGGAGAAGCCGCATGTAATTGTTGGCTTGTTCCATTCCGGGCACGATACCTCGTATGGTGGAGCCAATACGGCCATGAGCTATAACGAGAACGCATCGCAAATGGTTGCGCAGCAGGTACCCGGATTTGACTTGGTGCTCATTGGGCACGATCACGACCGGGTTGCCCGTAAGGTTGTTAATACTAATGGCGATTCGGTACTTATTCTTGACCCAGGGTCCTCGGCACGTTTACTCTCTGAGGCTACCATTACCCTGAACCTGAATAAGCGGGGTAGGGTTGAGTCAAAATCCGTTACCGGTAGGTTGGTTGAGATGAAAAACTATGAACCCGACCCTGATTTTATGAACCAGTTCTCAGATTTTTACAAGCGGGTGAACGACTTTGTGAGCAGGCCCATTGGAACAATTACAGAGACTATATCGAGCGCAAATGCCTATTTTGGGCCAACCGCATTCATGGACTTGATTCACGATGTTCAGCTCAACATTTCCGGTGCCGATATATCGTTTGCCGCACCACTCTCATTCGTTTCAAAAGTCGACTCGGGTACAATTACCGTTAGCGATATGTTTAAGCTGTACCGTTTTGAGAATTTCCTTTACACCATGGAGCTAACCGGTAAGGAGATTGATGGATTCCTGGAGCACGCGGCATCGCTTTGGTTTAATACCATGACAGGTGCTGATGACAATTTGCTACGATTCAAGGAAGAGAATGGCAGGAAACGTCTATATGCCAACTACTACAACTTCGATTCTGCAGCGGGTATCTACTACACCATCGACGTTAGTAAGCCTGCTGGTGATAGGGTTACCATTACTGGAATGGCCAATGGCTTGCCCTTTGATGAGAATAAAACCTACCGGGTGGCCATAAACTCGTACCGAGGGAATGGTGGAGGTGGCCATTTAACTGAGGGCGCTGGCATACCTCACAATAAGCTTCAACAGCGTGTTGCGAAATCAACCGACAAGGATTTAAGGCTTTACATGATGAAGTATATTGAGGGTCAAGGCAAAATTAGCCCGCAGTGCCATAACTACTGGACTATTGTTCCTGAACCCTGGGTAAAGGCAGCCATGGAGCGCGACAAGAAAATTCTTTTCAGTAACAGGCCAAACGACTAATTCCCATGAACTTTTACGATACCGTTAAACAGTTTGACGATGGCCGGATGCTCCCGCTTGTGGAGGAGTTTTATACCCTACAGGGTGAGGGCTATCAGACTGGTAGGGCTGCATACTTCATTCGCATTGGTGGTTGCGATGTGGGTTGTTCCTGGTGCGATTCCAAGCTGTCGTGGAACCCGGAGGTATTCCCTCCCGTTAGGGTTGATGAAATAGTTGAGCGGGCAGCAAGTTTTCCTGCAAAAGCAGTTGTGGTTACCGGAGGTGAGCCAACCCTTTACCCGCTCGATTATCTATGCACTGAACTCAAGAAGCGGGGTGTTCAAACCTTTATTGAAACTTCCGGGGCCTATACCCTTACCGGCCAATGGGATTGGATTTGCCTATCGCCTAAAAGGCAGCAGCCACCCACTGAGGGCATTCACATGATGGCCGATGAGCTAAAAGTAATAGTATCCACTCCTGCCGACTTTGAATGGGCTGAGGAGAATGCCGCCAAGGTAAAAGCAACCTGCCAGCTTTTTCTCCAGCCTGAGTGGAGCGTTTACAATCAAATTATTCCGGCCATTGTTGACTACATTATGCTCCATCCCAAGTGGCGAGTTTCGCTTCAGGCGCATAAGTTTATGAGGATACCTT
>Ga0208198_1003485_pt1 | contig 10666 bp, 8 predicted proteins | sample AD_JPNTR2_MetaG_FD_184446 | JGI IMG/M metagenome (GOLD analysis project Ga0208198, IMG submission 184446) | Active sludge microbial communities of municipal wastewater-treating anaerobic digesters from Japan - AD_JPNTR2_MetaG (SPAdes) (version 2) | ecosystem: Engineered > Bioreactor > Anaerobic >... | reverse complement strand
CAAAAACTTGGATGAAAGCAAGTACAATTTCCTGGCCTCGGAAGACACGGCCCCCGGTGAGAACATAGACGTTGTGTTCCCGGTACTTCACGGGCCCATGGGGGAGGACGGCACCATACAGGGGCTGTTTGAACTGGCGGGCCTTGCCTATGTGGGCTGCGGGGTTCTCGCCTCGGCGCTGGGGATGGACAAAGCCTATGCAAAGCTGCTGTTTGAAAGGGCGGGCCTTAAGCAGGCGGATTATTCCGTGTTCATGAAACCAAGCCTTGAAGAGGATATGGCCGGTGTTATCGCATCCATAGAGAAAAAATTCAAGTATCCGGTATTTGTAAAGCCCGCCAACCTGGGTTCCAGCGTGGGTGTTACAAAGGCTGACGACAGGGCGAAACTGGAGCAGGCGCTGGTTCTTGCGGCCCGTTATGACAGGAAGATTATAGTGGAGGAGTTCATAGACGGGCACGAGGTGGAGTGCTCGGTGCTGGGTAACGACAATCCCAAGGCGTCGGTGGTGGGGCAAATCCTGCCCTCCAACGAGTTTTACGACTATGAGGCCAAGTATTTTGACGGCGGTAAAACCGGCCTTGTAATCCCCGCCAATATATCGCCAAGGGCCACTGCCAGGGTAAAACAAATGGCTGTGGAGGCCTTCAAGGCAATAGGCGGCAGCGGCCTGGCCAGGGTGGACTTTTTCGTGGACAAGAAGACCGACGAGGTGTACATAAACGAGATAAACACGATGCCCGGGTTTACAAAGATAAGCATGTATCCCAAGCTGTGGGACGCGGCGGGCCTGCCCTACCCGCAGCTACTGGACACGCTGATAGAACTGGCTCTTGAACGGCACGGCTGGAAAGTAAACACCGCCCTAGTATAACCACGCAAGGGGACGGTCCTTGTGTGTCGCGCAAGGGGGCCTGCGCAAAGAGACGGTTCCTACGTGCTGCCGTAACAAAAGGGGACGGTTCCTGCGTGTCACACAGGGTGACGGTTTTGCTGCGCACAGGGGGCGGTGCGCAACATTCCTCATGACCTGCATCCGCAGGATTCGTCCTTCTGTTTACCTGATCTATGGAAGGGGATAATAATGGGAGAATTACTAAAGAAAATAAGGGGAAATACATACTATATAGAGGGGCCCGTCAACACCGGGGTATACGTTTACGATAAAAACTGCTGCATAGTGGTGGATACCGGCAGCAGCGAGGACTGGGGCAGGAAAATATACAAAGCCCTGGAGGCGGAGGGCCTTCATTTAAGCCTAATAATCAACACCCATTCCCATGCGGACCACTTCGGCGGTAACAACCTGCTGGTAAAAAGGACCGGGGCGGAGGTCGCGGCAACCGCCATTGAAGCGGCCATAATCTCAAACCCCTACCTGGAGCCCTTTTACCTGTACTCGGCGCACCCGCCCAAGTTTTTGCAAAACAAGTTCCTCATGGGAAAGAAAAGCTGCGTGGATAGGATAATAGTTCCGGGCAAGCTGGAGGTGGAGGGTGCAGAAGTTGATATAGTGGACCTTAAGGGTCACAGCCCCGGCCAGGTAGGGGTGGGTACCCCCGACGGGGTGCTGATGACGGCGGACGCCTGCTTTTCCGCCCAAATCGCGGAGAAGTACAAGCTGCTGTATTTCACCAACATCGGAGATACGCTGGATACGCTGAAAAATATCAGGGAAACCGATTATTCTTATTACCTTCCCTGCCACGGCGACCTGGAAACCGATATAAAAGAACTGGTGGACGTAAACTTAAATGCCATAAACGAGACAATAAGCATTATCCGGTGGGAACTTCTAAGGCCAATGACAAGGGAGGAGCTGGTAAACGCCGTGGGCGAAAGGCTGGACCTTCGGCTTAACCGCAGCCAGTATTACCTGGGCCAGTCCTGCCTGTCCGCCTACCTTTCCTACATGACCGACCGGGGCATGGTACAAGGCAGGATAGAAGGACGCAGGATGGTGTGGGAAGCGGTCTGATACAGGGTTTTTATGGAGTTTTATAAGGGTATATTTGGCTTGATTCACAGGGAACTAATATATATAATATATTTATTCCTACTAGAAAGACATACTCCAAACTGTTGGGAGGTAACACACGATGAACATGGTTCAAAAGATAGCGGAACAAATAAGGGAGATTGTCGGCGAATCCGTTAAGGGTTGCATAGATAAAGGCTTACTCAGCATTGAAAACATTCCCGAGATACAGGTTGAGATACCGCGGGAAAGGGAGCACGGGGACTTTTCCACCAACATTGCCATGGTTTTGGCAAAGCAGGCCAAGAAAAGCCCCGTTGCGGTTGCAAGGGACATAGTGGAGAACGCCGACTACGAGGGCACCTATGTTGACAGCATGGAAATAGCCGGGCCGGGTTTTATCAATTTCCGGCTGAACAACCTCTGGCTGTATAAAACGGTGGAGATAATACATAATGAAAAGGAAGACTACGGCCGGGTAAACATCGGCCAGGGCAAAAAAGTAATGGTGGAGTTTGTCAGCGCAAACCCTACCGGGCCCATGCACATGGGCAACGCCCGCGGCGCCGCGCTGGGGGATTCGCTGGCCGCGGTGCTGGATGCCGCAGGATACGACGTAACCCGGGAGTTTTACATTAACGATGCCGGCAACCAGGTGGAGAAGTTCGGGAAGTCCCTGGAAGCAAGGTACCTGCAGCTTTTCGGCCTGGACGCCGAGATACCCGAGGGCGGGTACCAGGGCGAGGACCTGGTGGACCTGATGAAAGAACTGAAAGAGCGCGACGGGGACAAGTACCTTGACATGGATTCCGAAGCAAGGCAGCAGTTTTTCATAAAGTATGCCCTTAAAAAGAACCTCGATAAGATGAAAACCGACCTTTCCAACTTCGGGGTCAATTTTGACGTTTGGTTTTCGGAACAGTCGCTGTACGACAGCGGCGAAATATCCGATACCATTGAGTACCTGAAGGAAAAGGGATACACCTACGAGCAGGATGGGGCTATATGGTTCAAGGCCTCCGAGTTCGGCGTGGAAAAGGACGAGGTCCTAATAAGAAGCAACGGCATACCCACCTATTTCGCCGGGGATATCGCCTATCACAGGAACAAGTTCATTACCCGCGGCTATGACTGGGTGATAAACATCTGGGGAGCGGACCACCACGGCCATGTACCCAGGATGAAGGGCGCCGTTGAGGCGCTGGGTGTGGACCCCGATAGGCTGGACGTGATAATAATGCAGCTGGTGCGGCTTCTCCGGGAAGGGGAAGTGGTCCGCATGTCAAAACGCCGGGGCAAGGCCATAACCCTCTCCGACCTTATTGAAGAGGTCGGAAAGGACGCGGCACGGTTCTTCTTCAACCTGCGGGCAGCCGATACCCACCTTGACTTTGACCTGGACCTGGCGGTGGAGAAGTCCAGCGAGAACCCTGTGTTCTATGTCCAGTACGCCCATGCGAGGATTTGCAGCATCCTGAACCAGGTTGTACAGGAGGGAGTAAAGGTTCCCGCCATCGACAGCATAAACCTGACTCTGCTTAAAGAGAATGCGGAGATAGACCTTATGCGCAAGCTGGCAGAACTGCCGGAAGAGGTCACCCGCGCCGCAGTGACCATAGAGCCCACAAGGGTTACCAGGTACGTGCTGGAGGTGGCAGCCCTCTTCCACGTGTTTTACAACACCTGCAGGGTTATGGTGGAGGACGAAAGCCTGATGATGGCAAGGATTGCCCTCATCGAAGCCACCAGGATAGTAATAGCCAACGTGCTGAGGCTTTTGTCCATATCCGCGCCCGAAAGGATGTAAGCACAATATGGAACAGGCCGCCGGCTGACCTTCGTCAGACGGGGCGCCCGTTCCATCGGTTGACAGCAAAGAAGCGGCTCCGCCGCTTTTTTGGCAGTTCAAAGCCCAAAATCCGGCGCTTGATATGCCGGAAAGCCAGCAGGGGGGATTTGTATGTTGGACCTATTAACCAACGACAACTTCAGGGAGTTCCTGGACCATATAGATTCGGGCATCCAGGTGGTGGACAGCCGGGGAATAATAGTTTACTGCAACAAGCGCGTTGCTTACCTGGACCGGCTGAACAGGGAAAGGGCGGTGGGGCGGCACATTCTTGAGATTTACCCTTCCCTTGATAGGAATACCAGCACCATCCTGAGGGTGCTGGAGACCGGGGAGCCGATAATAGACCACCTGCAGACCTTTGTCAACTACAACGGGATCAGGATAACCACCATAAACACAACCCTCCCGATAAGGGTGAAGGAAAAAATTAAGGGAGCAGTGGAGATATCCAGGGACATTACCGAAGTTAAAAATTTGTCCGAGAGGATAGTGGACCTGGAGGCGGAACTTAAAGGGGCACCCGGCGGCAGGACCCCGACCAGGAAGCCCGGCAACAGGGCTGTTTATACCTTCATGGACATAATAGGCCAGAACCGGCAGATGCTGGAGCTTAAATCACAAGCCTTCAAGGCGTCCCGCACTTCGTCGCCGGTCATGGTATACGGGGAGACCGGCACCGGCAAGGAACTGTTCGTGCATGCCATACATAACGCCAGTCCAAGGAGCAGGAAGCCCTTTATCGCGCAAAACTGCGCGGCCCTGCCCGCCACGCTTCTGGAGGGCATACTGTTCGGGACGGTAAAGGGAAGCTTCACCGGGGCGGACAACAGGCCGGGGCTTTTTGAACTGGCCGACGGCGGCACCCTTTTCCTGGACGAAATAAACTGCATGCCGATAGAACTGCAGGCGAAGCTGCTGCGGGTGCTGCAGGACGGGTGTGTAAGAAGGATAGGGGACGTGGGCACCATTTACGTGGACGTAAGGGTAATAGCGGCCACCAGCATACCGCCGATGGAAGCGGTGTGTTCGGGCAGGCTCCGGGAGGATTTGTATTACCGGCTGAACGTGGTATCGCTAAGGATACCGCCCCTTAAGGAGCGAAAGGACGACATACCGCTTCTTATAGACCATTTCATCGAGATGTACAACAACGCCATGGGCAAGGCGGTTACTGGCGTAAGCCCAATGGTGGGGGAAATGTTTTACGCCTATTCATGGCCCGGCAATGTCAGGGAACTCCAGCACGTCATAGAAGGGGCAATGAACATGATAGAAGGCCCGGTTATCACCCCCGAAAGCCTGCCTCACAGCTTCAACGAGTACTTTAAAAATGATACCGCTGCAAAGGGCGGCCTTTCGCTGAGCAGGTCGCTTGAACGGATGGAAAGGGACATGATTTTGCGCGCCCTCGGGGTTTCGGGCATGAATATCACCAAGGCAGCGCAGCTCCTCGGCATCCCAAGGCAAACCCTACAATACAAAATGCTAAAACACGACATAAAGTAGAAGATGCAAAGGGCCGGTTCTTCCGGACTCACTGCCCGCCGCCCGAAATACTTGGCCCAAATACTGCAAGCTGCGGCTGCAAATAATCAGCGCCCGGCACCTGTAATCTACTACTTTTAACCAAAAGAACCGTTCGGATGATTAAAAAGGAGGTTTGATAATGAGAGATTACAACCAGATAGAACTTTTCAAAAACGTTACGCCCGAGGAGTGGAACGACTGGCACTGGCAGGTAAAAAACAGGATTACAACCGTCGCACAGCTCAAGAAAGTAATAAACCTTACCTATGATGAAGAGAAGACGATAGAAGAAAGCCTTGCCATCCTTAGAATGGCCATTACGCCCTATTATGCCTCCCTCATGGACCCGGACGACCCCAACTGTCCCATCAGGAAACAGGCTGTCCCCACCCCGCTGGAACTGAACAGGGGGGAAGCGGACATGGAGGACCCGCTGCACGAGGATATCGATTCCCCGGTGGAATGCCTCACCCACCGGTACCCTGACAGGGTACTGTTTCTTGTAACCGACCAGTGCTCCATGTACTGCAGGCACTGTACCCGGAGGAGGTTTGCCGGGCAGACCGACAATGCAGTGCCCGATGACAGGATAGACAAAGCCATTGAATACATAAGAAACACTCCCCAGGTAAGGGATGTGCTGCTCTCGGGCGGGGACGCCCTAGTGATATCCAATGACAGGCTGGAGTCCATCTTAAAGCGTCTTAGGGAAATACCCCATGTGGAGGTTATAAGGATTGGCAGCCGCACCCCGGTGGTTATGCCCCAGCGGATTACACAGCAGTTGGTGGATATGCTCAAAAAATACCACCCGGTATGGCTCAACACCCATTTCAACCACCCCAAGGAGGTAACCCCTGCTTCCATGGAGGCGTGCCGGCTGCTGGCCGACGCGGGGGTGCCGCTGGGCAACCAGACGGTCCTGCTGAGGGGAGTAAACGACTGCGTGCACGTTATGAAACGCCTTGTACACCTCTTGGTCAAAATGCGGGTTCGCCCCTACTACATATACCAGTGCGACCTGTCGCTGGGGATTGGACATTTCAGGACCAAGGTTTCAAAGGGCATAGAAATAATGGAGGGCCTAAGGGGCCACACCTCCGGCTTCGCGGTGCCCACCTTCGTAGTGGATGCTCCCGGCGGCGGCGGCAAAATACCCGTTATGCCGCAGTACCTTATTTCCATGTCGGATGAAAGGGTTGTCATGAGGAACTACGAGGGCGTAATATCCACCTACACGGAGCCCCGGTACCTACCGGAAAAATGCAACTGCCCCGACTGCAGGGACAAACAAAAAAGCATCGGGGTGGCGGGGCTGCTGCAGGGAAGCGGCATAGCCCTGGAACCGGAAGACCTTGACAGGAAAAAACGCCGCAAACAGCAGATTTAGACACGGCTTTATGAATAGACCTTTTGATAGGTTGCTGGGACAGCGGTAATTACCCGTACAGGCCTGCCACCCTGACCAAAGCCGCTGTCCTATTGTGCAGGTTTCTTTTCAGCCGTACCGGCCAAAGCCGCTATCCTATTGTGGAGGCTTCTTTAATGGATAGAAGTTAACTGTAATACAATTAACGTAAACCATATGCCGGGCGTTGACCCATTAGTCTTAATACGGCGAAAAAAAGTTTTTGGTTCATTGTAGAATTAAATGCAACAGGGCAAAAAAAGTAGAACCACAGCGAGAAACCTAGTATGATATTTGTGTCCACAAAACACATACGGAGGTTATCGCTATGGCTCTTACTAAAAAGAATACCACATATAAGCGTACTTTTAAACACTTATCAGAATTTGATAGAGGCAAAATCAAAGCATTGATAGAAGAAGGTTTATCACCGGCACAGATTGCACTAAGACTAGGCCGACATCGTAGCACTATTGGTAGAGAAATAAAGCGTGGCACTACCGTCCAACGTCGTTCAGATTTGACCACGTATGAAGCCTACTTTCCCGAAACTGGTCAGGCAGTGTACGAGAGTAACCGCTTATCATGCGGAAAGAAAGTTAAAGCTCTACAGGTAGAACCCTTTTTACAGTATGCAGAAAAGATGATTTTGGAGGGAAAGTGGTCACCTGATGTGGTTGTAGGCGTTGCCAGACGTAAGGGTAAATTTGATAAATTCTCGATGGTCTGTACCAAGACCTTATACAATTACATCGATAAACGAATTATGAATGTACGTAATATTGATTTACCACTAAAAACACGTAGAAAGCATAAGAAATCTGCTGTAAGACAACACAAAAGGCTACTTGGAAAAAGCATTAGCGAACGTCCTGAAAACATAGATAATCGAAAGGAATTTGGTCACTGGGAGATAGATACTGTTATAGGTAAACGCTCTAATGATAATGCTTTAATGACCCTTACAGAACGTAAAACAAGAGGGCATCTGATTTATCTACTGGAAGAAAAGGATGCTGAATCTGTAAATAAAGCATTCAGCCAAATAAGAGAAAAGTCTGGGCCTTTATTTACACACTTGTTTAGAAGTATAACCGCGGATAATGGTTCAGAATTTGCTGGTTTGGATAGACAAGGGCTCGATGTATATTATGCTCATCCATATTCTGCGTGGGAAAGGGGTACTAACGAACGGCATAATGGTCTTATACGGCGGTTCATACCTAAGGGAAAAGCTATTAAGGACCTAACCCTTGAGCAGATAAAACGGATTGAAAACTGGTGTAATAACCTGCCCCGGAAGATACTGGGCTACCGTACACCGGCAGAACTATTTAACGACGAAATACAGCATATACTTGAGACTGTTCCAGACATGCAGCCTGTTAGTTAAGGGCATACATTCCAACCCTTTACGAGTATAACAGGCGGTCTCATGGTATCAAGGGGAAAACCGCCCTTGACACCATTTCGCTCGCCTGTTGAAGAATGGTTAAGGTTGGAATGATAAATATCATCGGGTTTCTCTATAAATTGTTGCATTTAATATTGCAATTTAGAGGTTAAATATTCTATATAAAAAAGGATTTTTTTACTATATGTAGAATAATAAACAACGATGCAATAATCTATTTTAAAGGGGGCTTTATTGATGGATGTATTAAAGGTGTCTGCAAAATCGAATCCAAACTCGGTAGCCGGTGCACTAGCAGGCGTTCTCCGAGAAAAAGGCAATGCCGAAATGCAGGCCATAGGTGCCGGCGCATTGAATCAGGCAGTTAAAGCAGTGGCAATAGCCCGGGGATTTGTTGCTCCCAGCGGAATGGATCTTATTTGTATACCAGCTTTTACGGATATTATGATAGATGGTGAAGAAAGAACGGCTATAAAACTTATAGTCGAGCCCAGGTAAGAAAAAATACTTGTTAAAAACCTGCTTTTGACAAGGCAGGTTTTTATTATGTGATGCCAATTGAAGTAAGTCGATGAAAGGGGGCCGTGTTGTGAAAAACATCCTTAGCGTTGACGGGCACTGTGACACAGTTCTTAAAGCCTTTGAAACCGGGACTAGCATTATCGAAGACAGCGGCAAAACACATATAAACCTTTCCAGCCTCAACCGGTTGGTTCCGCATATACAGTTCATGGCGCTGTTCTGCAGCCGCTTCAACCCCAGGGAACACTTTTATGGTCTTTGGGACCTTTTAGACTTTTTTTATATGAACCTTTCAAGCTGCGAGAATGGCCCCGTTGTAATAACAGACAGGGTATCCCTTGACGAATGCGAAAGCGAAAAAAGATTGGGTATTATACTGGCGGTTGAGGGGGCATACCTCCTAGAGGATAATTTGCACCGCCTTGACATGCTTTACGAGCTTGGAATACGCTGCCTATCCCTTACCTGGAACCAGGGGAACAAGCTTTGCGGCGGTATAGGTGACAGCGATAACAGGGGCCTGGGCAGCCAAGGGGTGCGACTTGTAAAAGAAATGAACCGTTTGGGTATGCTGATGGACCTGTCCCATATATCAGAAAGAGGATTTTGGGATATAATAGAACTGACCGACAGTCCGCTTATTGCCTCCCATTCAAACTGCCTGTCCCTATGCAATAATAAAAGGAACATGGACGACCGGCAGATTAAGGCGGTGGCCGACAAAAACGGTGTCATAGGCGTTAATTTCGTTCCCGATTTCCTGGGCAGGGAAAGGGATGGCATATCGGGGGTAGTTGACCACATAGAGCATATTATCCAGTTGGGAGGTCCCGGCTGTGCCGGGCTGGGCAGTGACTTTGACGGCACCGAAGACCTGCCGGAGGGGATAACTGGTATTGAATGTTTTTATGGGATTTATGAAGAGCTTCTTAAAAGGGGCTACAGCGAAGAGGATGCGGCAAAGGTTATGGGAGGCAACATGCTGAGAGTGATAGAAGACGTCATTGGACAGTGCCGTTAGAGCTATAGAAGGAGGATATTAATGTTAAAGGCTGACTTGCATCTGCACAGCAATAAATCGGACGGAATCCTGTCCCCGGAGGAAGTGGTCCTGCAGGCGGCCAAGCTTGGGCTGGCTGCAATTTCCTTAACCGACCATGACACGGTTGAAGGAATCTCCGAGGCTCTTGATGCGGGGACCAAGTACGGAGTACGGGTGGTTCCGGGCATTGAACTGAATACCAGCGCCGACAACGGGGAACTGCATATCCTGGGTTATTACATATGCCACACCGATACAAAGCTCTTGGACACCTTAAAGGGCATTAAAGAAGCGAGGGTGCAGAGAGTTCGGACAATAATCAAGAAACTTAACGACCTGGGGTTTGAAATAACCTTTGACCAAGTGCTCAAAAAAGCCGGGAAAGCGGATTCTATGGGAAGGCCACATATAGCAAGACTGCTGTTGGAAAAGGGCTATGTTTCAACCGTAAAGGAGGCCTTTGAAAAATATATTGGCTATGGCGGCTCCGCATACGTGGAAAGGCATAAACTGCTGCCAAGGGAGGTAATAGCCCTTATAAAAGACTGCGGAGGAGTGCCGGTCCTGGCCCATCCCGGGATACTGAGCAGCAGCCTCTACATCGACCTTTGCATACGGGAAGGGGTGCAAGGAATAGAGGTCTACCATTCAAGACACACCGAAGAACAGGCCGCGGTTTTCAGAAAAATTGCCCGCCGCCACGACCTAATAGTTACCGGCGGTTCGGACTGCCATGGAGAATTCAAGTTTGACGGAAAAATGCTTATGGGACGGTACACGGTTGACGCCGGGGCGGTTGACAGGCTGAAGGAAGCTGCCGCCGGTAACGGTGTTTGTATGCAAGACATGTATAACCATTGTAAAGCATAGTTAAAAAACGTAAGGGGAGGAAGTATAAATGGCAGAGACCACCATTAGTAGAC
>Ga0208198_1003461_pt1 | contig 10721 bp, 8 predicted proteins | sample AD_JPNTR2_MetaG_FD_184446 | JGI IMG/M metagenome (GOLD analysis project Ga0208198, IMG submission 184446) | Active sludge microbial communities of municipal wastewater-treating anaerobic digesters from Japan - AD_JPNTR2_MetaG (SPAdes) (version 2) | ecosystem: Engineered > Bioreactor > Anaerobic >... | reverse complement strand
GATGAGCCGATCAAGCCGGCACTGATTTTCAACATCGACGATGACTACGTCGCGCGCCACACCAAGACCGGCTGGCTGCAGGAAGAAGGTTTTGAAGTGCTCGAGGCCGGCTCCGAAGACTGGCCCCGGCTGCTGGCTGAGCGCAAGCCTGACCTGATACTAATCGCGGGGACTCTGGGCACCCTTGAGGGCAGCGAGGTCTGCCGGCGCATTCGCGCCGAGCCGGGAACGGCCGAGGTTCCCGTCGTGGTCGCGGCCCGCTCGCCGGACAGAGGCGAGCGCATCCGCAGCCTGGAAGCCGGCGCGGATGCGTACCTGACGATGCCGGCCGATCCCCAGGTCCTGATTGCGACCGTGCGCTCCCTGCTGCGGATGCACCGGGCGCAGGACGAAGCGCGCCGCAACGCCGCACGCGTGGCCGCCATACTCGCCAGCATCACGGAATCCTATTTCGCGGTCGATCATGAGTGGAAAATCCTGGAGATGAACGCCGCGGCCGAACGGGCCTTCGGCCGGCCGGCCGCGGAGCTGCTCGGCAAGAACTTGTGGCAGGAGTACCCGCAGGCGGTCGGCGGTCCCTTCTATCAAGCCCTGCAGCAAGCGTTGCAGGAGCGCCGCGCCGTGCACCGCGAGGGTCCGTCGGTTGTGACGGAGCACTGGTATGAGGCCCATATTTACCCCAGCGATGTCGGCCTGGACGTGTACTTTCGCGACATCTCTGACCGCAAGCGCGATGAAGATACTTTGCGCGATCTCGCCTCGTACTACGAGCAACTCGTGGCGTCGCTGCCCCACATGGTCTGGACCTGCGGCGCGGATGGACGCTGCGATTACGTCAGTCCCCAGTGGTTGGAGTACACCGGCGCTACGGCCGAAGCCTCGCTGGGTGAGGGCTGGCTGAACTTCATTCATCCGCAGGATCGCGAGGGTATTCGCACAAGGTGGCGGGCCGCGGTCGATAACCGAAGCGAATTCGAGGCCGAGTACCGGGCATGCCGCCACGACGGGCAGTACCGCTGGTTCAAGGCCCGCGGACGGCCCATTCGCGATCAGGCTGGCCGAGTCACGCGCTGGTTCGGCACGTGCACCGACGTCGAGGATCTCAAGCAGGCTCAGCAGCAGCGTGACCAGTTGCTGGAGAGCGAGCGCGCCGCCCGCTCCGAGGCCGAACGCGCCAGCCGCCTCAAAGATGAGTTCGTGGCCTCGGTTTCGCATGAGCTGCGCACGCCGATGATGGCCATGCTGGGGTGGTCGCAGTTGCTGGCGCGGCGGCACAGTGTGGAGCCGGAGCTGCTGGCCGAAGGCCTCGAGGTGATCGAGCGCAACGTCCGCATTCAGGCCCAGATCATCGACGACCTGCTCGACATCAGCCGCATGGTGACCGGCAAGCTGCGGTTGAACGTCCAGGAAACGGACATGCTGCCGCCGGTCTACGCCGCGCTGGACATACTGCGGCCCGCGGCCGAGGCCAAGAACATCGAAATCAGGCAGGACATCGAGAGGCATCCGCTGCTGGTGGCCGGCGATGCGGCCCGGCTGCAGCAGATTTGCTGGAATCTGCTTTCGAACGCCATCAAGTTCACAGACAAGGGCGGGCGGGTCTGGGTGAGTCTCAAGCGCGTCGGCTCGAACATTGTTCTGCAGGTACGCGACACGGGTCAGGGCATCCGGCCTGAAATGCTGCCGTTCGTGTTCGAGCGGTTTCGGCAAGGGGACGCTTCGACCACGCGCAGGCACGGCGGGTTGGGGTTGGGGCTGGCGATCGTGCGCAACCTGGTTGAGCTGCACGGCGGAAGGGTGGCGGTGGAGAGCCCGGGCGAGGGGCAGGGGGCCACCTTCACGGTGGAGGTGCCCGCCTTGGCCGTACGCGGTCGGTGGGGCGACGGCCGGTCGCTGCGGCCGGTGCCGCCGAAGGCCTCGGTGTCCTCGCTGCGCGGGGTTCGAGTGCTGGTAGTGGACGATGAGCCGGACGCGCGCGACCTGGTGCGGCGCGTCCTGGAGGAGTATGACGTGTCGGTTGTGACGGCCAAGTCGGGCAGCGAAGCGCTCGAGCGCGTGCGCAGCGAGCCGCCCGATCTGCTGATCTGCGACATTGGCATGCCGGGTGAGGACGGATATAGCGTAATTCGACAGGTGCGCGCCCTGCCGGCCGAGCGCGGCGGAAGAATGCCGGCCCTGGCGCTGACCGCCTACGCCCGGCCCGAAGACCGCGACCGCTCGCTGGAGGCAGGTTTCAACGGCCACGTAACCAAGCCGGTGCAGGCCAACGAGCTGGTCGGGATGGTGGCCCAGGTAGCGCACGTGGCGGGGCGGTGAGTGGAACCGCGGGGGCGACTCAACCGAATTTCATGACGGCCCTCAGAGTGGTGACCGCCTCAGAGCGACTGAGAGTGGCCGCCTTAGTGTGACCGGCTCAGCGATAGCTATGCAAAGTTTTGCGCCCTCAGCGATAGCTACGCAAGGGTAGCTATGCAGGGCTTTGCCGTGTCAGCAATAGCTATGCAGGGTTTGCCGCCTTAGCGATAGCTATGCAGCGTTTTCATGTAATTGGCGCGCTCGAAGGCGGCGGGCTCGGGGCACGCTTTCTGGCTCATGCTGCCCTTCATTTGCGCGATCGACTCGTATTCATGCTCGCGCATCCAGGACTGCATGCTCTCCAGCATGACCGACAACTCGCCCACGCCGCGCACCAGCAGCACCGACACGACTTGCGCCACGTCGGCCCCCGCCATCACCGCCTTCAGCACGTCCTGCCCGCTGGCGATGCCGCTGGTCGCCGCCAGGCTCGCTTCCACGTGACCGTACATAATCGCGATCCAGCGCAGCGGCAGACGCAGCTCCCATGGTGAGCTGAGCACCAGGTCGGGCACTACTTCAAGCTTCTCCAGGTCGATGTCCGGCTGATAGAAGCGGTTGAAGAGCACCAGGCCGTCGGCACCGGCGGCGTCCAGGTGCACCGCGGTCGCGGCCATGCTGCTGAAGAACGGGCTCAGCTTCATGGCCACCGGGATGTGGACCGCCTTTTTCACGGCTTTGAGGATGTCCTCATACAGGGCTTCAACCGCGCGCCCCGAAAGGCTCGGGTTGGCCGCCACGAAATAGACGTTCAATTCCAGCGCATCGGCGCCGGCCGCCTCAATTTGCTTGGCGTAGTCGGTCCAGCCGCCGACCGTCGCGCCGTTCAGGCTGGCGATTACCGGGATGTCCACCGCCTTTTTCGCCTTGCGGATGTGGTCCAGGTACTCCTCCGGGCCCAGCCGGTATTCGCCGACGCTGGGGAAGAAGGAAAGGTGCTCGGCGTACAGCTCGGTGCCCTGAGTCAGGTTCTGCTCGAGTTCCTCGGCCTCGCCCTTGATCTGCTCCTCAAACAGCGAGTGCAGCACGACGGCCGCGGCGCCGGAGTCCTCCCAGCCGGCGAATGAAGTCGATGTCGGCGGTAAGCGGCCCGGCCCCGGCGACCAGCGGGTTTTTCAGCTTCAGGCCCATGTAAGTGGTGGAAAGATCCATCGGCGACCCTTTCTCTGAAGAGCAAACTTTGAAGAGCAAAACCTTTGAAAAACAACCTCGGATGAGCAAGTCTCTGAAGAGCAAATCTCCGAAGAGCAAAGCGCCGCGGGCCATAAACCGGCGGCGCGTTCAGCGGGCGCGAGGAACACCGGCCGGCGCCCGAACCGCTTCATTATAGAGCGGAAAAGGGTGGGACGGGCGAGGCTGCGGGCGAGCGGTCCGGTGCGGTGCGGCGGGCTGGTTTGCCAGACGGAGTGGACAGGTACGGGCGCGAGGTGCGAGTTTGAGGTCATACAAAAATGCCGTTTGTCGCGCTGGATCGCGCGAATCTGATAAAAGCGGCCGTGCTTTCGCGGGATGACCAGTTTGCCAGTTTGCCAAGTGTGGGCCCGTTTGCCCGATAACAACCGCGTTTGGATGGCGCCATGGGCAGTTTGCCAGATTGCCAAGGTATGCGCGCTCGGATTTGGCAAAGTGCCGATAACGCGCTGCGCGAGACCAGGAGAGAGGTGAAAGGTGAACAGGAGAGGGGGACAGAGACGGCGCGCGGTGCTGCCCCAGGTGCTCAAGCGGTCTGATAAAAAGGCTTGTAGCTGCGAGCATAGGGGGCAGATGATCAGATACTCATGGTTTTTGTGCACTCGGTTTTGATAACCTGAGGCGCCGCTGCGCGGAGAGAGGTGATAGGTGAGAGGTGAACAGGTGACGCCGCTGCGCGGAGACGGATGATAGTTGACAGGTGAGCAGGGGGGACATTTCGAATGCGGCATAGTGGGTGCCTTTCTGCGCGCGGCGCGGTTATGCTAGAGATTCTATGAAGCCGTCAGCTTCCAGCTATCAGCTATGAGCCGGAGGGCGCGGATTGTTGGCGTTTGCTGGCCAATGGCGGGGAGACGCTGCTTGAGTGATAAAGTGATAAGGTGATAGGGTGATAAAGAAAGCTCGCAGCTATGAGCTATCAGCGAAGGGAACCGCATCGGCGCAAAAACTAGCTGCGTCCTGCTCTGTAGAAAAGGTCGTATGAGCAAGAGAATCAGGATGTTGTGGACGATGGCCTTCAGCAACATGGCGCGGCGCTGGCGGCGATCCGAGCAGGCGTTGACGCACTCCCCCAAACGACGCTTAATCATGCTGAACACTGTTTCAACCTGCCACCGTTGACCATAGCGTCGCCGCTGTTTGGGGCGCCGGAAGTAAGTTCTCATAGCACGCCGATAGCGGCCGGCCGGGGGCTTATCAGTCGGCCGGCCGGCGGTCGGCGGGATGAACGAGCGCATGTCTAGCTCGTCGCGAATGAACTGGTGCACCCACTCTGCGTCGTAGCCTGCATCGGCCAGAACGGCTTGGATCTGGCGCCGCTCGCGGGCCGCGCGCAGTGCCTCCCTCACGTGTGGACAATCTGGACTTGGCCCGCGCCCTGACACCGCCGCCAGGATCAAGTGCGTACGACAGTCGACGACTAGAGCGAGTTTGGGGAAGCGACGGTAGCTCATATTTTGCAGGTTCTTTTTGGGCCCGCTGGAGCGCCGCCGCACGAAATAGTGACTGACGTGATGGGCTTCGAAGCCGCTGCCGTCGATGGCGCTCAGCGAGGTGCGTTTGGGCAGAATGCCGCAGCGCTCTGCGTCTTTGAGGGTTTGGGCCAGCAGGCGGTTTGCGGCGTTTTTTTTAGCAGGCGGTCGGCGGCCTTCTGGAGCGTAGTCCAGTGCGGCACACAACCCAAGTCGATCACGGCGCGCAGATCGGCCGTGTCCAGTAGAAGCTGCTGCACGCCGCGGTAGTCGAGCTTGAGGAACTCTTTGAGTGCCAAACAAGCGAACAGTTGCGGCTGGCTAAACTTGCGGGGACTGAAGCGGTGCGAGTACGCCGGCAGTGCCTGACGCGCCGTCGCGTACGCGACCTGCAACACCTTCCGTGGCGATTTGGTGGTCTTCATCCCCCATCGTGTACCACAACCTCGTCTTTGGCGCTACCCCTAACAAATGTTAGGGTTTTCTACACAGCAGGACGCAGCTAGTTTTTGCGCTGTGCCTTCGCTGATAGGTCCTGCCTTTTGCCCACCCCCCGCTATTGGCGCGCAACCACGCACAATCCGCGCATTCCGGCTCAAAGCTGCTACCTCAGGGCTGATAGCTTCATAGAATCTCTAGCAGAACCGCGCCCGCGCGCAGAAAGGTCCCGCGTGAATATGTCATTCTTAAATCCCGCCCTCCGCCCCCTACTTTCTGGCAACCTGCCCCTGGCGCAAGCCAAACGCCGATGTTATCGGCCAAACCCGCAACCGCTTGGCAATCTGGCAAACTGGCGTTCCGGCCCCCGCGCCCTTATCACCCAATCACTTTATCACTTTATCACCCTTGTCCTCGGCCTGGCCGCCTTAACCCTGCTGTCTCGTCGCAAATTTATCGGCACATTATCAAAATCGAGTGCACAATGCATGAGCACCTGCGCATCTGCCCCTGGCGCTTCCCCACACCACGTTTTTATCAGACACATGATCACCTGCTTGATCACCTGCCCCATGAACCCGCCGGAATGCCAATTCTGTCGAACCGCCTTGATCACCGACTCGCACTGCGAATCTCACGTTTTATGAGATTCGATAGCTTGATCCTTACATCCCTTGATCCCTGTTCACCGGTTGAATCCACGCGCCATGGCTCCTCCGCCTCCCGCCCTTGTTGCCTCGCCGCCTGCTCTTCGTAATCATCTATGGCGGAACCCCCGTTACGCCCAGCGGACGGGCTGTCTACGCCCAGGAGACGGGCTATGTCTGTAATCCAGGAGAAAGTTAAGCGCGCACGCCAGCGCCTGATGGCCAATGTAATATTCGACCAGGCCGCACTTGCCATCCTGATCGCCACCGGCCTGTGGGTTCTCGTCTTCCTGGTCGAACGCGCCTTCGTCCTTCACATTCCGGTCTGGACCAGCGCCTGGCTCGCCGTCGCCCTGGCCGCGCCGATAACCGCTATCGCCACCTATTACCGCCGCGTCAGCCGCTTGCAGGCCGCCGCCGTCGTCGACCAGGCCGCCGGCCTGAAGGAGCGCCTCAGCACCGCCGTCGCACTCGGCCCAGCCGCCAGCAACGACCCCTTCGCCCACCTGGCCCTCGCCGATGCCGAGAAGAAGGCCGCCGCCGTCCACGTGCCCGTGCATGTGCGACTGCGCGCTCCCGCGCTGTGGCCTTGGACCACGGCCGCCGTCATCGCCGCCGTCATCCTGGCCTTCACGATGCCCGAGCTCAACCTGCTGGCCGGCGCCAAAGACAAGGAAAACGAGGAACAGCTCAGCCAGGCCATGGCCGAGCAACAAGCCATCCGCCAGGAGCTCGAGGTCCACCTGAACAAGTTCAAGGAGATGGCCGAGAACAACCCGGCCTTGAAAGACATCGCGGCCGACCTCGAGCCGCTTCAAATGGCCGAGCAGCCGGCCGGCACGCCCGAGGACGTCCGCCGCGAGGCCGCCCAGAAGATCGACAACGTAACCGACCGCCTGGCGGCCCGGCAAAACGATCCCGCGCTCGAAAGCCTGCGCGAGACGCAGCGCTTGCTCTCACGTCTCGAGCCGCAGGCCCGTCAGGACCCCGGCGCACAGCTCTCGCAATCGCTGGCGCGGAGCGACTTCGCAGGCGCGCGCAAGGCGCTCGAAGAACTGAAACGGCGGTTAGAAGAAGTCGCCCGCACCGGCCAGGCCGACGCGCAGATGCTCGCGCAGATGCAACAGCAGCTACAAAGCCTGGGCGAGCAACTCGCCCAACTCGGCGACGACTCCTACCTGCAAAAAGAGCTGGAGAAGAAAGCCGGGCTGTCCGAGGCCGAGGCCCAAAAGCTGCTGGATCAGCTCTCAAAGATGGATCTCAAGGAAGCCGCCAAGGAGCTTGAGCGGCAGTTGTCTAAGAAGGGCCTGTCGCAACAGCAGATCCGCGACCTGGTCAAAAAATTCCAGCAAAAACAGCAAGCCCGCAAACGCTGCCAGAACATGGGCCGATGCCTCGCGCGGGCCTCCGCGGCCTTGCAGCAGGCCTGCCGGGGAGGCGGGAACTGCAGCGGCGGGGCCTGCGCCGCCTGCGCCGCACTCGGCGACGCGGCCTGCCAGCTTTCTGAGCTGGAAATGTCAGAACAATTGCTCAACGAACTCGAAGCCCAAATCGCCGGCTTGCGCAAGGTGCGTGAATCGGTCTGCAGCGGCGGCGGCGGCGCAGGCTGCAACATCGGAAATCAGGGCTCGAGATACGGCCTCGGCCCTGCCGGCATGGCTGCCCGGGAGCACCGGCAGTACCCGCTCGACTCCACCAAGGCCAGCTCGAGCATACAGAAGGGCACGCTCGTCGGGCAGATGCTGGTTGACGGCCAGCAGATGCTCGGCCAAGCCACCGCCGAGGCGCGCGAAGCCGTCAACTCCGCACAGCGCGACGCGCAGGACGCCATCGATCGCGACGAGGTCCCGCGCCAATACCACGGCGCGGTCCAGCAGTATTTTCTCCGCCTGGCCGGGTTGATAAATCGCGACAGGCCGCCCGCCGCCACTCAACGTAGCCAGCCCGAAAACCCGTAACACGCCAGCCCGACCCGCCGCGCGCTTTCGCCCCGTCTCATACCCCGGTAGACTGAGGTTTGCGCGTCGCCGCGCAACATGCAGACGAGCGCTAACCACCGACGCAAAACGGCCATGAGAATTAACCTCCCCAATCAGATTACGCTCGGGCGGCTGCTCCTGGCCGCGATCTTTTTCGTGCTGCTCTCGCTTTTTAACGCCTCCGACGCGGACAACCTGCGCTGGCTGATTGTCGTCAGTTTCTGGATCTTCGTCGTCGCGGCAATCAGCGACATCCTGGACGGCTTTTTGGCCCGCTGGCTCAAGCAGGAAACGCCCTTCGGACGCGTCGTCGACCCCATCGTCGACAAAGTCATGATCTGCGGCGCGTTCGTCTTCTTTGCCAGCCCCAAGTTTTACGTCCCTGGCGTGGACGGCGCCCCCGGCGATTACATCACCGACGTCAAACCCTGGATGGCCGTCGTCATCCTGTCGCGTGAGCTGGCCGTTTCCGGCATCCGCGCCCACGCCGAAGCCGGCGGCGAGAAGTTCGCCGCGCTCTGGGCCGGCAAGCTGAAGATGTTCGTCCAATCGGTAACCGCACTGGTGATCTTGGCCGAGATAGGCTGGAATCTGAAAGGTGTGCGGCCGGTGAGCACCGCTTTGGTCTGGCTGACGGTGATCATTACCGTGCTCTCGATTATCAGCTATCTGCGCCGCGCACACAGTTTCCTTCTCTCCAGCGCCGCGCTGGGTGCAACCAGCGCGACGCCGCCGAAAGTTGAAACCCCGCCTTCGCAGCCTGAGTTGCCGTCTTCCACTAATCGCTCGCCCGGAGCCGCAGTTTGAGGACCACGGTGCCACCACGGCTTAAGACTGCGGAGCTTATCAAGACCGCGTGCATCACGGTGCTCGGCAGCGGCTATCTCTGGCCGCCGGGCACGTGGGGCTCGGCCGTGGGCGCGTTGGCATTCGTCGTCATCTGGTGGCTGAACGGCCTGGCCGCGGGCCCACAGTGGACAGTAGACCTGATCGTCGTAGCGGGCGTGCTCGTGAGCTCGGTCATGTCCGTAATCTGGGGCGAATGGGCGATTCAGCGCTTCGGCCGCGCCGACCCACACCAGTTCGTCCTCGACGAATTCGCCGGCCAGTGGGTGGCCCTGCTCGCTGTGCCGCTGGCACTCGCCGCCACGCCCGCCGCCCTGGCCGCAGTCGTGTTCGGCCAGTTCTTTTTTTTCCGCATTGCCGACGTCATAAAGCCGCCGCCGGCTCGCCAACTCGAGAAGCTGCCGGCCGGCTGGGGCATATTGCTGGACGACCTCATGGCCGGCGTTTACGCCAACGTCGCCGGACAACTGTTGTGGCGGGCGACGCCGCTTGCATCCTGGTTAACGCAGCAAACCGCGACCGCGTAACTCCACTGCGAAGGGCAATAAATGGATGCGTTGAACACGGTCGTCCTGGGCATCATTGAGGGCCTGACTGAGTTCCTGCCCGTCTCCAGCACCGGGCACATGGTGATCGCCATGCCGCTGCTGGGCGTCCAAGCCGACCGCCCGCCCTGGAACACGCTCCTGTGGGTTTCGCAATTTGCGGCTATTCTGGCCGTTATCCTCTACTTCTGGCGCGACCTCTGGACCCGCACGTTCAACCCCCGTTCCTGGTCGTGGCGCCAACACATACTCGTCAAGCTGTTCTTCGCCATGGTGCCGACGGTCGTGCTGGCGCTGCTGTTCAAGAAGCGGCTTGATCCGCTTGAACAAATGCCGCTGGCCGTCGCCGCCGCACTGATCGTCGGCGCCGGACTCATTGAGCTGATTGACCGCCGCTACCGCCGCGAGGGCTCGCAGAACCTCGAAGACGTCACGCTTTCGCAGGCCTTCTTCATCGGCCTGATTCAATGCGTCAGCATGGTTCCCGGCGTCTCGCGGGCCGCCGCCACCATCATGGGGGGCATGGCGCTCGGCCTGACGCCGCGCGTGGCGACCGAGTTCTCCTTCTACCTGGCGATTCCCACGATGTTGGGCGCGGCGCTCAAGACCCTGCACGACCACCGCGATGAACTGACCGGCAACAACGCCGGCCTGATTGTGCTCGGCTCGGCCGTCTCATTCGTGGTCGCCCTGCTGGTCGTGGCGGCCTTTCTGGAATACGTGAAACGCTACCGCTTTACCCCCTTTGCCGTGTATCGCGTCGTGCTGGGCATCGTCGTAATCGGGTTGTACATGAACGGCGGCTTCCGTGTGCGACTGCCGCAGGAGCGCCCGCAGGTCTTGCCCGAGCAGGCCGCCCGCTACGCGCCGCTGGCCGCCAACGGAGCGATCTTCGTCCAGAACAGCCACATGACCGGCGCGGCCAGCAGCGGCGAATCGAGCACATCCAGCACGCCGCCGAATCCGGGAATGCTGTTACCCGAATCTTTGAGCGCGGCGTCACGTTTCAGTAGTGACTCGCATAAGTCGCCCAGCACCGACAGACCGGCCATCAGCAGACCGAAAACCAGCAGCGTGAAAAGCGCCGCTATCCCGCCCGGCAAGCGCAGCGTGCCGGAGCCGTACAGGCCATAGCCAACGCCGATCGCGAACGCGGTCGCAACGATGATTCCTCCGGCGAAACCCTCCCAGGTCTTCTTCGGGCTGAGCCATTCGATCAGCTTGTGCCGGCCCGTTGCCATCCCGGTG
>Ga0208198_1003460_pt1 | contig 10723 bp, 8 predicted proteins | sample AD_JPNTR2_MetaG_FD_184446 | JGI IMG/M metagenome (GOLD analysis project Ga0208198, IMG submission 184446) | Active sludge microbial communities of municipal wastewater-treating anaerobic digesters from Japan - AD_JPNTR2_MetaG (SPAdes) (version 2) | ecosystem: Engineered > Bioreactor > Anaerobic >... | reverse complement strand
AACAGTGATGACCGCTCCTCAGAGCGATGTTCATCTTTCTTCCTAGAAACTCGGCGATATCGTGAGAATGTACCCTGCTGTGAGTAAAAGTGATAACCGCCCTGCTGGATTCGGGGCTGTGGATTACATACCCGCCGATGGCCCGGATTTTCTCTCTGGCCCTGGAAGTCAAATTGGAAATATGGGTACTGATTCTTTCCATTCCGGCGTTTTCCAGATACTCGACAGCGGCCAGCATCGAGACGGCGCCGGAGATATTCTGGGTACCGCCTTCTAATTTTGCGACACCTTCGGAGAAAATCGTTTCCTCCTTTCCAACCAAGTCTATCATCTGACCGCCGAAAACGAAGGGATTCAGCTCTCCCAGAAGTTTCTCTCTTCCGACGAGACAGCCTATCCCTGTTTCTGAGAGCATCTTGTGACCGGAGAAGACGAGAAAATCGACGTTGCTTTCGCTGAAAGAAAACTTCTCGTGCGGAATCAGCTGGGCACCGTCGAGCACCATGATACCGCCGGCCAAATGAACGAGCGATCCTATCTCTTCGAAAGGAGGTCTGTAACCTGTTGAATTCACCAGACCTGCCAGAGAGAAAACGAATCTGCCATTCATCCGCTGGAGAGTCTCTTTCACCAGTGACATATCGAGAGAGTTTTGGCTTATCGGAAGCGGAATAAATCGCAATCCATTTTTCCTGGCGTGATACTGCCAAGGGACGAAATTACTGTGGTGTTCGAAGACCGGTACGATGAAGGTGTCGTAGTCTCCACAGATGGAGAGGGAAGAGGCGAGAACGTTTAGGCCTTCGGTCGAACCTTTGGTGAAAACCAACTCGCAAGGTCTGCAGCCCACGAAGCCGCTCAACCTTCTTCTGGAGGATTCGTAAAGTTCGGTAGCCGCTTCGGCCAGTGGATAGACACCCCTGTGAACGTTCGAGTTGTTCCTTTCGTAGAAATCTCTGATCGCTGCGAGAACGGACGAGGGTTTCTGGGTCGTGGCGGCGCTGTCAAGATAAACGAGCGAAGGATCGTGAGAAAATATGGGAAAGTCTCTCTTCAGACCCTCGAAATAACCGTTCAATTCTTCAGGCGAAAACATGGTTCAAACCTCTTGAATGGTCGGGAAAGAGTTTTGCAATCTTTTCAAGAACGGGATCGAAAGTCCCTTTGATTATGAGCTTCAGGGCTTCTTCCCTTGTCAATCCTCGCGACATGAGATAAAAGACTCTTTCCTCGTCCAGTGACCCTACCGTTGCTGCATGAGATGCGTTCACTTCGTTTTCATCGACCAGAAGAGAGGGTATGGCGTCCGTCCTTGCCCCGCTGGATAGTACCATCACATTGCTGTGTTCCTTACCCGTGGCTCTCTTTGAACCTTTTCTGAGATCTACTGTTCCTCTGAAAACGGAGTGGCCCCTGTCCATCACCACACCGGTGCCGTCTATAATCGCCTGAGATCGGGCAGATTTTACCCGCGCGATGTACTGCAAATCGATCTTCGAATCTCCGTGGGCCATGAAGACCGGTTCGAAAACCATCCGTGATTCTTCGCCGACGGCGACTCCCATGTGGTAACTGGCAAGAACTCCACCGCCGTAAGAAACTTCATACACGTTCAAGCGAGCACCGGCCTCGAGCAGGTAAAAATTGTTCAAAAAACTAAAATCGTTTTTAGAGAGACCGTTGACGATCAACAGGTCGATGGAAGACTCTCTCTTCAGGAGAAACCGGTTGTTCTGAAGAGACCAATTTCCCCGTCCGGTCGAGTTCAGAACTATCTTCATATATGAACCTTTTCCTGCTACGAAGAGATTACTTGAAATGCTTGAATTCATCTCCTCTCTGTTGAATATGTAAGGTTTTTTAAGATGGATTCCGTAAGGGATTGAAAAGAAGTAACCGGTATCGAAGAAGATATCTCCCAGGAGCAACAGCTTCCTGTCAGATCCCTCGAAATCCAGATTATCCAGTAGTTCAACTTCTTCGCTGGTAAGCCGCTTAATCGGTTTCACGTATGGATCCGGATAGTGTTTTCCGTTTTTCCCAGAGACAGGCGGAAGTACCATCTTGCTTATATCGACCCTCTTCCAGAGAGGAAAAGCGAGTTTTCTGTATTCGGAATACCGGTTGCTCACGAAAACCGACATGGCATTTCCAAGAGGTTCGGATGAGATGAGGAAATCGCGGTCACCGTAATCCGGAATTTCTAGTTCCCGCCTGAGTGGCGAGACCATTTTGTAGTTGTTGTGTTCAAGGTTCAAAGTCTTCTCCATATGGCACCTCATCCGATACTGCTTTCCATTTCCAGGTCAATCAAACGGTTCAACTCCACCGCATATTCGACCGGAAACTCCCTGGAAACCGGTTCCATGAATCCTCTAACGATCATCGATCTGGCCTGCGTTTCGGAAAGTCCCCTGCTCATCATGTAGAATACTTGTTCCTCGCTTATCCTGCCTATTTTGGCTTCGTGGCCGATGTTGGCCGAATCGCTTTCAACTTCTATAATCGGAACTGTGTCTGACTTGGAATCGTTGTCTATCATGAGTGCGGTACATTGAACCGAGGATTTCGCGTTATCGGCCTGGCGAGAAATCTTTAAGGCTCCACGGTAAAAGGCCCATCCACCGCCGACGCTTATGCTTCTGACGTCGACCATTGAACTGGTTTCCGGAGCCAGATGGATCACTTTTGAACCGGTATCCATGTGCTGCCCTGGGCCGGCGTAAGTTATACCCAGATGTTCAGCTCTGGCTCTCCTTCCTTTGAGAATGGTCGCCGGATAGAGCATCGTTTTCATACTTCCGAGCGAACCGGATATCCACTCCATAGTTCCGTCTTCTTCAACTATCGCGCGCTTTGTGTTGAGATTGTACGTATTCTTCGACCAGTTCTGTATGGTTGAGTACCTGACCTTCGCCCCCTTTAAGACGAAGATTTCCACCATGCCGACATGCAGGTTCAGTTCATTGAATCTGGGAGCAGAACAGCCTTCTATGAACTGGAGGTTAGAACCTTCGTCGGCGATGATCAGGGTGTGCTCGAACTGCCCTGAGCTTGCCATGTTCATTCTGAAGTATGCCTGCAAAGGCAGAGGTACGGCAACGTTTTTCGGAACGTACACAAAGGAGCCTCCGCTCCAGACGGCGCCATGAAGGGCGGCGTATTTGTGATCTGAGGGAGTTACAGCTTTCATGAAGTATTTCTCCACGTATTCGGGATATTTTTTCACGGCTGTTTCCATATCGAGAAAAATTATCCCGAGCTCCTCGAGATTCTTTTTTATGTTCTGATAGACCACTTCAGAATCGTATTGAGCGCCAACTCCGGCCAGAGAATTCCTTTCTGCTTCGGGTATTCCGAGCTTTTCGAAGGTTTCCCTTATCTCCTTCGGCACTTCCTCCCAGGATCTGTTGCGCCCGGAACCGGGCTTTAGATAGGCGACTATGCTTGAGAGATCTAGATCCCCCACTCCCACCCCGAAGCCGGGCTCTCTCGAGCGGCCGAATATTTCGAAGGACTCCAGTCTTTTCCGAAGCATCCATTCCGGCTCGTCTTTATTCGTCGATATCTGTCTTATAAGATCCTCATCGAACCCCTTTTGGCTTATGTAGCTGTAATCGGTCGTGGAAATGAAATCGAATCTCGAGCTGTCCAGAAAGAGATCTTTATCCATACTTACGCCTCCCTGAAAGCTTTCCAGTCCCTTTCATAGCCCCTCTCTTCAATATCTCTTGCCAGTTCGGGGCCGCCTGTCATGACTATTGAACCGTCCACGTATATGTGAACGTAATCGGGCTCGATATACTCTAGGAGTCTCTCGTAATGGGTTATAAGGATCACGCCGTTTTCCGGGGACTTGAAACTTTTTATAGAAGCGGCTATGGACCTAATGGCATCTACATCGAGACCTGAGTCGATCTCGTCGAGGATTGCCAGAACGGGTTTTAAAAAATGCATCTGCATGATCTCTGTCTTCTTCTTCTCTCCGCCGGAGAAGCCGAGGTTGAGATACCTGTCTATGAACTCTCTGCCTATGCCTATCTCGTCGGCCAGCTTTTCGAGTTCTCTGCTCTTCTTTAAGATCGACTCGTCATTTTTCAGGTTGTGTGAGGCCGACATCAAGAAACTGCGAAGTCGAATCCCGCTTATCTCCTGAGGATACTGAAAGGACATGAATATACCCAGCCTGGCCCTTTGATCGACGGAGAGATCGTTGATAGTTTTGTTCTTAAAGCGAATTTTGCCGGACGTGATTTCGTATTTGGGGTTTCCCATCACCACATTTGCCAGAGTGGACTTCCCACTCCCATTGGGACCCATTATTGCGTGAAGCTCGCCGGCCCTGACTTTTAGATTGACTCCTTTCAAGATCTCCTTTCCATCTTCTCTGAGTGTGGCTCTCAATTCCTTTATATCGAGTAAATCCAATTCGATCCCTCCAAAGTGGGTATTATTTGTCAACATTATAACATATTCCGACAAAATATGACAGCAATAAAATCGCTTCGCAGCTTCAATCTGACAGTTGAAGGTTATATAATCTTTCTACTCGGAGGTGGAGTATGTTTTATGTGATTACGATCGGCGTCATCATGGGTCTTGCAAATCTCATACCGGGAGTCAGCGGCGGTACTATCGTGCTGCTCGGAGGTCTTTACGAGAGGTTCGTTGGTGCTGTCGCTTCTCTTTCCGAATTCAAATTCGAAAGAAAGCAACTTCTGTTCCTTGTTGAGCTCTTCGCAGGGGTAATTGTAGGACTGTTAGCCTTTTCCAGTCTCATCGAGTTATCTCTTACAACTGTCCCTTCGTTGATGTACGGAATCTTCTGTGGATTGGTGGTGGGAAGTGTCCCGGTAGTGCTTAAAAATATAAAGAAGTTCACCCCCACCTCGGCTGTATCTTTCGCGGTTGGCGTGATCCTGGTGATGGCCATGGCCTTTTCTGGAGCCAGACCCGGGGACGATGCACTCCTGACACACTCTCTTCCGGCCTTTCTGTACGATTTGCTGGCCGGATTCGTGGGTGCGGCGGCCATGGTTCTCCCCGGACTAAGCGGGGCCTTCGTGCTGCTCTTGATGGGTGAGTACTCAAGGGCGATATCGGCCATCAACGACCGCGACCTATTGATAATACTTTTCATAGGATTGGGAGTTGTTGGGGGAATAGTTCTTGTAAGTAAGATCCTGAAGTCGTTGATGAAAAAACGTCAAAACGAAACCTTTTCGTTTCTACTGGGTCTGATGATCGGTTCCATCCCCGACCTTCTGACCAGAACCGGCGAAGCAACGCGCTTATCGTTACTGGTTCCGGGAGTGGTGCTCGGGGTTTTCCTCTCTTACCTCCTCGCCGTCTTTGAAAGAAAAAACAGGCCCGTATGCTGTGGTCGATAGCAACCGGTAAAAGTAATCCTTACACAGTCTCGCGTGGACTCCAGGAGAGACGGTTCCTGACAATTTCCCCGATATCGCTGTTCTATGGCGTGCTCGGTGGGATTTGAACCCACAGTCTCTGGATCCGGAGTCCAGCGCTCTATCCGTTGAGCCACGAGCACATGTACACGGCACAATTGTCTGCCGGCTCGATGCTAGAAGCGGGCAGTTCAGCACCTTCAGTGATTACTATTATATCGTAAGTTGAGAAGTCGATATCGTCAAGAAGGTTTTTCGGTTTGAAGCCCTTTTTCACGAAGGAGAGATATATCTGTGGATCTTCCACATAGACGTCCATTTCTTTTGTCGAATCGAGCCCCACTATCTTTGAAGAGAGCGGCGCGTAGAGTAGCGCTTTTTTTCCGGCATCTATAGGCGGAAAGTTACGACATACGGGAAAGAGATCCCTAACTTCCCAGTTTACTGTGGTTCCGCGAGAGTAGTTTCTCAGTATTTCCATAGCGCTCAGTATATCGCGCCGGGTCGAGAAACTCAGCCCACTGTCTTTTGCGATCCTTTCGGAGGATTTCGTTGTGAGTCTTTCGTCGGTCAATATCACCCTACCCGGAAATATCTTTTTCACTTTTTCGGCGAATGCAACGACTTTCATCGCCAGCTGGTTGAACCGACCCGACATAGAAAGTGGCAGCCCTATGACCGTTAGATCTATCTCTCTTTGAGAGAAGATTTCCTTCAGGCTTTTGCGATAATCTCTGTGCTCTATCGTCTCGAGTGGAATCTCGATACCTTCTATTTGGATCGCCAGACCGATTCTCACAGTGCCGAAGTCAATTCCCAGTATCTTCATAAAACTCTCTCACGGGATTTGAATGGCAGTGAGCTATTGAAAGCGGGTCCAGACCATTTCTCTCCAGAACCTCGAGGCAACATTCCAAATTGCCAGAAGAAATGGCAATAGATATTGAACAGCCCGGAAAACGTTGCGGCGGGGTGGGAAAGAGTTTGGCGGCAACTCCCGCTTCTCTCAACGCTTTCATGGAAGGAAGAACGGCTCCCAGGGGCATTAAAAGCAGGATGTCCAGACACGCTGTCTCAACCAACTCTCAGCACCTCTTCGGAATTGGTAAGACTGCGCAACAGTCCCCTGGTGGTCATAGTCGAAAGCTTTGTGGCAAACCAGCGCGTCATTCTCTTTTCAGCTATACCCTCTCTGTATCTAAGGGTTTTTTTGACCAGAGTAGTATCCAGTTCTCCATTCGAACTGCTGTACCACACATTGCCATCGTAATTCAGCAGGTTCATCTCTTCCAGAATCGAAAGATAGACCTTGGAGATACCGTCTTCGAAGCTCAAAGCCTTTCTTATATCTCTTTCGGGAGCGGGAAGTACATCTTTCAAATCCTGATAGACGGCTTCCAGCTCTTCAATAGTAGGGAAAAGCCTGTCCATTTCGCTTGTGTTCGAAAGCAGGTCGCTTTTGTTGAACGAGAGGTTCAAGAAGAGCTCGGAGTCTTCGCCAGGCCTCGTTGAGACGGAATCGAGAACCTCCAGAAAGTTTCTCGGAGCGCTGTAAAATACGATGTTAGAATTTCCTAACGTGACTCCGAGTCCGTCGCTGGAGGGCGTGGTGATCAGAACTCTAATCTTTTGTCTTTCGACCAACGAGTAGATCACCGATCTCTGGAAGTCCTTTAACATATAGTTGTAGAATATCAACTCGCCGTTTTGAAGGGCGTGAGAAAGCCTCGAACCCATTGATTTGGCCAGCGTCACAGTCTTATGTGGAGAATCGACGATAACTGCTACGTTTTCTCCATGACCGACGATGGACATGACTTGCTCGACCTTTTTCCGGGAGCCTCTGTTGTCTATGATACCTACCTTTTTTATGGGGTTGGGCTTATAAACGTGGGAGATTCTCCTATCGGCAAGAAACTCCTTGAGGTCGTCGTAATACACGCTTCCGGTGAAGCCCGATATGTCCAAAACCGAATCAATAAGACTTAAAAAGCCTTCGAGATCAGGATGGCCCTTGAATATACCCGAGAGAATATAGGCCGGTTCGTCAAATATTACCTCTCCTGCGGTTTCCAAGATCCTTGCAAAGTTTTCGACGAAGAAGGGAAGGGTAACGAATATAACGTTCTCTTCTAGACTTCCCCTGTACAGAGAATTGGCAAAAACTGGTTTAATCGCATCGAGGTAATGTTGAAGAGAGTAGTAAGTGTGTGCGAGCGTTCCGTTGATAGCCGAAACTATGAAGGTCTTCAGCCCTTTCTGGTAGTTTCTTAATATCCTTAAGGCAAGAAAGGGGTTCTTCAAACGTATATTGCCGAAGGTGCCCCAGGGACTCTTCGAACTTATATCCATGAATTCCGGGCATTTGTGCGAGAGCTTCTTTTCGAGTTCTGAAATCAAAGCCGAGACGTCATTCTTAACCTGAGAAGCAGGCTGCTGATTTTTCCAGTCCCTTATGAATTCAAAAACAAAGTTTTTGTCCCTGACTTCCTCTTCGAAGACGGGATCTATGTACAGATTGACATCTGAAAGCGAAAGCTTCACGCTTTGGAGCCCGTAGAGGTTGTCGCTCTTTATAGAGGCAACGGCATCCACCTTCAAAAGATTGGGTTTTACGTATTTGAAGTCATCAAAAATGGAACTCATGTTGTAGCCTATTGCGAGTGTTTTTCTATCGCCCGACCGGAGGATCATCTTCACGTGATCGCTTCCACTCCCGAAGGTTTTGGCCTTTTCTATGTTCAGACCCTTTATCAGAAACTTGGGTTCGGGATTCGAATGTCCGAAAGGTCTGAGAATCTCGAGTTTGTCCAATACGTGGGGAGTTATCGATTCGAGAGACAAAACGTCGTCCACATCTATCTTAAAGACTGGCAATTTTCTTCCGTATTGCCTTATATAAGCTTCATTGATAGCCCTGCGAAATTCCGGAATGTTTTCTTTGTCAATACTGAAGCCAGCGGCCATTTCATGCCCTCCGAACTCCCTGAGCAGAGAAGAGACCTCGTTCAACAAACTGATTATGCTGACTCCAGAAGGACTCCTGGCCGATCCCTTTCCGTCCTGTCCAGTGGTGGAGATGAGAAAAACAGGTTTGTTGTGTATAGAGACAAGTCTTGAAGCGACGATGCCCAGTACTCCAAGGTGCCAGTTATCTCCATCGATGACGAGTGCGAAATCGTCGTTCATTCGATGGTTTATCTCTAGATCTTTGGAAGTCTGCTCGAAAATTTTGGCCTCGATCGTCTGGCGATTCTGATTGTGCTTCAAAAGTCTGCTGGCCGTGTTCATTGCCGAATCCATGTCCTCGCTAATAAGCAACTCCAGTGCCACAATGGCTGAATCCATTCTTCCTGCCGCATTGAGTTTGGGTGCTATCTTGAAGGCGATATCTTGGGCCGTCAGATTTTCCGAAGGAATTCTCAAATAAGATAGGAGAGCTTTCAACCCCAGAAGAGGGCTGCTCTGTATCTTCGCCGTTCCTTCTCTCACGATGTATCTATTTTCGTCGCGCAGTGGTACAATGTCGGCTATAGTTCCAAGGGCTACTATGTCTAGATATTCTTCGGGATTGATGGGGCAACGCAGCGTCTCATTCAACGCCACCAGAAGTTTGAAAGCAACTCCGACACCGGCCAACCCTTTGAAGGGATAAGAATCGTCAGGTCTCTTTGGATTGATAACCGCGTTTGCAGGAGGAAGAATGTCCTTTACTTCGTGGTGATCGGTGACTACCACATCGAATCCGATTTCTCTTGCGTACTCTATTTCACTGAACGATGTTACTCCGCAATCTACAGTTATCAGGAGACTGTGACCCCTGTCACGGAGATCTTTGAGGGCGTCTCTACTGAGACCGTAGCCCTCCTCGAGTCTCAGGGGTATGTAATAGCTGACTTTGAAGCCCATTCTCTTCATTGCCAAATAAAGCAGTGCGGTACTGGTAACGCCGTCCACATCGTAATCGCCGAAGATCACGATACTCTCATCTCTGTCTCTCGCACCGATAATGGTTCTGACGGCTACCGTCATGTCCTGGAGTATAAAAGGATCGTGAAGGATCGTCTTATCTGGGTTCAGGAACTTCATAGCTTCGATTTCGTCTTTTATACCCCTTGTAACAAGCAATCTGGCCAAAAAAGTATCTATTCCCAAATACTCGACGAGCCTCTTCACAGATTCATCGTCGGGCTTAAGCAGAAGCCACTCCTTTCTCATAAGGAATCCACCCTCTCTTTTTTTCTTTTGTAAAGATTATACCATTGACCGCGTTACCCTGGTTTAGCAAACGCCTGGTTAGGTAAGAAATACTGGTGTAGAATCTATTTATGAGAATAGATCGCTTTATTTCAGAGTTTGAAGGACTTAGTAGGAGTTGCAGTAGATCGTTGATAAAGAGTGGAAAAGTCTCCGTTGATGGCATGATTGTGCGCGATCCCTCTCTTCACGTGGAAGAGAATGCCAGTGTTGTACTCGATGGAAAGAGAGTGGTCGTTTTCGGAATGATTTATATCATGATGAACAAGCCGGCCGGCTATGTCTGTTCCAGAGAGAAATCGGAGGGGCCGAGCGTTTTCGATCTTGTAAAGGAAAGGTTTTCGCACGACCTCTCCGTTGCCGGAAGACTCGACAGGGATTCCACCGGGTTGACTTTACTGTCGAACGACGGTCAGTTCGTACACCATGTTATCTCTCCGAGAAAAGCGATCGAAAAGGAGTATCTTGTCCAGACGGTGAAGCCGCTAACACCTGAACAGATCGAAGCCATGAGTGGTGGTCTGCTCATAGGTCGTGGGGAGTTTTCGAAACCTGTGAGGGTTAGGGTTATGGGAGAGAGTTCGATCGAGATAACACTTACCGAAGGACGTTTCCACGAAATCAAAAGGCTTGTAAAGGCTTCGGGAAACGAGGTGCGGGCACTTCACAGAAGCCGAATCGGCGGTCTTTCACTCCCGGAGTCTATGAAACCCGGCGAGTGGATCGATATCGGAGAGAATGCACTGAAAAAAATAACCGGGGCTAAATAGCCCCGGTTATTTCTGGATATCGATCGAGATCTCAATCGATTTTAGTCAGATTAAATGAAAGGTTGTGATCTCCCTTTCCGAAGTAGCGATAAGTGATCGACACCCTATAACCTTCAAGAACGATTATTATTTCGTAGTACCCGGGTTCCAGCTCGACAATGCGGTCGGTTATTCCGTAGTCCTTACCGTTTATAAAGATCCTGGCGTTCTTGGGATCTGATGTTATGTTTATTCTCGCGACCGGTTTCTCTTCCTGCATAACTACCTTCAGCGACGATGTTGTACCGG
>Ga0208198_1003459_pt1 | contig 10725 bp, 10 predicted proteins | sample AD_JPNTR2_MetaG_FD_184446 | JGI IMG/M metagenome (GOLD analysis project Ga0208198, IMG submission 184446) | Active sludge microbial communities of municipal wastewater-treating anaerobic digesters from Japan - AD_JPNTR2_MetaG (SPAdes) (version 2) | ecosystem: Engineered > Bioreactor > Anaerobic... | reverse complement strand
ATCAAATACATTAATGATTTTCAAAAAACATTTGAGCTTTTTTCTAATATAAATGGCAATGGAGGGCGATCTTGAAGCTATTTCAAAACCTTTCAGTAAAACAAAGACAAAGAGCTAAAATCTTTATGATTATTGGCAGCGTTCTGCTGATAATCTTTTTGGTCTCTATGTTTACAGAAAAAAAAGAAGATACAAAAAAGAAAGAGGAAATCAGACAGAAGAAAAAATTTTCTCTCCTATCAGAAAAGGTAGAAAAAGACCTCTGGATTGCAGCAGAAGGACAGAATATAAAAACACTTCAAAAATCCGTTGAGGAGATGACAACAGAAATAGACCGTTTTAGAAAAGAATTAGAGGAGGTAAAAAAGAAAGCATCTACACCAACTATAGTAAAAGACCCCAAACAAACTGCTAATCCGCCTGTTCCGCCACCTTTACCTCTTGGAGATAAAAAAGCAGGTGAAAAGGTGCTGCCAACAAAAGAGGAATTTAAAAAAGATTTAGAAAAATCTAAAGAAAAAGAGAAAGACAAAGAAAAGCCTACCCCTGCTATTCGTGTTTTTGGTGAACAGAAAACCGATAAAACAACAAAAAAAGAGACAACAGCATCTAAAAAAGAAGATTATCTTTGGATACCCACTGGTAGCATAACAAAGGCACTCTTGCTTTCAGGTATAGATGTTCCTACATCCCATAAAACAAAATCAGAACCCTACCCTGTCTTGATGATGCTTTCGGATTATTCAATTCTGCCGAATGATTTTCGTATGAACCTCAAGCAGTGCTTTATCATAGGTGCTGGTTATGGAAGCATTGTTGAGGAAAGAGCTTACATAAGAACAGAAACCCTCTCGTGTGTAAAAAGAGATGGCACGCCTTGGGAAGTTGCCATGAAAGGACAGATTGTTGGTGAAGACGGTAAGCTCGGTATGAGGGGTAAGGTTATAAGCAAGCAGGGCAGGGAAATAGCCCTTGCCATTACAGCAGGTGTCTTATCAGGCCTTGCCAATGCCTTTAAGCCTCAGCAGGCGGTAAGTTATTTTAGGGTAGAGAAAGACGACGATACTGTAAAGACATTAACCCCAACAGTAGGCGATGTAGCTATCGGTGCTGGTCTATCAGGTGTGTCAAATGCTTTAAGCAGGGTTGCCGATTTTTATCTCAAATTAGCAGAACAGATGTATCCAGTAATAGAGATAGAGGCAGGTAGAGAGATAGAAATAGTAATTGTTAAAGGCGGTAAGCTCTCCCCACAGGAAAAACAAAAAGAGGAAACAGTTACCAAAAAAGAACCTGACTCTCCAAAAAGAGAGACTACTACTACACCCCCCACAATAAGGAGGTAAAGCATGAAAGAAAGAATAATAAAACTTTTAACATTATCCTTTATACTCTTTTTTGCAATCTCTGTCTGTCTGACCTGTTGGGTATATTCTCAGGATCACCCAAACGTTAAAATTCCCGGTATCATTATAAAATCTGTCAATTTCAATAATGATTTAGGTCTCTATGAGGTCATAGCTGCAAACAATACGATATTTTATCTCACAAAAGACAGCAAATATGCCATCTTTGGCAATGTAATTGATACAAAGACATATAAGAACCTTACCGATGAAAGAAAAAGGGAAGTCTTTAAAGTAGATTTCAAAAGCCTGCCTCTCGATGATGCCATAAAATCAGGCAGTGGTAAAAAGAAAATAGCGGTCTTTTCTTCTCCTTTCTGTCCTTGGTGCAGAAAGCTCCATGAGGAGTTAAAAAAATCAGATGATTTTACTGTCTATAACTTTATTGTCCCTTATGGCGACCCCAACATCTTAAAAACTTTATTCTGTATGAACAATCCAAAAGACGCATTCGACAAGGCATATAACAATAACATGCCTAAAACAGGAAAAACAGATTGCGAAAAAGCAAATCAACTTCAAAAGAATGGAGAATTAATGAGAAAAAACTTTATCAGTAGTTTTCCAACCGCTATCCTTGAAAACGGTAAAGTTATAAACGGCTATATACCGATAGAAAAAATCAAAGAGGAGGCCACAAAGTGATTAAAAAGTCTTTATTAGGGATTATCCCTGTATTTTTTCTACTATCCTGTGGTGCAAAATTTTCATGTCCGCCGCCGGGTGAAGGAATAACCTGCACACCAGTAAGTAAAGTTTATGAAACTTACAGTAAAGGCATAAAAAAGACAGAAACAGAAAAAGAAGACCCACAAAAACCAGCCTGCATAAGACCTAAGGATAACTACATTAAACAAACATATGAAAATCTCCCTATAAGAACGCCCCCAAAAATCGTAAGGATTTTAATAACTCCATATATAGATGAAGACGACGATTTTGTTCAGGGGACTTTTGTTTATACAGAGATTCCTACTGGGAAATGGATACTTGGCGAAAAGATAGAAAAGCAGGAATCACACGATTTTAAACGATTCAGGGAAATATATCCTGCCTTTAAAAGAAGCTCTGAAAAGAGCATAAAACCTGAAACAGAGCTTAAAACAAACCCTGAAATAAAAAATATGGGACAACAGCTTGAACATAAACAAGATTGTGAAGAGGCGATTCATGTTCTTTAAAGTAATACTTATAAAGAATATTTTATGAGAGGTGAAAATGATACATATTAACAATGCAAAAAAAATTTTAATGGGAATTATATCCTGTAACGATTCTTTAGAACCTCTTTATACTGAATTATCTAACATAGTGAAACTGCCTTATGATGAAACAAAACAGAAGGTAAAAAAAGATATAGTTGATTACATTGATAAGCTCTATGAGTTTCAAAAGATTATATACAATGAAAGAACTTCTTATCACCATTTCTTAATAAAAAATGAAACTGCTATCGAAACCCTTAACTACATTTTAAAAATATACGGTAAAAATGGTCATTTTCAAAAATTAATTAATATTATAAGGGAGTTTTAATATGGTGAATAAAAAAATAACACCAATTTTTTTTAAGAAAGGAGGTGAAAAATGATGAGGACAGAAAAAATTCTACAGGTTGCTCTTGGCTGCTTTGCTTTTGTTCTGCTCTATGCTTCTTTCTCTTATGCAGGAACCGATGACACTCAGTTTCAGGAGATTTACTCAACCCTTACATCTTGGTCTACAGGTTATCTCGGAAAGGTTATCTCTATCGGTGCTTTCCTTGTTGGTGTTGCAATGGGCATAGTGAGACAGTCAATAACAGCAGTTGTCACAGGTTTGGGAACTGCTCTTGCTGTATCATATTCTCCAACTGTTATTGATACCATAGTCACAGCATTGATATAACATGGATGTTCTAAATCTGACCAAACAACTGCTTGATAGGTTTGTCCTATCTGACTTTTTACCGATGTATGCCTACGATAAAGAATCGGGGGCATACATTCTGGCTCACGGGGTGGGTGTAGCCTTTGAATGTTCTCAGATATGGGGAGGCTCGTCTGTTGTAGATGCCATAAAAGGATTATATTATCAGGATTTTCCTGCTGGCACTACAATACAATATTTGACGTATGCCTCTCCTATCATAAACTATTTAACAGATACTTATGTTCTGGTAAGAGAAAAGCAGGCACCATCTTCTGACTATATTGATATTGCTAAACGTAAAAAAGAGTTTATAGAAAGCGGTTCTAAAAAGAGTTTATTAAAAGGTTATGATTTCAGAACAAGAAATTTTAAGCATTTCATTACAATTACTGTTTCCTGCGATTCAACGCCCGATGGGTATGAGCAGGGAATAGGCATCCTGAACAAGATAAAATCTACAATCTATCAGGCATTGAACGTTGCCCATTTAAACCCAAAAGAGTTATATCCCTCACGGTATATTACAATACTTTCTGAATTAATTAACCCCTCACATGATAACACCAAAATACAGCAGTATGACGAAAAAACCTTAATCAGAGAACAAATCTGCTATTCAGATACAGAATTGATTGTAGAAAAAGATTATCTAAAAATAGACAACAAATATATTAGAAGCCTAACAATAAGGCAATATCCTGAAAAATGGGATATTTCTGATACAGTAAACTATGTTGGAAGCCTCTACGATAATGTAAGACAGATACCCACTCCTTTTTTAATCACCATGAACACGGAATTTCCTGATAAAGTGAAGGCTCTAACACAGGTTCAACAGCGTCAAATGACAACTGCTTATCAGCTTTTCGGACCCATCGCTAAATGGTTTCCTGAATTAGCAGAAAAGAAAGCCCATCTTGACAGGTATTTAGCCTCTATGAGAGGTGGCGATTCCCCTGTTTATGCCTATATGAACATAATACTGTATGCCGATTCATTAGAGGAACTGGAAAATGTAACATCCCTTACGATGAACCTCTACCGTTCTTTAGGGTTTATTTTGCAGATTGATACATATATCAGTTTTCCTCTTTTTATTCAGGCTTTGCCGTTCGGGTATCAAAGAGAAACTCAAGGGGAACTAAGGAGACGAAAATTATTGAAAGGCTCTGATATTGCAGAACTTGCTCCTTTAGCCTCGGACTGGCAGGGTTTTGGAACTCCAATAATACAGCTTGTAAGCCGTAGAGGACAGTTGCAGTTTTTTGATATATTCAGCAATCCTCAAGGAGGCTATTCTGGTATTGTCGTTGCTGCTACAGGTGCAGGCAAATCATTCTTTGTCAATGAGTTTATAACTTCTTACCTATCGGTAGGTGCAAAAATATGGGTTATAGATGTGGGTAGAAGCTATGAAAAACTATGTAGTTTCTGCAATGGTAATTTCCTTGTTTTCGGTGCTAAATCAGAAACCTGTATCAACCCTTTTACAAATATAAGGGAATTAAACGATGAAATACCGATACTGAAATCAATCATAGCCCAGATGATCTCGATGAACAAGGTTGATGAATTAACCCTCTCCTATATAGAGGAAGCAATAAAAGAGTGTTATATGGAATATGGCAACGATACGACGATAACTAACATTGCAGAATATTTTACAAATAAAGACGACCCACTTGCTTTAAGCATTGCAAAAAGATTGTTTCCCTATACTACAAGCGGTGCCTATGGTTCATACTTCAATGGTAAGGCTAATCTTCAAGCAGATGCCAACCTTGTTGTTATGGAACTTGAAGAATTAAAATCCAAAAAAGACCTACAGGAAGTTGTCTTGCTCTCTCTTATATTTCAAATCCAGCAGGCAATGATGGACAGGGAAACTTACAAGATTCTCATAATAGATGAAGCATGGGATTTGCTGATAGGTGGCAATACCACAGATTACATGGAAACAGCATACAGGCGGTTCAGAAAATACAAAGGTGCATGTCTCACAATTACCCAGAGTGTCAATGACTTCTACAGGATACCAGCAGGAATAGCAATGATAGAAAACTCTGATTTTATGTTTCTATTAAGACAGAGGCCAGAGTCTATTAAAATGTTAAAAGAATCAGGCAGGGTATCCCTTACCGAAGGGCTTTATGAACTTTTGACAAGTGTCCATACAGATCAGGGCAACTATTCAGAAATATTTGTCTATACACCTGTAGGCATAACTATAAGCAGATTAATAGTTGATAGATTTACACAGCTACTATACACATCAAGAGCAGATGAATATACTGCAATTAAAAAATACTTATCAGAAGGTTTATCTATCACTGAGGCAATAGAAAGAGTTATACAAGATGAAGATGAGGAGCGTATGAGACTTTTGAAATCGGCAGGTGCATTATGATAGCAGTTATTCTCTTTTCTATCTTGTTTCATACTACACAGGTTGACATAAACTATACAAGAGATTCAGAGATAGGCAAATATTTACCATCGAAAACATACATTTTAACTACAGAGGAAAAAAAGCCTACCCCAAAAAAGATTAGAAAAACTTATGTTATTCCAGAAAAACCAAAAAGAATAGAGATTAAACCAGAGGATTTAGAATTAATTAAAAATAAAGAAAAGGAGAAATAGAATGTTTTATCCTTATGAAGGATTTATTGAAGATATTATAGATGCTTTTTTAGAAAGAATTAGCAAAAATTTACCCGATGGGATTTACTGCATAGAAAAAAATTATCTTGGTGAAATAAAAGTAATAAAAGAAGAAATACCTGAAATTGCAAGAGAAGATATACCAGAAGATATAAAAAACGATTTTCCTTATGGAGTAACTATCTATTTCCGTGATAGCTTTGTTAATTCAAATCTTACTGGTATGGGGTTAAGTTATAAAGTATCACTATATAACAATATAAAAAAAATAGAAAAGGAATTTAAATCCTATGAAAAAAACTATAAGGAGAACAAAAATGATAAAAAAGACTGAAAGAAACAAAATCGTTCAGGACTTACTCGATAAACTTGGAGAACAGTTGCCAGCAGGATGTTATTATTTTTATTTTTACCCTGATGGAAATGTCACTTTTGTAAAAAAAGACTATCCCAAAAAAGAATATGAAAAATATGGTGTAACATTTGGTTTTGTTGAATGCAAGTTACACATCGACCCTAACAGAATCTCTGATGATTTTAAAAACGCCCTGATTTATAAAATGCTGAATTTAATAAATGATAACAACACTATTTCCCCCATTCAAAACCAACTCCGCCTGTAAACCGGGGTTTGATTTCTTTCTCTATGTTATTATTTGTCTCCCTGTCAAAATAATCATTTTTTACTTCTGCCTTTCTATCTCTTAACTTTACTGCTGTCCCATAACCAGTTATCGCCACAACCGTCCCTTTCTGGGAAGGCGAAAATACAGTAAACGTCATCCTTATAGACATAACTGCATCTGCCTGCATCTTTTGGGCTTCTTCTGATAGAAGATTTAAAATTTCATCTATGCCTTTTGATATTTCTGCTTCATAGCCTTTTACCCTGCCACCTGTTATGTCTGTAATGGAGGCAAAAAAATCTTTAACCACATTCAATCCAATAACTTGAGATACACTTAACAATCCCATATAATTTACTATCTCTCTATGTTCGATATGACCTGTTGTTAATATCATTTGACCTCCCTGATTATTGACTTGTCTTTAAGATATTACTTACTCCTCTAACAGAAAAACCAGCTTACCAAAAAAAGTAATATATAAGATGTATAGATTAAGGAGGTAGTGTATGTTTAAAAAACACAAAACAATCTTTCTCACAGTGTTTTTGGTGGTATTTCTATTTATGCTACTACCAACAACTGCTAAGGCTACAGGTTTATCAGGTTGGCCATTCAGCACACCCCTTGCTGTTGGCAATGCTCCTACGAATGAAGCTAACCCTACTACAGAAAAAAGCGGGGTTATCAAAATCGGCCCGATTGACACAGCAACTTTAATTTCTCAAGGTAAAATGCGGTCTGACTGTGGAGACATTAGGATAGCAGACGAAAGTAACGTCATCACAAACAGGCTCATTGTAGGATGCAACACATCTCAGACATACGTTTTCTTTAATTCTTCTGTTCCTGCCAATAATTCAAAGCAGTTCTGGCTGTATCACGGAAAACTGGATGCTACAGGGTCTAACAGCCTCACAACATGCCAGAGTGATCCATTGCTTTGCAGCGAAACACCCGTAGTTGATGGGACTACCTTTAATGCCAACTGGTATCATTTTACAACGCTTTACTGGAACCAAAACGGTGTCGGCTGCACCTTTACAAATCCCGATGATTTTTCACCGCTCGTAATCAGAAACGGAACGGTTAATCTTAAAAGCAAAACAAATCCTACGTTTGACAAGGGTTATTATCGAATCTTGCAGAGAACATTCTGGATGAAAGCAGGTAATTACAAATTTATGATTGCCGAAGCTTCAAATGCTTATGAATGGGAAGAAATTACGATAAAATTCTACGACACAGTAACGGGAGAGCTTATAAGCTGCGATCTGGCATCGCTGTCAAGATTGTCTTACCCGAGTGAAGACAGAGGACACGTCTGGTTTACCAACAACACCGACAGATATGTCACCGTCCTTTTGTATCAAAACTACACCCAGTATGGAAATTCCTACCCCCCAAACATAGAAATGATTCTATACAGTGATACAAAATCTCTTTCTCAACTGACTACCAGTGATGTAGTAGGCAGTGACGTAATAAAAGGGATTTCACTGGCTAACGGAGATATTAACGGACTTGTCGGTTATCTTCCCACCCTTGATAGCCTTAATGTCCCCTCTACTATAGATGGTGCCGTCCCAACTGCTGTATCTGTAAATGCATCTAATGAAACAAACGATACTATGCAGTATAAATGGGTTGTTGAGGGTGGTTATGCCGACCCCATAGGGACAGCAAGCACAACTATAAGAATAGGTGTTGAAGGACAGAAAACAGTAAAGGCTAAAGTCTGGTCACAAGCTCAAGGCGAAACCTATGCGGTTTATTTTCCAGCTACAGCAACCGTAAGAAATCCTATATATAATGCTACCTTGTCCTGCCCTGAAACTGCAAATCTCAATCAAGAGATCACCTGCACGCTTACAGCAGAAAAAAGTAACGATTTAACTTATAGCTACAATTGGAATGTAAGCGAGGCTACAATTGTTCAGAACAACGGTAATTCGGTTATTCTTAAATGGACATCCCCCGGGGAAAAACAGGTCTCTGCGACGATAACAGCAGTTGGCTATGCAAATTTTACAAGGACTGCATCTGCTAATGTAAATGCAACTGTAGATTTTACGCTAAACGGTATTAACTGCCAGAAAAACAATCCCAAGGTGGGTGAATCTGTAAACTGTCAGGTAAGTGCAAGCACATTTTATGGAACTTTAAAATACAAATGGACTGCCACAGATGCGACTATAAGCAACCCAAACGGAAGCTCAACAAATATATTCTTTACGAAATCAGGTGGCAGGGTTTTAACGGCAGAAGTTTATCTTGAAGAACAGCCTACGACTAAGAAGTATGCTTATTTTACCTTTGCTATTGACCCCCTAAATGCCTCACTAAACCTTATCTGTCCTGAAACAGGCCAGAGATTTACAATGCTCAACTGTTCGGCAACAGGCTCAACCGATTGGGGAACCCCTATCTATACATGGTCTGCAACTGGTGCTTTTGTAACAAATGTTCAATCAATTGAAAATGGGACATCTGCCAATGTGCTTGCAGAAACAGCAGGTGAAAAAACAGTAGTTGTCAGGATGTATTTTACTGAAAACCCCTCTTTCTATATAGAAAAAACAAAATCTATCCAGATTATAGTGCCACCACCTGCTATTGAATATGCAGAATGCACCAGTGAGGTTATTCTCGGTCAAAAGGTAGCTTGTAGTGCAAGTGCTACATCCGATGAAGGCACAGTTGCTTACAGATGGACAGCCTCAACGGGCGGTGAAATATCTTCCAGCACTGCACAGTCAACAATGGTTACATTTAAATCTGCTGGTGAAAAAACAGTAACACTTACCGCTTATCTTACTGAATTTCCTGATAAGGCTTCTGTAAGAAACTTTACTGTAAACGTCAATGATAATACCTTATCGGTAGCCTTGAACTGTCCAGAGAAAGCAGTAACAGATATTACCTTTACCTGCTCTGCTACTGCCTCACAAACCAATTATGGCACTGTAGGCTACAGATTTAACGTAACAGGTGGTAGCTCCCAGCAAACAGGAAATTCTGTATCAATAAAACCTTCCAACAATCAACAGCAGATTTCTGTAGCGGTAACTGCATATCTAAATGAGGCTGAATGGTTGACAAAAACCGATACAAAGATTATACCTGTTACAAGCAAGTCTTATCTTACCCCAACTGTTAGCGGCAATAAGGTCACCTATATTGGTATTGAAAACACCTATAGTGCTACCGCTCCCTGTCTGGCAAAAAATGAGTGTTCAATAAAATTCACTGTCAACGATGTTGAAGTAGAAAACAGCACTGCATCCTTTGTATTTGCAACTCAAGGCAGGCATGTGATTAAAGCAATAGCAACAATGGGTGAAACCTCTGTAGAGACCAGCTATCCTGTTTTTGCAAATGCTTTACCAAAAGTATATGTAACGATTGAAGGGCCTACAGGGGCTTTCGTAGGTAAAACTGAAACATACAACATAAAGTTACCAGATAAGTATAAGGGCTTGACAATAAAAGGACAATGGATACTGCCGAATGGTTCTACATCTGATAGCGAAACCCTTGAATTTACTCCTACTGCAAAAGAAAAGACTTTCATAAAATATGCAGCATGGGTTGATGGCTTTAAAGAACTCACAGAAGCTGTATCGTCTAAAACAGTCTTTGTCAATGACTATGTTTTCCCAAAACCAGTGATACATGCACAGAAGACTACAGGAGTTGCACCGCTGACGCTGGTATTCAAAACAAGTTTTACAGAAAAATTCATAAGTGGAGCCATATACAGAATTAACTACAAGTGGGAAATCATGCAGGGCGATGAAGTGCTTGATACTATTGAAACCGATAAATCCTATATTGTCTACAAATTTGAAAGGACTGGAAATTACACAGTTAAACTTACTGCTACCGACCAATACAATAACACCAACGTAGACCAAGTTAATGTCTATGCTGCTCTTGCCACCGTTGAGGTTACTTTAAAAGAATCTGTCAACAACAAAGGCTACAGGGCGCCACTTAAAATCTATGTTAAACCATCTATCTCTGGTAACAAGTCTACTGCTGATAAAATGTTAACTCACGAATGGAAAATCAACAATAATGTCATAAGTGATACAAAACCTCACTATTTAATGACA
>Ga0208198_1003435_pt1 | contig 10797 bp, 10 predicted proteins | sample AD_JPNTR2_MetaG_FD_184446 | JGI IMG/M metagenome (GOLD analysis project Ga0208198, IMG submission 184446) | Active sludge microbial communities of municipal wastewater-treating anaerobic digesters from Japan - AD_JPNTR2_MetaG (SPAdes) (version 2) | ecosystem: Engineered > Bioreactor > Anaerobic... | reverse complement strand
ATTATAGATGAGGCAGCCAGCAGAAGGGGCCGGGAAACCCTTCACCTGAGCTGGGGCCCCGGCCGGGCCACTCACACCGGCGATCTCCTGCTGGCCCGCGCCTTTGCTCTATTAAGCCGCCCCGGCAGCAACAAAAATCTGCTGCTCCTGCTGGCGCGTACGGTAGCACACCTCTGCCGGGGAGAGATCTACCAGATGGACCAGCGATACTGCTGGGAGCTCACCGAACGTCAATATTATCAGATCAACTACTATAAAACAGCTCACTTTATGGCCGCATGCTGCGAGGCCGGCGGCTGGCTTGCCGGGGCTTCTTCTCCCTGCCGCCGCGCCCTGTGGCATTACGGCTTGAAATTGGGGCAGGCCTTCCAAATTGTTGACGATATTCTCGATTATACGGGCTGTCCTGATCGGCTGGGCAAGCCTGTGGGTAATGACCTGGAGCAGGGAAGGACCACCCTGCCGTTAATCCATCTTTTTGAAACCCAGAAATATTATTTGAAGATGGTCCGGATGCTGCCTGCCAATACAGCGCCGCCCCGGGAGCTGCAGAGGATACTTCGCGAAGCGGTTAAAATAAACGGCTCCCTCGACTATGCTATTGCCGCCGCCCGGAAAAAACAGGCCGAGGCTGTAAAGGCGCTGCTGCACTTGCCGGAGAGACCGGAGCGGCAAATGCTTGCCGATATTGCAGCGGCGTTGACCCGCCGCTTATCCGGAAGCCCGGACGACTGGCAGCCGGTTGATCCGGGGGTAAAATTATCTTAGAATGGTTGCAAGAAGAAATAACCATACCTTATAGTTGAAGAGGAGTGAAAAGATGTCTGAGATTGTGGCTATAAGTGAAGCAGAATTTGAAGATCGGGTGTTAAAAGAGCAGTTGCCGGTTCTGGTTGATTTTTGGGCTCCCTGGTGCGGCCCCTGCCGGATGCTTGCGCCCGTGCTGGACGAGCTGGCCGCGGAGTACGATGGGCAGTTGAAAATACTTAAGGTAAACGTGGATGAAAATCCCGGATTGGCAGAGCGTTTCGGGATCATGAGCATTCCCACAATGCTTCTTTTTAAAGAGGGCGAAGTGGTGGAAAGCCTTACCGGGGCCATTTCCAGGGAGGCCCTGGCAGGCAGGATCAATCCCCACCTGTAGGGGCGGGCTTCCATGCCCGCCTGAAACGGGATTCCATCACCGCCAGTGGCCACATTGGAGACCGGAAGTGGGAGGTCAGAGGCTGGAGGAGATTACTGAGCCCGGCCTTGATTGTAGCGGCATTTCCAAAAGTCATTTAAAACTTTCCAATTGTAGGGGCTGTCCTAAAAGTTCAGCCCCTTGCCGTTGCATGGCGCCACCCGCCTTTGAGATCCTTCGCTGCGCTAAGTATGACAAAATGCTGTTCCATATAGTCCGCTTATATTGCAATATGCTTTTCATTATTAACAATAACATATAAATTATTTAATTTACAAAAAGGAATTCAAGATAAAATAAAGAAGTTATTCATAAAAATTATTTGCAGGAGGCGTCGGCTCATGAAAGAATCCATATTCTCAGTGCCAGTAAAGGTTCGCTATTATGATACCGACCTCTCGCGTGCCGTCTTTTTTACCAATTATATAAAATGGTTTGATTCGATCGCTCTTCCCGACTTTACCGATGCCCTGGGCATCGATTGGCGGAGTTTGCTGGATCAGAACGTCGATGCGGTGATTGCGCACGTATCTTTTGATTACAAAGCGCCCTGTTATCTCGACGATGTTGTTGATATTCACATTACCGGTGTGGATATAGGGAAGACCAGCATGACAATCTACGGCGCTCTGTACAAAGAAAAAGCCCTGGTCGCCGAGGGGAAACTGGTTTATGTTTTTGTAGATTATACTACTCGCAAACCTGAGCCTATACCGCGATTTTTCAAGGAAAAAATTAACGCCCACATCCGGGATATAGAGAAAGAGGGATAGGGGAGAGTGGGAGAAGGGGGCGCGGGGCAGATTCCCGTGCCCCCTTCTAATTTTCAGTAAAAACTTAATTAAAGAATTTCCAGCCTGCGCAGGAGCAGGCAAAGACGGTAATACAGCCTGGCCTCGGTTCCTCCGGCGTGGATCAGCGAAGAGGCCTCCTTCTGCAAACCCAAAAGCTTCACCTTGGGATCGGATAGATATACCGCCAGCAATCCCCTCACAACAGAGCGGTGAAAGGAGGAGCGAGGCAGCCCGGCTGCGCCTTGCAGCGATCTTTGCAGGAAGAGATGCAGCCTATCAACCGCGGCCTTGGGAGAGGGGTAGCAGGAAACAAAGTTGTAATCTCCTTCCCGGCGGTCTTCCTCCTGATCAATCCAGTAATCGAGCAGGATATGGAGACCGCAAACCCAGGGAAAATAAACTTCAACCAGTTTCTTTGCATCTTCTATTGAGGTTTCAGCTGATGCGGCCAGTGCGCAGAGGGCGAAAACAGCCAGTGTGGAACCGCTGGCGGCGGCGTATTCCCAAAAGTGCAGCGGGGGGTTTGACGGCGCAGCTTTTTCCCTGAACCAGCGTTTTAACCGGCTGCCGCGCACCGCCGGGTTAAGATGCTTGTAAACCTGCAGGTCGTTATACAGTGAGATCAGCCTTAGGATCTCCTGCTCTACTACCGGGTAGGCAGGAAGCGAACCGATGCACTCCCGGCACTCTGAAACGAGCGCATCGAGGTATCCCCCGTCATTCTTGAGGGGATAAAAGCGGTAATAATCCCGTTTCCTGATGGGGCCGCGGGTCAGCGCCGCCGTCATGGCCTGGTGGAGACAGCGGAAAGCGGCTTCATCATAGACACCCCCGCGGTCGCAGAGATTATCCAGGTAATCGCTGATTGTCTGCAGCGCCACAATGAGAGAGACCAATTTCCTGGAATAGCGGGGGCTGAAATTGTAAAGGGCGAAGAAGCTTCCTCCCTGCGCATGAAATCGCTTCCGGGAGAGGCTGGCCAGGGCCTGCTGAAGAAGCGGCCAGTCGGCATAAACAGTAAGCCGCTGCTCCCAACGGCGAAGCTCCCGTGAGACCTGGGGGAGCACTCCGGTGAGAAAGCGGGTTAATATGAGTTCAGGAAAAAAACGTACTGCTTCGAGCAGCTGGCCCTGTCCTGATTCTTCAATCATGCGGATTCACTCTTCCATTGATTTTTTCGCCCACAAGCGGCTTTATTTCACAACCGAAAGAAAGAAGTAAATGGCCGCACCGGCAGTGATGCGGCCAATGAAAAAATCTTGCATAGTCCATTTTACTGTTCCGGTCTTTCTTCGTGCTCTTCGCTGCGGCCGGAACCACTGTCATCGATTTCCGGCGGCGAATCATCGCCCCCGAAAAATTCTGGCTTAGAGGCCATATTTTCGGTTTCTGAAACAGCCCCAATTTCACCGCGGACATAACGGAAGAAAACCCACTCTGCCACCCCGATTACGGCGGCAGTGGCCAAAACAGCGCCGGTGCCGATATCCTCGCGCACAAAAGGTCCCGCCAGCATCAGGATCACGGCGGCTACAATAAAATTGGCAATCGCGGTGGGCAGCGCGCCGAAACGGGGCAGCAGGTAGCGATCACCGACAAAATAGAGCACCAGGGTGACAACCAGGGCAATAACCAGGGAGCTGCCCATGGGTACTGCAGGGATGAGGAGATAGCTGAGAAAGATCATCGTAATCGCGGCGGTATAAATAAACTTAATTATCAACGGCCTGATATGTTCCAAGGGTTCACCCCCTTTCTTAATCAATACTTTTCCCTGGAAAAGCGGCAATCATGCACAAAATAACCAGTATTTTTCCGGCTTATCCGTCCACTATATATATTATTTTGCTTCAAGGCAGGATAAAAATGGCATATGTAGAATAATATTTGCACAATACCTTTGAAAGGGGTGTCCTCGCCATGTCCCGCGAAGAAATTGGCCGTGTCAGGCATTATTACAGCAAAATCTCTGTAGCCATAATTACCATAGTAGGACCTAAAACCGAATTCACCCAGGAGATCGGCTCCATGCAGGTAGAACATAAGAATATCACCTCGGCACAGCCGGGTGACCTCATTGGTTTGAAAGTAATTGACAAGGTCAGGGAAGGCGACCGCGTCTTCCGGCTTGTTGATTAAGGGGGAAGGAAAAAACAGGCATCAAATCCGTCAGTAGCACAGTTTTGCTTCTGGAAGCAGCAGATGCAGCGGTCCGGCATCTTCCATATTTCCGCTGCGGCGGGATTTATAATTCCTGCTCTAAAAGCCGGGGGAGGGGCGGGCTCTATTCAAACTTTGTTCCTGAAAAAAGGATTTATGCTTGTTGTAGCGAAAGTTTAACCTGTATGTTATTATATTCACAACATATTTAATCAGCAAAGGGCAGGTGTAAAGATCCATGTTAATTGTGGGAGAAAAGATCAATACAAGTCGGAAAGCAGTCAAAGAAGCAGTCACCGCAAAGGATGAGGCGTTCATCCGCCGGCTGGCTCGCCGGCAGCACGAAGCCGGGGCGCATTATATCGACGTGAACTGTGGCACTTTTGTCCATAATGAGCCCGAGCTGTTAAGCTGGCTGGTCCAGGTAGTCCAGGATGAACTTGGCGGCCTGCCTCTTTGCATCGACAGCCCCAACCCGGCCGCCGTGGAGGCGGCGCTTAAAGTGCATCAGGGCACGGCGATGCTGAACTCCATCACCGGAGAGAAGGAGCGTTACGATGCTCTCGAGCCGCTGGTGGTAAAGTACGGCTGCAAGATTGTCGTTCTTACCATGGACGATGAATCCGGCATCCCGCCGGACGCGGCTACCCGCTTTGAAATTGCCGCCAGGCTTATCGAAAGTCTGGCTGCCAAGGGAGTCAGCTATGATGATATCTATGTTGACCCTTTGATCCAGCCCATCAGTGTGGATAGCAAGAACGGGCTTTCTGCCGCGGAAACGATTCGCCTGGTGCGGGAGCGCTTCCCCGGGGTGCATTTCATCTGCGGGCTGAGCAATATCTCCTTCGGGCTGCCTGAAAGGAAGCTGCTCAACCAGGCTTACATGGTGGTCTGCACCACTTACGGTCTCGATGCGGTCATCCTTGACCCGGAAGACAAGAGAATGATGGCTCTTGTTTATGCCACCGAGGCGCTTCTGAACCGCGATCCATACTGCGCCAATTACTTGAAGGCTTACCGCAAGGGTATTCTGAAAGAGTAGACAGAAGTACGGGGGAAGCAGAAAAGCAAAGATGGTTGGCTCATTTGACGCCAGCCACCTTTTTTTACCGGTTGAGTCAAAGGGACGATGCGGGCGGGCGTGGAAGCCCGCCCCTACGGCTGCATGCAACAGGCTCTCGCGGAGACACGCAAGCCAGTGTCGGGCGGGGGCGGAATCCCGGCGGGCGGGCATGGAAGCCCGCCCCTACGTTTTTTGTCATTCTGGGCATCTTTTTTTGTCTAGGGGGATTTTGCTCGGCCCACCATATCTGTTATTGTTTGAGCGATGAAAGCAGCTGTTTTTTCAAGGGGGCCAGCTCGGAGGCCCGGGCTGCGGCAAGGCGATCCCGCTGCTCCTTCCACCAGGGAGAGCGCTCCAGGTTGACTCCGGCCAGGGCCGTGCCGCTGATACCTTCCTGATACAGGTGATCCAGAAGCTGCTCCCGGCATTGTCCTGATTCTGCCAGGCTTCGCATCTCCCGGACCTGTTCACGGTAACCGCGGCCAATCTCTTCAATTTTTTTGACCAGCCTCTCTTTTTCTCCGGGGCGGTAATGACGATAAGCAGCAACCGCTTCCTCGTAGCTGTTGAAATCCATTCCGGCTATGATCTTCTCCAAAAATATCCTGATTGCTGCTTCCCGGGCACCGGCAGGGTAGCGCCCGAATGTTTCGATAACTTTATCCAGCTTTGCCTCTTTTTTTACAAATGAGTCAGCCAGCAGCGATGAGGCTTTAATATAGGGCTCATCCTCCAATGCGGGCCCTGCTTTGGCAATTTCTATCATCTCTTCCAGGTTGGCGGTTCTTTCCATGGCCAGCTCCCGGGCCGATTTAATTTTACCCATTCTTTTCTTCACCCCGCTAGGTATGATATCATATTGTTAAAATTGATGCTATGGAGGAAATAATATGCGGCTAAGCGACCGATTTTATGCCTATTTCTGGCAGGGATACGGTAATAATTGCAACAGCTACATATACCGCGGGGAGAAAACAGTGCTCATCGATCCCGGCCATATCTTGAATGAAACCAGGGAAAGGTGTTTTGATATTCTAACCGGATCTATTTCCGGCGACGGGATCAAACTCGAAGAGATTGAAATCATATTATGCACGCACGGGCATCCCGATCATGTGGAAGCGGCGGGGTTGATCCGCGAACATAGCGGCGCCCGGCTGGCCATTCACCTCGAGGATGCCTTCTTTTTGGAAGGCCTGGAGCAGCGCCTTGCCGCTGCGGGCTTGTCGAAGGCGCCGCCGCTTGCGCCCGATTTCTACCTCCAGGAGGGCGAGTTGAACCTGGGCCTGCCGGAAAAGGCCGCCGACACCATACGGGTTCTGCATACCCCCGGCCACTCGCCGGGCTCGCTCTGCTTCTACTTCCCCGGGGAGAAAGCGCTTATCACCGGGGATACGGTTTTCGACAGCAGCATTGGACGCTCCGATCTCCCCGGCGGAGATTTTGCAGCCCTGGGCCGCAGCATCGCCTCCCTGGCCTGCCTGGACGAAGTAGAGCTTCTTCTGCCCGGTCACATGGGCCCGGTCAGGGGAGCGGAAAACATCCGCCGCAATTTCGACCTGGTGCAGCGCATGTTTTTCGGGTAAGCGCAGCTGCTTTCGGGATGCAAACTGCTTTTCTTCTTTTCAATTGAAGTGAGCTGCCCCACGGACAGCTCTACTTTTAACGCTCTCTATTTACATCCCTAGTGTCCCAAGCGGGACCTAAAAGTACGTCCCACGGTGTCCCCATACCCTAACCCTCTTTGGAAAAGGGGGGGAATTCGGGCGGGCGTGGAAGCCCGCCCCTACCTTTAAATGCCTTCCGCTATTTCGGAAGGCGTCTCTGCCTTATCCGGGATAAAAATTTTCCTTTGGAAAAAAATAAAGTTAAATAAAAGGCAGGCAAAAGGAGTCTGGGACAATGAACCGCTACGGTTATCTTTTCTGGGGTATTCTGGCCGGCATGATTGGAGCCCTGGCGGGCTCGCTAATCCTGTGGGGGGCATGGCAGCTCCCAACCCTGGGCCTTCTTTTAACCAGGGTCAGCCTGCTTTACGGTTTTGCCGCGCTGTTGATCCTCGGCGCTCTGGGCGGCCTGCTCTATGCCGCAGTTATCCGGGGGCGCCGGTTGAGACTTTATACTGCTGTCCTGGCCGGAACGATTCTCGGCCTTCTGCTCTGGATTGCCGGCCCGCTCCTGCTGGTTCCGGTGGTTCTGGGTTTTCCGCCTTTCACCGCCGGCCCTCTCGACAACTGGATGGCCCTGGTAGCTTTTGTTTTTTACGGGGTCATCGCTGCCCTGCTTTACAGCCGTCTCGGCGTGGCACAGTCCCCGGCACGGGTCTATTATGCCGCCGGGCTGCTGCTAATCGCCGGGCTGCTGACCCCCTTTTTGCTCAGGGCAGCGGTGAGCACGGATCCCCGGGCGCTGGAACTCCCGCCGGGATACCGGGCCGAGGTGGTGGCTAAGGGCTTTACCTATCCCACCTCCATCGCGGTGGCTCCCTCCGGGGAGATTTACGTTGCAGAATCAGGCTACGTTTACGGCCCCAAAGAGACCGAAGCCCGCGTGCTCCGGGTCTCGCCCAACGGAGCGATCCGCGAGCTGGCCGGCGGTTTTGACGGCCCCCTGAATGGGCTGGCCCTGCGGGAGGGGAAACTTTATCTTTCTCACCGAGGCAAAATCAGCGCCTTCGATCTTGAAAGCGAGGAGCGCGAAGACCTGATCACCGGGCTGCCTTCGCTGGGAGACCACCAGAACAACGATCTCATCTTCGGTTCCGACGGGGCGCTCTATTTCGGACAGGGCACCGCCACCAACGCCGGCGTGGTCGGCTCCGACAACTTTGTCTACGCCTGGAGGGATCGCTACCCCAAATTTCACGATTTTCCCTCCCGCAATTTTATCCTCACCGGAGAGAACTACGAGGCTCTCGATCTGAGCACTCCCGAGCCCTCGGATAAAAAGAGCACCGGCGCCTTCGCTCCCTTCGGCGTGAGCCGCCGGAAGGGAGAGGCCGTGAAGGCTACCGTGCCCGCCAGCGGCGCGATCCACCGCTTCGACCTGGAAAATAAAAAACTGGGCATATATGCCGACGGCTTGCGCAACCCATACGGCCTGGCCATGGATGAGAAAGGGGGCCTTTATGCCACCAACCTCGGTTATGACGACCGCGGCTCCCGGGCGGTGAAAAACTCCCCTGACTGGGTGGTGAAAATAAAGAAGGGAGCCTGGTACGGCTGGCCCGATTACGCCGGACAGATACCCCTGACCGAACCGCTGTTTGATTCCGAGAGGGGGCTCAACCGCCGCCCCCTGATTGTTAATCCCCCGCCGGTTGAGCCTCCCCTGGCCACGCTTCCACCGCACTATTCACCGATGAAGCTGGCCTGGGTTCCGGCACAGTTTCCGGAGAAGGGCCTTTTCGTGGCGATTTTCGGCGACGCCCAGCCTCTCACAGAAAATCTGAAAGAGCTTGTGCCCACCGGGGTGATCAATGTCGATCCCGAGACCGGCAAATACAGCTGGTTTGTCAAGAATAAAGATCAACCGCGGGCCGGGCGGAGCGGCGGCGGATTCAAGAGGCTCATCGATGTCAAGTTCGGACCCGATGGGAAGGCGCTTTACCTGCTTGATTTTGGGGTGATGGAATTTACCGGCATGGCCCCCAATGCCATCCCCAACAGCGGCGTTCTCTGGAAGATCAGCCCCGCCGGCTAAACCTGTATTGTTCGCGTTCAAGGGAAGAGCGGTGGCGCCTGAACACGTGCGCCCTGCTCAATTTTGGAGAAAGAAGGAATTTTTGCCGTGAGAGGAGAATCCAACTAAGGTCCGACCAAACGATTATAACCTGCAGCACTGGCAAACCATCCTTTAATCACGTGATGCATTCATCCTCATAATTAAACGGCGGAAATAATAGATTGGAAAAGAGGTATAAAGTGATGATTAAATTTGAGCACCGGCGGCAGCTTTTTCACCGTTACGGGGGAAATCCCATTCTCTCTCCGGAGCGCTGGCCCTACCCGGCCAACTCCACTTTCAACCCGGGCGCGGTGCGCCATAACGGCGAGACCTGGCTGCTGGTGCGGGTCGAAGATATGCGCGGTTTTTCACACCTCACCTTTGCCCGCAGCAAAGACGGCATCACCAGCTGGCAGATCGACAATCAGCCCACGCTGATGCCCGACCCGGTTTTCAACGAGGAGCAGTGGGGGATCGAGGATCCCCGCATTGTCTGGCTGCCCGAACGCGAGGAGTTTGCCGTGACCTATGTCTCTTTTTCAAAGGATGGGCCCATGGTTTCGCTGGCCCTATCCAGGGACCTGCACAACTTTGTCCGCAAAGGGGCCATGCTGCCCCCCGAGGACAAGGACGCCTCCCTCTTTCCCCGCCTGATCAAGGACCGTTACGTCCTCATCCACCGCCCCATTATCCGGGGCGAAGCTCATATCTGGATCGCCTTTTCGCCTGACCTGAGATACTGGGGCGATCATAAAATTCTTATTCCTGTGCGTCCCGGCAGGTGGGACAGCACCCGGGTCGGATTGGGCCCGCCGCCCATCGAAACCCCGGAAGGCTGGCTCATCATCTACCACGGGGTGCGGATCACTGTTTCCGGCGCTCTTTACCGGGTCGGCCTGGCCCTGCTCGACCTGGAGGAACCGTGGAAAATAATCCGGCGCAGCGACGAATGGGTCTTCGGTCCCCGCGAACCTTACGAGCGCGTCGGCGACGTGCCCGGGGTGACCTTCCCCACGGGGGCGGTATTGAATGAAGATACCGGAAAGCTGATGCTCTACTACGGCGCCGCCGATTCAACTGTCTGCCTGGCAACGGCCCATATTGACGAGGTGCTGGACTATCTTCTGCACGAAACCGCCGGATAAAGGGAGCTGTCTGTGTCCAGGATGAAAATAGCGATGTTATCTCCCATCGCCTGGCGCACTCCGCCACGCCATTATGGCCCCTGGGAGCAGGTGGTGAGCTGGCTGACCGAAGGTCTTGTCCGGCAGGGAATAGAGGTTACTTTATATGCCACCGCGGACTCGCAGACCTCTGCCCGCCTCCGTGCCGTGGCCCCTCGCCCTTATGCCGAGGACAGTTCGCTTGATCCGAAGGTTTGGGAATGCCTGCATATTGCAGCACTCTTCGAAGAGGCGGAGCGCTACGACCTGATCCACAACCACTTTGATTTTCTGCCGCTCACCTATACGGGCCTGGTGAGGACGCCGGTGGTGACCACGATCCACGGCTTTTCATCTCCCAAGATTCTGCCCGTCTACCGGAAGTATAACCGGCGGGTGCACTACGTCTCCATAAGCGACGCCGACCGCGATCCCGGCCTCGATTACCGTGCTACTGTATATCACGGGATCCCGGTGGAGCATTTTCCTTTTTCCCCCGAACCGGGGCGCTACCTGCTTTTCTTTGGGCGGATTCATCACGACAAAGGCGTTGCCGAGGCCATCGCCCTGGCCCGCCGTGCCGCGATGCCGCTGATCATTGCCGGGATTATACAGGAGCGCGATTATTTCGACCGCTTCGTGGCGCCTTACCTGGACAATGACCGGGTCAAGTATATCGGGCCGGTGGGCCCCGCCGGCAAGGGAGCT
>Ga0208198_1003420_pt1 | contig 10839 bp, 10 predicted proteins | sample AD_JPNTR2_MetaG_FD_184446 | JGI IMG/M metagenome (GOLD analysis project Ga0208198, IMG submission 184446) | Active sludge microbial communities of municipal wastewater-treating anaerobic digesters from Japan - AD_JPNTR2_MetaG (SPAdes) (version 2) | ecosystem: Engineered > Bioreactor > Anaerobic... | reverse complement strand
CGATGATTGTTTTAACAGTTTCGCTGCGCTTTTCCCGGTCTTCCAAAATAAGTTTACTGATTGATTTCATATTTTTGCCGGGCAAGGGGCTTCAGAATCGAAGCAATGCTTCTTGGCACAAGTTCCAAAGCCTCCTCGATTTTGTTTTCCAAAATAAGTTTCCTAACCGTGGTGGCGCTGATCGGTTTGCCGTTTTTTTCAAACCTTGGGGAGATGGTTACCTGGTCCTGCAACACTTCTTTCAAAGCGTTATTGTATTCGACCATGACCGGATCGGTTTCGGTTCCCAGATACCGGTGACTGATATTGAGCTCTTTCATAAAATAGTTTTTAAAAAGCAAAGCATCGAGCAGCGTATATTCTCTGTTGCGTTCTTCTTTGGTTTTTAAAAAATAGGTTGGGAAAGTAAGAGCGGATACCATATATTTGCTGGACGGCAAAACGATGACATTTCCGAGATGGGCCACCGCCAAAAAGACCATGGAAAAGCGTTCCGGAAACGAAAAGAGCGAATAATCTTCTTCGACAACAAAGACAATGAAATAATGGTGTTTTTTGGCCGAACTTTCAATCAGCTGCAAATGGCCGAGCGTAATCGGATTGCAATTGACGACCATGCAGCCGATGTTGTAATTTTTGGGATTTGCAATCCCCAGTTTGTACTTGATCTGCACTTTCATCTTTTCGATTTCGTCTTCAATCGAAGGATGTCCGCCTTCCAAAATCGCGACATTGGCAGTGGAGGCAAGCAGACGAAAGTTCATGCTTTCAAAAAGTCGGATGTTTTTCGTGGGGGTAAAAACCCGATAATTGTAAATATGCTGATTTGCCAATGAATTTATCATTTCGGTGACAAGTCTTGATGCGTAATTTTCGTTTTGGTATCTTTCATCCACCGCAAGACATTTCAGAATATTTTGTTCGCGGGATATGGTTGCGATTACTTCATCGTTTTCTTCGATATATAATGTTTCGGTCAGATTGGGTTCCATCGTCAATCCGTTTTTGGCAAGCAGGGCTTTGATTTTGATAAATTCGCTTTTGTCGATGGCTTGTTTGAGCAAACTGTCACCTTCCTTTTATTTGTATTGGTAAAGCAGATCGATAATCGAACCGTCGCGGTAACGGACCAAACCGATTACTTTATCTTTCAGTTCGATACGTTTCGGGGTTCCGGCGATTCGTTGGCTTGTTTCCAACAGTTTTTCGATCGGAACAAGCGGGAGTTTTGAACCGGCCAATTTTTCGAGCAAATTGGTTCGTTTCGGATTGACGGCGATTCCCCGTTCCGTAACCAAAATATCGACATCTTCGCCCGGAGTCGTAACCGTCGTTACTTTGTCTTTGACAATCGACAAACGCGATTTCAAAAGGGCCGAAGTAATGATGGTGACTTTGGCACCGTAAGCGGTGTCGGAGTGTCCGCCGCTTCCGCCGATAATCAATCCTTTCGAATCGGTCGTGACGTTGACATTAAAGTTTGTGTCGATTTCGGTGGCTCCCAAAATGACAAAATCCAATTTGTCGACGATTACTTCGGGGTCGTACGGATTGGCATAAACCGAAGCCGACATCGGAAGATGGGCCGGATTGTTTTTAATCGATTCGACCGCCTGCAAATCGAAACACTGCACATCGTACAGTTTTTCGAACAGTCCTTCGTTCAGCATATCGACGATATACCCGGTGATGCCCCCCGAGGCAAAGGAACCTTTGATATGTTTATCCTGCATTTTTTCTTTGACATACTGGGCAACAGCCAAACTGGTTCCGCCGGCTCCCGTCTGCATCGACATACCGTCTTTGATGAAGTCAAGTTCGTCGAGGAGTTTAGCGGTATTTCGGGCGATTTTGAGACCGATCGGATCTTTCGTAATCTTGGTCGTACCGGAGACGATTCCTTTTGGATCGCCGATTTTGTCGAGTTTGACGACATAATCGACATATTCGCAAGGCAAATCCACCCGTTTTAGGGAATCGATGATACTGTCGGTGACAAGGACAACTTTTTTGGCATATTTCAAATCGCTGATGGCATAACCCAGGGAACCGCAGGCACTCGGGCCTTCGATTCCGTTACCGTTGCCCTTAAGGTCTACGGCCGGCGCGGAAAGGATTGCAACATCGATTTTCAGATCGCCGCTTTCGATGGCACGGGCTCTGCCGCCGTGGGTATCCATGATCAACAGTCCTTTCATCAAACCTTTGCCGATGGTTTCGGCTACCGGACCGTTTAGATAATTCGTTGTAATATCGGTAACATTTCCGTTTTCGATTAATTCCGATAACACCTGATTGTTGGGAAAAATCGCGCTCGGTGCGAGGTGCATGTTTTTCAGGTTTCGTTTTTTGATTTCTTCCATCACCATATTGAAGACATAATCGCCGTTACGCAGGTGATGGTGAAACGACAGCGTCATTCCGTCGGTTATTTTTAAGGTATCGAATAAAGCTTTGATACTGCTTAAGAATACAACTGTTTGGGATTTTGCTTTTTCGGGAATTAAGACCCGCTGTTTTTCTTTGAAAGCCGAGCTGGCGGTAAAAGGAACAAACGAAGCAGGCAAAAGTTTCGGATCATAATTTTGCATATATATCACCTACTCCAAATGGTATTTTTGTGCCATCTTGATAATCTTTTGGGCCCGGTCGATAATCGGTTTGTCGACCATCTTGCCGTCGAGACTGAAGACGCCCAAATTTTTCGCCTGCGCCTCTTCGGTGGCTTTCAAGACGCGTTTGGCCCAAATGATTTGTTTTTCGCTTGGCGAAAAGACTTGATTGATGATATCGATTTGGTTGGGATGGATGGCGGCCTTGGCATTTAACCCAAGGGCTTTGGCTTTCAAAGCGTCTTCCTTCAATCCCGCATAATCGGTCGTATCGGTAAACGGCGTATCGATGGCATCAATTTTATAGGCTTTGCAGGTGTAGGCAAGCTTAGCCCGCGGATACCAGATTTCCGTTCCCGTTTTGGTTCTTTCGACTTCCATGTCGACCGATAAGTCTTCGGCACCGAGCAAGATGCCGCTGACGCGAGGCATCTTGGCGATTTCTTCCATCTGCATAACACCCATGGTTGTTTCGATAATCGGCACAATGCCGATTTTTTTCTGCATTTTTTTCTCGTTTTCGATAATAGTCAGAACCTGGTCGATCAAAAAGCATGATCTCGGGCCGGCTTTCGGAAGCATGACGGCATCGATTTTATCGGATACCACCGCTTTCAAATCATCTTCGTAATAAGGTGTGTCCGGCGCATTGATACGAATGACAATTTCCATCGGCACATCGGTTAGGCTTTCCAAATAGTAATGCACGAGGTTTCGGGCGTTGTCTTTTTCGTTAATATGCACCGCATCTTCCAAATCAATGATGACCGCATCGCTTTCGAAACAGTCGGCATTTTGAAGCATGGCCGGATTATTCCCCGGAATAAACAACATACTCCTTCTCATAAGCATTTCTCCATTCTTTGGATTGCGGTGACGAGCCGGGCTTTGATGGTGTAATCAAGCGCTCCTTTGTCTTCGCAAATGACTTCGATTTTCTGAATATTGAGTTCTTTCAACGTATCTTCGATCACTTTCACGATCGCATCGTGAAAGAAATCGTCGACAATGCTTTTGACGCTGATGATTAAGGCATCGCTGTCTTTGACCGTAATCATTGCATCGTTCGATTCAAGTGTTCCGGCTATTCCCATTTTCATACCGAAACCTCCTTTTTAATATTTATTTCCTGCTGTTGGCCAGCGCAATTACCCGATTCATGGCATTCTTGACAATCATGAAGCCTTCGTCCACACCCATGCCGGGTTTGGCCAGACATTGGGTTGCTTGGCAGGCGATGGCGATATTGGTTGTAACTTCGCTCGAAATATTCGTTTCGTTGCAGGTGCCGCCGCAGTAACTGCCGACACCCATTTTGTTGCAATAAATAATGGCTTCGGCTACATTGTTGACGCCGCCCAAATCAGGGGTTTTGATCTGCAACATATGGCCGGCACCGTTTTCGGCGAAATATTTGATATCTTCCAAGGTATTGCACCATTCGTCCGCAACAATTTCCAAAGTGCTTTGTTTGGCGTTTAGTCTTGAAGTTAGGACTTGCAAGTATTTCATGGTGCCTTCGCGGTCGCCGGTATCTACCGGACCTTCGATACGCAGTTTAAACGGTTTGGCCGCATTTTCCAATTCCAGCAGATAGTTGACCATTTTGTCGACATCGTTGTTGAAGGCGATGCCGATTGTGCCGTAAACATCGATATGAAGAATCGGATTGTAGGCCGGATTTTTCCGGTAGGTGATAATTCGGTTTTTCAGCCATTCCACGTATTCAAGCAACAATTCGCCGTTTTTGCCGAGTTTGGTTTCGACGTTGTTGATTAAGGCATGAGGAAGCACATCGGCTTCTTTGATAATCATTTTATCCGCATTGATATAACGATCGTCCCCGCTTTGGGTAAAGACCGGAATCGGTTTGTAAACTTTTTCGGCAATGCCGTATTCTTTACGAATCACTTCGGCCATCGTCAAATGATGGTAATTGGCACACGCATTCAAAAAGGCTTGGGTCAAACCGTAACGGATAGCAGTGTGGAGACGTTTGCCATCGATGGTCAGGGAATCGTATTTTTCGGCTAGTGGTCTAAATGAATCGATTTCTTCGCCAATTAACATCGGAACGATTTTTTGTTCGATAAACGGAATGAATTCATCGGCTAAGAAAAGCGGATCTCTTCCGCCGGCACCGGAGTATTGAACTGCTGCGCAGTCTCCGATACCGATAACCCCGTTTTCCAAAATGATTTGAATCGAAATTGCTTCGCCGGTTTGACGGATGCTTTTGAAACCGGGAGTTTTAGGTTCCCCGAGATAGATAAATCCGTCGTTCCTGGCGCCTTTTTTTATGGCCAATTGGTCATCGAAATAAAACCCAGTATATGACTTCGATAATAGAACATTTTTGATTTTCATATTTGTTACTTCCTTCTTTTCATATTAAATTTCGTGATAATCTGGTCGTCCGATGAGATGACCTTTGCTGACTGCGTAAACATCGTCGATTGTCAATTGGAACGAAATCGGGCGGTTTTCGTAAGCGGCCCGTTCGGCAATTTTCTTCCGATGAAATTCTTTGATGTCTTCGGTGAATCCGAGATTACCGAATTCCAAAATCCGGATATTGCCTTCGTTGTCGCGGGCCGGCAAAACCAGTCCCGCATTGTATTTGCTTGGGGCAAACGGTACATCGATTAAACCTTGGGCAAATGCTTTGACAATACCTTGGGCAATGTCGCCTTCGCCGACTTTGATGATGCAATCCATCAGGCAATCGACTTCTTTTTTGATTTGGGCAATTTCGGCTTCGAGTTTCGGACTGTCAGGCATTTCCTGATCCTGCAAAAGCGTAACAACAAATTTGGAAGCTTTGATGCCCATTCCGTTGGCTTCTTTGGTCGGTACGCCGATTGATTCGTGCGGACTCTTGGTAATCATTTTCGTTGCTTTCGAAAGTGCCGCAACCGTAGAACTCAAAGCAATCAGACCCATGGCTTCGGATTCGTCCTGAGGGAAGCCGCCCATCCATTGGTGGAAAACGGTTGTTACGATGCAATCGTTGTAACCGAATTTGTGCAAATATTCCTCGGTTTGGGACTGCAAGGCTTTGATTGCGGCGACATCCTGGATAACGTTACCGCCCATACCGTAACCGACGGTAATGTTTTTGACGCCTTGCTCTGCCGCAAGCAGCGCTTCGACAATTCCGATTGTATTGGAAATCGAAGGCGGAACGAGCGTTCCGGTTAACGGACCAAACGGTTCGCGGTTGATGGATACTCCGTGTTCTTCGTAATAACCGACCAGGCGGTCGCAGTATTGCCAGTATTTGATGGTTGCTTCAATCGAAACATCTTTGGCATATGGAATGTTATAGGAAATCGCTCCGCCTTCGTTAGAGGTCCAACCGGCGGCATGAATGATTTCCGCAAGCAATCTGGCATCAGGCGTGCCGTGACGGGCCTGAATCGGAACGTTCACGGCTTCCTGAACCTGTTTGCATTTGCTTACCCCGTGATTGACGGCCGGAAAACCGTTGAGAAGCGCACGGCCCAATTCTTCGCTTTCTTTGATGCCGCGTTCTGCTTCGTTGTAACGGTTTTGTCTGGTGTAACTGTCGATGGTCGACGGAACAAAATCCGCACCGCTAGCTTCAAGGTATTGCAACAATTCGATATGGGATTTCAAGACCGGCACGCCCGCCCTAGGTTGGACAAGGGTACGGCCCTGTTTTTTGGCTTCCGCAAGTTTCAAAGCAAAATTCTTGTGGGCCGGGATGGTTTTCAAATATTTAACTGCTTCGTCTAAATCAAGCTGAGGATCGGAACCGGTTTTGTAACTGGCGAGAACCTCCTTGCGTTCCGCAAGAAACTCTTCGAGTGTCATTTTTTTGTTTTTAACCATAGATATCAAAGTCCTTCTATATCTTTCTCATTCTTTTCTTCATGATTTGCAGGGCAAGAAGCGGATCTTCTTGCGACAAAAGTCCCATTGCGGCTAGGATATAATCCTGGTCGATTAAGTATTCCGGATGCAAGGGACGCAGTTCCATCCGGTTGAATTCGTGATTGGTCATCTTGGATAAGATATAACCCGGATCCGCGGAGTTGATGACCACCGCTCCGGTTCCGATGATATATTTTATTTCGCTTAAGTCTTTTCCGGTCTGGTAATACATCATACCGAGCGGAGTATATACTTCTTCCATTTTTCCGCAGTGGCGTTCCATCGCTTTGTCGGCGCAAACCCCCGCAAGAATCTTTTCGATTTCATCTTCTTTTTCGGTTTTCGGCAAATCTTCCACGTGTTCGTGGTGGTATTCGCATTCTTTGGCGATGTCGATTCCAAACGTCCGGTTGATTCTTTCCTGTTCTTCTTTGCTTAAGACGCTTAGGATTCCCATGGCCGAATAGCGCATGCCGAGATCGCCTTCCACGGTGCGTTTGGCAAACGGTTCTTCCAAACCTTTGACGATAACATTGCTTTTGGTGGTATTCGGAGGGGACATCGAATAGACATCGGTGGTGGCGCCGCCGATATCAAGCAGTACGATTTCGCCCAAGCCTGGTTCATCCAAATAACCTTTGGACAACAGTTCCGAGGCTTGCAACACCGCATCCGGTGTCGGCTGAACGACTTTGTCGATTTCGGTTTCGATTTTCTTGATGCCTTTGGCAAGGATAATCCGTTTCAAAAAGATTTCCTTAATCTTTTCTTTGGCACTGTGCGGATTTAAGACATTAAGACGCGGCATGACGTTTTCGCAGATATAGCCGTCGATTTGGTACTTCCGGAAGATTTCTTCGATTTCGTCCTGACAGCTCTTGTTTCCCGCATAAATCACCGGAATCTTCACGCCGATTTCGCCTAAGACTTTGGCGTTGTGGAGGACGCAGTCGGAATTTCCGCCGTCCGTTCCGCCCGCCAAAAGCACGATATCGATTTTTTTATCGATTATTGCCCGTAGTTCTTTTGCGGTGCAGTAGTGCGAGAAAACCAAATCGACTTTGGCGCCCGCGCCTAAGCAGACACGTTTTGCGGCTTCGACGGTCAATTCTTCGACGAGGCCGATTGCGGCCATCTTGAGACCTCCCGCAGCGGAAGAACAGGCAATCTTTCTGTCAAACTCGATTTCTTTACCGATTTTTTGGTAAAGTTTGGCCAAGGCTTTTCTGTAGCCCACGGTGATATCGGTTGCGACAGTGGTGAAGGAGCTGGCGGTGGCGATGATATCTCCTTTTTCTTTATCGACTGCGGTTAACTTGGTATAAGTTGACCCGAAGTCGATCAGCAGATAATAACGCATATTATTCACCCAAATCGTGAGCGATATCGTCCAAAGCTTTTTCAATCGGCGTTCCAGGCGGATATACCCGGTTAAAGCCCATCTTGAGGAATCGTTGTTCGACTTCTTTGAAATCCTGTTTTCCCACAACGATATTTCCGCCTACATACAAAATAATATCGCCGATTCCGGCTTCGATGCATTTTTCCCGCATGCCCCGGCAATCGATTTCGCCGTGTCCGTAAAGGGACGATACCAAAATCATGTCGGCATTCGTTTCAATCGCAGCATTGATAAAATCTTCTTGCGAAGACAGAACGCCTACGTTTACCACGTTGTATCCTGCGTGTTTTAAGGTGTATTCGATAATCTTGTTGCCCACCGCATGCACGTCGGCACCAATAACACCTATTACAATTGTTTTCATACTATTCTCCTTTGCTATTATTGAAAGCGTTTTACAATTTCATTATACTATATCGGTTAATATTATTCAATACAGCAGTGTAAAGATTATGTTAAATTTCCGTAAGTTTTTCGACAATTACTAGAAAAGGATGTTCTTTTTATAAACACATTGTGAAATTTTCGCTTAACTATTTTTAATAATCCAACGCTTTTTTGCCGAAGAAATTTAAAAATTTTTAAACAAGAGACATTTTTTAATTACCAAAAACCTTGTATAAACCTTGCAAGTATGTTAACATTATTGATAGTAATAAACGGGAGGATATCTATGAAAATCTTTATTGATACAGCTAATGTTGACGAAATCAGACAGGCATGGGATTTGGGGATTATCGACGGCGTTACCACCAATCCGACATTGATTATGAGAAGCGGACGCGACTTGGTAACCACTTTAAAGGAAATCAGCGAGATTGTCGACGATTGCATTTCCGGCGAAGTTATCAGTTTGGATGCGGAAGGAATGATCAAAGAAGCCCATGAACTGGTGAAAATCAGCCCAAAAATTGTCATTAAAGTGCCGATGACCAAAGAAGGTTTGAAGGCCACCAAGCAGCTTGCCAAAGAAGGAATCCGCACCAATGTGACCTTGATTTTCTCGGCCAACCAAGCACTCTTAGCCGCAAAAGCCGGCGCTACTTTCGTTTCTCCGTTCCTTGGCAGACTCGACGACATCAGCCAGGAAAGTCTTATTTTGATAGAAGACATCAAACAAATCTTTTCCAATTACAACATCAAAACCGAAATCATCTGCGCCAGCATCCGTTCTCCTTTACACGTTTTAAACTGTGCCAAAATCGGTGCGGATATTGCCACTGTTCCTTATAAGACTCTTATGGAAATGTTTAACCACCCGTTAACCGATATCGGTATCGAACGTTTCCTTCAGGATTACGCCAAGTCCGCCAAGTAGTTTTTGCCCAAAATAGAAAAGGCACCTTGTTCGCCAAGGTGCTTTTTAATTTGCTTTTTGTTTTTTTGTCTGGTTCCTTCGGAAGAAAGAAACCAACACCAAAAGAAACGGTATGATGATTTCGAAGATTAAATTCACATATCTGATAATGTATTTGATCCGAAAATCGAGAAGTAAAGTATAGTTTTTGGGTGCGAAAAGACAGATTCCAAAAACAATCAACAAGGAAGCAATAAGTAAAATGTTGGGTTTTTTTAGCTTAAAGACATAGTTTAACATATATTTGGTTGTGCTAAGCAAAACGGCCAGTTTGATGATAATCAAAACCATCATCACGTTGATGACGATAATATCGAACCTTTGCACAAATACCGCAAACTCAATCCTTCTGGTGATTCTCAAAGACGGATGAATATCGATGGTCATCGCCACGGGTCCCAAAATAATGATATTCATTAAAGTGATAAGCAAAAGAACCACGCTTGCCATTATTAGGCCGTACACTCCGTAGCGGTAATTTTTGTCTTTCTGTTTTACGTATTGGTAAATTCCGAGCAAGGCAAACAGTTCCCCGAACGGGATGGCATAAGACATCAGAAAAGCGGGTTTTATCACGGGACCGAACCCGTATTCTAAAATCGGAAAGATGTAGTTTAGATGTATTCTGTTAAAAGACATAATCAGACCGGAAAAAGAGACAAAGATAAAAAGCGTGATATAAAACAACATCGTCGTAAAACGCGCAAAGACTTCGACCCCTTTGGAAAGCAGATAAAACAATAAGGCAAGAACCAAAAGCGAAAACCAAAGCAATTTGACTTCCTGTACCAAAAAAATATTTACGACCTCATAGATATCCCGCAGGTTGAAAAACACCAAGCACAGAAAGTAAAGGGGATAAACGAGAAAAAGAATATAACAAACGGGTTTGCTCACGACATGCGTCACGGTATCGCCGAAGTCTATACCCGAAACATTTCGGAAAAGCAACGTGTAAACAAAATAAATTAAAACCCCTCCGACTGCCCCGATGATTATCGGTATCCACAGATTGTTGGTTAATTCTTCGGCATAAAATCCCCGAATCAAGTCGTTCGCAAAAACATACATAAAAACAATTACCCAAAATTGACCGCGGGATATTAGTGTTTTTTCTTCCATAAAGACCTCTTATTTTGATCTTGTGCGGTCAATCGTGGTTTCGAATTGATACCGGACTTTGATGGTCGGAAAAACCGTATCATATCGATCTTTGATGCTTTGATAATACTCCGGGTTTGTCTGATGGATGGTTTCACAAAAGCCGAAGATATCGGCGTTATATTTATTCTGCGCCGTAAAAATCGCCAAGTCCATCAGACGCCTAAGGTCTTCGTTGATTTTATCTCTGATTTGATTCATTTCGTTTGGGGCAATTTCTACCGGAACCGTAACATTCATCTTATGTTTCAAAATAATAGTCGGTTCGCCTTTCTCTAATTTAAAACTCATTTTGCAGGAAGTGTTTTTTACCCCCACATATATTAATTTGTTGTTGTGTTCAATGTGCAAAACGGTTTTTTCGATTTTATCATATATATGGCGAAACCCCAAAGACTCTTCTTCCGACA
>Ga0208198_1003400_pt1 | contig 10893 bp, 8 predicted proteins | sample AD_JPNTR2_MetaG_FD_184446 | JGI IMG/M metagenome (GOLD analysis project Ga0208198, IMG submission 184446) | Active sludge microbial communities of municipal wastewater-treating anaerobic digesters from Japan - AD_JPNTR2_MetaG (SPAdes) (version 2) | ecosystem: Engineered > Bioreactor > Anaerobic >... | reverse complement strand
TCACCATCTTGTGAAAAATTACTAACAAGTAGGTGAAATCCTTTATTTAAACCATTTGCAGTATTGAACATGCTTTTATAAATCGGAATCATATATATTCCTTTGCGCCGAAGGCGTCAATCTAACGTGCGCGTGACTTGTGAGGCGTCGATGGCGCACAGCTTGCTTAGGAGCGAAGCGACTTGCAAACTGTGTGCCATAGCCGAACCAAGTCCACGCGGTTGTTGGATGTTATTATCTACCAACAGATTTACGTATGGTGTATATACGAGAAAAATGTTCATAAGCGGATCTAACACTTTCTGTAGGTAAATTTATCGATTTAGCTATTTTATAATTAAACTCTATCCACTCTGGTGAATCCAATGTAGCTATTGTATCAATGATTGGCTTCATTATTATTATTTTAAATAATTTTTTAATTTGTATCGCATCATTGTTGTCTATAATATTTATATTTGGAATAAAAAGGCCATCTCTTATATTTGATGCATTTATATCTAAAACGCCAAGACCTCTACCAAAACCTAAAGATTCAATTTGACTTGTTACAAAGATAGAGTTTAATAAAGCATGTAATAAATCCAGGTCAATAAATTTGTTGGGCGAAATACTAATTAATCGTTGATTTACAAAAGATGGTTCAATAAATCTATAAAAACAAATTTTTCTATCAGGATTTATTGATAATGCAAAAGTTGCCAATGTCCTTGATGGCATTTCATACCAATACATATCTCTTCTTTTTAAAACATCTGGTAATGGTTCGCCTTTTTCATTAGTATCATTTTTGAATTTGGTAATCCAATTAAGCGCCCCCTGATGACCCAACTTCTCAAGTTCTGAAATTGATTTTTCGCAACAAAAAGCAGGATGATCAGGAGCAACGACATAATATTCACTTCCTTTAGCGGTTTTATATACTTTTTTTATATAATCTTCCTCAATTTGTTGTGCTTCTTCAAAATCCGGATAAAATAAATCATCCCATCCTCGTCTTTCACCTCTTGATATATCAGCAATAGAGGAAAATTTGATGAATTTATCATTGTAGTTAATAAGCCAATCACAATTTCCAAAACAAGCATTTAAGCCAATCCCTAGTTTTTCAATTCTTTCTAATTCACTATCACTATACTGGTTATATGTTATATTCTTAGAATTTTTATTTAAATTGATTATATCTAATGCAATGTCAGAAATATCAATATTAGCGTTTAGATTTACTAAGGTACTAATAAATGCTGTTTTGTTTTCTTCATTAGTTGTCCGATTTTTTTTACGTAATACAAGTATATTAGTCACAACATCAGTGTTACTAAACCATCTTCCATTTGCTGATGTTATAACAAATTCAATATCGTAGGATATTTTAAGCAGTCTGCGAAATTTGATACCTGCCTTTGTTGACAACCAGGAATTAGAAATTATTATGCCTAAGATACCTCCTTCCTTAAGCAAAGGTAAAATTACAAATGGTATATAGCAATAAAGGTCACTTCTCCCATCTAATTGATCTGATTCTTTTATTTCATTTTTTATATAAAAAGTTTCGATTTTTGAATAAATATTGGGGTTTAGTTCAGCAATATCCTCAAAGGCAACAAATGGAAGATTTGAAATAATGGATCCGAATATAGGTAATTTTTTTGTGAATTTCGTACCATCTTTAGGATTAATAAAAGGAATATCTTCATTGATATATAGATCAAATGCATCATGAGTGAAAATTTGGATTGGTTCATCAATTATTTCTGGTGATGCGATGGCTAAATTTGCAATTTGTACAGGAAATCCAAATTTATCACAGGCCCATGTATTTTTTACAATAGTTTTACCATCAAGGTTATATTCACCTAATATTTCTAAAATGCTCTTTACAATTGTACCTGTGCCACAAAATGGATCTATTACAGGAGCATCTTTGTCCCATAAAGCTATTCTAACAAGTAACTCGGCAATATTTTTAGGTGTAGAAAAAAGCCCTGCCGCCTTTTTTATTGATAATAAAACTGTTGATTGGATAATCTCTGTTAAAATAGATTTATCGATTTGAGCAAAGTCATAGTCTTGAAGAAGATTAAAAATAGCTAACAATTTCTCCCATACAGAATTAGGTAATAACTTATCAAAAGAAAAAGGACCAATTATACTCCAAAAATCTGTTTTACTACTAATATTAGTAAATAATTCTATAGCTTCATTGATTGATGTATCAGCCTTTAGAAAAGGTTTACTTATTGAGATGCGGCCATATGCAAGAAGTATATTTGAAAAAACAAATCTATTAAACCAATGGAGAATGATGATATATGCCAAAGGCGCAAACGGAGAATCATAGCCTGGATATTCTTTATGAACATATTTCCACCAAGCTTTAATACTTGCATCAATTTTGATATCTTTGATACATGTCTTTTCTAGATAAATCTTTACGTCAGATTGGCATGAAAGAACAAGGGGTATTATGCCTTTTTCAGAAAAAATAATACTAGGAGAAATAGTCTTTAATGCGCCAGTTCGAAAATATTGGTTTAATTTTTTTATTATTTCATTTAATGTTCTTTTCCATAAATCAGGCCTGTTATGCACATCCTGTCTAGAAGTATAATTTATTGGATCTATTTGAAAATGAGAATCAGGAACAAATTTGTTATCTTGGAAAATATATAGTCTTACTGAAGACGCATTCCATAATAGAAAACTATTAAGTCCAAGCCTAAAAGCTTTTTCCTGTGCATTATCAATAAAAATTTTATCATCGATGGAAGTATCTGGCAACTTTAACTCCCATCCTTGCAATATATTTCCTGTTCCATGATCTCCAAACAATATTACATCTGGGAAAAGAGCTTGGCCTCCACCAGAAATTGAAAATTCTCCCCCCGCTCTTTTTATAATACTATCACTATCTACATAATTATTAATATATGAAATTATGTCAATCGCCCATGAGCGTTCATTATATTTAAGCTCTGCTGGCTTCATTAATTATAAACTCCTTAAGTATGCCTGTTCTACCAATGTATTTTGAAAATGCTATCTCTGTATTATTTAAAAAAGCCTTTTTTATTCTATCTTTAGTTATCTGTATAAGATCAATAGATTCATTTTTAAATAATCTTGAGTCCTGATTTTTTTCTATGCCAATAAAGTTTCTTTGTTCTAATAAGGCAGCTACAAGAAATGAGCCTGCCCCAGAGGCATTATCAAGAATGATATCTCCAGGATTGGAATATGTCCTGATTAGATATCTACCGAGCTCGATGGGTTTTTGGGTTGGATGCCATACCGTGCCTTCTGCCTCACTTTCTGGAGTTTTAAAATAAATTACATCTGTTGGATAACGCATTCCATTTTTACTTTCAACCAACACTGGATCAAATAAACCATAACTACCGGTATATTGGTCTTTCCTTATGCCTTTAGAATATGATTTTCCAAAAGACATTTGTGGATGATAAGTAGGTTGAGATTGATAAAAGACACAGATATCTTCATGTTTTCTTAGTGGCTGTTTTTTTGCGTTTAAAAAATTTGTAGGCTTAGATTTTTCCCAAACAATCTTATACTTAAAATATTTCTCATTACTTATTATCAGTTTAGCTGTAAATATCCCTTGTGAAGTTAAGACAATAGCTCCATTTTTTTTTACTATCCTTAAATATTGTTCCCATAGATGAGGTAAATCAATAACTGAATCCCATTTATTTTGTGTTGTACCATAAGGCAAATCACATAGTACCATATCAACCGAATGATCTGGAAGGTACTTCATAACATCAAGACAATCGTCTTCAAACAGCTGATTTTTATATTCAGACTCAAGAAGGGTTTTTCTTTTAGTTGTGGTCATGTAGGTCTCCAATCTTGAAATATCTATATTATACCAGATATATCAACTTTTGCATATCTTTTTGTGCCGAAAGCATCCATCCAACGTGCGCGTAACTTGCGAAGCGCATCCTGCGTGAGCAGGTTGGCGCGATGCTTGCAAGGTACACGCCCTTTTTACTTTTCTCGTTGAACTTTTGTGTCGTTCGTTGACCTTTAGTGTTACACACACTGAATACTATCCGCAAGCATCGTGACAAAGCGCGAGTCAAGTTCACGCGGTTGTTATGCGGAGAAATGCATCATGATTTCCCCACTTGTCTTCTCCCCTCATTCCCAGAAACCCATATGAGATTCTTAAAATATATTCTTCTTCGTTTTTAGGATTGCTTACGAAAATAACCTCGCGTGCGCTGTGACGCGGAATATCTACCAAGAAGCGTCTCTTCAAATAGTTTTCCAAAGAATGATACTTCAGGCAGAGAAAGAAGAAACCAGCCTGATCAAATAATACCAAGTCATATTATAACAAGAAGCTTTCAATATTGAATAAAACGAAGAAGCCAGGAGAAGCGCGCACGCGAGGAAGCACGGTTCATTATGAAGGGCTTTGCGTTGGGCTCTTTCCCGTTCTTTTTGGTTCTTAAGATTTTTCTTGCTCTTTTGGATCTTCTATCATCTTATAGATACTAGAAACATATGAAGCGGAGAAGGAATACTATCCAGGCTTTCTGACCAGGAAGGCTTCTAAGATGTTTGCATGAGGAACACCAAAAGAGAATAGGAAAAACGAAGGGAAAGAGACCCTAATAGATGCAAGCCGGATCGTCCTCTTGATGTTTGGGTTTCTGGGGTTTTGGGTTCCATTATTCTGTTTCTGCTATTTGGTTCTTTGGCTTTTTCTCAATATTAATCAAAAGAGAAGGTGAGATGCGAAGAAGAAGATAGATCGGACATTTCAGAATAGCTCCGTCATATGACTTCCGCATAACATTTGCTTAACCTGCGAGGCGTACATGGCGCGATTCTTGCCGAGGAGCGAAGCGACGACTAGCAAGAATCGTGACATAGCCGAGTCAGGTTGAAGCAGTTGTTAGACGAATTTATAATCCGTACTTCTTTTTAAATTCAATCATCCAAGGAATATTCGATGCCTCAAGCCTTTTTATTATATTTTGAATACTTATTTTATGAGTTATTTGTTTTAACTCATTTGGAAGATTATTATATAATATTGAATATAAGCCACGTTTTTCATCTCTAACAAAAGCAGGATTTCTCTCATCATAAAGCAGATAAAACTCAGCATTCTTTTCTTTCGAAAATAGAACCTCACGATAGAATTGGTAGTAGATTGATAATGGACATATTTTGTCATTTCTATAGGATTCATCTGCATTATATTTTTCCATTAAATCCCAATACGTTCTTCCAATTTGTGATAAATAACATAAATCATGGTTACTACAAGGGTTTTGACCATCACAATCACCGTTTTCAATAACAGAACAACCTCCAAAATTCGGTTCAACAAGTTTTGATTCAATCAAGATTGATTTTTTACCTTTATTCAAAAACGCAAAATCAAATGATGTTGGTTGTTGTTGTTTTTCATTAAATACATTCCTGTCGCAATACTCAAATTGCATTATTGTTTGTTCAGAAATTAATTCTTGATGTTCAAAGAATAATTTTCTGAAACTATGTATATCATTATCAACTAATAATGGTCCTAGTAAATTGAAAATAAAAGCTTGGCTACTTAATCCATGATGAATATACTTGTGTAATGGAAATGGGATTGATTTACTTTCGGAAATCTTTTTATATGATTCAATATACTCCCAAGTACTTTGAAGGATAATATTATCATGCCAGTTATTTCTATTTGCTAAAATATATGGATACTTGCTTTGGACTGAGAGAGATTTATCTTTAAAATACTTAGTTGCTATTTCATTCATTTCTTTTCTAAAATTATTAAACCTATTCATAGATCCTTTCTCTCCTTAGCGCGCGTAGCGCGTCCGTCTAACATTTGCTTAACCTGCGAGGCGTTTTGGCGCGATTCTTGCCGAGCGCAAGCGACAGCAAGAATCGTGACATAGCCGAGTCAGGTTGAAGCAGTTGTTAGCAGAATTCTTTTTTATGAAACACCAAGAATACTTTTTATGGTATTATCTAATTCAGTTGCTGGCGGTAGATTGGGACCAGAAATAAAACGATTTGCAAATTCATCAAGAGAGAAGCGAATTGTTCTATCTAAAGCAAGATTTCGTATTCCGTTTACTTTTTTCTCAGTTAATTTATATGTAAATACAGTAAGCGTTTCAGAATTTGGAGTACTAATATTTTGAAGATCATTTCCAACTACATCTTCAAACTTTCTATAAACTATATCAGGAAGCACAAAATATAATCCTTTCTTGCAATATTTTGATTTTGAATACACAACACCTTTTCTGATTATTTGTGGAATCAATCTCTTGTGTACATTAGCCCAATTCAAGCCATGTTCACTTGATGGAATACTATTACTATTTGAACTGTAATTTTTATAAGCATGCCAAGCATCTCGATAGTTACCTGTAATATCAATGCTTTGAACTTCTATACCCACATATTCGATCAATTTATTATTTTTTATTCTTGCTAAGACCCAATCCATTGATAATGAGCGTCCAATTTTAACTTCTTTACCAGAATTTGCTCCAAGTGCTACAGCACATTCTATGTTATCTGAATTACTTTTAATAAATTCATCATAAAAGAAATATTGTATTTCGCCAAAGGCATCCTTTGCGACATTTTTAATTGATTCATAATTATTTGCATAAAGCCTGTTTGGGCATATTACAACGTCTCCAAAGGGTGAAGTAACACTACAAGTTCCATAAACTATAGTCTGATCATGATTATGTTTTATACATGGTTGAAATGTAAAAGGGCAAGCACCAAGATTCCATAGCTTTCTAGTTTTTGAAGAAATGTCTTCGGGGGAATGTCCAAATAATTCTACTAAATTTCTTGTACCTGCCATAATTATTCCTTAATAAGTAATTTAATCTTTTCACCTATTGCTTTTGCTAGTAAGGGAGGAACAGCATTTCCAACTTGTTCATACTGTTCCGTCAATGAGCCATAAAAGCGATAAAAATCCGGAAAAGATTGCATCCTAGCAGCTTCACGAACTGATATAATTCGATCATAATTAGGATGTATAAAACTACCCCAATGAGGATCACATTTAGTTAATATTGTAGAGCACAATCCATCTGGATGTAGTCTTCCATAGCGCTTAGTATGGTCACTTCGACGTGCACGCTTTAATCCTTCAGGTAATAACTCAATTGGAATATCTCGCCAACTTCCACCCTGTGGAATAAATTGCATACGATGAATATTTATTGCAGCTACACGACTACAATAGTGATTGAACAATATCTTATTTTTTCCACGAAGATATTTCTGATAATCATTTTGTGGTTCGGACGAGTATGATTGTTCTTCATTGATAATACCTGCCTCTATTGCTGGTAAGTCAGATAATGCATCCTTAACGGTGGTATGTTTTTTTAAGTCGTTTTCAAATAGTGGAAGTATTTCCAAACACAATTCTTTTGCTTTTGCAAAATTTGCAACCGCAGTTGCATTATATTGGATTTCAGGAAAAGTAATATCATGGGGATTATTTTTCTTAATTGCAATGAAAACAGTCCTGAAGCGCATTTGAGGGACACCATAATGGCCTGCGAATAGTATTCTGTGATCTACTTTGTATCCAAGTTGATCTAATTCCTTATAGATTTGTTCTACAACAGTTCCTTTGCCAAGTGAAACAATTCCAGGAACATTTTCTATTACAATAGCCTTTGGTAACAATTTAGAAGCAATTCGAAGATATTCTTTAAATAAATGATTCCGAGGATCATCTAATGAGCGTATTGGGGCATTCACAGAAAATCCCTGACAAGGCGGGCCACCTGCAAGCAAATCAACCGTACCAGGCTTTATTCCATGATTTTCTAAGAACTCTGTCTCAGAAATATTCCTAATATCTTCAACAACAACAATTGTATCGGGGTGATTATTTTTATAAGTATTTGCATATACTTTATTTATTTCATTTGCCAGTATAGGTTTAAATCCTGCAAGCTCTAATCCGCACGATAAACCACCAGCACCTGAAAAAAGATCTACTACTGTCATATAACCTCATGTCTTTATAACATATATGGATGAAAATGACCACATTTCATCTTTTTCCCCGCGCGGAGCGTCCTGCTAACATTTGCTTAACCTGCAACGCGTACATTGGCGCGGAAAGTGCAGGGGAGCATAGCGACCAGCACTTTCCGTGACAATAGCGTTGTCAGGTTAAAGCAGTTGTTAGAAGTCTTATCCTCCTCCTATATTTTCATATGATTGTACTATATATTCTTTCGCTCTTTCATATTCTTCTGAATTAGAGATTGTTAACTCAAAATCACCAGTTCCATAATGCCCAATTTCGGTTACATCTCTACCATTTTCTGGTATTTGAATCTTTTTGGGGTCTATCTTTAAATATAGAATTAACTTATTTTTTCTTGTTTCTAAACATAAAAAATTCTTAGAGACCCTATACGCAATATAAAATTTCTTTGGAGTCTCTTCAATAGATTCACTTATTGATAAAATATAATCTCTAAGCTCATTAAACAGCATTATAATATTTTTATCAATATTTTTAATATGTTCATCTAATGTATAAACACCATTTAATCTTGTTTGAGCAGCTTTTTTACCTGCTTCAACCATAATCGGATTCTTGCCTTGTTGTACTGCTTCTGTTAATAAATTAATGGTCGAACGTCTAAATATTTCTTCAAGATAAAGAGTCCCATTCTCATAAAGCTTATATTGCCAAAGCTCTATATTTGCACCCATCATTTGAACTGCATATAAATCATATTTTTTATATCCAGGCGCTATACAAATTACTCTAACATCTGACCAATCAACATCAATATTTTTATTTAATGCTCGATTAACAGCCATCTCAAAATCACCTTTGTGATCTTTAATCCAAGAAAGATAGTACAGACTTTGATTGACTAATTCAGACGATTCTACTTTTTTATACTCAAGTATAACTGGATTATTATCTTCAGAAAGACCTAATGTATCAATTCTTCCTGCATGTTCATTCCCTGTTGAGAATTCACTCGCTATAAAAGTACAATTGAATACTATTTCAAGATTATTCTCAATAAGGGTCTGAATATCTTTTTCCAATTTGAAATTTGTCTTTTTTTGTAAATATAATTTTTTATCTTGAATAGTAAATAACGGCATATTTTCTCCTAATCACTCTGCCCGAAGGGTCCTTCTAACATTCGCTTAACTTGTATTTCAGTGCTCGAGGGGCTTGGCGCGGTTTGTGCGTCCAGCGAGCGTAGCGACAACATAAACCATGACAAAGGAAATATCAAGTTCAAGCAGTTGTTAGAATGATACTTCGCTTCTTTTTATCCAACAGTAGTTTACCATAGGAGCATCAGGATCATCGATTATTTTCATTTCCGTATATGATCCATAAGCTATAGGTTTCAAAGCCAAAATCCATTCTCTATTACTTTCTAGATATCCAATTATTTCTATTGTCGGTATGTATTTTAACAAGTCATCCGACAATGTCATGCTTGTTTCCTGCGTATCTGCATCGTAAATTGAATACATTGCTTTTGTATCATCCGGGAATTGATAAAAATGGGTTTGGTCATTCATGTAAGCATTTGACCTATCGATAATAATTCGATTTCCGTCTATTTCAATTATGCCAATCTCTTTACTCTTACTCGATTGATTCCAATATTTTCTTTCATATTGTGATCCGCTAATTGATACCAAACATTGGCTATACTTCAACGAAGTATTATCATCCTTTACCACAAATACTATTTCTTTTGGCGGATCATATTTTTCTTCTTCAAATGATATTTTCATAATGACTTTCTGACCTTTGACATCATATGTAGCTTTTAATATGTACCCACCCTCGAAATTGGATTCTGTTTCTATTGTTCCATTTGGCATAAACTTTAATGTAGTTCCAGCCATTCTTGCATCCGGTCCCCATTTATTATTCTGCAATAATTGCTTTAGTTCTTTCGTTCCGCTTCCATTATTGCCACCACAAGATACAATAACAATAAACAGGCAAGCAAGTGTTACTAATCTCTTCATCTCTTCTTCCTTTCTCTCTTCCCGCGCGAAGCGACATTCTAACATTTGCTTAACCGGCAACGCGTACATTGGCGCACTTATTGCCGAGCGTAGCGACAGCAATAAGTGTGACAATAGCGTTATCGGGTTGAACACTTTGTTAGGTGCATGTCCTATTATGTTTTAATATTACAATTATAATTACTATAATCAAATTTACAAAATAATATATCGCAAAAAACCTCATATAATCGAGATTTATCAACAATGCAGTAATATAGCCGATAACTAATGCAACAGCCTCAATTCTTATTACCATATTAATTACACTAAATATTTTTTGCTCGCTATTTTTACTTTCTTTAAGTAAATATAGACCAATAATTCTACTTAATTTTTTCTCACTTGATTTTATTGCTTCCAAGTACTTTCTTGAAAATGGATTAACGCTTTTAATCATTACTAACTTGAAAATCCATAGACCAAACAAGCAAATGGAAACAATGGTACTCATAAAAATCCACTTTCATAAAAACTTGGATATGGCCCCAAACCTAGCGCCGAAGGGTCAACCTAACATTTGCTTAACCTGCAATTCCGGCCCGAAGGGCTTGGCGCGGTTTATACCGAGCGTTCCCTAGCATAGCTGGGGCGCGACTGCAAAAAGTGTGACAACAGGAATTGTCAGGTTAAAGCTGTTGTTAGCTGAATTCTTATTTATTTCTAGGATTAAAATTTTTACACTCTATTGTCGGTATGAATTTATAATGTTTATCATTTGCAGTTAATAATATTTCACTATTTTGAACTACAGTAGCAGCTATTAATCCATCTGCAAGCATCATTGAATGA
>Ga0208198_1003396_pt1 | contig 10904 bp, 8 predicted proteins | sample AD_JPNTR2_MetaG_FD_184446 | JGI IMG/M metagenome (GOLD analysis project Ga0208198, IMG submission 184446) | Active sludge microbial communities of municipal wastewater-treating anaerobic digesters from Japan - AD_JPNTR2_MetaG (SPAdes) (version 2) | ecosystem: Engineered > Bioreactor > Anaerobic >... | reverse complement strand
GGGCTTTCCCTTGTTGGTCTTATCCTTTTTGCGATTGCGGCCACGTCGCAGGCTTGGCGGAGTATGGGCATTTTCATATTGAGCTAAACGGGCTTCCAGCTCACGGATCCTGGCTTTGAGAAATTCATTCTCAAGCCTTAATTGCTCATTTTGAGCTTGAAGTTGACGGATGATCTCTGATTGGTCCATACTCTCAATTAAAGATTATTGACATAATATTACTTAATTTTTCCGGTCTAATTTATTTCGGCATGGTGGGAAAATATTAAGAACCATGTGAGAGCTAAACACGTACTTCATTTTTAATTACATAGATTGCACAATGCCTTGAAACATCGTCAAAAACATTTTCTCCTTCAAAATGGGTCCATCTAACAAGAGTTGTATCTCGGACTAATGAAATTCTCAGTTGTGATGCATACTTTTCCCGAGCAACGGCATCTGGTAGGATGAACGAGTGAAAACCTCTACTACAAAGAACTCGTAAGGAAAGAGCAACAAATGGAATGTAGAGGTCCCAATGTCCGGACATAATCTCCTTTTGCTGACAACATGATACGATGGCATTGCGAGCTATATCGTCAAGACTGGTCATAGTCCATGCATTTGCATAAGGCGGATTCCCTATCACCACATCGAATCCCCGCTCCTCTCCCGCAAAAGCCTCCGGAAACTCCAGCTCCCAGTGAAAGAACCTCTTCTCCTCTGCGATCTCCTGCGCCTGCACAAACCACTCCTGCCCCCGCAGCCCGGCCCAGTCCGGGAACTTCTCCGGGCTGAGGTGGCCCTGCAGTTCATAGTAATCCTCCTCTTTGACCCTGTTTCCAAAATAGGTGGACAGCCAGATGTTGGCCAGCTCCGCCAGCCGGCGGGATAGCTCCGACTCCTTGATCTGCCTGAACTGCTCCTCCTTCCACTTCACCATCGGCAGGCTGTCATCTGGCAGGGCGGACATGAGGCGGTACCTCTTAAGCAGAGTCTCAGTATGGCTCTTCAGCCCAAAGCTCCACAGGGGTGGCTCCTGGCCCTTCGCCCCCGGCAGAACGGAGAGATCCTCCAGATCGGCGCCGATGAGGGAGTTTCCGCAGCGCAGATGATGGTCTAAGAAGCTGAGGGGCTTGTTTGAGGCCACCGTCTTCAGCCACAAGGAGAGCTTGGCCAGCTCCACCGCCATGGGATTGAGGTCCACGCCGTAGATGCAGTTTCTGACCACCTCTCTTCTCGCCCAGTGGATGTCGTTTTCTGCTATCGCATCTGAATCCTCCTCCTCTTGCCGGGCGATCTCCCGGGCATGGATGATCTCCCGGGCGATGTAGTCTGTGGCCTCTACCAGGAAATGGCCCGAGCCCATGGCCGGGTCGAGGACCTTTATGGAGAGCAGCTTTCGCAATAAATCACTGCGCAGATCGGCATCCATCGAGGCCTCCTCCATCAGGGGGTCGATGATGGGAGCTAGGGTGTTCTTCACAATGTATTTCACAATATACTGCGGCGTATAGAACGAGCCGGTGGCCTTACTCTCCCCTCTGTCTGTGACCAGATACAGACCACCTGCCTCCACACTCTCCGAGGCCTTCATGCCTCCTGCCTCTCTTTTCGGCAGCCAGACCTCCTTTCCCCCCTTACCTTTCCCCTTTCTCGCCCCCTTCCCCTTGACTGCCACCATGGGCTCTGTGGCTATGATCAGCTTGTACTCCAAAATGCCCTCATAGATCGAGCCGAGATGTCGGATATCCAAAGAAGAGTAATCAACAAAAGCGGGGCGGCCATCCTCCCCTGGGGAACGGGCCAGCAGATCGATAGCCTCTGCCAGATAGGAGTTTCCAATCCTCTTCTCCGCCAGGAAGGGATTCTTAGCCGGATCGAAGAGGCCGCCATTGTAGGGCGGAATATAAAACTCCTCTTTGGAGTAGCCGAAGGCCTCGCTCCCATCATTGATCAGCCGGAATAGGTCCCGGAGGCTCTCCCAGTAGGTGGACTGGACGGCCAGGATTCTCTCCCCCCGATCCTTCCTGTCCGCTATCTCCTCCTTCAGCCGGCGCAGGCTCATCTCTCGGTAGTGACAACTGTCCACAGCGAGAAGCTTTCTGCTCTCTGCATAAAAGATGAATAAAAGACGATAGAGCAGACGCATTGAGTTATCTTGAACCTCTTTGGCCACCTGCTCCCGCTCCACCGGATCGGCCAGAAATGGGAGTAAGTTTGAGGATGATTTTGAGGATGGATTCGAAGGCCAGTTTGAAGGCTCAAGGACGAAGCCCTCCGCCAGGACCTTCATCGCCCGGTAGACATTCTCCTGCAGGTCCTCGCCCACCTTCTGGGCATAGGCCAGGCTCTCCTCCCGAATTCTGTCCAGGAAGGAGGAGCCCAAAGGAAGCTCAGGAAAGGCCTCCCTGCGGAAGAAGAGATAAAAGTACTTAAAGACAGATAGATCTCCAGTCTTCTCGATACAGGCGATCATATGAGGAAGGTTCACCTCATAGTAGGAGTCCATGGTGAAGCTGGAGTCCTCATGGTAGAGCCTCCACAGCCTCCCATTGGTCAGGATCGCCCACTTGGGAGGGGTCGCCCGCAGATAGTTGTCGATCTGAAAACTGGGGTTGGTCATCTCCCGCAAGGCCCTTCCCTGCCGGCTCTTGTCCAAGGCTATATTCCAGGCCTTGGCATCCCCCACTGCCACAGACCTCTTGTAAAAGTCCTCCGCCCCCTTATGGGTATAGGCCTCATCCAATGCTTGGGCATGGGGAAAGAAGGCATAATCAGGCTTCAAGGGATCGTGGTGCAGGCTCTCCTGGACGCCATAATGGTGGCCCAGTGCATCCAGGACCGGGCGGATCCAGTTATGCTCCAGCTCTGCCTCAACATACCGGGGGAGGTTCTTCTCCTTTTCAAAGAATTTATCCCTTATCCTGCGGTAGGCAAGAGCAAGACCGCTTTCATCTTCCCACTCCGCTGACTTCTGGATCATGCTTTCCAGGTAATGGTTGGAAAAGAGATTACTGTTGTTGAAAACATCCTCCATTTTTATGCTTCCTGGTGCCTGCAATTTCACTTCCCTCGATCCAGGTTGATCCTCTCTCCACCAAAAAAAGCTTTTGGATGGCTTCTCCCGGATGATCCACTCCACCGATTGCCTGATCCCCGCCTGCCATTTCACCTCATCCATCTCCTCCATCATCTTCCGAATACGATCATCTATCCGAATGCTGTAAACAGACACTGCATGGTTTTATTTTATGTATACAGTGGGCGTATTCAGGTCCTCTGTCATCGGCAGCAGGGCCCGTCCTCCCTCGATTTCCTTTTTTCTCATACAGAATGTCATTCTCCCCCTTTCAGCAATATTGCATCCATTGTTGATCGCATATGATCGCAGTCTATTAATAGGAATAATTTTATTAGCATTCCTGCGAGAAGACCGAGGCGCTTCAGACAAATGCCCAGCACGAAATATACCAGAATAGAGATCACCCCCGAGGCTTACAAGGCCCTTGAGGCGGAGGCTATTTTACAGGAGAAGACATTGAAGCGACTGGCCTCGGAGCTGATCATGCGGGGCATCTCCAAAGAAGCACTTGATTTTATCAGAAAGGCAAAAGAGTCTAAGAAGGCCCGCCGCGCTCCGAGCAGCAGCGCCATGGAGGGCGCCATCCAGGAGATTGGAGCCACAGGGATGAGCTTCGACCAGAACATCCTGGAGAAGATGCACGATGTCGTCCAGGCTGAGGGCTACTCGGGAGGAATGCTATATGCCGCCCAGAACACCGCCTCCATGCAAAGAGATGAGCTTCACCGGGTACTGAACATATGCGAGCGCAATGGCCTGACCAACATCCTGGCTGCAGATATCATCCTGAACCTCAACAAGATCGAGTCCGGGCTGAGATGAGAATCCAATTGAGATATGAGAGATGAATCGAGGAAAGAGACTGTGTGTCCTGCTCTCAGATTGGCAGAGATATCCTGCGCGGCATCCCTTCTGCCTATTCACCGATCAGCGGGCTCCTCCCTTTCAGCCAGGCCCAGGCGGATGAAGATCAATGGCGCCCCCAATGTGACCCAGAGGCCTGCCAGGGTGATCATGATATAATTGATGATCCAACCGACAGCATGCACCTGCGCCTCCCTCAGAGCATGCCAGATCAAGACCACTCCTGCCATTCCTAAAAGATAGCATACCAGACGCCTGGATAGCCCGTCCACCCTGAATCCTCCCCATCTCTTCAGAATGGCATAGCCGGAGGAGACGCCCAGCACCATCCCCGCGGCCAGGAGAGCATCCACTGGACTGAATGGGGCGATGGCCTCTCCACCTGCTCTCAGGGCATTGGCCTCCCAGGCCGGGGGCACCTGCCAGCCTGCCACACTGGCCCGGCCCAGGAGATAGAGCAGAATGATGGCAAGAGAGGCCAGGAAGGCGAGAGCTATCTGCCCTTTCAGATCCATCCTCCCGATCCTCTCTTCCAAGACAGGCATCGCCCTGATGAACAGGCCCAGGAACACTGCACCAGCAGCCCAGCCGACAAGCACATCCCCCAGGAGGTGGGCCCCCAGGTATGCTCTGGAGATCCCTATAAAAAGACAGACACCAGCGGCCAGGGCAACGGCCCATCTCTTGTGGATGAGATAGGCCGTCAGCCCCCAGATGGAGACGGCATTCTGGGCATGGCCGGAGGGCATACCAAAGGAGGGCTGGGTGCTCAACGCCTGGACTGAGGGATCGATCCAGTAGGGGCGCGGGCCGTGCAGGGCGACCTTCAGGGCGGCATTCAGGCCGTGGCTTGCGACCAGTATCAGCCCCACTCTGAAACCCCTCGGCGCATCCCAGCACCAGAAGAGAAAGGGCATAGAGAGGAGCATGAACTCCAGCGAGCCCAGAAAGGAGGCGAATCTCATCATGGGAACGGCCCATTCATAGCTTTGCAGAAATAAGATTATGGATAGGTCTGTGCTGATCATATGCCTCGCAACCCATCTGAGCGGAGAGGCAAGATAAACTTATCTTTTTAAAAAACCGGCTACCTCACCCAGCCCTCTCCCGGATCATCCCTCTTCCGGGTGTTGGTCGTCCTCCGCTCCGGGATGGGTTGAGGGACCGGCCAGATGCTTTGCTATTATGACATTCTGATAGGGATAGGGGATCTCAATTCCCTCTGCATCAAACCTCTTTTTGACTGCCTCCCTTATATCGCAACCGGCATCATATGCCACCCCCCGGTTGGGGGCATAGAAGGTCAGGCGCAGGGTCATGGCGAAGTCTCCCAGCTCAGTGAGACGGACGTTGATGCCCCTCTCCTTCAGCACATCGGGATGGCCCTCGACCACCTCAGTGATGATGCTTCGCGCCTTATCGATATCCGCTGAGTAGCTAATTCTGAAGATGACCGGCCAGACCGTCTCGGGATTGTTGATGCTCCAGTTGACGATGAAGTCAGAGCCCATGAGCTTGTTGGGCACAATTATCCTCCTCAGATCCGAGGTGCAGATTATCGTATGGCGCAGGGTTATATCCTCGATATAGCCGTACTCGCCTTTGAAATCGACATAGTCGCCGATGCGCACCGGCTTGAAGAGCGCGAGAAAGATCCCGGATATTATATTGGAGAGGGAGTCCTGGGCGGCAAAACCAATGGCCAGGGTTGCCACCCCCGCCCCGGCCAGCATGGCGATGGCAATTCTGTTCAGGGAGGGGATCAGGAGTATGGTCATCAGGATGCCGACGGTGTATATCGCGGCAACGATGAGCCTGCGGGTCAGGGCATGGGAGGTCTCATCGAACTCCTTGCCTATCCGGCTGGACTCCATGATTCTGGGGATATGCTTCTCCAAAAGCTCATTGACCAGCCTGGCGATGATAAAAGTTAATATAATGATTATAGATACTGATATAATAGTCGAGATGAGATATAATATGTTCTCTGCCAGGGCGCCCCCAATATAACGTATGTATATGTATTTTATTATTGCTATAAGGTCCTCGACAGGCCCCTGTCCGGTCAGTTGGGCGGAGAATCCGAGATCACCTGCAATGGGGTTAACCATTAAGCAAATTTCGACATCTGAAATAGATAAAGGTTTGTATCACTCGCATGCAGCCGCCTCTGCCAGCGAGCGTATCGGCACCACATAAGGCCTGTCCATGGCATTCATTATCATAGCCTCTATGCCGTAGACCTGGTTGATATTGATCTCATTGAGGAGGGCCTTCGGCGCTCCGGCGGCATAGACCTTGCCATCCTTCAGCATCACCAGCTTATCTGAGAAGCGAGAGGCCAAATTGAGGTCATGGATGGCCATGATGGCAGAGATCCCCTTCTCCTTGACCAGGCTGCTGATGGTCTCCATCACCTCCAGTTGATGGAGCATATCCAGGTTGGAAGTGGGCTCGTCCAGGAGCAGTACAGATGGTTCCTGGGCCAGGGCGCGGGCGATGAGGACCTTCTGCTTCTGGCCACCGGAGAGCTGGGAGAAGTCACGCATGGCCAGCTCCTCAAGGTGCAGCCTCTCCAATACCTCGGCCACTATGTCCAGGTCTTTATCCTGTACCCGCCAGCCGATATGGGGCCTTCTGCCCATGAGGACGGTATCAAAGACTGTTGTGGCCAGGGGGGTGGAGCTGGACTGGGGCACATAACCGACCTGTCTGGCCACCTCCTGGCGGCTCATCCTCTCGATATCCTGGCCATCCATGAGGATGCTTCCCTGGGGCTTGAGGATGCGGACCATGCACTTCAATAGAGTGGTCTTTCCCGAACCGTTCGGTCCCACCAGGCTCATGACCTCTGAATCCTTCACATTGATGTTTACTCCATCCAGTATCCTGCGGCTGTTATAGCCGAATACGAGGTTCTTGACTGCAATTTTCACCAAGGGATATCCTCCTCAGAAGGCTGGCCGGCTGAACAGTGAACTGGTGCGGATCCAGGCCTCATACCAATCTCCGTTCAAGATGGGCCTAGTTAATATGGATTCCTCTTCTCATGCTATCTATTATGGATAAATAGCTGTTGGTGTATTGGAAAAGAATTGCAAATCCCCCTGGCAGACTGCTCATCGAGAGCCTGATTGCAGCAATGAATGCCATCTGGCTGATGCGCCAGGGGCATTGTCTCCTCATTGTGCCGTTAGACCTTTATGTTGTTATACCTTTGTGTCTTTATAACTTTGTGCCTTTGCAGCGAGATCGAAATCCTGGGGCCTCATCACAAAGGCGCCAGGGCACAGAGGAGAGGTGAGGCTCTATTTTAAAAAAAAATGACCAGGATGGTCGGGCATCGATTAGCGATAGGGTATGACTGCTCCGTAGACTGTTGTGCCCGGGGGGACATTGATGATCTTGTGCACCCCTCTCTCAAAGTAAATCTCCTTCGAGTAGTTGTTCTCGCCATCGAAGACCCTGATGAGATGGTTCATGCCGCCCACCACCTTGAACTTGAAGATGCCATCCAGAGGGTCGCCACCAGTCCCTTCTTTGCCGATGAAGACCTCATCCACATAGACGTCATAGCCCTTCATGGTGGTCTGGATGGTCACCGGGGTATCGCCTGTAGAGAGGGCAGGCACGGGGGCTGCAGCAACTGGAGCAGCGTGGGCTGAGCCCGCTGGTTTGGGCTGGGGATATGGTGCTGCGATCTGTTGTTGGCTGGTGGTGCCGCCGGCTGCAGCGGCCTGCTGAGCAGTTGCGCCATAGCTCTGCATGCCACCGCCTGGGGCGACAACTCCTGTGGGCATCTGCACTGGCTGTGTCGCCTGTGCCATTTGAGTGGCCTGGGTGGCAGAGGGCAGGGGAGGATTGGTGGATGGCGGCATATCAGCCATCATTGGCGTCTGCTGGGCGGGAGGGGCCTGGCTGATCACATCGATGATGATGGCATTGCTGGGCTGGTTGTTGAGAACGAAGAGGATGATGTGCCTGCCCACCTCATCAGCCCTGAAGTTCAGGCTGTTGTATCCCGGGAAGATGTCAAGGCGTTTGCTGGTGATATTGAGGGAGTTGTTCTGAAGGATCCAGTAGTAGTCCGCCTGGCCGCCCACAGGGGCAAAGGCGATGAACTCCACCCCGGACCCAGCAGGAACTATGACATACTGGGACCAGTCAGCACCTTTCTGAATCCAGAGCTCATTTCCTCTATTGGAGGCCACTGCCGACTGGTACTGAGCGTATGCGATCTCCTGGCCGCTGCCCAGGTATATCCTGGTGGGAGCAACCTGAGCCACATCGATCCTCACTGGAGTGAAGGTCTTGACCACCGGTATGGTGCTCTCCATATAGAACTCAGAGAAGAAGGTGGTGGCGGCGCTGACGTCCTCGAACTCCGGGCCAAACCAGTAGCTTTCTCCGCTCATCATGCCATTTGTGCCCAATCCAAAGAGGCTCCTGACGAATTCCTCATCGAAGGCAGTCTGGGTGATCTCCATGGACTGCGATATGGATACATCATATCCTGCTGCCATTCCCAGGCCGGCGGTCAGGGCCAAGAGGCACAGGCATAAGCAATTGAATCTCAACTATCACACCTCAATGAATCCTGACAGGGATTGTATCTATTTAGACTTAAGTCTTGTATCGGCCTCATCTGAACATCATGGAAGTGAAAAATCGTTATTTGATCTTTTTATGAAACAATCACTTAGCCCTTCCTTCCTGGCAGGGCAGGCCTCTTGGGAAAACATCTCCCTTAAGGAGAACCCCAGGACCTCTTTCAGCGCCTTTTCCGCCATCGATGATCTCCATGATGTACCTGTCTACCAGACGTGGATGCCGCCGTGTGCCGGGAAGTCCAGGCCCGAAGGCTTGGCCTTCAGATCTTCTGCCAGCGGATCAGCCAGGTGGTGTTTCCTGGACTGGTGGGGATGAAGAACTGCCCTGCTTGCCGAACACCATGATACATGCTAAAGCCACTATTGAAAAGGCCTGAGGGGAATATGAGTGGCATCCCCAGGATTTGCCCCAGCTATACAGTAGCAGCAAGCTGCACCCCACCCACTGATTGCGAGGGACGCAGGCCATATTCAGAGGATAGCACTCTCTCTGAAAATTTCCTTGCCGATGAAAAGCAGCCCGACCACCCCCTCCACTGGTATGATATTTGCCGTTCTGCTTTCACCAAGCCCAGTCTCCAGCACAGGGGCACCGATATAGGCCCGGTCAGGAGGGCAAAGGGAATGCCAAGTTATTCCGCAATTGCCTTCAATAAAGCATCTTTCGCATCCGAATAAAAATGAATATCGATCTTTGTTGCCATATCATCAGAAAGATCGAAGAGCTGGCGTCGACAAGATACAGGAATTAGGAGGCCTATCGCACCCTTCTCGATTGCAATTTCAGCAATCCCGACTGGATTATGAATGGGTTCGATGGAACCGCCCAAGGCTATTTCTCCTACAATAATTAATCCACCGCGGACACTTCTTTTAAGCAGTGAAGTACATAGCGCGATCAAACCACCCACACTCAGCTTTGCACCGGATTTTGAGACATCAAACGCTCTAAGCTGGACTGTAAACTCATGATGCCGTGGCTCCTTATCTCCCACCAGTTGTGCCGATCTAGCATAGAGGTTCTGTTCTGCATAGCTCATACTCTCTCGAAAAGCCGGAGGTACTGGCTTATTGAGAATTTTGACACCTGAACCCGGCCCCTCATTGACCTCAATGCGGTATAATCCTGGATGCTCTTCCATCCCTCCGGGGCTTATGGTCCAGACCTGCCCTGGTTCCAGGGGATCACTACCTATGCTGTGTTCGCTCTGCAATTCTGGTGTGGATACAAACTTCTCAACACCATCCTCCCCAATGGCATAGCTAAAATGGGTGTTTCTGAACTCTGCAGCGCCGATACGTTTCTGCTGTTCTTTTACTCGGCGTCTGGCCTCCATGGCAATTCGAACGGCCCATTCAAGGTCTTCATCAGGGATTACAGATTCGGCTCCGGGATATAGAAGCTTCAATAGACCGCTGGCCGTTTTGTTCACCGCATTGATGTCTCGACCGCTGAGAGCCCCCCCGAAGAACAATCTGTTCTGAAGCGCAGATACCCTGCTCTGATTGCGCAATTGAGTCCAGCATTCCGATAGGAAGTCACTGACGAGGCCGAAATGGTCTGTCAGGTATTCCTTGCCTATCTTTGGGACGTCCCAGCCGGGAAGAAAGGCATGAATGCGGTCCATGAAAGCAGTATCATCGCGCATCTCTTTGGGCATGGGGCCAAAGAGGTGACCTATATGCTGCTGATGTTCGACATCAACCTCGAAATTGCCAACGAGAACGAGGCTGCCATCAGCGCGGATGCTCTCCTTGCCGCGACTGAATTCACCTGATTCCATATAGCCTTTCATTATATTAATACCGTCTTTCTGGTCAAATGAGATTCCAGATATCTCATCGAAGCAGACAACGTCATATAGGCAGACCAATCCACGCTGTCCAGTCGAATTATTAACAAACATCTTCGCGACTGTAGCCTTGCCACCGGAGATCAGATGAGCATAGGGGGATATTTGCTGGAAAAGGTGGCTCTTTCCAGTACCTCTCGGTCCTAATTCTACAAGGTTGTAATTTCTTTCGACGAGCGGAACCATACGCAACAAGAGTGCGTTCTTAGCGCGTTCAGAAAGCGACGCTGGCTCTATACCAACACTGCGGAGCAAAAATATCTTCCACTCTTCTGTAGAGAAATTTGACCTTGCTTTTACCAGAACGTCCAGGATATCTCTTTTCGAAAGCTGGATTTCCCGGAGGCTATTTATTCCAAAAGGTCGCCCTCTATTCTCCTGAGGTACGTGTTTAGCTGGCCAGTCTTATGGTTAGCATTTGGAGGCAATCCAATCCTCTCTGTCCCCATGTTGTCAGCGCCGTCATGATCAGCTCGTGAATAGCAGTTCCCTTGCTATTTCTCAAAGTTC
>Ga0208198_1003392_pt1 | contig 10925 bp, 8 predicted proteins | sample AD_JPNTR2_MetaG_FD_184446 | JGI IMG/M metagenome (GOLD analysis project Ga0208198, IMG submission 184446) | Active sludge microbial communities of municipal wastewater-treating anaerobic digesters from Japan - AD_JPNTR2_MetaG (SPAdes) (version 2) | ecosystem: Engineered > Bioreactor > Anaerobic >... | reverse complement strand
GACTTGCCGGGTCCCGCTTTGGCTTTCGGAATGAATGGTTCGATACGTTCCCATTGTTCATTGGTCAGGTCCATGAGCCTTATATCGGCCATGACCCTGCATTACCTTGAGGTTTTGGGATGGGTTCTAGTCAACACGAACCTCTTTGGGACCGATGGTAACGACCGTGAACTCTTCGAAAGGATTGTCGCGCAGAAACCTCAACACGGAATCGACCGTGACCGCCTCGATCCGCTGTTTGATTTCGTCGAGCGGTCGGACCCGACCGAGCATATGGTAGTCGCTGCTGATTCCGCTGGCACGGCTGCTCGACGACTCGCTATGCAGAATTACGCTGGACTTCAGGCCGATCTTGGCCCGGGCCATCTCCTCGTCGCTGATCCCCTCGGACAGACGAGCGAACTCGCCCAGGATCACGTCCACCGTTTCCTGGGCCTTGTCGGGCGATGTCCCGGCGTAACATTGAATCCCCGCCGCATCCTTGAGGGAGTGGTACTTGGCGCCGATCGCGTAGCACAGCCCCCGCTTCTCGCGGACCTCGGTGAACAGGCGGGAACTCATACTTCCGGAGAGTACCGAGACCGCGGTTCGAGCGTTGTAATAATCCTCGTCGGCAAAACGAGCCGTACTTGTCATAAGCCCAATGTGGACCTGAGCCCCCTCGTGGGAAATGTGTGTATAACGAGGTCCCCGGGCTCCGGTCCGACAGGGTTGCAGCGGCTCGCCCTCCTTGGATCCGAGCGAACGTTCAAGTTGGCGGCACACCGCGTCGAAATCGTACTTACCGGCCACGCTAAAGAGGATCTGGGGGACATTCAGGTGATCTCGTGCGATCTGTCTGGTCCTCTCGGCGGTGAGATTCCGAAGATCGTCGAGTTCGCCCACCGTGCTGCGTCCGAGCGGATCGGGATAGAAACACTTTCGCAGCTCAATCGTAATCCGCTGGCGGGGATCGTCGTCGAGCGACTGGAGTTCTTCGATGATGAGCTGGCGGGCGGGCTCGAACTGTTCCTGGCTCAGGTGTGGCTTGACAATCACGTCGGAGTACAGGGACAGAGCCTGCGGCAGATTACTGGACTCCAAGGCGCCGCCCAGATACAGGTGGGAACTTCCGATCGAGGTCGACCGCTGGACACCCAGACCGTCGAGGGCGTCGCCGAGCTTGCGGCTGTCCCAGGGCCCGGCCCCCCGAAAGAGCCACTCAGAGATGACGTTGGAGGCCCCACAACACCCCGGCGGCATCCACGCCGCCCCGGCCGGCAGGGTAAAATCGAACGCCACAGATTCGACCCCCGCCATCGGTTCGCCCAGCACGACCATGCCGTTCGCCAGCACATGTTTATCGATTCGCTGCTCCATACACTCCCGAACAACAGAACGGGCAGATCCCCTGCCCATGCAATCTCCCGCGTCGCACACGACACACTGCCGACCCGCCGGACATTCATCCGGCCCGCCCGACAACAAAGCGGGCATTCTAACACCACCGTCCCCCGCCTACAATCAGGAATCCCCCAGGGAACGCGGAACGAGATGCGTGACCGCAGTCACACGAGCATCGTGAGCCGGTCGCGTTCGCGGCACGGCCGAAACTCCGACCGCGTAGCCGGACGGTTTTCGGCCTTGACAACCGCGGGAGGCATTGTACAATTGTACATTATCAAGTGCGAAGGAGCTGTCGTGGATGTAGTGGTGGACACATCGGCGTTGTTGGCTGTCGTTCTTGGCGAGCCGGAACGAGACTGAATCATAGAGTTGACGGCAGGGAATACGCTCATCGGTCCGGGTTCTATTCCCTGGGAAGTGGGCAATGCGTTCTCCGCAATGCTCAAGCAGAAGCGGTTGACCCTCAATGACGCTCAAGAGGGACTCGCGATTCTGGAGACGGTCTTGATTCAGTACGTCACACCCGATTTTCACAGTGCACTGGCGCTCGCCCATGCGACGAACCTGTACGCGTACGACGCATATTTCCTCGATTGTGCCGCGAGATACAACGCCCCGCTGTTGACGTTGGACAGAAAATTGAAGACTGCCGCCGAAGAACTCGGTTTAGCAGCTTGGGAGATCTGAAATGCGTGTCTACACCTCTTCGGAGGCTCGACAAAAGCTGGCAGAGGTGCTCGATCAGGCAGAATCCAGCGGAAAAGTCATCATCCGCCGCAAGGACGGACGCACGTTCGCCCTCGTTCCAGAGCTGCCGACGGGTTCTCCTCTCGATGCGCCGTCGATCAAAGCCACGACCTCTACCCGCGAGATCGTGGCCATGGTTCGTGAGAGCAGAGAGAAGAGCCGAACACGATAGGCCTTTGTGGTAGGCGGGTTTCTACGCCGCGGCGGTCTCGCTGTCGTACTCGTCGAAGCGAACGGCGATCCGCTTGCTGACGCCCTGTTGTTGCATCGTGACGCCAAAAAGCTGCTGTGCGACGCTCATCGTCCGCTTGGAGTGCGTGACAACAATGAACTGGCTGTCGATGCCGAAATCCCGCAGGAGCATGGTGAACCGCTCATTGTTGGCTTCGTCGAGCGCCGCATCCACCTCGTCCAAGAAGCAGAACGGCGAGGGTTTGGCTCGAAACACCGCGAACAGTAAGGCCATCGCGGTCATCGATTTCTCCCCGCCGCTGAGCAGCGAGATGCTGCGGGTCTCCTTGCCCGGGGGCTTGGCGATCACTTCAATGCCCGCTTCGAGAACGTCGTCCGATTCCTCCAGGACGATGTCGGCCTTGCCGCCGCCGAAGAGCTTGCGGAAGATTTGCTGGAAATTAACGCGGATCTGTTCGAACGTCTCCACAAACTTATCGCGGCTCTGCTTGTTGAGCCTGGCGATCAGCTCCTCGAGTTGCTTTTTGCTCTCGGTGAGGTCCTGGACCTGGGCGGCCAGGAAATTGTGACGTTCCTCCAATGTCTCCTGCTCGGCGATCGCGTCGAGGTTCACATTGCCCAGTCGCTCGATCTTGCCTCGCAGTTCAGTGATCTCATTCTTGACCTGTTCCCAGTCCACGTCGCTGCCGGAAGTACGGGTTTCGTAGGCCTGCGCCAAGTCGATCTGGAGTTCATCTCTCACGCGGTCGATCAACCCCTGCTGGCGGACGCTCACCTGCCCCAGTTCAATCCGCAGTTCGTTGATTTGGTGCTCAATTTCGGCCTTGCGCGTTCGCGTCGCCCGGACGAATTCGTCCTTCTGCCTCTGCTGAGCTACGAGTGTTTCGAGTTGTTCCTGCAGAAGCCGATTGGCCTGCTGGGCAGCTTCTTTTTCCACATACAGCTCGGAGACCGCCGTTTCGGTGGCGAGGATGTCACGCTGAGCCTCAACCAGATGAATGGCCCCGGCCCGAATCTCCTCTTCCACCCCCGACAACGTGCGGAGGCTCGCCTGCATCTGGCCTTCGAGCCGCTCGATGATCTGACGCAGCCCTTTTTGCTGCTCAAGTGCCTGGCCGAGACGAACCTTCAGATCCGTCAGATCCTGCATCCGATGCTGTTGCTGATCGCGAAGCTCACCGTAGCGCTCCTCGAGATCCGCGATACGGGCCTTCCGCTGGTTGTTCACCGTTTCCAGCTCCCCAAGTCGCTGTTTAGAATCGTACTCGCGCTGCACCGACTGGGCGATCTGCGACTCGAGCGATCCGATCTCGCTGGCGATCAGAGGCTCCTCATCCTTGAGCCGCTTGATGTCGCGTTCGTACATTGCCAACTTCGAATTGACCTGCATCTTCTCGGTGTTGGCCTCGTAAATGGCGGTTCGGAGTTCCTTGCACAGCTTCTCCAAGTGAACTTTGGTCTGGCCATTCTGCTGGATTTGCCCCTCCAACCGGACAATCTCATCGTTGAGACCCGCGATGGCCTCCTCCAATTCGCTGATCCGGCTTCGACGCGAGATCAGGCCGGTCGTCTTGCCCATAGGCCCCAAGCGTAACAAACCGTCGGCGCGGAGACTTTCGCCCCCGAGGGTAACAAAACTATACCCGATTCGCAACCGGTCCGGCAACTCCTTGACCCCCTCGAGCGAATCCACGACAAGGGTCTTGCCCAGCAGACTCCAGGCCAGCGGAGCATACCGGCTCTCGCACTTGACGAATTCGACGAGGCGTCCCTTGACAAAAGGATATCGGGAGAAGTCAGCGTCATCCACGAACGGCTCGACCCGATCCAGATCATAGAAATGCACGCGGCCTTCGAGGCTCGCCAACGTCCGTTGGTCGTTCAACAGTCTGACGCTGTCCTCGACCAGCAACACGTCGGTAAGGCCTTCCAGAGCGGCCTCCACCGCCCCGGCGTACCGGACCTCGGTCCCGATCTTCTCCGCCAAAATACCATGGAGGTAGTCGAGACGTTTGTTCTGATCCTTCTGCGATGTGACGAGGTCCTTGACGGCGTTGCCCAAACCCTCATATCGCCGCTCCATGTCGGCCAACACCGTCAGCTCGCTGTTCAGCGCGCTTCGAGATTCCTTCGCAGCCGACAACCGCTTTGATCCCTCGACGATCTGTTTTTCCGTTTCTTCAAGGCTCAGCTTCTTGGACTCCAGGTTTTTCTCCAGCTCTTCGAGTATCTTGGCGATGTCGCCGAGCCGGGCGTTGTGCTGAGCCTTTTCGGTCAAGACCCGCTCAAGTTCCGCCTTGGCCGTCTGGGCCCGACCCGCCAGACGCTCTTTCTGATTCGACAGGTTGTTGCGGTAATTTGAGAGGCTCTGAATCTCGTTATGGAGTTGAGCGGTCCGACGCACGATATCGATGATTCCCGATTTCTCGTCTTCCAATTCCGCCTGGAGCGAGCGGAGCTGGAGGTCCACCTCGCGAACGATCTTCTGGACCCGCTCGATTGCTTCGTTCTTTTCCTTGACGATTTGATCGCAGCCGACCAGATCGTCGCGGTGCTTGCTCACGTCGCGTCTGAGGGCCTCCCCCTGGATCCGAAGCCGCTCGATTTCTTGCAAGGCAGTGCTCTTTCGCTGCTCCAACTCCAAGATCCGCGAGCGAAGAAATTCGATCCGCTGGAGCTTCTGATCGATCTGGCTCTGGATGGCCACGAGAGAGTTGCCGGTTTCACTCAGCCGATGTTCCTTTTCGACGATCTCGTTGGCAAGTCGGATGGCTTCCGCCTCGGCGATTGCCTCCTCGGCCGTCGCGGCCGAGAACCGCTCTTCCAACTGGTGAAGAATTCCGTTCTTTTCGTCGAGCTGATCTTTGTTCTTGCCGTACTCGACAAGTGAAAAATTCACCTGCAATTCCTTGAGCCGTTGGCTGTACTCGAGGTAATTACGGGCTTTGCCCGCCTGAAGCTTTACACTCCGAAGGCGTTTGCCGACCTCGTCTAGAATATCGGCTAGGCGAAGCAGGTTCTGGTCGGTGCGTTCAAGCTTGCGGAGCGCCTCTTTCTTATGGGCTTTGTACTTGCTGATGCCGGCGGCTTCCTCAAAAACAAGCCTTCGGTCCTGCTTGGACGCACTGACCAATTGTTCCACCTGGCCCTGCTCGATAATCGAGTAGGCACGGGTGGCGACACCGGTGTCCATGAACAGCTCGCGTATGTCCTTCAGCCGTGCGAGCTTGCCGTTGATGCGGTATTCGCACTCGCCGCTGCGGTAGATCCGACGGGAAATCGAGACCTGCTCGGTTTCAATGGCCAAACGACCGCTAGTATTGCCCTGCGTATCGGCGCTGTTGGAGTTCGAGAGCACCAAGGTCACTTCCGCAGCCCCGAGCGCCTTGCGGCTGCTGCTGCCGCTGAAAATCACGTCAGCCATCTGGTCGCTGCGGAGACTTTTGAGTTTTTGCTCCCCAAGCACCCACTTGACCGCATCCACCACGTTGCTCTTTCCGCAACCGTTGGGTCCGACAATCCCAGTGATCTTGGCGTCGAAATTGAACTCTGTCTTATCGGCAAAACTCTTGAATCCGTCGAGTATGATCTTCTCAAGTCGCATGAGCTCCCCAAATCGTCCTGATTTTCCAAACCACCCTGCTCGTCCGGGATTGAAACGACGCCACCTGTTTTATCGGCCTCAGAACGGTCATTTCTTGACTGGAACCTGGATTTCCGGCGGCGGCCCCCGCCAGAACTCGGCATCCAGAGCCCCTGTGGCAATCAGTCGTTCCAGGATCGTGGTAACCTGGGCATAGGAAACTCCCAGCCCGCGCAACTGCCCGTCGGAGGTTGTGGTTGCCTCGGTCCCTAACGCCCGGACAATGTTTCGAACATCGAAATCGGTTCGAATGGGCCCTATAATACTAGGCTTGATGGGGTGTTTGCGAGTGATGGAGATCAAATCCTCGCCGGCACGCGTGTTTACCACGATGGAATGGTCCTCGGATTCAACAAAAACATTGTGATTACATTGGAGAGGCCCGCCGAACAACACGATTCGCGGGTCGCCTCGTTGAGTGACGAACACCGCCCGCCAGCCGGTCTGAAGAACTTGTTCCAATTGGAAACTGCGGCCGATCGATTCTCGTCGAATCGAGGGATCGTTGATCTGTCGGAGGTACTCATAGGCAGCCAACACAACCGCCTTGTCGTTGTCGCGAAGCAGACGCAAGGCCAGAGCCGAAGCGTCGTTGCGCCGGGCGGAAACCATCACCGCGTTCATGGCCTCCATCCGCCATGGAGATTTGGCGTCCAGAGCCATTTCTCGCAGGACTGCGAAGCCCCGGTCGTCCCCCAGACCCAGCAGGCATCGGGCTGCCCGCATCTGAACTTCTCCATCCGAAACCTTCAGAAGCGAAGCCAGTTTGCCCGCACTCTCCCGACCGATCGCCTCCAGGGCGATTTCGGCGCCTTCTTTGTCCTTGCCCACGGCCAATTGATGTACGAAGGCATTCACGCGGGCCTCATCAAGATCTTCGGTGGTTTCCAGGTACGTTGCGACGACCATCGCCAAGAAGCGGAGCTTCCGCAAGCGATATTCCTGGGGGATCTGTACCTCGATGTCACGAGGAGAAACGGCGCGGGCCACATTGGCGCCGTATCGTTCGCTCAACCGGTTGCGGATCGTGCTGGCCACCCGGTAATCGGCCCGACGAAGCCGTAGGATCGCGGCATACTCGAAAAGGGTGCGCCCTCCCCCGATAATATGACCGGTCTTGAGGTGATTCTCCGTCGTACCGCTGACGATGAACACCGGTCCCTCTACCGTCGCCAGTGGCTTGGTGTCCACGCCGAACGTCCCCCGAGCCACCAGATCGGCCTTGTACAGCCAACCCTCGTTGATCGAGGTGGCCTCCGAACCCGGGATCAGCGAGACCCGGACATCGAAATGTTCGTCCACCGAGGCGGTCGCAGGCACGAAGGCTTCCAGCCGCACGACCGCGGTGTTCTTGCTGTTGAGCAATTGATCCAAGTTCACTCGCTCGGTGGGCAACTGAGTGAGGATGTACTGCTTCAGATACGACCGCAATTGAGGAGGACAGAATGCAGAACCGGTGCCAGGCAAACCACCTACCAAACCGTAGCCTTCGACCGCCACAGGCTCCGGCTTGGCCAGTTCGGCGACAGACCCCACAGTGGCTCCCAGCGCCGTGGGGGACGTCGAAAAATCGTCGGTATTCTGGGCTTCCTGGTGGCAACCGACCGCCAGCAACGCCGTCAGAACGGTATACTTCAAGGTTTTCCAACCAAAGCGTTTCATTCGTGAGTACAGCAAAAAACAGGATTAAAACCGAACATACTTGACGTAATCATATGCCCTTAGAGGACTTTAATCAATCAAATAGGTCAATCATCCGCCTTCACTCACCCATGATCTGGCACACAACGGTCCGAGTGCGGCTCCGCGTGTCGAAATCGATCAGGATGATCTGCTGCCACGTGCCTAAGGCCAACCGGCCGTCGACAAAAGGGACGCTCAGAGAAGGTCCCAGCAGGGAGGCCCGAACATGGGAATGACCGTTGTCGTCGTGCCACGTATTCTCGTGCTCATAAAACCCATCCTGGGGAGCGATTCGCTCGAACGCAGCATTGAGATCATGATTCGCCAGTCCCGGTTCGTACTCGGTCGTCGTCAAACCCGCGGTCGAACCCACGACGAACAAAATGGCCACCCCTACCGCCAAGTCGCAACCGCGAATCAGCTCGACCACCGAGTCGGTGATGTTAATTACATGGTTGTTGCCGTGGGTGTGTATCTGTAACCGCTCTGTCTTGACCATCACTGCATCACTCCATACCTTGTGCCTTTTCTCCCCAAACGTACTCCAAATCCAACTTCAGGACAAGCCTGCAAGAAGAGACTGGCCCGAATGGCACTGCCTTGATCGTGGTTGGCGCAGAACTTGAGCGGCGGTGCCAGAGGCTGGGGGGCCATTTTCATCGTGAGTGAAGATCTGGCTCTGCGCCGTCAACGGGGTCATGTTGGGTTCCCAAACGCGATCCATTGCGTTTGGGAGACCCTTGCCGTTGCCGTCGTAGGCGTAGGCGGCCCCGCCGACCGAGGTGTACTGGTTCAGGGCGTTGGTCACGTAGCTGCTGGTCCCGCCGGCGTCGATCACGGTCGTGCGGTTGCCCGCGGCGTCGTAGCCGAACTCGGTGTCCGTGAAGGTGTCCTCGTACCCGGCGGGGTAACTGACCTCCGTGATCTGGTAGATGCTGTCGTAGCTGTACACGTGCTGCCGACTCCCGCTATTGTCCGTCACGCCCATCGTCGTACGATTGCCCACCTTGTCGTAGGTGTAGTCATACACATGATGACCGGAATTCGTGGAATTGTCAAGCGAAAGTAACCGGCTGGCTGTGTCATACGAGTAGTCCATCCCCGCGCCGTTGGCATAATCCAGGCCTGTCCGGCGGGATACGAATAGCGGAGTCGCCTTATCCAGCTACTCGCTAAAGCGTAAACGAGTGCCTGACCCCGGGCCTGCCCATTTAATGCTTGACCCCGCTCTTCCCCTGACCATCAAGACGACGATCCAATTCAGTGTAGAGTTCGTGAGCTTTACTAACAGCATCACGCGGGCTCCCAACACGCAAGTGTACCATGAATTCGGCGAGGGCTTCGCGCCGTTCCTGATCGGCAACTCCAACCTCATCAAACAGGTCCAGCACTGCTTTGATCAAAGGAAGCAGACTCTCATATGCAGACCTAACGTCCATTCCCCCGCTGGGTGCCCTGCCCAAAAATCTCCACTGACGTTCTTGCGGGATCGGAATACCCAGCCTGCGCACCTCTTTTGAGAGTTCGGATTCGTATACCACGTATCCAGGAGCACCACCAAGAATGGATCTCTTGTGTCTAAGATCGCCACTATTGATGTCGATATCTAGAGCGAGCACACCTGTTGCCGGCAGATCACTATCAACAGGCTTTTCGCCAACGAAAGATGAGATCTCCGGTGTACCAGAGGGTTCGCGCGTGTTTCGGCCTGAATTCGCATCGGAATCACGTCCAGCAGACTTGTCGGATGAGGATTCCTGGCTATCTCCGGGAGGCCTTGAACACGATGCAATCACAAGGAAGGCACCAAACAACAAGGCCGCCAACGGTCTTATAACATACTTCATAGCATTGTGCCTCCTATCCACTTCTCCCACTATCACGCGGAGCCGCATCTCAATCACATGTGCTTGGCCATGGGGTCTTGCTAATTCACAGTTAATCGACAGACTACATATCCATTATCCTCTACCGTGCTTGGGGCAAAGAGGATTTCGACTGGCCAGGCCACATGTACATTCCCTTTTCACAACGCACTCGTGCTTCGCCCGCAATGCATTCCACGCGCTGGTTCGATATACGTTCCCTCCCCAAGTCACCAACTCCTCGACACTCTGTGTGAAGTAGAAATTCTCAATGGGACGGTCATAGTTGTCCATCAATCCATAGTGGTGGCATAGCTCGTGCAGGGTGATTATGTCCCACTCAAAGGCCTTTCCCTTTGTAATAACGTAAGGCCCAGCCATCGGCACAGCGTCCAGATACATTGCATTATACCATATAGTTGGACGAACAGTCGGAGGTCCCGCTGACACAATCCCTGGGATGTTGGAATCTGTCACATTCGGCCACACTGGAGTTACTCCCGCCCCGCAATACGCCCCACCTATCCCTTCCATACAGTCCTGTACCCTGATTCCCAACGGTTCGTCGGACTCAATACCTTGGACTATCTGCAGCATTAGTCCTCTTAGAAACTCCAGGTGAGATCTCACTGGGCAATCGTCTGACGCGTGGTCCTGGTTGCAGCCCATACAGACGAGTCCCTCGTCGATTATCTCTATTGTCTTAAGACATAGAGCACGAACGCGATCCATACTTAGACTTACGGCCCACAAATCTGCGGCATCACCACTCTCAGCTATCAGTGTGAATGCCCCACTTGGATCTGTGGCAGTCGACGGGTTATTCTGGCAATACGCATACCAATTCATCCCATCCCCGTAGCCGATGGGGTCGGTCTGAAGGAACCTGCCGATCTCGGGGTGGTAGTACCGGGCTCGGTAGTAATACAGCCCTGTGTCCTTGTCGAACTCTCTCCCCGTGAACATGAAGCGGTTGGGGTGGCTCTCGTCGCTGGCGGCCACCTGGCCGTAGACGCTGTACTCGTAGAGCTGGACCACGTTGCCCGAGGAATTCGTCATCGCCACCACGCTGCCCAGCGCGTCGTAGTGGTAGTAGTGCGTGCCCGCGTAGGTGCCGCTCGACTCGATCATGCAGATCGGCTCATCGACGCACAGGCCGTGGACGTACTTTCGCAGCAGCGTGCCAGCGCTATTGTACTCGGCGATGATGTGGTCGCCGTCGTAGACGTACTTGACCTGCGTGGTCCCGTCGACCTTCTTTTCGATCCTGCGGCCTGCGGCGTCGTACGCGTACTCGATCCGGTCCCAGCCTTCGCCGTCGGGCATCGCGCCCGTCCAGCGGATGCGGTCGATCCACAGGCAGTCCGAACCCGACGAGCCGCTGCTGTCCTTGATGAACTTCCACCGGA
>Ga0208198_1003381_pt1 | contig 10954 bp, 7 predicted proteins | sample AD_JPNTR2_MetaG_FD_184446 | JGI IMG/M metagenome (GOLD analysis project Ga0208198, IMG submission 184446) | Active sludge microbial communities of municipal wastewater-treating anaerobic digesters from Japan - AD_JPNTR2_MetaG (SPAdes) (version 2) | ecosystem: Engineered > Bioreactor > Anaerobic >... | reverse complement strand
CGTCCTTCGTCGGCCCGGAAGACCGAAAATACCTCGAAAACGGGGCAGGCGCAACGGGGGGAGCGCTGTACAATGGCGGAACACAGCCCGGCGGCGTAGCCGGGCAAGGTCAAATGGGAAATGTCGGCTTACTTACCCGGCGCGAGTTCGAAATGGCGGTAGGGTGCGGGAGGAACGCTGACCACTGGACTCGGCCGCACGCCTCGGGATAATCTGCCTCATCCATGCAAATTCACAGGTCTTGGCACGGGACGAGGTGAAGCATGACCACGACAACTGCAGGAAGCACCTATCGAACTGCCGGAACGGTTACGCCTCACATCATTCGTCCAGGACGGTCCAGCGTGCGCACGACGTTCCAGTTTGCCGCCGATGTTGACACACCCCGCGGGATGAACGTCAACGCCGTGTTCGCCGGAGCCGCCCGCGTGGTGATGGACTGGTTGGATGCAAAGCTGCCCCACACGTTGCCGAAGCAAGCTCGTGACCTTGAGAACTTCGAGTTTGATCACCACGGTCAGCAGCAGGTGTCCGGCGTCGCAATTCCGGAGCAGGGGCTGTGGAGCGTTCGCCTGATTCAGCCTGATGCACCGTACTCCAATCGGCCAGCGGTTGCTGGACGGACTTGGACGACTGAGCTGGCGCTGCACATGAGCACCAGTGGCGTTCGTTTTGCCGTGCGTGTGCTGTGTGCATCGGCCCCATACGCAACGGAGCCTATCACCCTGACGCGACCGCGGATTGTGGTTGACCTGGCGCAAAAGTTTGGGCTGCGGGAGGTCCGTCCGCTGGATGGGCAACCGTGGGTGCTGGCGGCCGAGCAGGATTTGCAGGCCCTGTACGATCTGCTGGTCAGCCAGAAGCGGTCATTGCCCATCATCATCCTTACTCAGCCTGACCGGAGGCAGTGGCAACTTAGATTGTCCGATTACCTGCTAGATCAGTCAGTTCTCGCCCGGCGGACGCAGGGCATGGCCCACGTGGTTTGCATGCCGAGGGACTTGGGCTACCGTTGGACAGAGATGGTGGGGAAAGTGTGGTCGGCCTTCAACGGGGCGGTGCGAACCTACAACCCTAAGGCCAATTTGGACGAGGATTCGCCCTTCGCCCATCCTCGCGTTCTTCCTGACCGCATACTCTTCTGGCGTTACAACGATCAGGAAGGTGAGGCGGCATTTGCTTCGTTCCTGATCGACAAGATGGCTGAGCATGCGGTCGTTAAGACGTTGGATTGGGGGCAGTGTCTTTTCTTTGCCGACGCAAGGACTCGCCGCGCAGAGATCGCCCGCGAGCGCATAAAGCTGGAAATCCAGCAACAGGCTCGTACTGATGAGTCGTCGGCACACAGGGCGCAGATCGACGCGCTTCAGAAGGCGCATGAGGAAGAGGTCGATGCGCTTAAGGCAAAGATTGCCGAGGCCCAGAAGGATGCCGAGGAGTTCGACGATCTGGCATCGCAATATAAGAGGGAGGCAGAAAGACTCCGGCGGGAGAACCAGAGCCTCCAAGCACAGAATGATTCGTTGCGCATCGCCGTAGAGAAGAAGACGGGGAAGAGCGCTGACATGTCTATCCCGATCCCCAAGGCCTATGACGATATGGCCGACTGGGTCGAGAAGTACTTGGCCGGTCGTCTGCTCTTACATCCAAGGGCCATTCAGGGCATCAAGAAGAGCGTCTATGAGGACGTTGGTCTTGTGTATCGGTCGTTACTGCTTCTGGCTGATGCCTATCGGGGAATGCGAATCGGTACTAAGAACGCAAGAAAAGCATGGGAATCCGGGCTTAAGAAGCTAGAGCTGCGGTTTGGCGGGTCGATCACGCGCGAGCGTGCCGGAGAGCATGGCGAAACCTATTTCGTTCGCTACCCGCTGGGCACCAATCAGCGGCAGTTCCTCGAGTTCCACCTGCGGAAGGGCTCGACCAAGGATGACCGGTACTGCCTCGGTATTTACTTTTTCTATGACGAAGAGTCGAGCCAAGTCGTGGTTGGATGGCTGACCAGTCACCTCGACACGCGGGCAACCTGACCGTTGCCGTGATTTCTGCCAACTGAGACGGCGGTAGTTCGAAATGGCGGTAGGGTCCGAGACGAACGGGCCTGTTAACCAGACGACCGCTGTTTACGAGAGAGTCAGAGAGTTCGGCCCGTTGCTCTCGGCGGCCGGGCGAGAACGTATAGGTTCACTGCCGCAACGTGGTGGAGGCGGGTTGAAACAGAGAGCGCGGCCCGTGCAGGCGACAGCGCCGTAACCCTTTGCGGGCATAGGGATACGAAAACGCCCGGCCATTCTCATGGTCGGGCGTTCGCGTTAACTGGATCAGCCGAATGGGTTCGGCTGGATAGATCAAGCTCCCCGTTTGCAACCCTCTTCATAACCGTTCTCCGTTCGGATGTCAATCCGAAAGCGCTTATCATTCAACGAGTTATCAAAGAGCACGCTGTTCCGGCAGACCGGAAATCCCGAAAACCCCGTTTTCCCACTCATCTTAGAAAAGGGACTGCTGGTAACATTGGCACCCCAAGGTTCAATCGCATTTTTAAGTTCCTGCTTTTGTTGCTCAATTCAGCGACTGGGCGAAACCGGCTGGAAATATCAACTGCCAAGGTCATTTCTGCCCACGCTCCATATTCAACAACTGTGTTAGCGAGTAGTTTCGCCAGTCTACTGAAATTCCTTTCCGTTTTAGGCGGTTCGCCGTACCGATCCTGGATTCTGCGTCAAGCATGTCCGTTAGAGAGCTTGTTCGCCAATCCACGTTATAACCGAGCCGGGCAAGGCGGTTCGCCGTACCAATCCTGGATTCTGCGTCAAGCATGTCCGTTAGAGAGCTTGTTCGCCAATCCACATTATAGCCGAGCCGGGCAAGACGGTTCGCCGTACCGATCCTGGATTCTGCGTCAAGCATGTCCGTTAGAGAGCTTGTTCGCCAATCCACATCATAGCCAAGTCTGCGAAGGCGCTGTGCGGAACTGTACTTAGACTGTTCCTCGTATGAGAGGTTTTCCGGTGTAGCTGTAGTGACTGCCGAAGGGGTGACGGATGGGTATGAGCGACTGCCCAACTGTCTGGCCTCGCGAATGGCCTCCTCGACAATCTGGCTTCGGTAAGGCTCTACATCTCGCTCAGCTCGCGATTGGGAACCCTGGCGATACCGGTAGCTCCCACAGCGGCTGTTGTAATCGTTGACGATTCGGTTGAATTCATCGATTCCCTCATTGGTATCGATGACGTCTCTCATCGCTTCAATGCGAATGCCCTCCCGGATACACCAGCAAATCTCCGGTACGGAAAGCACGTTGTTGGTGCCGACCGAAGGCTTTGTATATTGCAGTCCAGTGATTTGATTCGAGCTTGGGGTTTGGACTGCCGGAGCAGGAGTGCTCTGCGGGTAGCTGTAGCTTTGCGACGATGATGGCGGAGTGTATGAGGGCTTTTTGTTAGTTTGCCCGAGGTTATTAATCAGCCAGATCACGAAGACGACGCCGATAATGCCAAGAATCCATTTGCAGCCCGAACCACCGCCGCTTTTACCAGAACTCACGGTTTCAATAGGCGGAGGGGAGCTTGTGGTTTTCCGCACGGGTTCGGAAGGGGCTGCTTCCCGTTGAGGCTGGGGTGTTTGCTTAGGCGTTGAGGGCTTAGCCTCCGCTTTTGGCTCCGGCTTTATGGGCTCATCGATGCCACCGACCTCCGACGCCAAGTCTGAAAGCCCGGAGAAGCCCTTTTTGTCCTTGTCGTTATCACCGGCCATGGGCATCGACCCCTTCCGTTTCGCACATAGATTTCATGCCGAGCTTCCTCATATGAACGTCAGCCCCCAAACACCAAGGTAGCCAATGCCAATGCACAAAAGAATCACTGGCAGGCCCTTTTTAATCCTTCAAGAGGCTGCTCAGCCTATCTCCACCCCGTTTCCAAAACATGCGGATTGCGGCTTCGAGAACGTGGATGTTGTCTTCCTCCTGGTAGGAAAAGGCCGCAGCGAGCTTTTTGTCATCTTTTTTCCCGATGCAAAAAACGCCAGGGCCATTCCAGATCACCAACTCTCCCCAATGGCAAAAGACCCGCTCGTTACTGCCGAAAAGCTTTCTACGGCCCAACTCCATACCCTGATCGCTCATAACGGTGGAGCCGAAGCGATACTTCTTGCCGTCTCGCAGACCTTCCAGGTACTCCGTCAGCAAACGAACGCCAACAGCTCTCCACAAGCGATCAACAAAGTTGCTGTAAATTGCCTCCTTCCTTAACTCTATGGACGCATAATTGGAGCCGTTACCATAAACGATGCTGTAGGTCGTTCCGGTGGGAATGCCGTTGACTGAATGCCGGGTCCCTCCCCAACGAACCCGCGTAATTGAATCAAGCTCCCAGCGGCGTCCTTTCCACTCGATACCTTCAGGAGAAATGCGCAGCTTGTCTTTGAAGATGGCTCCGACATCGGCCTCATAGGTTATTTCTCTTCGCCATTCTTCAGCCCTGTTCTTTGCATCCTCTATCAAGCGAGCTCGTTGCTCCGCTATATCTTCGAGGGCATCTGCATCCTCAGCGGTGCGTTCTGCGACCTCGCCAACCTCCGCGAACGCTTCCTGCAGCATGCTCGTGAGTTGCTGCGAGAAATCGAGCTTGCCGTGCTCGTTAAACATGTGAATCGCCAAGTTACGCACCAATCCAGCGACGCGACGGCTTGCATCATGATCCAGTCCACGACTCTTGGTGCTAATCTGAATCGGTTGGGCGACGTTGTCCCAGTTCTTCACAACCTGGGTTAGCTGGTTCACCATGGGAGCCAGAACGGCATCAGGTCGTTCAGCATCGACGGCAGCCCGCAGTCGCTCGACCAAAGCTGTTATGTTCGCTTCTTCTTTCTCAAGGAAGCCTTGCGCTTCTACCTCATACGAATCAACGAGGTCGGCAATCAGAATAGGCCCGTGTTCCTCCCCATTATCGGTTGCCGATTCGACGGCACCGGTGACCGCTTCGACGAGCTCCTTGGCAGAAAGGTTATTCAGGGCCGACTTGATAACCTTACGGTAGTATCTCCGCCGTTCCTGGATTTCAGCTTCTACAGCCGAAAGGTCCGTGACCTCCGGGAAGCCGGAAACAACCCTTTCCTCGTTGATGATCACGCTTAGTTCTTCCGGGTCGATATTCTCAAATGCCCAGGCGATCTCGAGTATCCATTCCGCAATGTCATCAGCATTATGGTCCGACAAACGAGCAAGGCCTGCCGCAAGCAAATTCGCCCGAGCAATTGACGACAGTTTATCGACGGCGAGCAAATCGGTTGGCGAGGATTCGAGGAGCAACAACACCTCTCCGGCTCGTTTCGGTCCAATACCTGGCAGCCAGGCTACTTCAGCGGAGAGCCTTTTCCGGGGGTTGGTCAAATCCGAACGCGCCTCCATGCACTCACTTGAGTCGAGTAACAGGCTACGTTCATCGGCCAATTCCATGATCCGCCGACGGTTATCGCGGGGGCTGGCAGTCAGGATATGAAAAGGATTTTTTAATAGGTCCATGCCGCCCTCCGGTTATTCATCCCTAAAGAACCCGATGCGCTTGCTTTTTTTCTCTTGGTCTTTAGGTAGGCTGTTCAGCGCTGCCTCAATACTTTCTTGATCAAGCTTTGTCTTCCCGGCTTTGGCAGCGAGCCTTGCAGCTTCTCGCATGACAAAAGCCGAATCTGAGAGAGCCCTGCCCGTGAGTGCGTCGAAGATCGTATCCATGTTTAGGTGGTCTGCTTTCGGCAGCTTGCTCAATAGCGAGTCGACTAACGAAGCCACTTCCTCCCTCGACGGCATGCCAACCTCGATGATGTGGTCGAAACGACCGCGCCGAAGAATGGCTGGATCAATCATTTCGATCATGTTCGTCATAGCGATGATCAGCACCTTGTTCTTGATGGCTTCAGGGATGCGCCGGAGGAACTCGGCCACCTCCTCGACGTGATGCAAGCCGGACGAGCTGCCAGAGCGCCTGTCCGACAGGAAAGATTCCATCTCGTCGATGACTATGACGGACGGAGCGCCATCGATTGCCTTACCGAAAACCTCAGAGATCTTCCTGCTGGTCTCGTGAATGTAGGGGCTGCCAACGCTGTTGGAATCAATCGAGTAACTGGGCCAATCGATAAACTCGACGAGTCGCTCCACAGCGAAGGTCTTGCCACAGCCCGGTGGACCGTGCAGCACGATGGCGGAGGGGAAATCTATGCCCATCGCCTGATATTTCTCGGCATTGAAGATGATATCGATGACGTGCTCGTTGAAAAACCCCTCAAGCACTGGACGGCCAGGGAGCCTGAACACTTTTGCCTCAGCCACTTCTTCTGGCGATTGCGGCTTTTCAGGCTCGACGGCCTCCTTAGCAATGGCGGCCTTTGCATCGGTCTTGGCATGAGATGCGGGTTTACGCTTAGCCAGAAGGCCCGCATCTGCAGGTACAGTAAACCCGGCGGCCCTTACGATTTCGGCCAAATCGCCAGCAGGCATCCATCCGGTCAGGTTGGTCAAACGCCTGAAGGACTCCGTGGATATGACGACTCCGCCGGTTATCCAAGTGCCCAAGACTACTTCATCATCTACATGTGGTGTCAGTGTCCAGGCCGGGAGCAGTCTGGAGTATTGCTCCACGTAAACGGCATCATGAAAGGAGACACCCTCCGACAGTTTTCGAGACTCCTTGAGGGCATAAGCAAAGGCCAGTGCATCCACCTTGCTCTCAGGGGACTTCCCATTCTCAACTGATGCCAAGGTGTACTTTTTATGGCTGCTCAAGCTCAGAAATGTTCTGGTCCCGAAAGAGACCTCCTCAAGCAGAGACTCGTCAAGGAAACCACCTTCGGACCACCGCCGCGCCAGCTCTGGGCGGGTAAGCAGGATATTGCTCGACCCAGTGGTATCAAAAATCTGCCACTCATCTCCGGAATAGCGGAGTGACCGGATTTTTGAACCATCCGGCAACTTATATCCTTTAGGCACCCATAAATCCTTCGCCATAAATCATCCCCTGATAATGTTGGCTACATCGAACATCTCGCTGTCGGGGCCGCTGCCGATCTGGATCATTGAAAGCTGTGCAACCACGGCGCGAAGTTTCTCAATGTCGTCGGAGCGCATAAGTTGCGTGCCAATCTTGGCAAGTTCCGCGAAGCGGTGTTTGTCGGCAAACAGATGGGGGGAACTGACCATCCACTTAAACCGCTCGATCACGAACCAATCCTGCCTCCAGAGGATCTCGAAGTTCTTACCTTTCATCTCATCGAGGTGGTGTTCGAAATCCTTGTCGTTTCTGTCGATGGATCGTTGGGCCGTCTTTGCCAAGTTATCGAAGGCCGACGCTTCGGACGGGCGTGCATGCTGCCGGATATGCTTGTCGAAGAAGGACACCACACCGTCGAGATCAATCTGGCGGATTTCCTTGAGGTGCTCTTTTCGGACCTGGGCGAGGAGTCGCCGGGCCTCGAGCACCTTCTCCATGGCCTCCTGGGACTTCTCGGTCTCTGCTTCCTCTGGATCGAGCGAGACGGCGGATTCAAGTTTCTGACGTGCTTGCTCCAGCTTCGGGTTGTCCACCACCTCGTTGATCTCGTCGATGCGGTTCAACGTTCTTTCGCCTTCTTCGACGACCAAGGCGGCCGCTGCAGTGTAGTCGAGCTGTCCCTCCTGGCGGGAATAGAAGTTCTTACCTGAATGGAAGGTTCCGCCAATGCAGGGCACCGAGACTTCAATGATGATATTGCCGGAGTCCTGAATCTCGTATTCGCATTCCAAATCGGCACCGGCGGGAATCACACCGTCATCGAAATCAGAGCCGGAAATCTTCAAGACGCCGATGGGGCGGTTATCTGCAATGGGTTCCTCAATTTCACCCTCCCAAAGCTTTAGGTTGAGTGACCCAGAGGCACCCGCCTTGAGCGACTCAGCCGCCTTGAATACCTTTTTTCCCTTCTTGGGAAGCGAGTCGCCCGAGCGAATTAGATAGTCCAGGACGGGACGGCCACCGAGCTTCTCCAAGACCTCAATGCCAACCGAGTGAGAGGCCGGAATGGCGTCCACTGTGGCGGCGGTTCTGGTAATGACAATCTTGTCCTGTTCCAGGGCTATGGGGCCGCCCACGGAGTCAAAAACAAATACCTTGAATGTGTTGTCTCCGGTCTTCGTCAGGGTGACGTCAATGGTTACGCCATGCTTGAGTGGAAGGCGACCGGACGTCCAGCCAGTATCGACGCTATCGATCTGGAATTCCGAACCAGACGCGGCTTGTCCAGCCAGTTGAACGGCGATCTTGGCTTTAACATCCGGCGTGCGGGCAATGTAATTGAAGGATAGCGCCAGCCCACCGCCTGAGGAAATTTGCCCACGGGTGTTTTTCCTTGGTCGGCTCTGGGAACTCCAGTCAATGGACTCCGCAAACAGGCTGGCCCCTTCTGCAACGGCGGTCATAGGATTCACATCTGTACTGCCGGGTATTCCAAGTTCAAAAGCGACCTTGTCCCGTAAGGGTTTATAATTGGTCGGGCCGCCGACGAAGACGATACGCTCCAAATCATGTGGGGTGAGGCCGGCTTTCGAGAGGGTCTCCCGGGCGGCATCTATCGATTGGCTGACGCGTTCGGCAATCAATCTGTCGTACACCTCTCGCTGCAAAGGAATATCGAGGTAGATCTCATTGCCATCGAGGTCCTTTACCCGTGCCTCCGTTTCGGAGAGGCTTATGATGGCCTCCTCGCGTGCGGACAGTTCGATCTTGGCTCGTTCGGTGGCCCAAATCGCCAGACGTGTGAGCGATTTAAAGGCTGGGTTTACCGAGAAGTCTTCGGGGAGATCGAAGTTCTCGATCAGCCAGGGGCGGACCAGATTGTCAACCAGAACACGGTCGAAATCCCGCCCACCACACATGGCGATCCCGCCATGTGCAAGCAAGTTGACCCGACCGTTGAGGCTTTCCGCAATGGCGATGTCGAGCGTGCCGCCTCCCAGGTCGTAGATTAAAAACATCCCGTCAGCATTGCGTGCTCTCATAACACTCATCACCGCAGCAACAGGCTCTTGCATAATCGCCACTTTGCCGATGCCGGCCATACTTGCGGCTTGCATGGTTGCGTCTTTCTGCATTTGGTTAAACGCGGCTGGAACAGTGATTACGGTACCCGTATTCGAATCGTTCCTGATTTCTTCTGGCAAGTACCCAAATAGTACCTTCAGCACTTCTGCGGAACATTCTTCTGGAGACTTAGTAAGGCCTATCGCCGACAGTTGAATGGGGGTGCTTGTACCCATCAAGCGCTTGAACAACATGGCTGCATTATCGGGGCTGTGCGGCGCAGAGTCGTAGGCCCTTTGACCCACGTATTTATTACCACGTCGGTCTATATAGATAACGGATGGGGTCACATCGTTCTGCTCTGGGCTCTTCCATATACGGGTCTCCGAACCGTCGTATGAACAGATCGCACTATTCGTGGTGCCAAGGTCAATTCCTATAAAGGTCTTCATAGCGTAACCTTCCTTAAAGTGACGGTTCCTGTCTTGATCAAACCTTCTTTTCCCATGATGATAGGCTCGATCATCTGGTCGACCATCAAGGCGTCGTTGGCGTCGAATTCCTCAATGTTAAGAGGGGTAGCGGCCATACCAGGATCGAAAGGATGACCCTCGACATTAACGATCCGCAGGTCCGCCTGTTCCAAGGCCTCTTCAACCTTTTTTATGAACCAGCGAAACTGACTCTTGTATCGATTCTGTTCGCCCGCATCGAGCTTTGTAAGCAACCTGTCGTACGTCTTGCCAAACCTCCAGGACTCAACAGCCATGCCAATAACGACTTGAGTTAACATTTCTATGCGGCCATTTGTGTTATCTATTTCCACGTTGAATCTCCCATCTGTAAGAAATCAGTTCTCCTCCGCAATCTGCTCGATGTCTGCTTCGTCGAGCGGTTCGTCCGCGGCATTGCTGCAAATACCCAATCTGTTTGTACGGGTCCTCAACGTGTTTCATGCTGCTCCCCCGGTGCCAGTTCGTTTGTGAGCTGGGACAGCTCTTCTCGGGCCTTCTGCAGGATCAACGCTGCGCACTCCATGCAGTAGTTGTGCTTCGACATGTTCTCCTTGATGACCAAGCATTTGTCGCCCTGGCAGATCACGTGTTCTTGATTCCGAGAGCAGTGCCTCCGCCGCTGGGCGGTCTCGAAGCAGGCGGATACGAGAAGGCGTTTCAGCTTGGGCATCGGTCATCTCCTTGAAAGGCGCTCCTGGATTTGGGCCTGGACGGAGTCCCCGATCTGGTCAATCTGGTCCAGAACCTCCTCCAGCCGCTCCAGCGGGATTTCGCCGCGGGTTCCACCGTCCGACTCGAGCCGCTCGTTGACGGCCCCATTCACGATCATGATTACTGCCGCGTAGTTGTTGGCGCTTCGCAGCTCTGGGTAAGCCAGCACGATGTTGCGGCCGTTGATGGACGCGCCGAGGGCGTTCAGGATTCTGCTGGCCAGTGCCCGGGAACGTTCATTGAGCCTTCGCCGGGCCTCCTGGCGTCGTCGCTGGGGCGTGACCGGTATCTCCCGGGGCTCCATGCTCTCGCGGGTCCGAGCCTGAATGAGGCGCTGGCGGAGGTTTTCGCGGGAAAGTCCAAGGGCCTCGGGGTCGAGACCGCGTCTCCGAAACTCCTGGACGAGGTCGTCGATCACGGCGTCATCCATCGGGTCGAGGTATTCCTGTTCGATGAAGTGGCTGATGATCTCGTTCTGCACCACCATGTCCGGTGTCAGGCGTCTGCGGCGGCCAGGCTCATCGGCCGGAGGTCGCTGGTCACCCGCTTCGAGCCAGCCCTGGATGAGTTCCTGGTCCTCCTGGTCGATCCGCCGGAAATCCTCCCAATGGCGGTCGATGTTCAACCCCACATGGGAAACCGCCACGCCCCGGTTGTCCGGGTGCTGGGGGTTGTTCT
>Ga0208198_1003375_pt1 | contig 10970 bp, 6 predicted proteins | sample AD_JPNTR2_MetaG_FD_184446 | JGI IMG/M metagenome (GOLD analysis project Ga0208198, IMG submission 184446) | Active sludge microbial communities of municipal wastewater-treating anaerobic digesters from Japan - AD_JPNTR2_MetaG (SPAdes) (version 2) | ecosystem: Engineered > Bioreactor > Anaerobic >... | reverse complement strand
ACGCTCCTGCCATGCCTTCTTAAATCCAGCTCGTACTGCCTCTAATCTTATCACTCTGAGCCGCCCTTGCTTCGCCTCCTTGTACTCCTCAAACTCCTTCAATAATGCCCTCTCCCTCAGCTTCTCCAGATCCTTGGCCTTGTTCGGATCCGGTACATACCACCGATCCTTCGCTTTCTCCTTCAATAAAGGATCATCCTTACCGAGATTCCTCAACTCCTTATAATTAGAGCTCAGATAACTGTGTATCTGACTTGGAACCTCCTCCTTCCCGTCATACTTCAAAAAGTTCTCTTCCAACAGTTCCGATAACTCCAATGTCTTTTCATGCCTCTGCCACGCCGCTATCTCTTTCATAAACTGAGGATGTAGCTCCTGAAATGTCTGTGGCTTCTTAGATAGCTGTACCTTAAGCCACTGAATCGCTGTCGCTTCATCCAAGACAAAAAGATCCAACTGGACTATCTCAGAAACTTTCATCCTCCTTTTATCATATTCCGCTACTTGATCAGGTAAAAAATACATACCATCACGCTCCGGAAACCTTTTGGCCAGTCCTTCATAAAACTCTGAAGCCGATAGTGGTATGCTCACTCCCCTCTGAACATGAAAAGCTACCATCCGGTCAAACAGCAGATAACTCTGTCTCTCAGCTATAACTTCTGCTTGTCCATCTTTAGAAACAAACACCGGCAGCTGTCTTAAATGGGTTCGCACAAAGTCCCATACCCCTTCCTCTGTCCCAGCTTTTAGCTTAAATCTCTCCTCTAACCCACCGTTTGGCTTGTAACAGGAGATAATAAGATCCTGCTTTACCGCGCCACCTGCCTGAGTCACCTGATTAAATGATCCCTGCTTTTTATCTAATGTTCTAACGTCAGCTATAACAAAACCCGCGGCCTGAAGTGATTCCTGAATGGCATTCCAAACGCTGTTCTTGGAGTTATGAAACTCTACTGTCATCCAACGCCCAGGTTTTAATACCCGATAATATTCCTCAAAACAGGCAGTCATTAACTGCTGATACTCTAATAGCCCCTTCCCCTGAACCTTGTTTTCCACTGCCTCTGGCTTGTTGTTGGTAAACACCCTTAGCCAGGCCTCCCACAGAAAATTTAACTCTGAATACATTAAGTTCCCCCCAAAAGGAGGATCAGTAAATATGTAGTCCATGGACCTATCTCTGCCGCTTAAACTAGTTGAGGAACAGCATTCCAAAAATTCTAAGTTTTTGATCTGTGAAAAGGCTAATATCAGTCGTTTAAGTTTATTGATATATGCAATCAACGGGTGAGCTTCAGATATCTGAGATCCAATATACAAGGTTCCACTCAACGGGTTGTATGGAAAAGATACTCCTGGCCTATACCGATTTAATCGAGAGATATTTATTAGCTGACTATTAAATAGCAATAACAGTTGAGGCTTCGTCCGCAATGGCCCAGCCAGAGCCGATAGCACCCACAGATTTCTCTTTGTATAGAAATGGTGCACATGAGTAATGCCAATTCGTAGCGGTTCGCCGGTCTTATCTCCCTTAGGAATAGGATCTTTTGGGTACCAATAAGGTATATCGAAGGACTCGATCTTCTCAATTACGGCTAAATCTAATTCATCTGGCTTCTTCTCATACCTTTTCTTGTCAAAACTGTAATTTATCAGTACTGGCACCTGCTTCGCCTGCCGTATCGTCTGCCCTATCGCTTTATCATAACTTGTCACCCAGGCCCGCTCCATCCGCCTCTTGGTAAGCAGTGCTCCACAGTGCGGACATGGAAACTCCTCCCTCACCTCGCCCTTCTGGTCTACCGCTACCTCCCAAAACACTATCTCCCTCATGCACTCCGGACACACAAATACATCCGACCAAACTGTGTAATTTATAGTCCCAAACTTTAACCTGTGCCCAGAAATAACTTCCTTTATATCTTCAACTCTGCGGCCTGACGCTACCTCTTTAGCCAACTTCGTTACTTCTTCCCCTAAAACCGCACCACTCCTTAAGGTCAGGTACATCCACCCACACTCTTCCTCTACTTCCTCTAATATCCGCTTCGTCCCGCTCAAATGTCACTACATCAACCGGTGTGTTATAGTTGTATGCAATAAACGTTGCTGCCGGAGATAAATCATTCTGGACCGCTACCCGAGCTCCTAACTTAGAAAATGGCCTCCAAACCTCTTTCCCTCCCTCTTCCTTCTCCTTCTGCAATATAGTCCCATCATTCTCTACCTTATAACCAAGAGACTCAACCGTTGACCTATCCCCACATAACTGGGCCGCTACCCCTGTCATCCCCGTTCCACAAAATCCATCAAATATCAAATCCCCTGGCTCGGTATAGTGCAATATATACCGCATGATCGCCTTATGCGGCACCTTGGTAGGATAAGAATGAGCATTATAAATCGGATCGTTCTTACCCTCACTCACATCCGCAGCAAAGGGCTCCCTATGATAGTTATCATTAGACGAATCATATGGCTTCCCATAGTACCTTATGAACTCCTCTATAAACGGATTAGGACAGGCTGTATAGTAAGGAGGATCTGATAAGGCCAGAATATCTTCATCCTTCCCTATCGGAAATCCATCTATCTCCCTAAACTCCGCTTCCTTTAACTTCTCCCTCAATATCCTTAAATAGTAATCTCGCCTCTCCTCCTCATTCCCAAACTCCCGACCTACATGTTTCAGTGCCTTAGCTTGCTTTGATTTCTGTTCAATGTCAGTTAGATTTCCCATTTAATCTTTCTCCATAACCTTATGCGGACATTAGTATTAGCTCTCAATAATATCACTACTTCGTTTCGTTTCTCTTTTCGCTCCAATGACTAAATTATCTATTATTTTTAATTTTGAAGTATCCCAAGGAAATTGGTCGAGGTTTCTCATCCAGTATTCTGCCCTATGATCGAAATCTTTACAATAAAGCACCTGATAATAAAATTCATCATGTATCTTTCTAAAAATTTGCCATTCCCAATCAATATCATTCTGAAACATATTTTTCTCAAAAAGAAAATTAAGGGTATATTCCCTATCTATCGGAGCAACTATATTTGGTAGAAGATGCGCCAGAACCTTAGAATTTCCTATTAGTATGGTTGCAGTGGACATAACTCTGATTGCTCTAAAGACACCCTTCAACATTACCCAATAAGAGGATGTTAAATCTTGAGGAGACAACTGACTTAGCATTTCAATTTGCGTCTTGACAGAATTAATACTCTCATAAAACGTGCCAAATGCCTGCATCTTAGATCCTTTAGAACCCATTCGATGCATGCCCCATGAAGCCAAAACAGCATATATCAATTCTATTTTCTGCAGCCAACTTGAATTGGGAGTAGAAAGCGCACGTTGGTGAAAATACAATGATGGGCCGCTAAATTTCTCCGATTCATAATAAATCTGATGATAGATGTCTTGGCAAGATATAATGTCGTACACTTTAGGGTTAAGGTCGATATCCAGCCATTTATAAGTCATGCCTTATTCTTCTCCGGTAATCTCGCCTTCTCTCAATCTCATCTTTTTATCTAAATCAATCATTTTATCATTCAATAATAACTCTGATTTTTTGCCGCTGCTTACCTTTGGTTTTTTCTGCTAAGTAATCATCGAACCTACTTTTAAGTTCGTCTAAAGTAACAGGGGCACCGCCTTTTATAAGAGCCGCCTTTAGCTCTTGCATCTTCAACTCGATTTTATCAAGCCCAGAAAATAAATCGCTGAGCGCCTTTATTAACTCTTTAGGCAATTCATCAGGAAGCGCCTTATTAGCAATTATGGAGTCAACCATTTTCTTTTCTTTTTGCCCCAATAGGTCGAGACTTTCTTTAATTGTCTGATCTGCAAGGTTGACGACAATAGTATTAGTCCATTCTTTCCTAAGTATATCAAGCCTTTCATCAAGTTCATTAAGAATATTCCTAGCGGGTATCGTGGGGGGTTCCACAGAGGGCTTATAGTTACAATGGGGACAAACGGGAGAACACTTCAAGTCATCTTCTGATAAGGCAAAACAAGTTTGTAGACTTGCCAGCCGATTCTGAAGGTCAATAAGTTGCTGCCGAGGCATCATGTCAATGGTGGATAAATCTTGTAGAAACTTTAACCGATTGTCATTTGAAAGCTTTGATTTGCGTTTATCTTCATCTACTCCGAGCCTTGCCTTTGAATGAAGACCTATATAATCATCGATATACTGTTCCTTTAAATTATTTAACTCTCCTTCGGCCACCTGTCTAAAGTTGGGTTCGCTCCGCCTTTTCGGGTCGCTCATTTTGTCTGCAATCTCATCTATCGTATTTTTTATTTTTGTTAACAACTCATGGCCATTCGGCAAGACAGCCTCAGCAGTAGATAGATAAGAGCCAACGCTATTGAGATCAGAAGCAAGTCTATCTAAAGACTCGAGTTCAGCTAATTTTTTAAGACCTTCTTCCTGCCTCTTGATTTCTTCGTGCCCGAAATAGATATTTTTTAATTTGCCTGGCGTTGTATATAGTTGTAGCGATTCCATAAATTTTTTGTTATTAGCAAAGGTGCTCTGGAGATTCTGCGTCTCCGCATTTGAAAGCAAATTTTTCCCCCCAAAGACGATACCTTTTTTTAAAATCTGCTCTGCCTTAACAAAACGATCAATAAAATACCCGACTTGCTTTTGCAGTTCTTGAATTGGTTCCGATTTTTGTTGAGCCACAAGATTAGCTAGCCCGGGGGGTAGCTGAACTAGTTCAAACAGTGCGCTTATAACAGGTATGTTCCAATCCTTTGGCTTTTCAATGTATTTAAAGTTTAGGAGTTCATCCATGGACATTCCAGCCATTTGGGGTAGGTTGGTGGCATCAAATTTTTTTCCAGGAATGGCTAGAATAATATCCCCTGTATACACCAGTGCCGCCAGTACAACGAGCGCTAATTCCGGTTCTAATCTAAATCTTTCTGGCGCCATATACTCCACATCAGAGATGTCCTGTATCAAATCGGATCTGTTAACGACTTGACCCGAACCTTTTTTCTTTAAAATGTCCAAAACATATTTTGCATATTTTGATCTGTCTGCATTGATGCGCTCACCATCAAGAAGCTCAAGCGCGCCCAGGACGGCAGTAGCTTGCTTGCTAAAGCCCTGCCCAGCTATGGCTCGCAGAGCATCCTGTACTGCCTGTTCTCTATTCGCACTGGTAACAAGCACAGAAAAAACTGGATAATCTGGTGCCTGGTCCTGAAAGTGTGGAGAAAAACATGTCCCCGCCAGATTATTTATTAAATCGCGGAAATTAAAAGGCTGTGGAATAGGTTTTCCTTTTAGCCACTCTAAAACCTTTTTTTTATGCCCCTGATAGACCACCTCAAAGACTGAAGTCAGGTTATTTCGTAACCACTTATTAACCTCATTTAACTGTTCTTCAGCCTTAGACTTATAGGTTTGCTTGGCTTGTCCTGATGATGTTAAGGCCAGTTCGTTAGCTGCCGCATAATAAGATAGCCTCGTTTTAAAATTGTCATCTATTTCCGACAGATAAAAAAATAACTCATCTGGTTTTTTCTCATCCTTAAATTTGGGAGGATTAAAGCGTTGAATAAAATAAATATAGAAATCGCGAGGGGGAATAGCAGTCGAGCGATCGTTTGGGGCACCAAAAAAGAGATATCCGATTCTGCCAACTTTCCGTTCCGGCCATTCGAGTTCATATTGCCAAATATTATATCCAGTGACATATGTTTGATCAGTACATTCCATCAGTATTTTTAGAGCTTCATAATAATAACGATCAAGATGCCCGGGACTTAAAGTTTCAGCTTTATTTCGAATCAAGGCATCATAATCTACTGTTTTATAGACATCAAGGTAAAATTGACCGCTTAGATTTCCTTTTTCGTCAATTTCAGTTGCAGAAATAAATTGTCCGTTAACGGCTTTGCTAATATTCCGAATAGCAGATTCCACTGCTCCACGTTGATCTTCGGCTGGCTCCCCACCTAATTCTGCAGCAGCTGGCTCAAATAGAGTCAAATCATCTCTTAAAGACTCCGCACTTAAACCAACCCTAGCGTCGATTTTGCCAACCGCTAGTCGGTAAACACTAAGGCCATAAATTATTCTTTTGGCAAATTCTTTATTTTTACCTCTGGGGTAGTTTGTATCTATCAACCCTTCCAGTTTAGAACTGCAATCAATTACCTCTTTTACGTCAGGGATAGTACGGAAGGCCGGGTTATTCTTCAAAATGGGCCAATAGCTATCATAAGATAAAATTCCAGGATAAGTCTCTGGGACATCTTTATCCAGCAGGCCTTTCATAAGCTGCGAGAGGGTTCTTAAAATTTCTCTTTTCTCTATAACTGTGATTCTTTCAAAAACATCAATAAACTCCGGGTGAATAGGGAAAAGTTTAACAAACTCATCCAGGCGCTCATTCATATTGCCGTAATATTTAGCAAAAGGTTCTAAATAGGTTTTTATTCTCTTTTTTTGCTCTACCGATTTTTTCAACAAACGCTCAGCGACGACAAATTTTATATCGTTCCTAACAATCGGCAGTTGTTCAAACCTATCCTTTACTCGTCTAATACTTTCTGCAACAAATTGAAAACGAGGGCTATCAAATATCGCCTCCTGTACTCCGGCTATGAAACGAAATCTCAGATCCTTACAAACTTCGCCTATTTCCCTCAAGAAATTCAAATCTAATACTATATCTTTGTCATTACGAGACCTCAAGAAATCAAGTAATTCATCGACGACCAATAGCAATCCATGGTCAGGGTATTTTTTGTAAAATTCGCTCATCATTTCTTCAAAGGCTCGCTTATTATTAACTTTTGCTACCTCAGGAAATTTATAAGAAACACCGATCTTTTCGAGATTTTCCTCCAATTCAGCAACAACAATGTCGCGCAAAGACATGGTTGTAGCACCAATTTCTGTACGAATAACCTTAAATCTTCCCGAAATTTTCGAAGCTACTGTTTTAACAGCATCATGACTTAGAAAGCTTAATAAGTTCGGATCCTCGGCTATTGCTGACAGCATAGACATAAGGTGAGATTTTCCTGTACCATAATTACCCACGATCAAAATTCCCTTATTATCGGCAGGAGTATCAAATTGAAGGTTAGAAATAGCTATGTTAATTAGCTTTTCTGCCATTTCATCCGAGATAACGTAAGTTTTAACCAGTTGCTGAGCAGAGTCCTTTTTGTCTGCCTGACGGATTTGAACTACAGTTTCTATGGGGTCAAACTGTATTAAATCTCTATATTTCATCTTATCCTCCATGTTCTGTCTATTATTTATGGTTATTATTTTTCGGCTTAATCCCGAGGACAATTGATATCTATAAGGATAATATCATTTATCCGGTAGCTTCTATATTCAGGATGCCCAGGGGAAGCATAACAAAGATAAGAGCTTTCAAGTCTACCAGGCCAAGTTGCAACTATTATTTTATTGTGAGAAAGATTTTGAAGTAACTTCAGCGGATCTAGACTTAACGAACAGTCGAACAGAAGTTCGATATTATCAAGCAGCACTAACTCATCAGAAAATTGGCTAACCAATTCAGATAAGATTTCTGCAGCCCGAAGTTTTCTTTGCATGTCCGTCAAACCGATTAACTGACGCGACATCTCGAGGCTAACATTAATCAACGGCGCATTAATTCTTTCATTAACCTTTCTAAGAACAGATGTCTTGCCAGAGCTATGCTGACCGATTACTAATACAAGGCGATAATACAGGCTATGTGCTTCTTGCGCTTTTTGAATAATATCGTCTTCAAGCATTTTTTTAGTTCACAGTTAGTTCACAGAATAAATAACACCTTATTCTTTGATACCCTAACTTTCAAAAAATTAAATCCTCTTTAGAGGTGATATTAAAACGCATACTTCTGTTCCCCTGATACTATCATTTTAGTGTCAAAATAACCCCCTTTTTTTTGAGATATAATCCTATATAAATCAAGTCAAACTGTCCTCCTATAGGTTAAACAAAATGGTAAGACAGTTAATATGATTTAGTCAACACTATTGTTACTTAAATAATAATATGCCAGCCAAAAAATATTATTCAATAATAAAGCTCTATTTTTTATACCGCCAGACCAAAATGATAATAGAGATCGACCGGGAAAATAGCCTTTTCAATATGAACACAAAATGAAGCACTTTTTCTCATTTTAAATTATCGTAAGATCTATTTCTTTCTAAGTGCTCTTTCTATTTCCTTCATTTCTTTACTGTGGTCCCGAAATATTTCTTTAAGTATCCGATTAATATCAGCGTCACGGGGCACTTTGCCTTTTACTCGCGCTCCTGGGACTTTAACCAAATGGGTGATAAGAGTTTCAATGTCTCTTAAATAATCGACTCTTTTTATCCTAAAAATGACAAAACTATCCCATTTGCCGGCATGGCGATCTTTCAAATGCCAGTTAATACGCCTAAATAGGTCAGTAGTCAATCCAACATAATATAATTTATCCTTGCGATAAAGGGCATAGATTCCTGAATAGCCTTTCATTATTTCCTTAAGCCGTTTTTTAAATACTGGATTGCCAAAAATACTATAGGGAAGCTTCTTTGACATGCCTTTAATTAAGGCACCCTTAGTTGTCTTTTTTTTGCTTTTCTTGATAGTTCCCTTGCCAACTTTTTTCCCATTTCGTTCATTCATTTTTGTTCTCCCCCCCAATAATATTATTTATGATGCAGATTAGTTATTCTAAAGAATCTCCAATGAATCTCGGAACATCCAAACATGTCATTAACACATTAAACCATAAAGTAGAGAAAATCACGCTCTTCGCGCCTTTAATATGCAAATTTCTGAATTAGCATGCATTTGAGAATACCCAACTTCGAGTAGCACCTTAAGATGTTCATCGTTTTGATTTCAAGACTAACACTGGCCATCCTTTTTAGGTAGCACACCCATGCCGGTCTTTATAAATATTCAATATTCCAAAGGGCTCTGTCAAGTTTTGCGCATGATTTGGCTATTGTAAGCACTTGGTTTTTCATCTTGGTAGATTGCCCAGCCTCATTTTGCTATAATCTCACGACCAGTTTATCTCCATTAAGCATAGAATATTTATTGGTCCAATTTCAGTCTGATTCAATAAAAAGGAATTTCTTAAAAGTTTGTTAAGGCCCGACACTGAGATAATATTTAATAGCGGCATAATCCTGGCTCTCAAATTTGGAGCAAACTCAAGACAGATTTGATCATCAGCTATGAAATGCATAAGATATTAACCAGAGGAGGAAGGGAAATGGCCGAAATGGAAACCTGTGTTTTATGCAATACGGAGATAGATCATATTCAGGGAATTAGGGATATGGATGCCTATAGAGCCGACTGCCCAGTGTGTGGGAGGTATATATTAGACGGCACGAAAAGCGAAGAATTACAACAAATGTCTAAAGATGACAAGGCAATGTTATCTGCTTATGTTCGTGAGGTTAATGAATTTGGACCGGGAGAATGCGATCTTTCAGGATTTGATGAGGATCAAATAAATAACATCATAGAACAATACAAGAAAAAATCATTAGAAGACAAATTAAATAACTTTATTAGATACCTGATGAAAAAGACAGAGTATTTCGGCCAAGAAATAACAATAGATTTCAATATAGACTATCCCATCACCTTTTCAACAAATCCTGATGAATTTTCGAACATATTTGATGCTGTTAAAGATATGGGATTCATCGAATGTCGAATCATTGTGGGAGGAGTACAATACCCCACGCTTTCCATCGCTGGCTGGGAAAAATATGAAGAAATAAAGCAGGCAGGACCATTATCAAACAAATGCTTTGTTGCTATGTCATGCAGTGATGACCTACGAGATGCTTATGATAATGGAATTAAAAAAGCCGTCGAGGAAGCCGGGTATCAACCCATTTTTATCGAAAGAAAAGAGCACAATGAGAAAATTTGCGATCTAATAATAGCAAATATACGCGAGTGTAAGTTTCTAGTTGCTGATGTTACAGGACAAAGGCAAAACGTTTATTATGAGGCCGGTTTTGCTCACGGGCTAGATAGGCAAGTTATTTGGACCTGTAAAAAAGATGATATAAAAAATGCACATTTTGATACAAGACAATACAACCATATATTATGGGAGAACGCCGAGGACTTAAGGAAAAAATTATTAAATAGAATAAAGGCAACGATTTTATTAATAAACTACATGTCGAGCTGAGACGACAGGGTTGATTAGTTCGTTTTTAGACAGATTGTTGAAGGATCTTTTGCCATTATTGCTCGAACTCGCTTCTGACCAGTTTGAGCTTCTCTATGCTACTAACGACATCATTTAGTTTCTCATGAATTTCTTTGACTTCGAAAGCATCCCAGAAACCCAGGGCCTTCCTAAAGTTCTCTGGAAGCGCACTCGATTCCTGTTTTATTTTTTCTAGTTGAGTAACATCAGAAACAGCTATTATCTTCTGGACCGTGGGGTTGGCCATTGCTTTCTGAAGGTTAAGGATTAATCCATCTATTGAACCACTTTTTTGAACTTCAAAAACGTAAATAACAACTCCAAGATTGGCAATCTTCGCCTGCCAGATTACATCGACCTTTGCCCCCTTGGCAATGTTCTTTTCAGTCTCAGCCTCGAAACCCAGCCAAATCCCAATATCTCTGATAAAGTCCCTTATTTCATTATGATCGAAGTCTTTATTATCTTCTATTGCCGTTTCCTCTATCTTTTCCTTACCGATTTGCCACACTTCATAAAAGAAGAAATCGACCATCAGCAGGTCCACATCAGGGACTTCTGCCTGTGCCAGTTTTTTTGCGATTAGCTTACATAGCTCATTGAATTCTTTATATTCAAGACCACTTATATGACTCTTATTTATCGGGACTATATTTTCTATTTTCAAAAGCTTGAGTGCTTTTCTTGCCTTGTCATTCCAGACGCCATACTCTTTCGGA